>Ga0182739_1000454_pt1 | contig 53845 bp, 74 predicted proteins | sample eDN5th30CBELigBY_FD_128873 | JGI IMG/M metagenome (GOLD analysis project Ga0182739, IMG submission 128873) | Enriched backyard soil microbial communities from Emeryville, California, USA - eDNA 5th pass 30_C BE-Lig BY (version 2) (version 2) | ecosystem: Environmental > Terrestrial > Soil >... | reverse complement strand
TGAAACCATTGAGGTTTATGCAATAGAAACATTTGATGATAATCAAAATGATAAAGGACTCTATGAACAAACAGGTTACAAAATAGTGAATGCCATGACCACTATTAAGGAAGGGGAAACCTATATTAACTCAGAAATTGTATCAATTGAGGATTTTTATGATATGGAAGGCAATTATATACAAACAAATATAATTCATACCAATTCAAATAAATCTTATCTGTTGCACACTGAAGAAGGAAATACCCATAAAGAAACAATTCATGAACCCTCCACAATCCTTATTACCCCCGATAATGTAAAAAACAATTTTAAATTAATAAAAATAACCCAAGAAGAAAAAGCACTGGTGAAAGAACATTTGTTAGCTTTCATGGAAAAACTGTAAGAAACGAATCTTTTATGGGATTCAGCTATTGTCGCGTCATGTATCTGCCGGCGTTCTGTACAATCGGGTCAACGCCTTGGTCAGCATGAATAACACGTGCATCAAAAGTGGAATCAAGCGGTAATTGGAAGAAATACGCTCGTATCACTATATTCCGAATAACGAATGATCTCGAAACTTTATACATGTCAGTCATCGAAGCTAATACTATTAAAGATATCCAAATTGCATCTTTTAATATGTTTAAAAGTGTTATGAGGTTACATAGCAAGATGTGTGATAACTTCGATGTTAAACCTGCTCCGACTTTTGATAATCTGAGGGGAACTAACGAAGTATTGTGGTGCAACTACCGCAGGAGCCATGCAAAAGCTGCGGAAAGCCATTGAGAATCCCGAACGCCAGTCTATGTGCATATTGTGGAGGATCAAGACTCTAATAGAAAGAAAGACAGTCGAAAGATGTCTGCGATGCTCGCATAACCAGAGAGCATGCGCTGAAATGTAGCTGCAGGAGGAGCATGTATGCATAAGTTCGATGGGATCGGATTAAGCGCTATTAAATATGCTATCATGAATTTTGTACTGATCGTAAGTAATCTATTTCTTATGGCAATGGGACCTCATGGCGGCGGAACTGGCGACAGAGAGGAAGGGCTGGGGTTCTATTACGCTCATTGGATTGTTCTGGTCATCGTGTTTCTATTATACGGTTCGAATTCGATCATAAGCGGCAGAAAAACTAAGAAAGTCCGCCTCCTAACGAGCATGCCGCTTTTGTTGTCCGTCATATTCATAATAAGTCTAATGGGGTTTTCTCTAAGCAAATATGAGGAGATGTATGAAGATAGACCCGAAGATAGACCCTTCTTCAACGATGTCGGTCAAATGGTCTTAGACACCCACAGCATAAGTCTTACCTACCTCGTTTACTCCTTCATAGTATTTGCTGTGCTTATAAGCATCGTTGGCTTACTGGGGAGAGTCCGGTACTCAATCTTGGCTTTACTCCTTAATCTATCTACACTGCTGCTCCATGTTCACGTCATTGAAATAGCCAGTTCATAGGCCTGGTGAGCCTTTTTGAAGGGATGATTAAATTGAAGCAAGGGACATTAGTTTTTCTAAATGGAACTTCAAGTTCCGGAAAGACCTCCATATCGACTGAACTGATAAATCAGAAAGAGATTCTTTTTTATCATTTATCAATTGATGATTTTTTTAATAATTACAATGATTTTATTAACAATAAATTTCCAGATGAACCTACAAGAGAAATAGATCATCAAGTTGTCTCACAAATACTTGATGATTCCATATTCTCAGTGTACCATTCGACAATTAAATTGTTATCAAAAATGGGTTTTAATGTAATAGTAGATACTGTAATCGACAATGACAAGAGGTTTAACGAGTTTCTTGATCAATTTTTCGATCAGCCTACGTTATTTATTGGTGTAATATGCTCGAAAGAAGAACTCATAAGAAGGGAGCAAACAAGAGGAGATAGACAGATTGGACTAGCAGCTTCACAGTTTAGCAAAGTATATTGCTTTGATGAATATGACCTCGAAGTAAATACGGAAGAGATGAATCCTACAGACTGTGCCGAAAAGATATTGAGTTATATTAAGTCCAATAAGGAATACTCGGTATTTAAGAAATTACGTAAAAGAAGTGTTAGTGTTTCCTAGATGGCGTATTCGTCAGATAATACACCATTTAAATTTAATAATGAGGATATCGTTTTTGAATTCATTTAGAGCCGAAAAGCTCGATGACGGGTACAGTCGGGGATGGTCCTTGGTTTTTGGCTTTGCGCGCATGAGATTGTTGGCAACGGATTATATTTCAGACGAACATAATAAAAACTGCATTAATTATTTGAATCAATGGGGGTATGACATAAAAGAGGGTGGAGAAATCCCTTCACGTTTTCTTTCAATATCAGAATCAGCACATAAACGAGTGCTCAATCAGAATGAATTCAAGAATAACAAAGATAGGAGTAGATCGGATGAAAATAGAAGAATTCGTTGCATACTGCTTGTCTTATCCAGGCTCGTATGAAGATCAACCTTTCGGAGATGGCTGGACGGCCATACGCCATAAAGAAAACAAGAAGTTATTTGCCTTGATATTCAACCGAGATAAACATCTTTGCGTTAACCTTAAATGTGATCCTGAACGATCCGATTTTCTTCGACAGGCATTTAAAGAAGTCAAGCCGGGGTATCATATGAATAAAGAGCACTGGAATACAGTAATTCTGGATGAAGGACTTCCGGAAGATGATCTTAATGACATGGTAAGACATAGTTTTGAACTCACAAGACCTAGATGTAAAGCCAAATAAGTTTCTCAGCAATATCGCTATTTGAATAATCATTGTGTACTAATAATCGTTTAGCTTCAAGGTTAATCCTATTCGTGATGTACGCTTTAGCGCTAATTCCGGTTGCTGCTATCGTCTTTCGTGTTCAAGTCTTTGACTGAACAGTTTAGAAGAGGTGCATATTCACTAATGCGGCTTTATTGATACCCTTAATATAGGTGAAGATGCTGTATCTTGAGATTACTGGATGAAAGCACTCCTCGTGAACCTTTATCAGTTATAAAATCAATATTACTTGTTCCGTATTGTTCAATCCTTTTTGTTTGTTACGATCTAAAGAAATCTCTAACGCATGCCCATAGAAAAGGAGCAGATGTCATGGATCTGCCCCAAGTAATCAAAGTAGTTCACGGCTTTCAAACGAAGCCGATGAATTAACTTTCGAGTTTTCGTGTACCAAGCCATTTCACCATTTCTGGATCACGATGAGAAAAGAAAAGGCTTTGTTTCGTATCTAAAGTGGAAATTGACTCCATATCCTGTTGGGTTAATTCAAAATCAAAGATGTTGAAGTTTTCAGTCATTCTATCTTTACGAATCGATTTTGGAATCACAACGATTTCTCTTTGTGTCAACCAACGTAAAACCACCTGAGCAACGGACTTGTTATATTTTTCAGCTATGGATACCAATAGTTCATTTTGGAACAAGTTATTTTTTCCTTCAGCAAAAGGCGCCCAGGATTCGATTTGCACATTGTTTTCTTTCATGAATTTGGCATTTTCGATTTGCTGGTTAAATGGGTGCGTTTCGACCTGGTTTACCGCAGGAACGATTTCATTATGAATAATTAAATCGATCAGGCGATCCTCATGGAAGTTGCTAACCCCGATTGCACGAACCTTTCCTTCACGATACAATTCCTCCATAGCGCGCCAGGAGCCGTACAGATCGCCATATGGCTGATGAATTAAGTACAAGTCCAAATAATCCAATTGCAATTTTTCCAAAGAATTTTCAAAAGCTTTTTTGGTGCGCTCATATCCGGTATCAGAAACCCAAAGTTTTGTGGTTATAAATAACTCCTCTCTTGCCACGCTGCTCCGCTTGATCGCATTACCCACTGCTTCTTCATTCATATAGGAAGCGGCTGTATCAATACTCCGATAGCCTACCGATATGGCGTCGTAAACGCTTTGCTCACATTCTTTTTGATCTGCTATTTGAAATACACCAAAGCCGATAATGGGCATTTCAACGCCATTATTTAATTTTATTTTTTGCATGTTCAATCCTCCAGTATATTTTTATCATGAGATTTTTTCCTTTTAAGCTCATTTGTATACTCAAAAAAACGACGTTGATTGACCTCTAAAAAACAGGTCGTGATATTATTATGCATGAACGGGCACATAACGGATATTTAATTCGTCTCAAATGATTGCCTAATCCTCTCAAAGCCATTTCTTAATTGCATACGAATAGCGTATAATAAATGAAAATAAAGCACTAGGGAGGGCCTATGTTCGAAGAAACAAAATCATGCCAGGAGATGCTTACAAGTCTGATTAGCCGTCATTGTAAACAATCAGGTGTAATGAAAACAGAAATCCCATCCTTATTCTTAATCCGTTCTGATAAGGCGGATGAAAGAGCATATCGAGTGTTTAGTCCTTCTTTTTGTTTTGTTACCCAAGGGTTGAAAGAAATCTTATTAGCTGATGAGCGTCTAGAATATGGTCCTTCTAATTACTTAATCACCTCCATGAACCTTCCGGTCATAGGGCAAGTTATTAAGGCTTCACCTGATGTTCCATATTTGAGCTTGAAACTTGAATTAACTCAGAATGAAATATTAGAGGTAATGACAGAGGCTCGATTAACCCCACGTCCATCGGACAATGGTTCACGTGCCATGGTTGTCGGTCAGATCGAATCAGCGATTTTGGAAGCTGCCCTTCGTTTGGTTCAATTGCTCGACTCTCCTCAAGATATTCCTTATCTTGCTCCAATTCTTAAGAAAGAGATCATTTACAGACTTCTGCAAGGGCAATATGGTTCGACTTTGGCACAAATTGCAATCGAAGGAAGCAACACCTATCGAATCAGGGAAGCAATCGATCAAATTATCCAGCAGTATGATCAGCCTTTGAAAATTGAAGAACTCGCTGATGTCGCGAGTATGAGCGTCTCTTCGTTTCATCGACATTTTAAAGAAATCACGGCTATGAGCCCGCTTCAATTTCAAAAACAGTTGCGGCTGCAAGAAGCCAGGAGCCTGTTGTTAAGGGAATCGGCGGATGCTACCGAGGTCGCTTATCGGGTTGGCTATGAAAGTGCATCCCAATTTAGTCGTGAATACTCTAGAATGTTTGGTTTTCCTCCTAAGACGGACATCAAGCGACTAAAGGAAACCTATGAGCAAAGAACGGAAAATACAGATCAAGTCATGGTTGGGGTAGCCAATTTGAATTAACTTCATTCGTTTGAAAACCAAATGTAAGAAATATAGAAAGGCAGCTGGTCTTAACCCAGTTGCCTTTTTTTTGTTGTACATCAATTTCGAACTATCTATTGAGTAAGCCATTAGAGAGAATTAGGCAATCATTTGAGACTATTGAGATATTTGTCCTACTTAATTTCATACATAATAAAGTTAGCCGGTCTTCTGCAGCTGTGTCAGGATAATAGGCGGATAGACAAGAAACGCAAAGGGTAGTAGGAGGGTAGTGGATTGAATCGAAATATGTTTATCAAGCTGGTCATCGATGTCACGATGACAGTACTATTGTTAGTGGCCATGGCTTACCAAATTACAGGTATTCTAGTCCATGAAGTGGTTGGAGTTGTCCTACTTTTATTATTTATTGTCCACAACATATTAAACCGTCGTTGGTATAAGACCATTGTAAAGGGAACGTTCAACATTCGGCGTGTACTGAGTATAACGGTCAATCTCCTATTTCTTGTATCTATGATTGCAGTGATCGTTAGCTCCGTTCCGATTTCCCGCGAAGTGGTTACCTTTATTCCGATCAAGAGTAACATGACTTTCATGCAAATTCATGTGATGACTTCCTACTGGGGATTTATCCTTATGGCTATTCATATCGGAATGTCCTGGGCAACGATTATTAATGCCATGCGAAAAATGACGGGAATAACCGATCCAAGTCGAATAAGAACTATTTCGTTGCGTACCGTAGCCGTATTGATCGTTGTTTATGGAGTTCAAGCTTCTTTTGAGAGAAATTTAGGTTCAAAACTATTCGTATACGATCCTTTTGGCTCATGGAATTTGGATGAATCCGGTTTAACCTTTTTAATGGATTACTTGTCTGTTATGGGAATTTACATCTGTGGGGCTCATTATACTTTGAAGTTTGTTCAGAAAAAGAAAAGAGCTTCCCGCCATTTACAGAGCTGACGAAGTTGGATTCGAAGACTAAACGACTAAAACTGTGGAGGGAAACTATATGAAAAAATCCTATTTATTATTCTGTGCATTTGTATTCGCAATGGTCTTCTTGTCAACTGGATGTGGAAAAGAAAACAACACCAGTGAAATGAACGATGAAATGAGTGCCACTGGCCAGCCGACACCAGAACAACCCACACAAGAAACTCTTGATAAGGATGGGAGGGGGCTTGTGAAGCTACCTGATAATTATAGGGATGAGATTATTTATACGACGGTTAACCGTGGAAATGCGCATGAGAAGCTCTATGCAAATGCAGAAATACTCAAAGCAGTACAGAACGGCGAGCCGATTCCAGATGGTGGCGTGTTAACTTTGGAAATCTATAGGGATGGCGAGTTAGATGATATTTTTGTAATGGAAAAGCGTTCAGACTGGAATGACAAGCCAACTGAGAAGCAAAATGGAGACTGGCGGTTCGAAGCCTACAAGGCAGACCAATCGTTAAATATGCCAAGAGATATTGGCAGCTGCATCTCTTGCCATGCCACACAAGAACGGGATGACTTTGTTTACACGCTAGATAGGATGAAGACCTTCCAACTTGAGGATTTTACAGCGTCTGCTGAAGGTCATGGAACTTCTGTTCTGGAGGAATGGGAAGTTGCTGCGATAGCGGATTATATTGTTGACATCACTAATGTTGAACAAAATAGTTAGGCATGGAAGTGATCAAGTTGAGGTATTGGTTTGCAAATTATATTTATAAGGTGGATAATTGTGGTATTAGAAATGAGAGGAGGGATGTCTTATGAAAAGACATTTAATCGATAATAGGGCAAATAAAATTCAGGGGATAACGTATAAATAGCCCTAGAAACTACGTGAATCCCCAAAAATGAGGGGACGATTATTTGAATCAACAGCCGATTAAGTTCAATATTGACAATGTATCTTTTGAACTTCAGGATCAGCACGATTTCACATGGCTTCAATCAATTGGTACCGTTTTTTGTGTGTTTGATCAGCAGGATTCTGGTAACATTAGTTTCGGAATCGAAAAGAACGGTAAAAAACTATTTGTTAAATACGCGGGTTGTAGACCAATGGATTTTTCCGGAAACCCCAGAGATGCAATTTCTAGGTTAAAGTTTGCCGTACCATTGTACAAGACATTAGAACATCCCAATCTCATTAGTCTTATTGATCATTATGAAACGAAAGAAGGGTATGCAGCTATATTCGAATGGTTTAATGGCGAATGTCTACATTCACATTGGTTGTTTGCCGTTCAACCAAAACATAGTCATCCTGATTCGCCTTTCTACAGATTCAAACAGTTATCCATAGAGAAAAGATTGCTGTCACTTGATACCATATATGAATTCCATAAATATGTGGAGTCCAAGGGGTACGTTGCGGTAGATTTTTATGATGGTAGTATTTTGTATGATTTTTCAAAGGATTTAACCAGGATCTGTGACATCGACTTCTACAGATTGGCACCTTCTGTAAATGACATGGGAGAGAACTTTTGGGGAGCAAGACGTTCGAAATCCCCGGAAGAGTTTATATTGGGTGCTCCTATTGATGCAAGAACGAATGTTTTCACAATGGGAGCAATCGCTTTTGGATTACTTGGTGGCGAAATGGATCATTCTTTTTCAAAATGGGAAGCAAATAGATCACTTTACGAAGTTGCTTTACGAGCAGTTAGTAAGGAACGAGAAGAACGATTTAAAACGATTAATGATTTTATCAATGCTTGGAATTCAGTTAAAAATTAAACTACGAACACTCTGTACGACTTACAATACCCAAACTGAGATAACCTCTACCAAAATGGTGGGGGTTTATTTTTGCTTCCAAAAAAAGTTCTCAAATTGTTTTGAACTATGGGTAATTCATATAGACCAAATTTATTCACTTATAAAGCTTAATTATGACGTTTAATAAACACCCATTTTCATCTACACTTGTAGACTAAAAATCGTTTATATGGTATATTAAACCCAATACAGTTGTAGCAAGTTGAACTACAACAACAAAAGTCCTGCAGCCCTAAATAGGAGGGTATCCACAATGGAAAAATCGTTTGAACGTTTACCAGATGCTGAGTATGACGTCATGCAAATCATTTGGCAGTCAGAGCATTCGCTCAAAACCTCACTAATTTTGTCTAGATTACATGAAGAACAAGGGAAGGACTGGAATATCTCCACCTTACAATCCCTATTGACGCGTCTGCAACAGAGAGGCTACATTGACTTCAAAAACGAAGGCAGATTGAAGTTCTACTACCCTATAATTAGCCAGCAATTGTACATTAAACAGGAAACGGAGAGCTTCTTCAGGCGCTTCCACCGAAACTCCTTCAAAAGCTTGTTTGCATCACTAACAGGCGGGCGGATAATTAATCAAGAGTCAATTGATGAATTGGCGGAAATCGTCAAGAAAGCAGGTAAAGGGGATGATTAATACCTGGTTTGTAAACACAATTGAACTTTCCACCTTCGCAGTTATTACAATCCTTCTGGTTGTATGAATTTCCACTCCAGATTCGACTTCTCCTGGGTTTTCAACTGCTGGGTGTAGCAAGCTATTTGTCCTGGCAACTTATCAATTATTGGTTTACATAACGAAACTTAAGTGTAACTTTGTGCCCAGTCGGTTCACGTGAGCTTACACTGATGTCCGAATTAAAAACAGCAATGGGTTTTAATCGGAATATTGGTCTGTATCAAAGTTCGCTCGTAAGTAGCCCCATGTTATTCGGCTTTATTCGACCAACCATTATACTCCCCGATATCCGTCTGACAGATGAGCAGCTTGCTCTGGTCTTGCAGCATGAATTGACTCACGCGCAGCGTAAAGATTTATGGTTTATGGCGCTTATGACATTAGTGACCGCGCTCCACTGGTTCAACCCATTCATACATTGGATGGTACGCATGTCTTATGATGATTTGGAGAAAATCTGCGATAGCTGTGTGATTAAACATGCCGATGTTCGAACTCGACAAGTTTATGCAAATACAATCATTCATTATTTGAAAAATAATACTAGTTCGGGATCGACCTTAACAACTTCATTCTTAGGAGGAGATCGTGCCGTGAAGGAGCGATTTAGAATGATATTTCAAAACCAGCCAAAAAAATCAGCTAAATGGATCTCTTGTCTCTTATTGGTATTGATCCTTTCTGGAGGCAGCTTGGTATCTTGTCAAAACAAGTCGATTCAAAGTAATACTGAAGGTAGCTTCTCCGAGCTGTATGCACTATTCGGATATTCAGATATTCAAGTATTTGACTCCTTGTCGCTTAATGCGAATATTGATGCTGACAAAACAGCTTTAAGTGTCAATAGCACTGATTATCTATTGAAGCAACCTGTTCTAGTACACGGTCATTCGAGTCAAGTGCAGCTTGGATTCTATAACGATACTCTGATTTCGATACAATATCGATTTAACAATCATCAGGAAGCATTCGATGTTAGTAAAGCATTAAGAAAAGAAATTAATAAATTACATGGCCAACCTAGCACATTCGATGGTCATCCAAATCGCTTAGATTTATTGACTGACCTTTCGATCGAACGAACTTTACCTGTCGATTATTTAGAGGAATGGAGTATCACAGTTGATCCTCAGATTTTGACTGCTATATTCGGAAATTCAACCAATTCCATTAACCTTGACCTGCGGCTATCCTTATTTGATGAGTCTCATGCTGCAGTGACCGTCCGATACTCAATGAATCGTAATACTTTGCAACTGCCAAGATAGAAAGGTTGAAGTCGAATAATAAAAATTGCAATCACTTATGCTTAGCATTTAATAGTTGTCAATATCTTTCACTAAATAACTAACTGGTAACGATAGTAGAGCAGCGGTGGAACCGATCCATCGCTTATTTTGTATTGCTGAAAAAACACTTAACTATCTTCTGCTCTTTTAAAAATTTAACATAAATGTTAATTGACGGAGCGAGTTGAGTGTGATGGCATTGGTTTAACTTAAAACGAAAAGGCTATGATGAGAAATAGTAGGTATTAGGGATCTCACAGAGAGAAGATGGTTGGTGCGAATCTTCATTGATCTAATAGTGAAGCAGTCTCGGAGCTGTGAACCGAACAGAGGAATCTTAGTAGGCTTCAACGGAGTTCCACCGTTATTCAGGAAACAATATCGGAGATATCCCGTATTGATAGAGTGCAGAGAAATCTGAAATTAGGTGGTAACACGGACATAATAGTTCGCCCTAAGTTGACAAGAAATATGTCAGCTTAGGGCTTTTTTGTTTTATTTCTTCTCGTTTGAATATTTGCAAAATAATTTTCGGAAATAAATAATAATTGAAATGGAGGTATTGAGCATGGTGAAAATGACACCGGATGAGTTAAGAAAATCATATATTAATTTTATGAAAGGAATAGGGGCTAGCCAAGTGCCCTCTTCTAGCTTGTTACCAGAAAATGATCCCTCAACGTTGTTTACAGGAAGTGGAATGCAACCTATGGTTCCATATTTATTGGGGGAAAAGCATCCGATAGGTAATGAGATTGCTAATATTCAGAAGTGTTTAAGGACAGTGGATATTGATGAAGTAGGAGATACGTCTCATCTGACATTTTTTGAAATGATAGGTCGATGGGAGTTTAAAGCAAATGAAAATAACTATAAGAAAAAGCAAATCGATGCCATTTGGAATTGGCATATTATCGAATTAGGAATTGATCCTGGCAGGCTGTATATCAGTGCTTTTATAGGAAGTGATGATTTGAATATACAGAAAGATACGGAAGCCATTCAAATCTGGTCAGAAAAATTCAAATCAGTTGGTATAGAACCTATTATTGAGGATGATCCTTATAAATATGGGACATCTAGAGGGGGGAAAATATTCCTATACTATGAAAAAGAAAATTGGTGGAGTCGAGCCGGAAGTCCATTGGATATGCCTGTTGGTGAACCGGGGGGGCCTGATAGTGAAATGTTCTATGATCTTGAACCAGGCGGTGATTCACTGGATCATCCTGCTTCTGTAAGCGAGAGGTTTTTAGAAATTGGGAACAACGTATTTATGTGTTACAAAAAAGAAGACACAGGATTTGTAAAAATGCAAAATCCCAATATTGATTATAGAGGCGGATTAGAAAGGGTTGCAACAGCCCTTAATGGTGACAAGGATATTTATAATACGGCTTTCTTCCTTAATCCCAAGAAAAAATTGATGGAGTTAAGCGGTAAACAATATACTGACGATTTAAAGTCGTTTAGAATCATACTTGATCATGTGAGAGCGGCTACTTTTCTAATTAATGATGGTGCTGAGCCAGCTAATAGTGATGCAGGGTATATAACAAGAATGTTATTAAGAAGGGCGATTCGTGCAGGTAAAAAAATAGGTATACAAGGAAGTTTTGTGGGTGAATTGTCTGAAGTTTATATAGATGAAGCAACAGCTTATGAAGATTTGATCGGTAATAGAAAGAAAGTTATCGAAATAGTAAATAAGGAAGAAAATCTATTCTATAGAACTTTACAGCAAGGAGAATTTGAAATACAAAAACATCTTAAGAATAAGGGTAAAGTTACAGGTGCAGATGCCTTTTATTTTTATGAAACATATGGGTTTCCCTTGGAGTTGACGGAAGAGTTTCTAACTGAAAGTGGATATAGCATGGAGGACAAGGCGTCTTATATAGAGGCGTCAAAGAAACATGCTGAAAAGAGCAGAACTGCTTCTGCGGGTAAATTTAAAGGTGGATTAGCTGAACATTCAACAGAAACAACAGCGCTGCACACGGTATCTCATTTATTACTTGCTGGTTTAAGGGAAGTTTTAGGTGATCATGTTCACCAACAAGGAAGTAATATTACTTCAGAACGATTACGGTTTGACTTCAACCATGATGAAAAACTTACACCAGAGCAAATAGCTGAGGTGGAAAAGTATGTGAATGATGCGATTTCATCAAAAGCAGTTACCTATATTTCAGAGTTGCCTAAAATTGAAGCGAAAGAAAGTAATGTTGAAGGGAATTTTTGGGATAAATATCCGGAAATCGTTAAGGTGTACACAATCAAAGATAACGAAGGGAAAGTTTGGAGTCGAGAAGTATGTGGGGGACCTCATGTAGAAGATACAACAAACTTAGGAAAGTTCAGTATTAAAAAAGAACAATCTTCTGCTGCTGGAGTTAGAAGGATTAAAGGAGTAATTAATAAAAACGCGGAACAATAGCTGATGTTTTAGAATTGCCATTTATAACAACGTTATGAGTTGCCGGGAATCTAGGATGAATGATAAATCCGGCAATCGAAGAGGGCTTGACTTCGCTTGGCCTTTCCGTTGGCGGTACCGGAGCACAGTATTCAAAGAAAAAGCAATTCGGATTAAACCCGAATTGCTTTTTTACTGCAAGAAAGGGGAACTTATAAAAAACAGAACGAAAATTGAGCTATATGGTGTATGACACTAAATGAAAATCAGTAGTTACTAGGCATTAAATCGTTATACTGACATATGTACAAAATACGAGTTTTGTGAAAAAGTAATGCAAGAAGAATCATACCGGATCTAGGTTCACGTTCACTCGTATTCAGTAACACTTAAATTTGCACTTCAATTATTAGTGGTTATTTATTAGCGGTTATTGTATTAGCCTTGATCTCTTATCTCACATGTCTTCTCGAATTGTCATAACGCCATACTCCATAAAATATGTTTCTAAACGACCTTAGAATTTAAAATACAGCGACAGCCAAAGACTAGAAAATAAAATACTATACTGTCGCTGTATCATTAAACTAACATTATTCGTTAGCTCCAATAACCCAATCATATTATAAAAACGCCATATATACACCTTTACCTGGTATTATCTTAAATCCGAGATTATTATACAAATTTCGTGCTGGAGCATTATTCTCATCTGTCTCAAGCTGTAATCGGGACGCTTTGTTCTCCATAGCTACGTCTATGGCGTATTGCATTAACTTCCTGCCAATACCTTTATTCCTGTGCTTCGGTGATGAATATATAGCATCTACTCGAATAACAGATTGCCCTTTGGATATAGAAAAACCCCATGATAGCACAATAAAACCTGCATACTCTTGTTCAATCTTTGCTACATAACAATGTGATACGTTATTTCGTAAAAACCGATTTAAAATCCCCTCGCATTCTTCTAATTGTTCAGAAGTTACTTCTGATTCGTTTACTCCATCTGATGATGAATGAATATATCCCGCTAACAAACTTTTAACATAAAGAACAATGGACTCATTAAAAGGTACAATCTCTATATTATTCATTCGCGCACACCTCATAGCTTTTAATTACGGTCCACGTCTACTTATATCTCATCTCATTGATTTTTTGCAAGGTATTAAGGTGTAATGCTCTTTCCTCGGGCGATTCAGCGAATTTATACCATTCCACAAGCCTGTAACCGAACATTGCAAGGATCAGTTCGTAGATACAATGGTCAGAGATATGGGACACATCCGCATATTCCGAAAAACCCTTGTAATACGCCTTAATGCATTTTTGGTAGTATTCAATCATATGAGCAACGTCTGCTTCATCCGCTACTAAACTCGCGATATCCTCGCCCATGTGCCCCCATCCGGCGGTATCCCAATCGATAAGTACGATTTGACTGTCCGAATAGAATATGTTTGCCACCCAAAAGTCTCTGTGACAAAGCACTATTGGCAGCTTTTCAATTCGACTGAATATTTCATCAGCATTGTCATCCAAGTCTATGAGCATTTTACACAAATGCTTCGGAATTTCACAGTCTTCGGAGCGTATATAATCATACAATACATTCCATGACCGATACCGCAAATAGTAGTTTTTCGTAAACTCAACCTTGCTTAGATTAGGCAGATTCTGCAATGCGTATGGTCGTTCAGTGTACAATTTGCCTTGAAAACGTCCTAATTCCTCGGCTATATGCTCATACATTTTCGAGGTCAGATTTAGGCCTGACACACCATCAATATATTCTATCCAGAGTTGAATCTCATCACCATTTATCTCTGCATGGTAACACTCCGGACAACGGAACGAATCGGAGAAAACCTCTTTAAAATCCGATGTATACAGATCGTATTCCCTTCGCCATGAATCCGGATCACCACAGCGCTCCCATTTTTTCTGTGTTTTCCAAACCATTTTATACGGCAGTTCTTCACCATCGGAAGTTTCAACCATGCCTGTTACAAGCTGAACATCTCCTAATGTCCCGCCTTGCAAATCTTTGAGTTGATAATCTGCGCGGATTATCATCTTTTCGAACATTTTACTCAAAACAAGAGCCAGTGATTCGGGCTTTATAAACTTTTCGTTATCGTTATTCATTTCTTGTAACCTCCTTTTTCACCTTTCTGTCGCATGACAATCGACTTTTGCCACGCCCTTTTTTCTATGAGATACCCTGATTTATCATCCACAAACTTGATTTCCCGCTTCTGTACGAGGTAACGCTCCCAATGTTCTTGCGCCAATGAGCCATTGGCAAGGGCGGTAAAAACTGCGCAGCCCGGTTCGGTCTGATGACGGCAGTCATTAAAGCGACACTGTGTGAATAGTTCCTCCACATCGTTAAATCCTGCACTGATCCCGTCGTCTGCACCATATAGCCCAAGTTCACGCATACCCGGCGTATCAATAACCATCGCGCCTGATGGGAGCATAAACAGCTGACGATGCGTTGTAGTGTGACGGCCCCGACTATCAGACTCACGGATAGCCTTGACAGTCATCACTTCCTGATTCATCAAGGCGTTTAGGAGCGAGGATTTCCCCACGCCTGACATGCCGAGAAAGACCACGGTTTTTCCAGGTTGCACATATTCACTCAACCCTTCTAACCCGCTCCCCGTGTGACTGGAAATTGCATGTACCGGCACATCGGGAGCAACTTTCTGAACCTCAGCTAACGGTGCGCTGAAATCCGGGACCAAGTCCGCTTTTGTTAAGATTATGACTGGCTGGCCGCCGCTCTGCCGTGTCTGTGTCAGGTAACGCATGATGCGGCTGACCTTGAAATCCCAGTTTAAGGACGACACGATAAATACATAATCAAAATTCGTTGCTACGACTTGCTCCAGTATGGTTTTGACATACCCTGCTGCGTGTCCCGAGTAGTCAGCGCGGGAAAATTTCGAGCGGCGAGGCAGCAATTTGGCAATGCGCGAAGTACCGTTTTCGTTGTATTGTAAAAGAACAAAATCGCCAACGCATGGAAAATCCTCTCGGGTCACCGAAGTGTGATAGTATGCGCCTTTCAATACAGCCGTCACTTCTCCTTGTTCGGTAATGACGGTATATTGATCTCGTTGAAGTTCCGTAACTCTTCCGGGTATTAGACCTATCGGCAACGTATCGGTTTCGATATAGCCATACTGTTTCAAATCAATCATCGGAACTGATCCTCTCCTATAAATTAAAGTAGTTTTCGGGCATAAAAATACCGCGAACAAGCAGCCTCCTAAGAAGCTGCTTGTTCGCGGCGAAAAGCCAATAATCGGCTTATAATAAAAAAGGATACGACTTCCATCGTATCCCGCTAACAGCAGTATTCACGAAAGGTTACTGTTTACGGCATAGCAAAAAACACGGGTGATTGTCCCAGTCTCTCTTTCATTCCAAGCTATAATCAAAGATTGGAATCTACTATGCCCGATATTCGGTTATATTAAAACCACCAATACCAAATTAACAGTCATTACAAACATCTCCTTTCGGTGGAAAAAGTGGGAATACAACATCACTTCTATAGTTTGACATATATCTTGAAGCAATATCAATAGAAAATTTAATTATAAGTATATTTTACCAGTTAGCTTCAAGCTGAATGAATGAAATAAATGGTTATGCTCTATTTAATAACGCTGCCTTACTCATTCAAACTAAGACGACTCAATATATCAATAAACTGTTGCTTCGTTTCAGGCTGTTTATCATGATTCGTAAAATCGATCAGATAGATCGTTTCCCCGATGATGGGTATCGCTGCGTAATATTTATCGTGTGTACCTGTCTTTCCTGATGCTGCTGAACCATTATCCGAATCGAGCGTAACGAGACGTGCTTTACCTAAAGGGATATCTACGTTTTCGTCATTTGTAACACTGCTATGATTCGGCATTTGAGTTAGTAAATCAAAATTTTCGATATAATTAATGGCGCTAATTGTCCCTTTGTTTACGTTATCTTGATCCAGGATCTGGTAGACAACTTTTTCACTTTTATCAATACTCCAATGCTGCGGCAAAATGATCGATAACAGAGCCAAGCTTGCTTCATTATTCGTTATTTCAGAGTGCTCAATAGAGTTTTTATTTGATTCCTTCCCTGCCGCCTGATAGAACAAGGTACAACCGCTTAACAACATAAGGACAACTAGTATGAATGAGTACAGTATCGTTTTTTTCATCAAAATGTCTTCCTCGCTTCAATATTTATTATTGCAGATACAGATGAGATTAGTTTCTTATTCCTTATCACATACTAACATCGTCAGTATTCATTTGAATTGGAGTGATCATTGATGCCTAAAGCAGATATAAACGGGACAACGCTGCACTACATGAGGAGTGGTACTGGATTGCCGATCTTATTTATCCATCCCCCGCTCCTAACAAGTGCTAATTTCAACTATCAGCATGCGGAGCTTTCGAATGATTTTCAAGTTATTACTTTTGATATTAGAGGACATGGCCAAAGTGAGGCATCTGACGCCAAGCTTACTTATGAGCTTATCGCTGAAGATATTAAGCAGCTGCTGGACTATCTCGGCATTGAAAAGGCGTTTATTGCCGGCTATTCGACTGGCGGCTCTATAGCCTTGCATGCCATGATCACATATCCAGATCGTTTTATTGGCGGTATTATGATTAGCGCCATGTCTGAAGCAAACGATTTGCTCAAGAATCGTATACGGCTAGCCGTCGGACTTTCAAGGTGGAATCCCACAGCGCGCTTGTTAATGTATGCTATTAGCTGGGGAAATGCGGATAGCAGCATAACATTCCGCAATTTATTATCTGATGCAAAGCAAGGCTCGATACGGAACATTCATGAGTATTATGAATATAGTCTTGCCTACAACTGTACCGATCAGCTTCACAGTATTAAAGCACCAATGCTCCTACTCTATGGTGAGAAAGATCGGCAGTTCAGACGCTACTTTCATAAGCTGCAACAAGGGCTGAAGCAATATGAGTTGATTTTACTCCCTGATCAGAAGCATCAGCTGCCGACGAAAGCATCTGGAGAAATCAATCAAGCTATCCATAAATGGATGAAAACAATAGCTGACCAACAAATCAATGATAAACAATTAAGCAACCCAGAACCTTTCATGCATACTAACCCTGGTGAAAATGATCCTTTGCATACAAGGCATTAATTTTCACGTCTTCTATTGCTCTAATAACTCGAACATTTGTTTGGTATATGGTATAATCACCATATTACCGAATTAAAAGGAGTCTAACATGAGCAATAAAGAGCTTGAGCAATTTATTATTGATAACTATCAGCGCGATGAGCAAACGATGATTCTTATTTTCGCACAGTGGTGCATCAACAATGAACTTGATGCCTCTGAGCTGTACAAACGCGCTTACCCTCAACAAGATGATAACAGCGCCCTTCAAGAAGCGCTTGCCATAACTGTCCCTCGCGAAGAAGCGTATGATATTGATAATGACACTTTACTTACTGTACTCTCTTTATTTGATAATGAAGAACTCGCATTTGTAGTATCAGATGAGATGAGTCGTTTAGCTGAACAAGCGTGTAGGAGCTAGCTTATGAAAGGAACAACTCATCTGGCAATTGGCCTAACAATAGGTGCTGCTGCTGCGGCTTACTACCCGTTCACTATAATGAATGCCGCTGCTTACGTAACGGTGGCTGGTATATCAGCCTTGAGTGCAGATTTAGATGGTCCGAGTTTAATAAGCTCATCCATAAGCAAGTTCTCCAAGCTGCTATATGGAATAATACAAGCCGGTGGATGGCTCCTGCTAGGAACGATCATCTATTTGTATGTGTATGATCATTATTTCAATGGTTATTTGACTATTATTGCAGCCAGCCTCATACTTACTGGACTAGTGGTGAATCAGGGCATTATCCGCAATTCGCTCGTATCGCTTCTGGGTACTGTGTTAATCTACGCAGGATTCATCTTTCATTTATACTGGTTAATCGGATTCGGCGCATTTATTGTTTGTGCCCCTTGGTTCAAGCATCGCGGCATGACACATACGATTTGGGCTGTCATCGCATGGACCGCAATCGGATATGGACTGGAGCAATACTTAGCTATAGATGGGATTATGCGTGTAGCTTTTCTAGGCTATTTTTCTCACTTGTTAGCCGATACACTTACTCCAAATGGTGTAAAATGGCTTTATCCGATCGTTAAGAAATCATTTAAGCTCTAATAGCTTTTCTTAATAATGACGCCTAACTTCAGGCGTTTTTTTTCTTGTCCAGTAAAGCTCGTCACTGCAGCCCTTCCCTCACCAGCCGTATAAAGTAATCTTTATGATCCTGACGGCAAGCAATTAAGTACGGATGTTCCGTCATCCCTTCGAAAGCGGCACCTTCATAATTCACGACAACACCGCCAGCTTCTTGAACCATTAACACTCCAGAGTATAAGTCCTCGCCTTCAGAGTTATATAAGATGATTCCATCTAGATCTCCTCTTGCAAGCATGCACCATTGCAGCGTAGGCGCCCATAAACGCATCATCCGCTTTGTGTTTATATCTAAGTAATGCCTGAGCTTTACAGCAGTAGGTTCATTTTGAACACGATGACCTTGGATCCAGCCAATTCGAGCTCTATGTAATGATTGGGCAGGAAGGCATGATATCTGTTTTTGATTGCAAAATGCTCCCTCATTTTGAACCGCTGTATATATTCGGTCAGTCATTGGTTCATATATGACGGAAAGGACCGGAGTCCGCTTATACAGCAAAGTTATCGAGACCGAGAAAAGTGGCAAGCCAACCGCAAAGTTATTCGTACCGTCAAGCGGATCAACGAGCCACATCCAGTCGCTGCTCATTTCATTGTCGCCGAACTCTTCTGAGCGTATATGATGATCGGGAAAGGCAGTCGTAATTACATGTAAGATGATGCGCTCAGCAGCAAGATCAGCCTCCGTAATAATATCTCCGTAGCTGTCTTTTTCCTCAAATGCTCCAATAGAGCCAAAGCGCTCTTTCAGCACTTTGCCAGCTTCATAGGCTGCCGCAATGGCCACCTGCTTTCCTACTCTAATAACTTGAGTTTCCATTATACGAACATCGCTCCTATTATGTTTACATAATTAAACTTATATAACTAAAGTGTTTTTATAACATAAAGAGACTGCTCATGAGAGCAGACTCTTCTTATCTTTCTCTAGGATTTAATTCCTCAGTAATAAGGTTTTTGAGCGTTCTCTCGCTAAGACCATTCTGTACGAACTGGAACTGGTGATTAGTCAATGCCTGTGTTCGATCCACAATTTGCCCAAGATGATAGGCTGTGTGCTCAATTAAATGATAAATATCACGGAGTGAGATATGTGCTGCTGCAGCCTCATCCATTGCCCTTTCAAAATGGTTAAACACCCGCTCCACGGTATGCAGAACCTCTGACTTTCCGCCTGCCGTTCTTGGAAAATGGTTCTCAATCCCTGCCGGAAACCTTCGTTCCGGATCAAATAATCGAACGGTACTGCGTTGAATATGCTCAACAATATGCAATGTAATCTCGCCTATGCTATTTGTTTTCTCGGTAGGCTTCTCCCAAAGCTCGTCGTAACAAATGATTTCAATGCACGCTCTAAGCTTAGGGTAATACTGATTTATCATTCGATGTTTTGAGATCACTCTGAATTCCTGCAACGATCGGTCTTCCATAGTATCCTCCCTTTAAGCTAGTTCACTGAAAGGCTCAAGTGCATAATTTAACAGCAACAAAATCTTGTAGAACAGTTATAAAACTCCTTGAATAATAACATAAATAGATCATGTACGAATGAGCAAAAAGACTAGTGTTTTGTGCTGTATTGCATCACTCCTGCCTCATGTTCAGCCCCGATCTTCACCCGGAAGTAATCGTTTACATTTACAAGAAAACAACAATTGCACATACACCGTTTTACACATACTACTATATCTATTACATGTGTTGACGGTGAATGTCTCTATTTATAAGCTTTCCAAATATTGTTGAAGCTCTTTCAAGGAGTGTATCGTTAAAATCGGCTTGTGCTCAAGTTCTTCCCTCCAAGGTTGATTCACTTTCATCCAGATCGTATGCATGCCAGCTTTTGCTGCTCCTTCTACATCATTTACTGGATGATCGCCTATATAGACACAATCTGCTGCTGAGATCTCCAGCTGTTCTAAGCAGAGATCGAAGATCATTTTATTCGGCTTCTTAACGCCTGCGCTTTCCGATATGATAATGGAATGAAAGTAAGGTTTAATCTGCAGTTTATTCAGCTTTCCGTCTTGAATGGCATGTCTGCCGTTCGTTATAAGGCCTGTCTTGTATTTTGAGCGGCACCATTCCAGCAGTTCCCTAGCGTCCTTCATCAATACGGCGCTGCTTACGTATTCCTGCTCATAATAAGCAAGCAGTTCGCCTGCCGCCGGCTTAATAGACCAAGGAAGCAGCTCCAACAGCTCTGCGAACAACTGCTTCTTGTCCTTATATCCATCCTCATCCTTTTCAATAATAATGGATGCTAGTTGCTGTTGCTGCTCATTTGAATGTTGATTGAAATATTTGCTAATCAGCTTGTTCGTGAATAGTCGAAACGTTTCTGTACGGTCCAACAAGGTATTATCCAAGTCGAAGATGATTGCTTTAAAGTTCATATGTACTTCTCCTCTTCAAGTTGATTTATACTATTACGCTTTACGCTTCCTGAATGTTCCACATTAATGGTTCCGAATGGTTATTGCTTACTTATTGTTTCATTCTTGTACAGACTTGTGTAAAGAAATGATAAGACAGAATAATTGAGCGCGGTGTAGGAAAACTAGTTGGTAGGCAAGCAGATCATTACTGAAACGGAGGAAATTGCATTGAACACAATGACATTGCAAAAAGATAAAGCTACGCAAGGCATGCAGCGATTAAAGGATAAAGTTGCTCTTATTACAGGTGCGGGTTCTGGGATTGGAAGGGCTACTGCGCTGCGAATGGCTGAGGAAGGTGCTAAAATCTGTTTAGTAGACCTGAATAACAATCGGACAGAAGCTGTAGAGCAGCAAATACAAAGCCTTGGCGGTGAGTCGCTGTTTATCGATACCGATGTAGCGAATCCTGATCGTTTAAAGCGTGCAGTGGACGAAGCGGTTCATCGCTTTGGCAAGCTGGATATCGTCTTCGCGAATGCTGGCATTAATGGAACAGTGTCCCCTATTGAGGATATGTCGATCGATACCTGGGATGAAACGTTGTCCACCAACTTAAAGAGTACGTTTCTCACGGTAAAATACGCAATCCCTCATCTGAAGAAGTCCGGCGGCAGTATTATTATTACTAGCTCGATTAATGGCAGCCGTAAGTTTTCCAGCTTTGGCATGTCTGCTTACAGCACATCTAAAGCGGGTCAGGTAGCATTCGCGAAGATGGCTGCCCTCGAGCTTGCTCGGTACAAAATTAGAGTAAACGTCATTTGTCCTGGCGCGATCCAGACGAATATCGGCGAGAATACTCACCAGACGCCTGAGCTTAGCAAAATCGAGATTCCGGTAAACTATCCCGAAGGCAGCCAACCGCTTGAGCATGGTCCTGGCCAGCCTGAACAGGTAGCTAACCTTGTCTTGTTTCTTGCATCCTCCGAATCAAGCCATATATCTGGTACTGAAGTGTATATTGATGGTGTCGAGACCTTGTTATAAGTCGTAAATATTCATTTCAAAAAAGACGCAGCATATCATTGCCGCGTCTTTTCTCGTGATGTTATTCCCAAGGGTGATTTTCTGTCAAGTGAGCTGCCAGCTTCTTGCTCTCATTTCTGCGGACTTTGCGCATTTCTGCACGTCCTGGCGCAGTCTCATGCAATTGAATCTCTTCAGGTGTTTCTGGCACGATCTCTGGTACAGGCACCGGGCGCTTATCCTCATCAAGTGCTACGAAGGTTAAGAATGAAGTAGCAGCGATTTTGCGGTCTCCGCTGAGCAGATCCTCCTTCATCACTTTCACAAAAACCTCAACCGATGTATTACCGGCCCATGTGACATAGGATTCTAAGCTAACAGAATCTGTAGGACGAATCGGGTGCAGAAAATCTACCGAATCCGTTGATGCTGTAACTACATTTCGTCTGCAATGCTTTGTTGCCGATATTGATGCAATGTCGTCGATATAAGCCATTAGGCGTCCGCCGAACAATGTATTGTTATTATTGACGTCCGTAGGAAATACTCGTGATGTTTTGATGCATTTTGAATCCTTGCAGTACCGCTTTTCCATTGTTGTTATCTCCCTTTTGCATTGAATACTGATAGCAATTCGTTCATGGCTCTTGCGCTGTCGACATCAACACAGAAGTTGATAGGTCGTCCAACCGTTGAACGTACTCGGCGGTCAGTCACAATCATTCCCGCATTAAGCTCACTGGTCGTATCAATGACAGCATTCAGCTTCTCTACCTTAACCAAGGACGGATTAATCGCAACAAGCACAGCAAGAGGATCATGCATAGGGCATTCACGAATGAATTGATTGGATTGCTCATAAAAGTCAAAATATATATCCAGTGAATCATTAAGAAATTGAATGATATCGCGATTTTTCTCAGTTGCTTGACGATTTAACAAATCAAGATGAGCTTGTGTCAGGCGAGTCTGCTGACTGATATCAAGGCCGACTACCGTAATATGAGCATTAGATGCAAATACGAACGCAGCTGCTTCCGGGTCACCGTGCAAATTAGCCTCGCTAAGCGGAGTCGCATTGCCAGGCACGTATACATTGCCGCCCATTACGATGACCTTCTTACATTTAGAGCCGATCGAAGGATCAAGCTTTAAGGCTAACGCGAGGTTTGTCAAACGACCAACCGTAACTAAAGTTATTTCTCCTGGATTCTCATTCACCGTTCTCACAATGAACTGAGCTGCCGTTTCAGTTACAGGGCGCTGTCTCGTCTCAGGAATAATAGCATCGCCAATACCATTACTTCCGTGAATATGAGGGACTCCCCCATCGTATTCACGCTCAAGCGGTTTGTCAGCGCCCTTGGCTACTGGGACTTCATAACCGCAATTGGCTAGCTGTATGAGTCGAAGTGTATTCTCTGTGGCTTGGTCTGCATTAATATTGCCATGTCCGGTCGTAAGTCCTTCAACCTTAATATCAGGCGAAAGCAAAGCTAACAAGATTGCTAAAGCATCATCGATTCCGGTGTCTACATCGAGAATCATTCTAGTATGCAATTTCATGATGATTTCCTCCTCTATCTCTGTTTATCATTTTAAACGATGAGATGGAGGCTGTAAAATTTTAATTGTTAGAATCAAAAAAAGTAGCTGATATAGATCATCACGAGCAGTCCGACAATGAAAGAATACGTCGCCCCGCGTTCGTAGCCGTGACCGTGCGTTTCCGGAATTAGCTCCTTGTACACAATAAACAGCATAGCTCCAGAGGCAAAAGCTAAACCGAAGCCGATTAACCATTGAATATAAGTTGCCGTAAAGTAACCAATAATAGCGGAAACAACCTCAACAAGTCCGGTTAAGGTAACGATGAGCATCAGCTTAAGCTTGCTTACCTTCGACTGCATAAGGAACACGCCTAGAATCAAGCCTTCCGGCATATTTTGCGCGCCGATTGCGATTGCGACCATGGGTCCCAAGCCTGTGTTTTCACTTGCGTAGCTGAAGCCTGTACTAAGCCCTTCGGGTATATTATGTATAAATAGGGCAAAAATAACGAGCAACGATTTGGAGTCGAATTGCGATATGCCTCTGCCTTGCTCGACATCAATATGCGGTATATTTTTTTCTAAAAGATCAAGAACTAAGATGCCGGTTAGGAGTCCTAACGTCAGCATGATCAGGTCAGACTCGTTCAATGCTTGCGGGATAAGACCGAACGTCGTTGCCGACACCATAATCCCTGCTGTAAATGCAATTAGAATGTCCTTCCACTTCTCTGACAGCTTCTTAACAAATAACAGAGGCAAGGCGCCTAACACCGTTGCCATTGCTGATATGAAACTTCCAATGATTGCTGCTGTCATAAGTATTCTCCTTCATTGTCAATATGAACCCAAGTTCTAACTAGTATACTTGACTATATGATTTATCATTCAATCATTTTGAAGTACTGCACTACTTCATCGTATGAGAGCGCACCGCCAAAAATATCAAGCGCACTGCCAATCGTGATATCGATCTTCTCTTTGGACAACCCTTTAAACTGCTCTAAATCCGTAAACGACCGAACACCGCCAGCATAAGTTGTCGTAATGGACACCCAGTCAGCGAGCGCAGATACAAGCTCCTTCTGAAAACCTTGCTGCTTGCCTTCCACATCAACGGCGTGTATAAGAAATTCATCGCAAAATTGCTCTAAGTAGGCAACGTTCTCCGCATTCACTTCAAAATCGGTAAACTGAGTCCATTGATTGCTGACCACGAACCATTTGCCGTCTTTCTCCTTGCAGCTGAGGTCGATGACAAGTCGCTCTTTTCCGACTGCATTCAATATTTTATCCAGGTTATCCTTTTGGAATTTACCGTCGCGGAAAATATACGAGGTTACGATAACATGCGAGGCTCCGTGATCCAAATACAGCTGAGCATTATCGGCTTGAATGCCCCCACCAACCTGAAGTCCTTGCGGATAAGCGCTTAAAGCCTCCAAAGCAGCATCTGTATTGCCTTTGCCCAGCATAATAACATGCCCGCCTTTTAGATTATCGCGTTGAAACAGCTTTGCATAATAAGAAGAGCTATGTTCAGAAACAAAGTTTTCTATTAATCCTTCATTGTCAATTCTAAGCGTTTCTCCAACAATTTGTTTCACTTTACCATCATGTAAATCTATACAAGGCTTGAAGTTCACGTTCCAAGTCGCCACCCTTCTATTGATATATTAGTTATTGTAGCGTGAACATCGCGATTGTACAATTACTTAGCTCTGAATAGCTGTGCATATTAGAATATCGTTCTACATTTACGCATTCGAACATTTGTTCTATAATAGATGTAATTATACGATTTGGAGGAATATTGTGAGACCTAATTTAACAAAAGATATGACAGCAGAACGATTTAAAGATTTTTATTGGTTGAAAGAAGAATTGCAGGCATTTTGCAGACATTACGGGATAAGTACTTCGGGTTCAAAGAGCGATCTTACAGATAGGATCGAAGTGTTTCTTATGACAGGCGAGGTAAACAAGCCAATTAGACAAGTAAACTTAAGCAGAAAGAATGAGCCTAAAGCGGCCTTGAGTCTGGATACAGTCATTACGGAAAACCATCGTTGCAGTCAAGAAGTAAGAGCTTTCTTTCAAGCGATTATCCCAAAGTTCCATTTCTCAACGTATATTCAAAACTTTTTTAGAAACAATGCAGGCAAAACCTATCGTGAAGCTGTAGAGGCTTGGCATGAGGAAGAACAACGTAAGAAGGATCCTGCTTTCAAGAAAGAAATTGCTCCGCAATTTGAATACAATCAATTTTTTCGCGACTTTTTTGCTGATCCGAATAATCAAGGGAAAAGCCGTGAAGAAGCGATAGCCGCTTGGAATAGGATTAAGAAGCTTCCAGGAAGTAATAAGTATGTGCCTAACGAATAATAAAAAAGGCTGACGATTCGTTCGTCAGCTTCTTGCTTAAGATCATTTATAGGAACGTTATTAATTATTTTCTAAAGATTAATTTCCTTAATCCCGTTAACCATTTACCATTTAAAATATCAATCAAACCATTGGTCATCGTCTGATTGAACTTTCCCATGCTTACCATCTGCAGATTGCGAAGCGGCAGCTCTTGAACGAAGGCTTGCACCATAGCAGCTGTTTTCTCATCGGAATTGGCCACTTCCTTCTTAGCTAGACGCATGAGCAGCTTGTATAGAAGCTTCCCCAACCAATGATTTTGCATATCATACACAGTCGAATTGCGATGATATTGCTTGCTGGTTTCAGCAGTCTTCTCTAGAATCATCCAGCCGTACAGCGCTTCGAATTCTTCCTCTGCATCCGCTTAAGCTCAGATGGCTGATAATAGGACGGCAGCTCTTGACGCTTATCATTGAGCGCTTCCTCGTATTCTGCCGCTGCTATAACTTCAACTAAGCCAGTCAATTGAATATCTTTAGAGGAGGAAGCGATATGGATGTGAAACTCGCCGCTCTCCACCTGCCAGTCTTGGAGCGCGGTATTATAATAGGCGAAGGCCCGCTTCCCCAGCGTAAAGCTCACTAGCTTCTCTTCTCCTGGCAACAGCATTATTTTCTCGAAGCCGCGAAGTTCCTTTTTGGGCCGAAAAATCGTACTTTCCAGATCTTCCACGTAGAGCTGAATTACTTCTTGGCCTGCTCGATCTCCGATATTCTTGACTTTGACAATTACGCTTATTTCCTCGGTATCGAGCAGTCGATCCTTACTCATTCTCAGGTCGCTGTACTGGAACTTTGTGTAGGACATGCCATAGCCAAATGGAAATAATACATCTTCCTCTGCTGTATCGAAGTAGCGATACCCCACATAGAGGCTTTCCCTGTACTCAACTGCCTCCGACCCCATTGGAAAGTAAGTTGACGCAGCTGCATCCTCCAAATGAAGCGGAAAGGTTTCTGCAAGCTTCCCAGACGGATTAACATCGCCGAACAATACATCCCATACCGCTGAACCAGAAGCTTGACCGGCTAAATAGGTTTCTAATACAGCGGACACTCCATTTAACCAAGGCATTCGGACCGGTGAACCATTGCTAAGCACGACTACAATATTATCGTTATATTGCATCACTTGTTCGATCAATTGCTGATGGGACTGAGGCAATTCCAAATGCTGTCGATCAAATCCTTCCGCTTCATAGGTGTCCATTAAACCAGCCATAATGACTACTACATCGACTGATCTTGCGAGCTCACACGCTTCTTGAATGAGTGAAGCATTAGGCTCAGCGCTCTTCACATCATAACCACGAGCGAAGCTGAACGTAAAACCTTCGTTGACATGCGTTCGCAACGCGTCCAGCGCTGAATCTAGGAGAGTTGGATTAACCTGAGAGCTTCCTGCTCCCTGGTACCTGGGATGCTGTGCGAAATCACCGATCAACCCTAGCTTTCCTGTTTTGTTAAGCGGCAGCAGATTTCTTTCGTTTCGCAGAAGGACCATACTGTCCGCAGCAGCTCTTCGCGCTAGCTGATGATGATCTGCTTTACTATCCGTCCGCTTATGCTGGACATGCTTAATAACGAGCTCCACTATTCTCTTTGCAGTTTCATCAACAATCGATTCATCTAGCAGTCCCTCACGAACCGCTTTAACAATTTGCTTGTCTGTATAGCCGAACGCCGTCGGCATTTCGAGATCAAGACCTGCTTTCAGTCCGTTGACCCGATCATTCACAGCGCCCCAATCCGACACGGTGACACCGTCGAAGCCCCACTCCTCACGCAAAATAGTTCGAAGCAGCCCTTCATGCTCGCATGCATAGCTGCCGTTAATCTTATTATAGGCCGGCATAACCGTCCATGGCTTCCCTTGCTTAACGGCAATCTCGAAGCCTGTTAAGTAAATCTCGCGAAGCGCTCTTTGATCCACTAATGCATCGATCGTCATGCGGCGAGACTCCTGGTTGTTCACCGCATAGTGCTTTAGTGATGTTCCTACTCCTTGCGATTGTACACCATTAATGAACGCAGCAGCCATTTCCCCAGCAACGAGCGGATCCTCAGAAAAAAACTCGAAGTTCCTTCCGCATAACGGAGAACGTTTTATATTCACGCCAGGTCCGAGAAGAACAGCAATGCCTTCCTGCTGGCATTCCTCCCCTAATGCTTTCCCGATCTCGCCTATAAGTTCACGATCCCAAGTGGCTGCGAGGCCAACAGCTGTTGGATAACAGGTTGCTGGTAAGCTCTGATCAAGCGCGTAGCCGCTCATTTGCTTACGCACTCCATGGGGACCGTCCGTTAATAGAATAGAAGGCAATCCCAATCGCTCTATGCTTTTCGTCGTCCACCAGCTTGAGCCGGAGCATAATCCTGCTTTTTCCTCTAAAGTCATCTTTGCCACAAGCTCTTTGACAGAATCCTTCACAATCTGTTCCCCTCTCCAACATACGATTATATAAACTTCAGATCAACCTCTGAATGTTATGAAAGCGATGTCAAAAGGGTAATTCGACAGATTATGCCATTTTCCTCTATACTTTTTTCGTTTTTTTGCGTAATTAGAACATTTTAGATTACTCAACGCGTCATGGCATAAATATGAGTATCACAAAGCTCATTGTCTGCATTTCTGCTGTCTAGTTTAAATGTTCCCTCTAATGTATAACCTAATCGTATAGGGATTGCTTTGCTTCTGGCATTCATTGTGTCGCACCGTATCTCTACTCGTCTTGCATGCAGCACATCAAACGCAAAATCAGTAATGCCTTGCACCGCTTCTGTCATAATGCCTTTCCCGACATAACGTGAATCCAACCAGTAGCCGATTTCAAACTTGGGAATATCCCAGTCGATTCCGTGAAGCCCTGATGATCCAATTAATTGGCCCGTATCCTTCAAAATAATATGTAGTCGAAGATCCTCTCTCAGCAGAAACTTAGCGTGCGCTTCGCGTACGCTCCTTTCCATTCCGTCAACTGAAATCTCCTTTCTCGCAAAAGGCAGCCAAGCTTTGAATTCATTAATCGAGGCGGTAACAGCCTCATAGACTGCTTTTCCATCACCGGGCAGCGGCAGTCTTATATGTAATCTATCCGTTTCAAATTTATTTGGAAAGTCTAGCATTACTGGATTCACTCGGATCTTCCTTTCCATATATTCGCCTAACTAAGAAATGCGATAATCTCGGCATTGATCTGTTCGGCTATTTCATGATTGATTGCATGTCCTGCATCTTTAAAGAGTCTATAGTTGATTCCATTCATTTGAAGCTTACTAATTGCTTTCGGATAATAGCTCATTCGATCATGTTCGCCGATCAGAAATAACGCTTTTTCTCGTAAAGTATTTAATTGTTCATCATTGAATATCGTAATCGTATGCTTCATCATCGATTTATTGTTAAAATACTTCAATAAATAGTACCAGTGCTTCATCAACTCTGCATGGTTCTCAAATCTAATATAGTTTGGACCGCTTAGCTTTCTTAGCAGCTTACGACAATTCGCTTCGGATGGAAACAAAGCTTCTGGAAGAAAAGCTTTCATCATTTTAAACATGACTTCGGTTTGGGAGCTTGGAATTCTTCCTGCCATGCAGATAATCTTATTTGCTTTGTCAGGTCTGACAATCGCATAATGATAGGCTAAATAAGCTCCATATGAAACTCCTGCAACGTTAACCTTGTCGAGCTTCAACTGCTCCAGCAGCTCATCGAGCCATCTAGCCTGATCGAATGTTTTGAAATAAGCATCATTTGCTTCACTTTTTCCTGAACCACCAATGGCATCAACTGCAATAAGATAGAAATGCTCGGATAACGCCTGTGCGTTGAATATCCACATCATAGCAGAATTGTCCGCCGTTCCGTGCAGAAGCAGCAGAGGGGGTTGCAGCGGGGAACCTGCGGTTACGATATGCGTAATGCCATATGAAGTTTGAATATCATGTTCTTCATAGGGAACGCCCCAGTCATTCAACAAACGATCGTATGATTCATAGATGAGGTGCTTTGCATCAATAGATTTATACTTTTCCATCGCAATTCGCTCCAATCAGCTTATAATCAACTAAAATCATTTTGCTAAATACAGGTATCGGGTTGTACCATTGGTTCTATTATTTTAATCTAGGTATGACAAACGCTTTGTCTGACTTTTGCAGGCCTAGCCGAGTATAGAAATCTACTGCATTAGGCGCAGATATAAGTACAAGCGAGCATTGATCGCCAATACGTTCTTGGACGAGTCGTATGAGCTCTTTGCCAACACCTTGTTTCTGGCAGCTCGCGTCGACCGCAAGATCGGATAAATAGCAGCAATAGGAATAGTCGGTTATGGCTCTTGCAACACCGACCATACACCCATCCTGCCAGGCTGTTATTAAGAGATCTGCTCCCTCGATCATCCGCTTTATACGTTCTGTATCCTCGAATGGTCTCTTGATGCCCGATCGTCTGAACAGATCTGCTACAAGCGCAGCATCCTGGTTTTTATCATCGGAATAAGTAATCATCGGAGTATCACCAACTGTCTTGTAAAATCATTCATCTGAACGACTACACCTCCCAAATCCCTTGTTTTCCAGTTACTCCAACTCTGGGTTCCACACGCGTTCAACCAGAATTAACTGCGCTTCCTCAAATACCAGCTTATAGATGTCAGGCTTGCTCGTACTGCTCCAAAATTCATGCCCATAACTGCTGTCAAAATAGTTCATAATGATCGTCATAATATTGCCATGTGTACCGATTGCAATGGTTTTCCCTTTGAAATCTCGTAGAAACTGCCTGATCAAAGGTATTGCTCTTTCTTGAGCTTTTCTTGTAGATTCACCGCCTTCTAAAGCGTAATCGAGATCAATGAAAGATTGTTTAATCGCTTTCTCCAGCGTTTCCCAGTCTGATTTATAATTCAATCCTTTAATAGGTCGTTCGATCAGTTCCTCATATTCATTGATTGACAAGCCTTTGTCTTCAGCCAAGTACTGTACCGTTCGAACCGCTCGTTTGTATGGACTGGAAGCAATATAGTGAATCTCAGCTTCTCTTAGCAGACTTGCAACCTGCCTAGCAGCTTCCTCTCCTGCATCAGACAGGCCTCTGCTTCTTTCTTCACCGAATGAAAAGGGTGATTCTGCATGTCTAACCATATAGATTATTGTATTCATCTTGATCTGCTCCTTTCATAACGAGTATCGGATTTGTATTTTGAAATAGTAGTATACTAATCACAAATAACTTTAAGCATTGGCCACTTCTCGAGCCATTTCTTCTGATCGAATCGCTTCATGAAATAATCCTTATCATCAAACAAAGGGCAGCGCCGCACAAGTAATCCAAATAAATCTTCAAGACCATAAGGAGCGCATATCTCCAATTCATCTGAGGCATTAATCCTCGCGCCAACCGCTGTTGCGGTTTCTGGCCATTTACTTATAGCGCCCCATGTTGATGGGTAAGGCTCGTCATGATTACGTACATGCATGCGTGCTTGATTCTTGACTGACCATTTCGAACAGCTTGTTGTCTGGATCAGATACTGCTCCACTTCCAAGTCACGGGATTCAGAGCAGTCATCGGGATCATAATATACGACATCAATATCGCTGTGCTCACTTCGATAGTCATAACCATGTAATAGATCCCAAACATAATTACGGATATAGCCCGCAGCTATATAGCATTGGGGCAGCTCCAGGCTCCGCACCAACCGCAAATCGGCCATCAGATCATTGTTTTCAGAAATATGTTGTTTCAGCTTCTCTTGCCAAATAATCATCCACTCCTATATTATTTCTATCGCAAAACGATTGAGTTTCTTCGTATGTTCATAATATCAATAAAAACTTCATCTAAAAGCTTCATCTCATTTCTCAAACTCTTTAACGACACTAAATATTTAATAAGAAGTCCGGCTATAAAACTATTCATACTTTTCATTCCGTCAGCACTCTCATCATAAATTCAACCCGATTGCCGAATGGATCTCTACATTCAAATCGATCGTATCCAGGGATTTGTACAGACTCTAGTATTTGGATACCGTTCTGCTGTAATAACTGTCTCGTTTCACTAATGTCGGTTACTTCATATGCCAGATGTGCTTTCGTGCTGTATCGGTCTACACCATCCTCAGTCCCGACATGCAGTGCTTGCTCGCCAACTTGAAGCCAGAAGCCTCCTCTGCCAGCTAATGATTCAGGCTTCTCAATTTCTCGCAGCTTCAACAGTCCGCAATAAAACATTCGAGCTGTCTGCTCCTGCCCCTTTGGTATCGTAATTTGCGCATGATTCAACCCAATTATCATAAACTCGCCTCCTAGAATCAGCCTCTCTCGCTATGAGCTAAACAATAGTAACTTCCCTAGTTTCCAAATTCATAATTCGAGTTCTCACATCGTTGGCAGATAGAAATACTTCATCCCCAGTTTCAGATATACAGTAAGCAATAGGGATCGACACAGCTGATCCGCGGTATGAGCCGTCGGCATGGCTAGTACCGATCACGAGTGTTTTGTAATCTGCAGCAATCTTCTTAGCCTCATTAATCCATTCATCGTATTGCTCCTCGCTAAACATACCAACGCCAATTGGATGCACGATGAAGCTTATGGGCGTTCGCGCAATATCACACATCCCTTGCAGAACTAGCTCATCGCATAACATAGAACTAATTAACAACCCATTTACTTCAACAATCTCAGTTCGATCATATTTAGCCCGGTCCATTACAATTTCACCGTCTGCATTAATGATAAGAACACGATCCTTAGGACGCTTATGGCCGGAAATAATGATCTTCCCATACTGCTGCGCCAGCTCTCGTGCTTGCTCAATATTTTGATTCAAATAGCCTTCTGGAAATAGGAATATATCCGCTTCCGGATGCGCATGAAGCTCAGCTTCAAGCTGCTTCAGCTCTTGCTCCAGCTTCGGTTGTGCGATAAGTATATTCATATGAAATCACACCTTCCCCTTTGCGATGCTGCTCGCCGTCAATCATAGATTAAGCTTCTCTTTAATATGTTTTGCGACTTCCTCAGCAGATAAGTTCGAATTATTAATACGCAAGTAATTGTCTCTCTTAATCTCACCTTCCGAGGATTGCAGCCTATGCTTCTCCATAGTACCTAGTAAATCTCGTTCCGAACGGTCCACATCACGCTTGGACGGTTTATGATCCAGCCTGTTCGGCGTTCTATTGCGCTCCAATCGAACTGCCGTATCCGCCTCAAGCTCAACCCAATAAACGTCACCACCCTTGGATTCGAACAGCTCCGTCAATGACTGGACATACTGCCAATCGGATTCTAAATCAAACGCCCATACGAAAGTGAAAATGAGCCCGTAAAGATCGCTGTTCGCAACCTCCTCGAAAATTTGTCTCCGAAAAGAAGATACCAGCCGTCTGCCCGCCTCACTTCCATAACTGAAGAAAGGAATAACAAGCTCTATCGTCATATGATTATGAAATAGTTTTAAATCGGTTATTTTTGCAAGCTCCTGACCGACGGTCATCTTGCCAACAGCCTGCGGTCCAAATACAATGATTAGTTTCATCTCATCATTTCCTTCCTTTCTAGTAAAATGATATGACAAAACCCAGCTTTCGATAGCTCCTATCAATAGCTGGGTTCTTGTCTTCTGATCTTATTCCATGATTATACATTTAATCTCAGCATTCGTAAATATTCGTCTATATTCATGCTCCAAAATCGAGAATAAATAAGAGCTATGATAAGTGTTTTTGCTCCACAGATGTTCTCTAAGGAGTCCTTCCCTTGTCATACCGATTTTCTCAAGCACCTTGGCAGAGCCGATATTACCAGGACGACATGTCGCATGTATACGATGAAGTCCATAAGTGTTGAATCCAAGAGAAAGCATCGCCTGTGCCGCTTCTGTTGCGAAGCCCTGCTGCCAGTACTCTTTGTGCAAGGTGTAGCCTATTTCACCATTAGTTCCATCGAGATAGATTCCGCAGCCCCCAATTAGTCTGTTGCAAGCTTTCGATACTATGGCTAATTCATAGCCTGTGCGTGGCAGCTCCAGTTGCATCTCTAACATTCTTCCTAGAAAGCTCTCTGTATCTTCAATCGTGTTCGGTCCCCATAGCGTATAACGAGTCACTAATGGGTCTGAAGCATATTCATGAACCGCTTCCTTGTCGTTCTCTATGAACTCGCGGATGATTAATCGATCTGTTTCGATAACCATAGTTATCCCCCATTTTAAGTTGTTTCAGCTTAGTCCCATACTACTTCTGTCCCGGCAATAAAATCATGGATTGCACGCTTATCCTCTCGAAGACCTACCATAAATGCACTAACGATCAAGCCAATTCCTAAAGTTATAGCATATACAAGACCAGCAACAATATTACGAAGAAGCATGGTGCCGATAGTTGGAGGAGAACCGTCACTTACTTTGGTAATACGTATTCCGCATATTCTTTTCCCAATCGTATAGCCCTTCCAAAAGACTGGAACGAGTAAGGAGTACAATATGGATATAATATTTGTAAAATTATCTCTGGCTGCTTCTCCGTCAAAAAGAATTAAGGAAATGATAAGGATAGGAATGCCTACAATGATTCCGTCAAGCAAGCCTGCACCAAACCTTATCCAAAACCCCGCTTCTCTCATCATCATTCCGTCAACAGCTCCTTCTATACCAGTTTCTACTCAGCGAATCGCCTATTCTTTTGCACAGCCCATGTCACAACATCGCCTTTAAGTAAAATAGCTGTTCCGTCCCTGACGATTTCTGTATGATAAGGCTTAATCGTATGCTTGAGAAGGGTCCAGTCTGCATATAGCTGTTGAAGCTTTGACACTAACTGATCGGTATCAAAATTCAGTTCATACATGGGTTCAATCTTCTCTTCAGAATCAAGTATGGTTTCTGTCACATTCGTGCTAATGATTATACAGTGTATACCTTCATTCTTCGTCCCTTCAATCATTGCATGCAATGTAAGATCGAACTCCGTCACTGAAGCAAGATGCTCTAGACTGGAAACAGCGACAATAAAATGATAGGACTCTTTCTCGATCTCAAAGCCGCCAATATCTGATTCTATACCTTCAATATGATGCACTACATCAAATTCTGCTGCGTAGCGCTTCAAGTTGGATATAGCCGATTCATGGAGCACCTCCATAGTTTGCGAACTTACAATATTTTTTGATGACAGATAATATCCAGACTACGATTAAATTTTATAGCAACTTCCCTGTACAGCGCGCATTGAACATAGCCGTGCTTTTCGAACAAGGCGATGCTTCGCGCGTTTTCGGAACAAATAGTCGTTACTAACGTCTTAAAGCCTTGCTCTCTCGCGATCCGTTCAATATGCAGAAGCGCATGACTGCCAATCCCTTCTCCAAGACAGTCAGGCTTTAAGTAAATGGTAACCTCACCGCATATATCATAGGCTTGTTTCTTTTTGTATTGCGTTAATAGGACGTACCCCTTCATAGTCCCATTCTCATAGATAACAAAGGACTTAAAACGAGGATTTTCATTTATAACAGATATCTTCATTTGATCGAGTGTTACATCCTCAAGATCGAAGGAAATAGTTGTGTTTCTCACATAATAATTATAAATTTCTCTTACTTCCTCGATATGTGTTTCTGATATTTCTTCAAATGTTAGTTGTCTCATTGTGTAATCATTCCTTAGCAAAGTATCGTGATGCGTAAACTAGCTGCAAATATGCTCATTATAACTCATTATGATCATTAACTATCATTTATTTGAACCAATAAGCTCGAAGCTATTTCGTGTCTTATACTTCATTTACCGTTCAGTCCATGTTGTTCGAATGTAACCAACCTTCATACCAATACGTTCCATATTTCTGTGACTTTGTGATAGAAAGGAGCATTGTCCCACTAGTAGCCTGCAATTATTCTGTTGAGCGTCATCCATTCTTCGTTGCAACAAGCTTGATTGTAAGCCTTTATTTCGATACTGAGGCAAGGTTGCAGCAAATGTTAGTGATGCGATCCCTTTATGCATATACATGACTGCAACTGCTGCCGGCTCTTCGCCGAGATAAGCTATATAATATTTCCACCCTGGTCTACTGTAAAGCACCTTATTATTCGCCGCTACGGACGAAATACCTTGATCAGATAGTCCGGTCCCTCTGCAATGAATGGTCGCATACAGCTCAAATTGGTCTTCTTGGAGTTCATTTATCCGTATATGTACTTTCTTATCAAGCTTGCAGCTGCTTGGTTCCGTATATAGAGAAGTATGGAAACCAGATTGATAAAATCCTCGATTCGCTAAATTGGATAATAGCTCTTGATCCGTTAACGAAGGTACGATTTCAAACTGAGCTTTACGGTCTCTAGTTCTATAGAAATTTATAATTTGATCTAGATAGGCAATATCCTCACTGGTGATTCCCTTCACTGTATTAAAAGCTGGCCATGGCATTGTTTTGCTGAAGATACAACAAGCATTCCCGAATTGCTGCAGCTCCACACCTTCCGGATTGTTCTCTCTCTCTTGAATGGCAAGCATTCGATCAACCATATATTCAGTTTCAGAAGTTTGAATGTCTTTAACCAATTCTATTGATGGACGAATAAAATCCATAACTAAGTTCACCTCAGTTTTAGTTCCTAATGTCGAATGATTGAGTTATTAATGTATGCATTCCTGCTAGTCCTTCAATCTCGATCGTTTCTTCCTCTTCCACGAAGCTGATATTCTGCTCTTTGTAGTATTTTCTCCAAAATCGTAATGCGGCCTCATTGTTCTTTAATTGAGCTACTGCTATTCTGCCGCTAAACTGCTGCAGCACTAAACTAACCGCTTGAGCAGCAACATTCATACCGCGATATTTTTTCAACACGAATAGCTCTTGAATTGAAAAATCAATGCCTTCCGGTACATAAGGAGCTGAGCACAGCAATACAAATCCTACGATCATATCGTTATATTGGATGAAATAGGGATGCAATTCGTCTCGCTCAACGTACAAATATGTATTTGTTGGATCGTATTTTCCATCGTTCTTTATTTCATCGCCTGTAAACGGTGATAAGTCATATAAATACAAATTGTATAGATTCAAAAATACATCTTTTTGCTCTTTCGTTATTTTCATTAATGAAACACTCATACTTATTCAGCCCTTTTTCTATTATTTTCATCTCTTCATGCACACGCGACAACTATGTAATTTTAAAAAAAGAGCCCTTGCCGCTAATTGGCAAAAACCCTCAGCTGTGAGAGAGTATGAATGACTGATAACAAGCTGTAAACCATGTCACCGCCCCGTTACCCAGCACGTCCGCCTATCCAATATTTTATTCTTCCAATAATACCATGCATATATAGACCTAATAAAAACGCGTAGCACCCAATAACAATGCCCCATGTCGTATCCTCAGAGGAGGCGAGAAATGCGATAGCGCCTGCGATTGCCGCCCAGACCCAGCTAAAGATGAGAGTAACTGCCCAATAACCGTATGAGTTAAAAAACAAACCAATTAATAGACCCGCCGCAACTAAACAAATACTAATACATATCGCAGGGTGTATTGTTGTTTTGTAAATCAATAAGAAGGAGCCTGATAGTACAGCCAGAATCGCATCAGCGATTAATACTCCTCTTCTCGAGGTATCGTCTTCATACCTATTACGCATTTCCTTCACCTGACTCTCTGTAAAATGAATGATGCAACTATGAATAGTACAAGAAAAAAGCGATTCATTTGATCATATTCATTCTCAAAAAGGTTAAGAACTTTTAATAATATTGTACACATTTCCTAATCTAGGAAGCAACAATATTTTCGATTTAGTATAGTCTCTTCTCATACGTTTCCTTAAGAGACTTGGCAACATCTTCACTCGTTAACCCTTTCATATTTGCGTGATCTGCAATGACCTTCGGAATATGCGGCAAGGTCTCTTTAGAAGGCCAATTAGCAGGCTGCCACAGGGCTGATCTTTTGAACGCTTTAGCGCAATGAATATAGCATTCTTCGACCTCTACCCCAATTCCAAGCAAAGGCTTCTTCCCTTTCATCATCATCTTCTCCAGAAGCTCGTCGTCTTGAATGACGCAAGCCTTTCCGTTCACCCTTAACGTCTCTTCTAAGCCCGGTATAATGAAAATGAGCCCAATATTCGGATTGTCAAAAATATTGCGTATAGAGTCCATTCGTCGATTGCCTGGTCTTTCAGGAATTACTAAATGCTGTTCATCTATGATATGAACAAAGCCGGTTTCATCTCCACGGGGGGACACATCGCAAGCGCCGGAATTGTCTGCTGTAGCTAGAAACAACATGGGCGACTGGGAAATGAAATTGCGACAATGCTGATCTAATCGCTGAATCATCTTATTCTTGACAACTTCACTCGGATAACCGACCAAGGCGCGAACCTCAGCTTCCGAGGTGAGCCGATGCTTAAATATATGCTCGTTCATATTGGGCTACTCTCCTTCTTCAATCTATATCCAGCTCACTCGACATCCATCCTTTACCTTTCGGCAAGGTTTACGACAAGTCTATTATCTGCTTCATCAACCTTTAGCACTGTGTTATCTTCCTTGGAAAGCTTGGATAAGCTCAAAAAATCAACATCTCGTTGTAACGTAATATCCATTACGACTTTCTTCTCTTTTAGAAACACCAGCTTCTGGAAAGAATCACTTAACAGCGGGGTGTGATTAGACTTCGTCCGTTGATAAATATGGCCGAGCCATGTGTTTGCCGTGGTCCACTCAGCTCCGGCGGCTTTCTCCATCATTTCAGTTGTTAGATAGGGTTCAAATACAAACATTTCATCCCATTCAAAACTGACAACTTCGTTGAATGTGAACGTATTCTTATTCTCGATTGTTTCATATAAGCTGGACTTAAATGCATCATTGTATTGATTGCTCACATTGTATTTAGAATAATCCTGGTAGGCCAAGGTGAATAGGATGACTAGTATTAGTAGAGCTATCGAACCAATCCAATATATCTTTTTCATATGCTCTCATCCGCTCTTCATTTTTTAATAGACTTTTTAAAATAAGGTCCGCACATAGATTCGTGAGTATTTATGTACGTCCAAGAAAAGCTTTTGTCAAATAGATATATGTCTTGCTCAGTGTCAAAATCTGCTGCAATTAATTCATTCGCATTACTGTACAGCATTACATAAGGAGAGCCTTGATACATGACATAAATTTCATCCTTCATGACGTTATCAAAAGCTGCTCTTGCTGCTTCATCCTTTAAGCAATCAAGAACTTCATAACTAAAAACATGCCACTTGAATTCATTATAATGTATGTTTTGTTTTGTCTCTTCACTAACGTCATATGTAAAAGATTCATCCCATAGTTCAATTAATTTTTGTGATTGTTCAAAGAGATTTGTAATTTTCACACCTTTCCCAAACAAATTCCATTTGATTAAATACCTACTTTGAATATGTTCAAGAGCCCAGAGCACATTCTCTAACTCTTCTTCCGGTAAAGAATCTAATATGTGATTAATTTGATTTCTAATCATAAAAAACCTCATTCCTAGCTTTATTAATTCCTCTTATTTCTTCGCAAGTATAGTAAATTCCCAAGGTATATTTTCATTATTCCATCCACGATGTTCGTCAAATCTCTTAAGTTCAAAACCTTGTGAGAGAACAGCATTAATAATCTCACTAAGTGTATATGACCTGATTGAAGTATCAGGAAAGTCCGAATGTTCTTGTTCGTCGAAGAAGCCCTTGTATGCTACATCTCCACTTTTTATTTCCGAATCAAAATATTCAATCTTTCCTTGACTAATAATACATTTTCTTATTGGATGAAAATCGCTAAGAATCAACTTTCCGCTATCTTTTAAGAGACTATATAAAACGGACATCAATTTCTCAACATCACCAAAATAATGCAATATCCCGCCTTCTAGATACAGGAGATCGAAATAACTTTTATACTTCTTAAGATCGATATCATAAATATCCGTTACTATAAAATCGATTTGGGTATTTGCACTTGCAGCTAGTTCTAGAGCATACTTTCTATTTTCCTCAGAAATATCGAATACGGTCACATCTGCTCCTAATAAAGCTAACGGAACCGCTTTTCGTCCATTTGAACCACAAAGATTAGCAATCTTCATTCCTTCAATATGTTCAAAGTATTGTTTATGCTTTTTAAGAGATGAGAGTGGATCTTTCAATAGTTCCTTCGCTTTTTCCTCAGGCAAGCCATGTCTTTTAACCCAAAATTCATAGGCTCGATATTCCCAAGCCCGCTTATTTTGTTTACTTTGTTCATTCATATTGATTATCCCCTCTCATCTTCGTCATCCTATATCCAACTGACGTAGCTTCCATGTTCCACTGGTACACCGACCTGCTTAGCCCATTCCTTTAATTCCTGTATTCCCTCTTCTTCATTCCCAGTAAATTTAAAACTCATATGGGATGGAACGATTTTCTTATTCTTTGGTAAAATGCCAATCGTTTGAAAAAAGTAGCCTCGAATAATAATCTTTTGAATATCGTCAGCGACAATTTCCTTATGAAATACTTTCAATGAGTCATCTTCAAATTGTATGTCCTTAGGCTGCGTTATAAATCTACAAACTATTGCCCATGTGAGAAGAAAGAGCTCGACCAAGAGAGCAAGTGACACAAGAATAAAAAATACAGTGACATAAGATGGTTTCGAAATGCTAAGTGAAAAGGTCAATATGCAGATTGATAATATTCCGCGAAACATTTTAGGCTCATGTTTTATTTGCCGTGATCGGGTACTCATTAATCGCTATCTCCTTTCACGTTGATTTACACATTATGTAGATGTAGCTTCTTCCAGTGCTTCGATATAGGCAAGCGCAAGCTTGGAGAGCATCGTGTTCTTGTAACTAATCCAGCCAACCGTTATACTTTCATCACAATCCAGGGGAACCGGGATAATTTCATTCCCATTGAGATCGGAGCTTAGTACACCAGTAGAAATCGTATAGCCGTTAAGACCAATTAGCAGGTTGAAAAGTGTCGCTCGATCATTGACGCGAATACTTTTGGGACGAGATAACGTGCTTAAGATTTCCTCTGAGAAGTGGAAGGAATTATACTCGCCTTGATCAAATGATAAGTAAGGATAGGGCTCCAAATCGCTTATCTTCACTATTTTCTGCTTAGCAAGCGGGTTATGTATACTAATAAAAATATGCGGCTCAGCCGTAAACAGCTTATTAAACTGCAGCTGTGCATCCTTTAACAGCTTCCGAATAACCTTTTCGTTGAAATCGTTAATGTACAAAATTCCGATTTCACTTCGCATATTTTTGACATCTTCTATGATTTCAAAGGTCTTCGTTTCTCGCAGCGCAAACTCGTATTCCTCATGGGCATGTTGTTTAACGATGTTAACGAATGCATTAACAGCAAATGCATAGTGCTGTGTCGATACAGAGAAATGCTGTGGTGACGGCTTCGCATTTAAATATCGATTTTCCAACAAATCTGCTTGCTCCACAACTTGTCTAGCATAGCTAAGAAACTCAATGCCCTCTTTAGTCAACGTAATTCCCTTATTGCTCCGTTCAAATATCGTAATCTGAAGCTCCTTCTCCAGATCTTTAATGGCATTAGATAAACTTGGCTGTGAAAGAAATAATCGTTTGGCAGCCTCGTTCATAGAACCTTGGTTGGCAATCTCGATTACATATTTCAATTGCTGTAATGTCAATTCTAGTAGCCCTCCTTGAGCCGATCTTAGGATTCATCTTATAATTTCTTAAGCATATGTATATCTTTGGGCTCTAGCTCAAACAATTCTTCATCTACTTCTTCTGTTATATGGCTTCCGGCACTTCGATAAAAGCCTACTGCCGATTGTGTTTCAGTTGACGAAATGTATAAGTAATCTGCCCCCAAGCTTTTGGCCTCAAAACTCAGTTGCTCCATTAATCTTGTTCCAATCCCTTTTCTTCTGTACGCTCTAGACACATACATAAGATCAACTTGAAGCTGTTTCTTATCTTTACCTCTAAATTTATGTCCAAGCACCGCAAACCCAACGAGAAGACCCTCATCAAAAGCTCCAAAAGCTTTTCCGCCGTTCCTCAATTCGTACTTAAACCGTTCTTTCATCTCGTTTACTTGGTTAACATCCCAGTTCGGGCACTCGTGACCTGCTTTTATCTCAGCAATTACTCCATTTTGCATTTCATATATCAACTCAATTGTTTCTGATCGATCTATTTCGACCAATCTTTCAGCATCAATCATTTCTAGTTTCCTATAATTAATGTCATTAAACATGATGAACTCTCCTTTAATTTATCCCGCTTCATAATAACTCCAATTATACCACCTAATTCAGCTAATCTATGTGAAGGAATTTATTCTTCTGTAAAATGGACAACACTGTCGACAGTGTATTGCGCTTTTTGGGAAGCTTTGTAATTCGGTTGAGCAGTACCCAACGAAGGCAAGCAATAGCTTCAAATAATTCCATTTCTTCTTCAGTGTTATTAGTCTTCTTGATGATTAAGGAACGGTAGGTTGAATAGTGCCTCTCACTTACATAGATCCACATCAAAATGATTGACCAAGCTAAATCATAACGAGGGTCACCTAATTGAATATTTGTCCAATCAATAATAGTGTACTTACCATCCAATCCCAAAATATTGCCTAAATTATAGTCACCATGTATGAGATTAGTCTGGTTCATTGTCGTACTATTTACTAAACGAACTACTAGTTCTTGTATATCTGAATGTCTTTCAATCTCTGGGAAGAAATAATCAATGAAGTTATATTGAGGAATGACTGCGTCATTAAATTGCCCTAGTGGAATTCGATGAATGTCAACGATATGATTTGCGATTTCAGTAAGAGTATTCTTATTCACTTTATGAATAGGTATTCCATCATAGCTAGTTAATAAGAGCTGATTATTATTAACATCCATCCCCCAGGCATAGGGATTAGAAACATTTGCACCGCTATTATACATATGACTTAGTAATTTGTATTGCGTGGATACATCTGGCTTTGAGCTTCTATTCCAAATTTTCAACACCAAACTAGATCGTGGAGTAATAATCCTATACACATCAGCCTCTAACCCGGAATCAAGCGGGGTGATTTCGAAATTGCAATCTTTACCTAACACTCTACTGATATCCAAGCTCATTTCTTGCCAGACGATATTACGAATCAATTCTTTCATTCACATCTCCCTCACCAATAAAAAAAGAAATCGCTAATATATAGATCACTGTTGCATTGTACTACTAATAATTTCATAGTTCTTAATACGCTTACCTAAAAAGTTTATTTTAATCTTTTCCGGCAATTGATCAATGTGTAGTTTTACTATAAGCTCATTACCAGCAGATTGCATTTTAGCATTTTTATTTCCTTTAATATCGATATGTAATTTCCCAGCTCTCATCTCCATACCCGCAATAGAATAATGATCATAGCCAGGCTTCCGCAAATTCGAAAACATGATCACTTCCGAATCTTTAATAAAGAAATAAACATTAGATTCTTTAGAGAATAAACTTATATAATTCCGTATACCAATCACATCGATAGAAGGTTGCTGTATGGATATCTGCTCATATTCAACATCTGTCGTTTTTATTGAAAAAACTACAATAATGATTGCTGCGATCACTATAGAAAGGATTCCGATTCTTACTTTCACAATGCCTTCCCCCTATTGAAAGTTTTGCGGGACTTCCATCCATACGTGATGAACTGAAATTTCTTTGTGATTTACCTCTATACAATATACATCCGGATTATTCATGGACTTCCATTCCTTGAAACCAAGCTCATGATTATAATGCTTAATTATTAATGATAAAAGGGCACCATGGGTTACAACCACAGCGGTTGATCCGGGCGTTGAAATTAATTCATTTATTACTTCTATTCCTCTACTCATTGCTTCGTTGGATGATTCACCGCCTTCAAACTTCAGATTCAAATCGATATACGTATCTTCCAGCTTTGTTAACCAATCGTCAAGATCAGCAGAACTGAGCACGCGTTCCTTCAGCCGTTCATCGATTTGAATCTTTTTCCCGGTACTCCTCGACAATGGTTTAATCGTATCTATAGCTCGTAAATACGGACTAGAAACAATAAGGTCAACAGTCTTTTCCTTAAAAAAATCCAAAATTACTCGTTCCGCATCCTCTCTTCCTTGTTCTGTTAAGTGAGCATCTGGTAGCTGGCCTTCTGCTTTGCAGTGTCTAACGAGATATATTTTTTCCATTGATCAACATCCTTGTTTTGTTTAAGTCAAATAATTAAATTTTTCTTCTTTCGCTTTCCAACTACCCATACCAAATATAATACCAGCGATTAGATATACTATGAACATGGCTATACTTTTCTTTAGCATAAACTCATGGCTATAAATCGCTTGCTCAAATTCAGACGTATTAATTGATACAAAAGTTACCACAAACCATACAAAGAATAAGAATATTCCGTAAGATAATCCTCTAGTTAGTACATATCTCAACTTGCCCTTTTTTCTTATAACAGACCATTTCTTTATAAAATTTTTATCTCTCTCCTTAAGTCCTAAAGTTTTATGCAAATCTTATACCCCCTAGATGTGTTTCGTTGTCAAACTACAATTGGATCAACCATCTCTGTCCAAACCATTTCTGGTGAATTTTCCGTATTTAATGTCAATATACCAACATATATTTTATCTGTTTTTATTCCTATTTCTATGTAATGCTTAAGCAAAGATTTTATAGTCCATGGCATTTCAAAAGTTTGAAGCGTATCACTGTTTATCCAATGGAGTTCACCCTCATATGTATCTATAATGTCGTATTTATCAGTTTTCCCGAAGTAGACAAATTGTTCTCTCATTTCGAGCTCCTTTTGTCTTATTACTATATATCTTAACTTGAGATCGTCTATTCGACTTTCTTCAATGCCTGATTCTTCATAAATTTCTCGAATACATGTTGTCTCAGGTTCATTCATTTCATGGGGCTCTATATGCCCGCCAATTCCCGTCCATAATCCTGGTGCAAGCTTTCTATCTGCTGCACGTTTCAACAGTAAAACCTTGTTATTATTAAATAAAAAAGCAGTAGTCATCAATCGAGTCTTCATTTGACACTCTCCCTTTCATATCCCTTTATATATTTTCATGGACCCTGTATAACTCAAAAGCTCTATTCCATTGAAATTTCCCACAAATATATGGACGCAACTGAACCAAAAGGTGAGTATTGGAGGCGATAATGTTCAAATTGCTCTTTCGTAAGAGTGCTGAGGCCATAGAGCCTCATCATGCCTCGGCGTATGGAAACATCGCCCCAGCTGACGATATCTCTTCGCTCCATAGAATTAATTAGCAGCATTTCAGCGGTCCACTTTCCTACCCCTTTCAATATCATCAGCTTACTAATCACTTTCTCATCTGACAGATCATGAAAGTCATCCAAGCTAAAACCACCTTGCACTATCAACATAGAAATAGACTTGATACAAGCTGCTTTTCTCATTGTCATGCCACATTTTTGTATATCTTCTGTATGCTGTATTGCAATATTTCGCGGACTGATTTCTCCAAACTGATTCTGCATCCTTTCCCAAATCGTATTAGCCGCCTTGGCAGAAATCAACTGCCCTATAATGGCATACACAAGAGCAGAGAACAAATCGGGAATGATAGTACGTTCGATTTTTCCTAATCGTTTCATTGCCTCCCCAAGTGTTTCATCCACACTCTTCAGGTAATCCATCTCTTCTTGCCCATAGTCAAAATACTTTGTCTTAACGGTTTTCATGTAATTCCTCCGATTATTCAAGAATCATTGTTTCATTGCACACTTGACCTTCTACGGACAGTTATTCAATTCAATGGTTTGAAGAGTAATTAACATTTATTTACATTACCTTCTTCACTTTTTCGGTTCACTTCTTTTTCCATTTGCGATATCATATACTATAAAGAAGCCGAGTGCGGGAACACTCGGCTGAACAATTGGCTTGGATGGCTTATCCCCTTCTGAGTCGAATCGGAATAAAAAACCCACCTATAGCTCTAACCTTTGGGTGGGTTTTTACTTTCTCTTGTTGTTTGAATTGATGTATGTCAAAAGTGCAAGAATCAATTGTCTTTCCTTATTGTACCATCATCTACCAGCATTACAAAGAACAAATGTTCGTTTTTTTAGAAATCTTGGATAGGATTATTATGCTTCATCTTTCAGATAGCCTTCAAGTTTTTGCTTAACCGCTGGCCATTCTGAACGAATTATACTGTACATACATGCATTTCTTATAAATCCATCGCTCAAGATTCTATCTTGTCGCAATACTCCTTCTTTCGTTGCTCCTAGTCTTTCGATCGCTTGATTGGAGCGGGTATTTCTCTCATCCGCTTTCAATTGAATTCGTACGGCTTGAAATTGTTCAAATCCATATCTCATCAATTCGTATTTACATTCCGTATTAACTCTCGTTCTCCACACCTCAGGCGAATACCATGTCCACCCTATTTCAAAGTTTTTATTCTCTTCAGAAATACCAAGAAGACGTGTACTACCAACTATTTTTTTCAATAGTTTATCGTATACTGCATATGGATATTCCGTTCCTGAAGCTCTAGCGTTTAAAGCCTTTTGTATAAGATCATTCATATCCTCAAGACTTTCAACTTTTGTTGGAAGATAGGTCCATATTTCTGGGTATTTAGCACACGCAAATAGCTCTTCAGCATGCTCAGATTCTAAAGCAAGAAGTTGAACACGTTTTCCGTCAAGCATGGTCGGAAATCTCATACGACGACAAACATCCCTTTCTTTTCTCTAATCGTTATTCTCTTCATAGGCTTTGCTCTTTATAAAACTATCTCATAATGTTCGACTGTTGGGAATGGATCATAAAAATGATGTAATAGCTTTTTCCATTCTTGATATTCTTCTGACTCTCTAAATCCCTTAGTATGATCCTCCAGCGTTTCCCATCGGACTAATAATATATACTTGTATTTATCTTCTATACATCTCTGCAATTCATGATTGATGTAACCTTTCATTTTTGAAATGATCGCAGACGCTTCCTTAAAGTTAATTTCAAAATCTTGTGTCATAGTTGGTATTACATTTAACATGGCGACCTCTAGTATCATTCTGTTCATCCTTTATATTCCTAATTTATCTTAATAAATTCCTCATTCATTGTATAGTGAACAAACCAACTTCCTAATTCCGTTAAATGATATTTTTTATCATCATCAAAAGCAGAAGTTAACAATCGATCATGAGTTGCCTTTCTGACTATTGGCCTTTTAATTGGCTGCTTTTTAAAATTTCCATTTGTATCTTTCTCACGATACTGTCTTATAATCATTCCTAATGATAATTCATGTACCAATAATTTAAATAAATCAGCCTCTGCTGAGTCTTCTCTCACTTTGGAACCATGTATTCTCTCCCATATTTCATATCTAGTTAATCCAGGTTCCCTATTAATCTCTCTAATTATTCTAAAGTGAGGTTCATTGTATGTATCGATCCACTTAATAAACATTCTTATAACATCATCACTGCATAGCTGCTCAACAGCCGAGGCGTTTACCAATAAGTTTCTTATTAAAGCTCTCTTGTTATTACTTTCTGCAGTATTCAAATCATGGATACATCTTTTAACAAGGGACAAATAATCCTGACTTTGAATTCTCTGACTAACCAATTCATCAGTTTGATCGATTTTCAACAATACTTCTGCTAAAGTGTGACCAAATTCAATCATTTCTTCTTCTTGCAGTTTCAACCATGATACGAGCAACTTTTGATATTGTCTTTGATCATGTTCAGACCAAGCAGTTCCTACAGCTCCAATTAAGCTTCCAACAACAGGCATACCACCCAAAGCTGATAAAATAATTTTGGCAACACTAGGTGCAATGTCATTTTCCAATAAATCTTGAATTTCTGGTTTCTCAATGCCTTCTTTCAAGTTTTGGACCTCCTAATGTTTAATTATTTTTCTGCTGGATTCACTTATTCCCATCTATTCTTGACAATAGTTTATAATTAGGTGCATTCAAATCCCAGGTTTCATAGGGAACGGAGTTTTCTGTAATCATTGCATCAATTATGCGCGACTTTATATGAGGTCGTCTCACATATTCACTAATATTAGATTGATCGATATCCAAAAATTTAGCTTCTAAAATTTCTTCTGGTTGAATGGTTATATCCCCGCTAACATATTCCGCATGAAAAACTACAGACAAAACATGAATTCTTTCATTATAATAAACTCCAGAAATACCTAGAGGACGAATAACAACACTTGTTTCTTCGAGAAATTCTCGACATACTGCTGCATCTAATGCCTCCCCAGCATCAACAAATCCTCCTGGTATTTCCCAAGATTCTGAACGCAAATGGGTCCGAACCATCAATACATGTCCATGCTCATTCCTAACAAGTGCTGATACTGCAACTAAATGTTTTGACTGCTCATGCATCTTTATATAGCCTCCCTAGCCATTTGTACTATTCCAGTATTTCATAATTCGCAAGTAACTCATCTCTAAAAACGGTCTTTGTATTTTCAACTGCATCTCGTAGTCTCTCGGCTGTAAAACTTGAAATCGGCCTTGGTAATGCATCCAGTTCAAAAAAACCATAAGAATCTATCTCTTGATTATCTACTTCCAATTCGCCTTCGTAAGCATGTGATCGAAATGTATACACATATCTGTTCTTGTGGTGTTGAAAATATGCTCCTGAGAATTCTATATCTATGGCTACTATATTCACTTCTTCTTTAAGCTCTCTTTCTGCTGCAACCCACGCTGACTCGCCATCCTCAACCATTCCCCCGGGTAAAGACCATTGCTTCTTTCCATACGTATGACGAACTAATAAAACCTTTCCTTGGCCATCAATTATAATAATTCCTGAAGCATCTTGGCCTTTCATCATGCAGACACCTCTTCTCCAAAGTATACGATCACTAAATTCTGCTCTTCCAATACTCCCATGCGGTTAAATATTCATTCAAGTCAAATGGGTGATGTACTAGACAAGTTGCAATTCTAAAGTATAGTCCAATCATAACCTCTTCATTTATGTTATGGTTTTCCAATTGAATACAACTTAATTGGTTCGATGCAATTAGTATTGTTTCATAGTCTAATTGATCTGGTGAGGAACAATAGGCATAGATCAAATCATAAAGAGGATCTCCGATTACCGGAGTGGGATCAATAATGCCCTGTAATATTCCATTATTAAATAGAAAATTGTGAACTCCGCAATCCCCATGCAGCAAGTATTTTTCTTTGAATTCTTCTTTTGCATTTATAATGTTTTCAATTAATTGATGGTCTTCTTCGCTCAAAACTCTGTGGTCCATAAGTACATTACGTGCTCTAAACGCTCTAGATAATAAAAACTCTTTCCATGAGCTCGTAGGATCATCTAAATAACCAAACCCATCGTATTGAGAGTGCAGTTTAGACTTATTTATTACCTTTTCGACCAATGTTTCAAGAAATATGCCCTTATTTCCTTTTTCATATCTAGTCTCGCCTGGTTTATAGTCGTATACTAAATATCTATATTTTTCATTTACAAAGATGAGATCTGGAAGTAAGGCATTATCATGATAGAAGTTCAAATAAAATGACTCACATTCTATAGTAGTTGGATTGTTCTGTTTAATAATAAGTTCAGGTATTCCATCGCTTAACAACATATGAACAGTGCTCGATGTTCCACCGCTTAAATATTTATATTCTCTAGCCCCATGATCTAAAATCCCAGATAAGTGCAGCTGCTCTATTATTTCTTGAATATCCATGCTTTTACCCCTAGTCGAAATACTTTGATCTCATCGAATATCAAATGTTCATATCATCGTGAAACTCAACGCAAAACGGTTGTGTCTCACTTCTTAGGCAGTACTCTATTCTTTTTCTGAAATCTTTCCATTCAACTTTCTCTAATGCTTCTTCAATCGGAAAAAAACCGGAATCCAGGCTCTCAGATGATTGTATTAGCTCTCCGCCTATAGGCCGCGCAAGAAATAAAGTATTGCAGATTGAATTCCCGATGTTCTGAAAGATTCCACAAAATTGGATGATCTCGATGTCTATGCCCGATTCTTCTTTTGTTTCTCTTATTGCAGCTTGACTTAATGATTCCCCTTCTTCAACTTGACCTCCAGGCATCTCCCAGCCTCTTCTTGGTCCTTTGATGAGCAGCATTTCATTTTTATCATTAATTACAACTGCAGCAGCAGAAAGAATATGTTTTGGAGGATTCATAGCGTTGCTCCTTTTATAGTTGATTTGAACATATTTTTTGGAACATACCGTCCTATTCGCCAAAAATGCCCAAAAACCCTCCTGATTACAGTAGAAAAGAGCTCGAATCGGAAACTTTCCCAATACAAACAACTCATATCAGATTTTTTTCATTAAAATAATTTCTAATGGTTCATGCTCTAACAATATACATCCTGAATCCTTATAGCCAAGTTTCCTATAAAAGTGCTGGGCCTCTTCGTTCGCTTGTGTCGAAGTCATTACAAGATGAAAGCCTCGTTGTTTCATCCGTTCCTCCCAAAAAAGAATCATTTCTTTTCCATAACCTTTTTTCCGATATTCGATATCTAGCCATATCATGTTCATAAAGGGCGTATTATCCCAAAAATATCCGTACCTCATCCAGCCGATATTTAGATTATCTTGATTCCGTAACATATATATTTCTTTGTTTTGGATCTTCGGTAAAACTAGACTCTCAACTAGATGCCTATCTCGTTCAATAAGATATTCATAGTCTGCTTCAGTTGCGTGCTCAATCTTCATGAATATAACCCCTTATTACCTTTATATTGATCACTTTCGGTTCTGAGTCGGTTGTTCAAGGGAATACAATTCGTCTTCGATTTGATTTAATCTCTCGTTTATCATCAATCGAGCATCATTGATTCCCTTGTTGTATATAGAGAGCACAATGGCTGCACACAGGTTCTATTCATGGCAAATTAATTGGTGATCCTGAAATATATTTAGTAATCAACCACTCATTATTTATTTTTTCGAGTATAATCCTATCCGTCTTTGTCTCGGTAACATCATATCCATATTCAACTTCAACGAAAGCATAACGTTTATTCTTTCCAATCCAGAGTATTGGTTTAGATTGAGTTCCTTTAATATTGCCATAAAAATGTCGATCGTTTATTAATAACTGCGCAATATTCCCTTGCTTATCTATTATATCCAGGTCATTATTGTGTTTTATACCAAAGTATTTATAGAGATTCGCAAGATCTTCATCAATGAAATCCTCATAGAAACTATTCAATGTAGTTTCCACACTTTTCTTCTCATTTAAGCAGAGAAGAATATATACAGTTGATAAAATGAAAAGTATTATTAATGATCGTATGATAATTTTTTTCATCATGGTTATCTCCGTATCTCTAGTTTTTTCTATTGATTAAATGAAGTGTTCGTTGATACCATTGTCTTCTGGAGATCGCCACTATTCCTTAATTATTGAATACATAACCAAATCTATGTGAGATCCCTTTACAAATAAAGTTTTTCGAAGAGTTCCTTCGTACCTCATACCAACCTTTTCCATAACCTTTGCTGAGCCTATATTGCACAGAAGACAACACGCTTCAATGCGAATCAAATTCATCTTTTCAAATCCGAATTCAACAATTCGCTTTACCACCTCGGTCATAAAACTTGATTCCAATAATCCCTTGAAAGTGCGTATCCTAAATCTGCTTTTGAATGACTTATATTCCACGACATATAGCCAGCTGTTCCAATGATTTTCCGAGTCTGCTTGTCTTCAATTCCCCAGGGAGATACACTTTGATTATTGTATTTATCAAAAACCCTATTCAAATAGTCACGTGTATCCTCGATTGATTTGTGATGCGGCCATGCTGTATATCTCGCTACTTCTTCATCTGAACAGTAATCAAAGAGATCCTGCTCATCTTCCTGCCGTAGCTTTCTTAATCTCGTTCGTTCCGTCTCTAATGTTGGCAACTCTGAATAAATATCCGATACCTTCATTGCATTCACCCTTAATAATAGATTTCATACATGTAAATAATATTGATAAAAATCCAAGTCCTTTATATAATCATTTTTCTCGTATAGTCTTTGAGCAATGTCATTATTAATTCCAGTAGAAAGTTCTATACCTTTTGCTTTTGTTTGGATTGCATAGGATTTAGCCGCCTCTAATAACAAACTAGCAGCACCATTATTTCTAAATTTTTCGCAAACATACAGGTCATTGAGTATCCAAGATCGCTTCATCGAAATGGAAGAGAATGATGGATATAACTGTGCAAAGCCAATAGCATGATTGAATTCTGTTTCATAAGCAAGAAATATAATGGATTCTCTATGTTCAAAACGATCAAATAAGAAATGTCTTGCTCCCTCTAAATCAGACTCTTGCTTGTAAAAAACTCTATACTCATTAAACAATTTAGTTATTTCTTCTAGATTTTCAATCGTTGCCTGTTTAACTATCAATGCAATATTCACAGTATCACATACCTTCTATATGTTTTTGTTCAAATTACTTCTTCTATAAACACACTACCATTTTTGTTATGAATGCTGCTTTGCATTTCTGAATCGAATAATAGAAAAATCATCAATCGTTGAGGAAAGAAGCGACTCCCTTATAGGATTTAGATTCGGTGTAAATCTTAACTCAACTCGCCGTCTTACTATTTCGTGCAGTAAATTATGTATCGGATCTATTTTTATAGGCTCTACTGAAGCACTTGAAATATAATACCCTGCAGTACGATCTTCCATTGCAAAACTGTCATTATGGAACGTATATCTAAACAGCGTTGTATTTCGTATTCGATCTAACCAGTCGTTCTCCACAGTAATAATGGTATCAGCTATGCTATCCTGAAAAAAACGCACTTCATCATCTTTACTCATATTGTTAGACCTTCTAAATATCACTCTTGGACAATCCCTTGGAAACAAGTAATTCACTGCATGTTCTTCATCTATTGCCCACACGACAGGCGGCAAGTGATCATGACTTTTGCTCTTACGAGGATGAAAAATTTCTATCTGAGAATCTTCACTGAAATGATAAAGATACATCGAATTCTTCCTTTCCTTGGTTTCATTCTCCTTCTAATGGATTACGTTCATTATCTAATAAATGTATTCATCACCCGTTCCGATTTAATAAAATAAGGAATCCAAATTAAACAAGTAATCGCTGATTTTATTATATCTCTTATCGAACTACCATCTTCTAGTTGCTTGGCAATTTCAATCTGTTGCAGCAATATGTAATCAAAAATACCAATAAATAAACTTATCGAATAAAATATAATCATTAATCTTGGAACAATCGATTTTTTCCTGTAGAATTGAACTAAGATATATATACTAAAAATAAAAAACAAAATATTGTAAATGGCTTCGAAAATAATTATTGGTTTCCATAATGGGTCATATAGAGACGAACCTTCTGAGGTCAATAACTGCCAGGTTTCATCTGTTAAGGAATAAAGATTAAACTCTATTATTTGAATTACTAAGCCGATAATCGTTATGTAAAGGCCAATTTGAATTAATATCAACCATCCTCCTAATCGGCGTTTGTCAAGATAGTTGTCGCTAATATATGAAAATTAGATAACTACTTTTGAGCTTTTTTCTCAGCCTGAATAAGAGTCGCTTTTTCCGGATTAAGCCAAACTTCTTCGTCAAGGCTCC
>Ga0182739_1000453_pt1 | contig 53863 bp, 49 predicted proteins | sample eDN5th30CBELigBY_FD_128873 | JGI IMG/M metagenome (GOLD analysis project Ga0182739, IMG submission 128873) | Enriched backyard soil microbial communities from Emeryville, California, USA - eDNA 5th pass 30_C BE-Lig BY (version 2) (version 2) | ecosystem: Environmental > Terrestrial > Soil >... | reverse complement strand
GGGCGTCCATGAAGGGCGGATCGCGGTGGCGAAAATCATGAGGGAAGGGATGTTCGGGTTCGACGGTCCGGGCCGTCTGAGTCTGGTGATCAGCCGTTACCTGCGGCAATACAGGATGCCGCTCCACCTCGGGAAAAAGGAAGGTTCGCTGGCGGTCCCGCTCCATCCCGACCTCCCGTTCTCGATCCTGCATCTTCAGGCGGTGGCGAAATCAGGGCGAATTTTCCGTGGCCGACCGGTGTGCGTCGGAACGCCCACGGGTGAAAGAAAAACGATCACCGTCTATTCCGATACCGCGCAGCGGCCCGTGGAGATCAGCGTCGACGCCGCAAGAGTACCGCGGCTTCGCTACCCTTTTGACGGGGTGAAAGGAACGGTCCTGGAGACGGCGGCGGGAAGAACGCTTTCGGGCATTCTGGGGGATCGGACGACGCTGGTGGTGGAGCGCGGCGGCGCACAGTCGGGCGATGGCACCCCGTTTTTTCGGGGAAGCGGCTACCCTGAAAACGCGTCGCATGCCGCGCCGCAGTGGAGCGTCGACGCGGAGGGTCGCCGGGTATTGAAGTTTGATGGGGAGGGCCGTTTCATCACGCTACCCCAAGGGGCGATCCCCCGGCGCGCCGCCTTTACGGTCGCCATGGAGATCAAACCGGAGAAAGCCGAAGGCCGCGAGGTGTTGATCGCCAATCGCGCGCGCTATCCCGGCACCGTCACGATCTACCGTGAAAACGAATGGCTCAAAGCCGATTTTCTCAACGAACGCGGCGAATCGGTCGCCAATGCGCCGCTCGGGGTGAAGCTCCCCGCCGGAAAGTGGGCAAAACTGGTCATTTCCTATGATCAGGCGCAGTTGCAGGCGAGCGTGGATGGCCAACCCGGCCGCGTGGTGGCAATCGGCGGGCCGGGCAGCTATGATACCGTCAGCGTGGTGGGCGGTTTTGGCCGCGACTGGTTTACCGGCGAGATCCGGAGCTTTGAGATTGATCACGGGGTGGCTGAAATCGCTCCGGAACGGAAGGAAACGCCATGAAAGATTCGGCCTTTTCCAAGATCGAAGAAATGGATCGCCATTTCAAAAGTCTCCCACCCTCCGAGGGATTGGTATGGAAGGATGCCTTTGAACCGTGTTTCAACCTCGGGGGACACGGCTGGAGCAAGGAGGCGGTCGCCCACCGTTCGTTCCGGAGATTGCCGGAGAGGGCGCTTCCACAATGCCCGGAGGCGGTTCGGCAGATTTCGCTCGCGCCGGCGGGCGTTTATCTGGCGTTTGCGACCGATGCTTCCGAGATAGCCGTGCGCATCTGCAACCGCGATACCGTCGTCATGGCGCACATGCCGCTGACGGGCAGCGCGGGGGCGGAACTCTACACGCGCGACGCCGCCCGGCGGTGGGTGCCGCTGGCCACCGCCGTCCCCTCCGTTGAAAACCGGCGCTTTGAACGGCGGCTGATCCGGGAGGTCCGCCGGGGCGTTCAGGAGTACCGGCTCTACCTTCCTCTTTACAAGTGCGTGGAGGAGGTCAGTCTCGGGTTTTCCCCCGGGGCCGTGGTTTTGCCGGGCCTGGAGGCGACCGAAAAGAAGCCGATCGTCTTTTATGGAACTTCCATCACGCAAGGCGGCTGCGCCAACACGGCGGGGAGCGATTTTGTCTCCCTGGTCGGCAGGTTGATGGAAGCCAACACCCTCAATCTCGGCTTTTCCGGCAATGGAAAGGGGGAGGCGGTGATAGCACGTCTGGTCAGCGAACTCGATGCACAGATTTATGTGCTCAACTACGACGCCAACTGCACGCCGGAGGGCTTTGAGCAGACGCTGCCGGAGTTTGTGCGCATCCTCAGGGCAGACCACCCGCAGACGCCGATCGTCCTCCTTGGAACCGTCGGGCTCAACGGCGCGTGGTGGGACGCGCCGCTGCGCGCCTTGTTGACGAAACGGCGCGATGCCATGATGCGTTACTACCTGAAGGCAAAGGAAGCAGGGGACGCCAACCTCCACTTTATCGACGGAGAAGGGTTGTTGCCCTCCGGCCTGAGCGGTGCTTTCGTCGATGGCTCCCACCCGACGAGCGGCGGCTTTTTCACAATGGCGCAACGGCTCGTGCCGCATCTGGAACTGATCCGCGCGTGGGAGCCGTGAAACCTTCCCCCCCGGCGCGGTCTCGGGCGCGTCACGCCCCGCTCCATTTTTTTAATTTAGAATAATTCTTGATCTAAAAGAAAACCGGAGCCATAGTCCTGTCTCCTCCTTCTTGAAGGGAGCAGACTGATTTTCCATGGCATCCGATTCCCAGCAGCATCCCTCTTCCCCTGCGGAAGAGGCTCCGGCCCGACGCCGGAGAAGCGCGCCCCGCCGGTCCGTCCGGCAGGGGGCGGCTCCTGCGTTGCGCAAGGGCAAGGCGTCGCACCACGGGGACCGCTACGGCGACGCCATGGCGCGTTGCGGCATCCGGCTCACCCCGCAGCGCCGTCATGTCTACGAGGCACTCATGGAACAGCGCGACCACCCGACCGCGCTCGATGTCTTCATGCGCGTGAAGGCCAAGGTGCCGTCGATCTCGCTCGCCACGGTCTACAACTGTCTGGAAGCCCTTTCCGACTCGGGGTTGATCAAGCCGGTCCACCTCGACCGCGGTTCCTCCCGTTATTGTCCCAACCCCGTACCCCACGGGCATTTTTTCTGCGACCAGTGCGGCGCCGTCATGGACGTGCCGCTTCACGGGTCGCTCGAAAAGAACTGGGAGGTCCCCTCCAGGACGGTGATCTCCCAGGCTGAAATCACCCTGCGCGGCCTTTGCCCCGAATGCGCCCCGGACGGGGCGGCCTGAAAGCGTTCCTGGAAAAAAAGCATCTGTTTTACCTCTTTCTATGAAGTCACTCGTCATCAAAGATCTCTCCGTCAACATCGGCGACCGAAAAATCGTCGACGGCCTTTCGCTCGAAATCGAACGCGGCAAGGTCCACGCCATCATGGGCCCCAACGGCTCGGGCAAAAGCACGCTGGCCAAGGTCATCGCCGGGCATCCCGACTATGAAGTCACCGGCGGCGAAGTTTTGATGGATGGCGAAAATATCCTGGAATGGGAAGCCGACGAACGCGCCCGCAAGGGGATCTTCCTCGCCTTCCAGTACCCGGTGGAAATCCCGGGCGTCACCATCGCCAACTTCCTGCGCGCCGCGCTTCAGGCCCGCCTTCCCAAGGGCGAGGAACTCGAAGCCGTCGCCTATTACCACGACCTCTACGCCAAGATGGACCGGCTGGAGATCGACCGCAGCTTTACCTCGCGCTCCGTCAACGAAGGATTTTCCGGCGGGGAAAAGAAGCGCTTTGAAATCCTCCAGATGGCGATGCTCAATCCGAGCTACGGCATTCTCGACGAAACCGACTCCGGCCTCGACATCGACGCCCTCAAGATCGTTTCCCAGGGGGTCAACGCCCTTCGCGGCGAGAACCTCGGCATCCTGCTGATCACCCACTACCAGCGCCTGCTCAACTACATCGTCCCCGACGTGGTCCACGTCATGATGAACGGGCGCATCGCCATGACCGGCGGCAAGGAACTCGCCCTCGAACTCGAAGAAAAGGGATACGACTGGATCGGCAAGGAAGCACAGCCCGCCGGCGTTTAAGCCCCCCGGGGCGCAACAGGCCCGCCCTTTTTTGAAAGAACGGGGCGGATGGTTTAACTTTTAACGTATTTTTCCAAAGTTATGGCAGAAGCAATCACGCAGCTTGATATTGACCGGAGCGTCGGGGATTTTTCCTACCCCGAGCAACATGCGTACGACGCCGGCATCGGGTTGACCAAGGATACCATTCACTACATTTGCGACGTCAAGGGCGAGGCGGACTGGATTCGCGAATTCCGCCTCAAGGCGCTCGAGACGTTCGAGAAAAAGGAACTGCCGACCCATTGGGCGACCGAAGACCTCAAGGCGATCAACTTCGACAAGATCCGCTACTACCTCGCCAACGCCCAGCGCTCCAACAAGTCGTGGGAAGATGTCCCCGAAGACGTCAAGCAGACCTTTGAACGGCTCGGCATCCCGGAACAGGAGCGCAAGTTCCTCGCCGGGGTCGAAGCGCAGTTTGACTCCGAGTCGGTCTACTCCAACATCAAAAAGGCGGTCGGCGAACAGGGGGTCATCTTTGTCGGCTCCACCGAGGGGTTGATGCAGCACCCGGAAATCTTCCGCAAATGGTTCGGCAAGATCATCCCGACCGGCGACAACAAGTTCAGCGCGCTCAACTCGGCCGTCTTCAGCGGCGGCTCGTTCATCTACATCCCGCCCGGCGTGAAGGTCAAACACCCGCTTCAGGCGTACTTCCGCATCAACGCCGAAAACTTCGGCCAGTTTGAGCGGACCCTCATCATCGCCGACGAAGGCTCCGAAGTGATGTACATGGAAGGGTGTACCGCGCCGAAGTTCGACACCGCGACGCTTCACTCCGCCGTGGTCGAACTGGTCGCGCTCAAGGGGGCCAAGATCCAGTACGTCACCGTCCAGAACTGGAGCAGCAACGTCTTCAACCTCGTCACCAAGCGGGCGATCGCCCACGAGGAGGCGGAGGTGCGCTGGATCGACTGCAACATCGGTTCGAGGCTGACCATGAAGTACCCGGGCGTCGTCCTCAAGGGGCGCAAGGCGCGCGGCGAGGTCATCTCCATCGCGCTCGCCAGCAACGGCCAGCATCAGGACACCGGCGCGAAGATGATCCACGCGGCGGACGAAACGACTTCCAACATCGTTTCCAAGTCGATCTCCGTCGGCTCGGGCCGTTCGAGCTACCGGGGGCTGGTCCACGTGCCGCGCCACCTGAAGAACTGCAAGAACAACACCGAGTGCGACGCCCTGCTGATCAACCCGACCAGCCGGACCGACACCTACCCCGCCATCACCGTGCGCGGTACGGGCAACACCACGCAGCACGAGGCGAGCGTCAGCCAGGTCAGCGCCGAACAGATCTTTTACATGCAGCAGCGCGGCCTCTCCGAAGCCGAGGCGATGAGCCTTTCGGTCAACGGGTTTGTCAACGATCTCGTCCGCGAGTTCCCGATGGAATACTCCGTCGAACTCAAGCGCCTGATCGATCTGGAAATGGAAGGCTCCGTCGGCTGACCCGGGCCTTCCTGTTTTTTACCACCAGCCATTATTTTAGTTTTTCCAAAGCTTTCATGAGTACCGGTATCGCATTGACCCACGCTATGTCGTCCCCAGACCGTGCAGAAAACAGTTCACCCGCCGCCGGAGCCGTGCCCGACTGGTTCGAGGCGCTCCAGGCCGAGGGGCGGCAACGCTTCGAGAGTCTCCCGATGCCGACCCGTCGCAACGAAGCGTGGCGGTTTACCGACCTCAAGGAGGTCGACCTCACCCCCTACGGCGCGGCCAAGCCGCTGCCCGAAAGCGAGTGGAAACCGCTGGTCGCCCGTTCCAAGGAGCTGGAAAAAACCGCCGGGCGGATGGTCTTTGCCAATGACGTGCTCGTGGAGCGCGAAATCCTGAGTGAAAGCCTCCGGCAGAAGGGAGTCATCTGGAAACCGCTCGACCAGGCTGCCATCGACCATCCCGAGCTGTTCCGGAAACACTTCATGGCGCACGGGGCGGCCCTCGGGTCGGAAAAGTTTGCCGCGCTCCACCAGGCGTCGGTCCGCAGCGGCACCTTTCTCTACGTGCCGCGCGGGGTGACGATCGATTTGCCGATCGAGGTCTTCCACTGGCTCTCCGGTGAAAACGCCTCCACCTTCCCGCACACGCTGCTCATCGCCGAAGCCAACAGCAAGGTGACCCTGATCGACTACTTTCTCGCAGCCGACCCGGAAGCGCCCGGGCTTTCGATCGGGGTGAACGATCTCCACCTCGCCGAAGGGGCGCAGCTCAACTACATCTGCCTCCAGGAATGGAGCAGCCGGGCGCGGGCGTTCCAGATCAACAACACCGTCGTCGCCGCCAACGCCACCGCCAAGAGCCTCAACGTCAATCTCGGCGGCGCCTACGCCCGTACCGAAAGCCTGAGCAAGCTGATGGGCGAGGGGGCACGCAGCGACATGTTGAGCGTCACCGTCGCCAAGGGCGAACAGGAGTTTGACCAGCGCACGCTCCAGGACCACTACGCCCCCGGCGCGTACAGCGACCTGCTGTACAAAAACTCGCTTGACGACCGGGCGCGGACCATCTTCGCCGGGTTGATCAAGGTCGAACTCGGCGCTCACCGCACCGACGCCTACCAGAAGGTGCGCAACCTGATGTTGAGCGACGAGGCGGAAGCCAACTCCGCTCCCGGGCTGGAGATTCTGGCCGACGATGTCCGCTGCACCCACGGGGCCACGGCGGGCGAGATCGACCGCGAAGAGCTTTTCTACCTCGCCGCACGCGGGATCGGTCGCGACCAGGCGCAGCGCCTCATCGTCCACGGCTTTTTGAAGGAAGCGATCAATCGCCTCGAAGATCCCGCGATCATCGACCTGCTCGCCCGGCGCGTGGCAAAAAAGTTCGGCGTGAGCGTCTAGGCCTGGAGGGCGGGCCTCCGCGCCCGCCGCGGGGTTTGAGGTTGCCCGGGAAATAACGGGTGAACCCCGAGTCCAACGCCGCAGTCGACGGAGGTCATCCCTCCAAGGCGGCTGCGGGAGTCGATATCTGGCCCGGAAAGGGAACCCTTTTCCGGGCGTTTTCGCGTTTTCCCTGATGGGCGGCGCGGTTTTTCCCCTTTTTTTGAGCACGCAGGCGGGTCATTCCGTTCGTATTCCCTCTTTTTAAGACCCCCTTTTCTCCCTTCTTATGAAACCACGCCTGAACTACTACCCGCTCGCGCCCGCTTCGGTCAAACAACTCGCCGCCGTCAACAAAACCTTCGAAACGTTCTCGATTCCCGCCGCCTTGCGGGCGTTGATCGAACTCCGCGTTTCCCAGTTGAACGGGTGCGCGTATTGCGTCGACATGCACTCGCGGCAGGCGCGGCGGCTGGGAGAACTTCAGCGTCGGCTCGATGCGCTCCCCGTCTGGCGGGAATCGCCCTTCTTTGACGAACGCGAGCGGGCGCTCCTCGCCTGGACCGAGGCATTGACCTTTGTCGCCGAAACCCACGCGCCGGACGATCTTTACGAAGCTTTAAGCGAACACTTTTCCGGGCAGGAGATCGTTGAAGTGAGCCTGATCATCTCCGTCATGAACGCCTGGAACCGGATGGGCATCGGCTTCCGCAAGCTGCCCGAGGACGTCAAGTCACACGCATAACGCCGTTCACGGCCGCCGGCGGGGCGTTTCGTTCCGCAACCGGAAGAAAGCGTCGGAACGCCGCTTCATCCGGCTGCCGGGTGAGGGGCACCCTCCCGTACGGCGTGGCGATCTCCCACCTCAGCGGCATCTCCGCGTTCAGGAGCCGGGCCTCGACCGCCACGCCGTCGCCGGTCGCCGTGGCATGGAGCAGGCGGGCCGCAAGCCACGGCAGAAACTCCAGCAGCGGGGCGACCGTGTTGCTGGAGACGGTATGAGTGGCCGGGGCATGAAGCGTGTTGAGGTAGCTCTCGCGCCACGCCTGCAAATAAACCGGCTGGTCGTAGCGCAGGGCGCAGTAGCCGAGCAGCCGCGCCAGCGTTTCCTGGTGCCACCGTTCCTGCGTCGGCAGCGCTCGCGAATGGCCCGGGCCGAGGGGGAACTCCCGTTCGCCCAAATAGGCGTGTTCGTACGACCAGGTGGTGCGGCCATCCCGTTCCCACCGCTCGGCAAGGAGCCAGTCGGCAAACCGCCGGACGCAATTCTGGAGCTGCGGCTCGTCCGGGTCGATTTCAAGGTAGTCGAGCACGCCGTTGAGGCCGAGCAGCCCCATCCACGGCTTGGCGAGGTAACCGGCCCGCTGGTGCAGCCCGGTGCCCCCTCCCTGATCCCCGAAGCTGCCGCACGCCTCCTGCGAACACGCGAGGGTCAACGCTCCTTCACGAGCAATCTCCTTGTAAAAGGCGTCGCCGAAGTAGCGGTAAAGCAGCACCGCCCCGCGCACGTAGCAGACATCGCGCCCGACCGCATGGCGGGGCCACGAGTTGAGGTGTTGCCAATGGGCATTGGAGACCACGGCGCGCGCCGTTTCCAGCAGGTACGGCACCCCGGTCTCCAGATAGGCGGCGAGGGTCCCCTGCATCCGGTTCATCGGCAGGGAGAAGGAGTGTGGCCCGAACCCGTGCATCCGCACCAGCTTGGCAGCGTGGTCGACGGCGACATCGGTAAAATGCCACGCGGAACGGAGCGCCCGCTCGTAGTCTTCGCCGCACCCGGTCCGCCACGCGTCGAGGAACTGGGCGTAGGGCATCTCGCCATCCCACCCCGCTTCGTGGCGGACGCCGCCCGGCGTTTCCCACGCCGTTTCGAGATAGCGCGGCACCGCCCCTTCCTCAAAACCACACGCCACCGAGCTGGTGCGGACCCATTCGCGCGCCTCGTCCATCGCGGTTTCCCATTCGCAGGTGACCGGCAGGAGCGCCGCCGGGGTGAACTCTTCGCAAAGCCCGTACCACCACGCCGGGGGAAGGTAGCGCGCCACGGTGGGCGACTGTCCGGAAAGGCTGAACGAAAACCGGAGCGTGCGCGCCATGCCGCGCGGGAAATGTTTCGCTTCGGGGCGGAAAAGAAACGGGTCGCCGGTCTTTTGCTCGGCGGCGGCTCCACCGAACAGCTCCACCCCGGCATAAGGCTGCCAGACGAGAAAGGAACCCTCCTCGTCCCACCGCCCCGGCTGTTGCGGGGTGGCAAGGCGCGCGGCGTCGCCGAAGTCAAAGCTCACCCCGCCGAGCTTCAGGAGCGAAGGCGTGCCGCACCAGCGTTCTCCCGGCCTCCACATGGCGGGAGCGCCCGGTCCGCTCCGGAAACCGACGACCGGCACCACGTCGTCGAGCGCCAGCCCGTCATCGAAGAACCGGCTGTTGATCGTGTGCGCAAAGACCTCGCAGACCCCGTTGGCATGAAGGCGGAGGTAGAGCCTGCCGTTGAGCCAGTTGTGGCGATGGAGAAACGCCGAAGAGGCCCTTTCCGGCGAGCCGCCCGGCAACCGGGAGGTGATGCGATGGGGGATCGCCCCGCCCATCTCCACCGTCAGGCATTCCGGGGATTGGTCGAGCACCACCAGGCGGCATGCCTCCCACCAATGGACTTCGCCCTCCGTCCGCAGCCCGAGAGCGATGCCGAGGCTCGCCCGGGGCGTGGTCACCTGAAGGTAATGACGCTCCCAATAGTCGAAGCGGTGCGGGCTTTTTTCCAGAAGCTCCATGCTCACCTTCGGCAGCGAACCGGAAGAGCCGCCTCCCCGCCCGGAAAGCGGCACCTCCTCCGGAGCCGGGCCGTCGCCCTGCGCCGTCAGCAGAAGCCGCCGCGGGAAATCAGTGCCCGGCCACCGGCCGAGCGGTGCCACATGGGTCGGACGCCCGCCCAGGGAAAGAGGGAGCGGTTCCTGTTTGGGCCACGGAAGCGACACCGTCCAAAGCCCCGCCTCCCGGGCCGCCCCGCAACGGTGAAGGGAAAGCGAGGGCAGAAAACGACGCCAGTCGTCGGGATCGCGGGAAGGGAAAAAGGGTCCTGAGACGGGCAACCGGTGGGCAGGCATGGGCATGAGGAAAAGATAACGGACGAAAGATTCGTTCAAGGATCGCCCAAAAATTCTTACGTGAGAATTATCCTTGACGCAAGGCGTTTTCCGGATATTCTCACGTAAGAATGACGCCCGCCACCACTCCCCAAACCAAGGCCAGACGCCCCCTGAAACCGACCGGAAAGCGGAGCGCCGTGCCTGCCGTGGAGGAGTCGGCCCTGCGGCCCGAAACCGCAGCGGCCACCGGTCGCAGCACGCGCGTCACGCAAAAGACCATCGCCACGGCCCTTGGGCTTTCGCCGAGCACCGTCGGGCTCGTCCTCGGTTCCTGCACCACCCGCGAAGGGAAAAAACTGGCCCCGGAAACCGTTGCGAGGATCGAAGCCAAGGCGCGCGAGCTTGGCTACCATCCCAACCGCGCCGCCCAGTCGATCCGCACCGGCCGGAGCAACCTGATCGGAGTGGTCCACTTCGGCGGGGTGACGGAGATCGGCCTCCGTGCCAACCGTGCGCTGGCGAGCGAGATCGCCGCCTGCGGCTACCGCCACCTCGCCGTCGATCTGAGCTGGCACGGCAACTGTGTCGACCGCGCTCTGCGCGAACTGATCCAGGCGGGGGTGGAGGCGGTCGTCGTCTCCCTGATCACCGAAGCCTTTCAGGCGGAACATACGGAGATGTTGCTCAAGGCCGGGATTCCGGTCATCTCCGTCAATGGCGATCCCCGCATGAACATGCCGCTCGTCTGCGACGACGTGGAGAACGCCTTCGCCGCGTTGACCACCCACGCCCGTGAAGAGGGGCACCAAAAACTGCTTCTGGTCATCCACGACGCCGTCAACCGGCCGATGAAGATGCGCCAGGCCGGGTTCGAGCATGGCCTGAAAGGAGAGCGGGTGGTGGTTTTTGAAAATGAAGCCGCCTTTGACACCGGCTGGCCGGAAGTCCGCGCGACCCCCGGCACGGTCGGCACCGTGGTGCGAATCCCGCACAAGCACCAGGGCAACGAGTTCCGCCACGATCTTTACCGGATGGTCCTCCGTCTTGCCAAAGCGGGGGAATTGCCCGACGCCCTCTTCTGCACCAGCGATTCCGCCGCCTTCGGGGTTTTTGCGGCGGCGGCGGAGTGCGGCGTGCGCATCCCTGAAGACCTCGCCGTCATCGGGTGGGGCAACTACGACTACGGAAGCTACCCCGCCTATTCGCTGACCACCGTCAACCCCAACATCGAACGCTCCTGCCGCGCCGCCATCGGACAACTGGTCGACCACCTCCGCGACAGCGCCTCCCCGATGGAAGACCGCCTCTTCGAAGGTGAACTGATCGTCCGCAACTCCTCCGGGCGCCGCTCCGCTCCACGCCCCGCGCTTCCAAGCTTATGAAACCGACCCTCCCCTCCGTCCCTGCCATGAAAAGCCTGATCTTCCTGCTGGCGATGCTTCTCTTCGCGGCGCTTAACGCCCCCACCGCCGGAGCGGCTGTCCTCAAAGAGCCGTTTGCTACGCCGGTCGGCGACGTGCCTCCCAACTGGAAAACCGTCAAACGCAATGGCACCACCGCCGTGGTCGGGATCGAAAGCTGGAACGGCGGGACCGACTACGGCCTGCTGATCTCCCGCCCCGACAGCGGCGGCAGCAACGCCAACGCGGCGGTGTTCTATACCGGGACAATGGAAGGTATTTCCGAAGGTGTCATGAGCGACTTCAGCGGGTCGGTCACTCTTGTCCTGGGGGCCGGCTATGCGCGGACCGACTCCAGCCGGGGCGTGGTGTTGCGCGCCCAGTCAACGAGCGGCTACGGTTTCCCGGGCTATTACCTGGCCTTCACTTCCAACAAGCTCTTTCTCTCCAGAGACCCGGTTTCCCATTCGGACAATGGCGTCGGGTTGACGTCGGTCCCCCTCAGCGGCCTTCAGGAGCAACATGCCTACCGGCTTGATTTCTCCATCGTGGGGAGCACCGTCAACGGAACGCTCTACGACGGTTCCACCGTGGTTGCGACCCTGAACTACGATCTTTCTCCCGATGGAGAAAGCTACTATACCAAAGGGAGCTTTGGCCTGAGGGGCGGCTACCAGGGGTATGTTGAAAGCTATTTTTCCGACCTGACCCTCACCCCCGCGCCGATCCCCGAACCGGCCCCGCTGGCGCTGCTCGCCTCCGGCCTGCTCGCCCTCGGTCTCTGGAGGAAGCGTTGATCGATGATCTCCAGGCCGGTTTCCTGATGACACCGCACGCCCTTGATGCAAGGGTCATCGCAGCGCTGCACGACGGATCTTCCCTCCGTCCCGAAATCCGGCAAATGCTACCCTGAATATGATGAAAGGTTCCTCCCTCCGATTCCCTGCACCGGCGCGGCCTCCCCGCCTTTGCTCCGGCGCGTTTACCGTGGTCGAACTGATGATCGTCATCGGGATCGTCGCCGTGCTCATGTTGCTCGCCGTGGCGAGCGTGGGAAAGGCAAAGGAGCGTGCGCAGACGGTGCGCTGCGTCCAGAACCTCCGGGTGCTCGGTACGGCTTTTGCCGCTTACGCCGGGGAACATCAGCAGACGATCTACCTGAACACCGAAAAATTCGGCACCGGGGCCACCGTACAGTGGTTGCGTTATTTTCTCGGTTTGACCGACGGCCGCCACAACCGTGGCACCGGCGGCCCGGTCTACCTGAACGACCCCAACACCGCGGTCTGCCCAAGCTATGCCCCTTTCAGCTACAAGCCGAAGCCGAGCGACACCGTGGGCTATACCTATGGAGCGGCCTCCCGGGACAAGAGCGATCCCTATGCCAAGCCGCTGCCCGACGGGAAGGATGTTTCGCGGGTCATCCATCTCGCCAGCCTCGATTCCCCCTCCACCTACTGGCTCCTGACTGATAGCTATAGCCAGACCCTGGACCGGCAGATTTTTACCATCAGCGCTTCTGCGGCAACGGCGCGGGGCGTTCATTTCCGCCATGGCGGGCGTGCCAATGTCCTTTTTGCCGACGGCCACGTTGCCGCGCTGGATCTGAAGCAGTTTAGTGAATTTCCCTATAATGCACGTTCGTTTGGCTATGATGAGAGACAAAACCTTATTGAAACCAAAACGGCTCCTTAGCCTGGCGATTTTTCTTTTTTGGATCATGGCAACGGGTAATTTTTCTTCCGGCGCAGAGGACCGCGCACCTTTCCTGCTGGTCGAGGCGGGCAGGGCGAAGGCGGTCATCGTCACCGCGGACCATCCGACGCCGGTGGAACAGGAAGCGGTGGAGGAACTCAACGAATGGGTCGGAAAGATCACCGGAGCGACGCTTCCCGTCGTCACCGCGTCAGCACGGCGCGCTTCGGGGGATGCGACGCCGTACGTCGCCATCGGCCGCCATGCGCTGACCCGTGAAGCCTCGAAGGCAATCGCATCGCTCGCCCCGGAGTCGGCAAGGGTCGTCATCACACCCGAAACGGTGTTGCTGGTCGGCAACGATACGCCGCCCCAAGGGGCTGATCTGGAGTGGCGGGGGACGTACTATGCCGTGCGCGAGCTGGTGGAAAAGCGCCTCGGTGTCCGGCTGGTCTGGCCCGGGCGCGGCGGTGAAGTCTACCGGCGCACGAAAACCGTAGCGCTTCCCTGCGGGCAGTGGAACTGGGAGCCGAAACTGACCCTTTCGCGCTGGATGCGCGGGAGCTACTCCGAACGGCTCCGGGAACAGATGGAGGCGCTCCTTCCCATTGATATTGACGACGAGGCGTGGGCCGCGCTCCGTAGCGACCAGGAGCAGTGGCTCAAGCGCCATCGGATGAACCAGCCATCGTACGTGAAGTTTGGCCACGCTTTCACCGGCTGGTGGGAACGTTTTTCGAAGCTGCACCCCGACTGGTTTGCCCGCCCGCCCGCGGGGATCAGCCAGCGCGGGGGAAGGGGGGTCAAGCTCAACGTCTCGCACCCCGGCGTCGCGCAGCAGATTCTTGAGGACTGGAAGCTTCAGCGACAGCAATCCCCGCTGGAGTCCACCTTTCTGACCGTCTGCCCCAACGACAGCCGCGGGTATTGCACCCGGCCCGAAAACCGCGCCTGGGACCCTCCGGCCACCCGTGCGATGACCGACGGCGAGGTCTGGAGCAGCGACAAGGCGGTGGTGACCGACCGCTATGTCCGGTTCGCCAACCTCATCGCCCGCCGCGCCGCTGCGATCGACCCGGAAGTGACCGTCACCACCTATGCCTACCGCAACTATCGCAAGCCGCCGGTGGAAGTGGAGGTCGACCCTCACGTCCTGATCGCCTACGTCGGCGGGGAGGGGTATTACCCGGACGAACGCTTCATCGTCGACGAATGGAAGGCCTGGGCCGCCAAGGGCGCGACGCTTTACTGGCGTCCCAACCTGTTGCAGGCCGGGCACGGGATGCCGTACCTCTACGCCGGCCAGTTGCGCGACGATTTTGCCGTGTTCCTTGAGAACCGGATGCTCGGGACCAACTTCGACAGCATCACCGGCAACTGGGGCGGCCAGGGGCTCAACTACTACGTCGCCGCGCAGATGCACTTCCGCCCCGAAGCACGCTACGAAACCCTTCTCGACGAGTATGTCTCCGCCTTCGGCCCTGCTTCGGAGACCGTGAAAGCCTACCTGCGCTATTTCGAGGAAGCGACCCGCAAAGGCCCCGGGCTGTTGCGCGACCACCGGCTCGTCTCGCGTGAAACGTGGGGCGGCTGGTGGCAGGGGTTCATCCGGCTGGTGCCGTTGTTCATGACGCAGGAGCGCATCCGCCACGGCAGGGAGCTGCTTTCCCGGGCGCAGGAAGAGGTCGCCGGGCAGGCGCCGGTCTTCGGGGAACGGGTCGCCTTCCTGCGGCGGAGCCTGGAGCATTCCGCGTTGATGGCGGAGGTCTTTTCACAGGTCGACTTTACCCGCTCCCCCGGTTCCAACCGGGCGGTGCTGGCCAAACTCTGGAAGGCGCGCCTCGCCGCCCTGAACGATCTCTCCATCCCATCCGTACGGCTTTTGCTGGAAGAACAGCGCCAGTTCGGCCTGTGGGATGCCTTTCGCCCCGCAGTCCGGCAGGCCCGGAACATTCGGCTGACCAGCGGGTGGACGATCAAGGCCGATCCCGAGGGGCGCGGCCTGAAGGAAAACTGGGCCGCCTCCCCGGCTTCACAGGAGGGTTGGGAACCGGTGAGCGTCGGGATGCCGTGGGCGCAAACCGCCGCCGGGAAAGCCATTCTGGCCGACACCCGCTTTCCCGAAAGCCGCAAGACCGTCTGGTACCGGCGCGAGATCGAGCTTCCCGAACTCGACGACACCAGCCAGCGGCTCGCCCTTCGGTTCGGCGCGGTCGATGCGGAGGTGAAGGTCTGGGTCGGCGGCACGCTCCTGCTGGAACGCACCTACCCGCACGACGGCGACTACGACTCATGGAAAGCCCCGTTCGAGGTCGATCTCTCCGCCCTCGCCACCGGCGGCCGGCGGGTGTCGCTCGTCATCCGCGTCATCAGCGACCGGACCAACGGCGGCATCACCGGCCCGGTCGAACTCGTCTTCTGATCAGTGAAAGGGCGAGATGTAGATCCGCATCAGGTTGACCCGGCCCTTGTTGAAATACCACCGCTCCTCCAGGTCAAACGAGCGTTCTTTGTCGATGTAACGCAGCCAGGTGGAGCGGCCCGGGTAGTTCGGGTCGTAGGTCAGAAATTCGACGTTCCCGCCGGCGAGGTGCTTGTAGCCGTAAATGACGATGGCGTGGTTCATCTTCGGGAACCGGGTCAGGTAAACCGCCTGGAGTTCCCCCCGGTCGAGCGCGCGGATGATCCGCTCCTTCGCCAGTTCCTGCCCCCGCCTCGGGAAAACAAAAAGGCCGACGCGGAAATTGCCGAAACGGAGGTAGGTCAGCCGCCACGAACCGAGCGTCTCCTGTAGCAGCGCCTTGTGATCAGCGGAAAAATCCCAGAGATTGCCGTAACCGGGGATCGCGACCGACCGGCGCGCGCCGGAGTACCAGGTCGGGATGCGAAAGAGCCGCTTGAGCACCCGCGCATACTCCCGCTGCGTCAGGCGCGGCTGCCCGGGCTCGAACCGGGCAAATTTGGCAAACTGCAACGTCGCCCGGCAGAGCAGGAAACAGGCATGGGCAAAGTTCGGCTCCCTGTCGCGGCGGCGCGAGATGATCTCCCCGTTTTCATCCGTCAGATACTCGCGCACCGTGTCGTTGGCAAAGGCGAAGGCGTCGCGGCGGGGGTCAAACCCGGTCCGGCCCAGGTGCGGCCCATCCGCGGTTGCCCGCGCGGCGGAGGGGCCGCTTTGAACCGGGAGCGCCCCCCCGAGCAGCAGCAGGAGGCAACAGCCGATCCGTTGCCACCGTGCGGCGGCGCGAGCGGCAAGGTCAAAAGCGGTCGCGGGTCGAAGCGTCGTCATCGGACAAAGAGAAGGGAGAGCCAAGCCGGAAATCGGTAAAATGGCAAGATCGCCCATTGGTCTCCACCCCAATCGCGGCTCGTCCCCGCCCGTGCCGTCCCCTTTTTTTGAAACGCCGCACCGGCTCGCCGGATGCGATTCCCTTCTCTAGCCTGCATGATTCATGCAGGCGGTCCGGTAAGTGCTTCTCATGAAGAAGTTCCTTCGCTTTTTGCTTCAACCGGGCCACGATTGCCATTTAAAGAACACCGTCAAAAGACGTACCAGCACCGTTTGTTTCCATGTCCCAGGCCATCCCCGACCAGCAAGCCATCGAAGAGCAACTCGCCCACCTGATCCGCGAGCGTCTGCTCGACCTGCCTGACGGCTTTGCTTCCGACACCAATCTCTACGAGGCCGGGCTCGACTCGATGGGGATCATGCACCTGCTTCTGGCGATTGAGGATGGTTTCGGCATCCTGCTGCCGGAAGCCGATGTTTCGGAGAAAAACTTCTGCACCCTGGCGAATCTTTCGAGGCTGTTGCGAACCCTTCTGGCCCGGCAATGACGCAAACGGGGCGATACGGGGTCGTCGTGGCGGGCGGGGGGAGCGCCGGGCTGGCGGCAGCCCTTGCATCGGCCCGTTCGGGGGTCCGCACCCTCCTGCTGGAACGCCACGGCTCGCTGGGCGGGATGGCGACCGCCGCGCTGGTGCATTCCATCTGCGGCCTCTATCGCCTGCGCGAAGCCCCGGGGGCGGTGCTCGCCCATCGCGGGTTCCCCGGCGAATTTGCCGCCCGGCTCACCGCTGCCGGAGGGGCCACGGGACCGGTGCGGATCGGGCGGGTCGATGTCCTCCTGACCCAGCCGACGCTCTTTGCCGCCCTGGCCGACCAACTGACCGCGGCGGAGCCGAACCTGACCGTCCGTTTTCATACCGAAGTGACCGGCGTGAGCCGCGACTCCTGCGGTCGCCTGGAACGGATCGCGACCTTCTGCCGGGGGCGGCAGGAGAGCTTTGAAGCGGCTTCGTGGGTCGATGCCACCGGCGACGCCACCCTCGCCGCCCTGGCCGGGGCACCGTGCGAAATCGCGCCGACGCTCCAGCGCCCCGCGCTGATTTTCGCGCTCGGCGGGGTGGAGACCGAAGTGCTCCACGGCAGCGGGCGGATGCAGCTTGGCCGGGCGATTGCGGCGGCGGTCCGCAGCGGCGAACTCGCCCCCGGGTTGCTTGGCGTCCACGTCCGCCCGACCGCCCGCTGCGGCGAGCTGATGGTCACGATCGACCTCGACGATCCGCCCGGGGGGCCGCCGTTTGACCCGCTATCCCCCGCCTCTTTAAGCCGCATGGAGCGTTACGGCCGGGAGTTGGCGGTCGCCCTGACCACTTTTCTGACCAGGGAACGCGACGGTTTTGCCGCCGCCTACCTTGCGGCTTTCCCTGCACGCGTCGGCATCCGCGAGAGCCGCCGGATCGTCGGGGAAACGCGGATCGAAACAGGGGATCTTCTCCGGGGGGCCACTTTTGACGACGCCGTCGCCCTCTCGACCTGGCCGATCGAACTGCGCGAAGCGAGCACCGGCCCGCGCTTGCGTTTTCCCGAGGGGGACCGCCCGTGCGAGATCCCGCTCCGGGCGCTCAAGGCGAGGGGAGCCCCCAACCTCTGGGCGGCGGGGCGCTGCCTCTCCAGCAGCCACGAGGCGCAGGCGGCGCTGCGGGTGATCGGCACCTGTCTGGCCACCGGCGAAATGGCCGGGCTCGCGGCGGCGATGCAGGCCCGGGGGGAACATTTGAGTGCATCCACCCTTTGCGCTGCCCGCGAACTGGTGGCGGGCTTGTTTTCTTCATTTTCCCCCTCCTCAAAACCATGAACATCGTCGACCTTCTTTTTGACCCCGCACGCCGCGACCGGGTGGCTTTGATTGACGAAACCGGCACCTACACCTATGGCCGGTTGCAGGAGGCGGTCGGGAAGGCGTGCGCCCTCCTGGAGGCGGCCGGGCTGCCGCAGCGCAGGCCGGGGCATGTCGCGCGGGTCGGGCTGGCCTGTCCCAACGGGGTCGATCATGTCATCTTTGCGCTGGCGATTTTGCGCTCCGGCGGCTGCCTGGTGCCGATCGCCGGGGAACTTGCCGCGCAGGAACGCGAAACGCTGGTGCGGACCGTCGGGCTCGATGCCGTGATCGTCAGCGACCGGATGCCGTGGCTCGAACGGCGCGGCGAACCGGGGCGCATGATCCCGCTGCCGACCTTGAGGGCCGCCCTCTTCGTCGATCTCCCGCGCCCGGCGACGCGGGACTGGGACGAAGCCGAACTCGCCGCGCTCAACCCCGCCTTCATCCGCTTCAGTTCCGGGACGACGGGACGGGCCAAGGGGGTGATCCTGTCGCACGAAAGCCTGCTCGCCCGCATCGAAACGGCCAACCGCCGGCTCGCCATCGGCCCGCAGGAACGGATCATCTGGGTCTTGTCGATGGCGCATCATTTCGCCGTCTCCATCATGCTTTATCTCGTCAAGGGGGCGGCGACCGTGATCGTCAAAAGCCACCTCGCCGAAGCGGTGCTCGACGCGGGCCGCGAACATGGCGGGACGATCTTCTACGGCTCCCCGTTTCACCATTCGCTTCTCGCCGCCGAGCCGTCGGGCCGTTCGTGGCCGACGCTGCGGCTCGCCATCTCCACCGCGGCCCCGCTTCCGGCCCCGACCGCCGCAGCGTTTCACGAGCGCTTCGGCGTCGCGCTCTCGCAGGCGCTCGGGATGATCGAAATCGGCCTCCCGTTCATCAACGACAACCCCGGCAAACCGGCCTCCATCGGTTCCCCGCTGGAAGGGATCGAGGCGAGCCTGCGTGATCCCGGGAAAGGAACGCTCATCCCCGCCTGCGATGTCGGCGAGCTTTGGGTGCGGTGCGAAGGGATGTTCGACGCCTACCTCACCCCATGGCAGCGGCGGTGCGACCTTCTGGCTTCCGGCGGCTGGTTCCGCACCGGCGACCTCGCGCGGCAGGATGCGGACGGGGCGCTCTATCTGGTCGGCCGCTGCAAGACGGTGATCAATGTCGGCGGGATGAAATGCTTTCCCGAAGAGATCGAAGCCGTCCTTCAGGAGCACCCCGGCGTCTGGGGAGCACGGGTCTACGCCCTGGAGCATCCCCGGTTCGGCAACGTACCGGCGGCGGAGATCGTCGCCGCCTTCGGCGCGGCCCCGACCATCGCGGAACTGATCGCGCTCTGCCGCAGTTCCCTGGCGAGTTACAAGATCCCGGTGCAATTCCGGTTCGTGGCGGAACTCCCCCGGACCGCCAGCGGAAAAGTCCGCCGGGAGACGGCCTCTATTTGATTTCCAGGCCCGGCTTGTGGATGGCGGGCGCGAGGTCGGCGATGAAATCCTTGATCATCGCCTCGGTCTCCTTTTCGTCGAGCCCGAACGGCTGCAACCCCTTGCTGATGCGGGAGATGACCATCACAAACGCCCACGGCTGGTTTTCACCCCGCAGGAGGCGGTCGCGGTTGTCGGCCCAGTGCCGCCCGAAGTGGGAGTCGGTCGTGTGCCGTGCGCCGACAAACCAGTAGTAGTCGAGACTGGTCTCCTCGATTTCCTTCTGGTTGGGGAGCGTGAGGGTGCGCCGGTTGAAAAGACGGGTCATCGTCAGGTGGCGGCCATCTTTCATCTCGGCCTCGTCAGGGTAGGAATTGAGGATCGTGTACCCCTGGGCCGGAAGGCAGAATTCCGGCTTGTGAATGCTGACATTCATATCCTGCCCTGCCAGGACGATGGAGACATAGATATGCTGCCCGCGACCATTGGTGTACGACTTGCGCTCAAAGGTGGTGTCGGCCCCCAGAAGCTGGCGCTCCCTGAGCGAGACCTCTTCGTCCGAACCGACCCAGTCGCCGACAAAAAGCGGCAGGTCCATTTTGACCCCCGGCTCGGAGCGGGAAGTATGGACCGGGAGGACCCAGATCAGGCTGTAACCACCGGCGATGATGCAAAGCAGGGTGAGAAGACGGGTTGGCATGGAATCAAAGGACCGGCTGAAAATTGTCCGGAAGGAAAGAGCGCCTTCCGGGGATCAGGCGGCAGGCTGCCGCTTTCGGTTGAAGAACGGAAGGTTGAGGAACTTGGCGAAGAGCAGCATCGCCACCACGGCAATCGGGAAAAAGACGTAACCGGAGTAGTCGTGATACATGCCCGAGGCAAACTCGGGATCGTAATACTTGGCGACCAGCACGACGGTGAAGATCCGGCCGATGTTCCCGATCACGGCAAACCCGACCGAACAGGCGAAGATCAGCAGTTTCTTCCACATCCGGTCCTGCGTGAGGTAGACGTAGACGGTCGTCAGCATGACCATCGCCGCCAGCGAGCGGATGCCGCTGCACCCCTCGGCGATCTCGAAGTTGAAGGTGTTGTCGGTGGCGGTCAGGGTGGTTCCGACGGCGCGAATGCCGATGTCGAAGAAGCGTGCCAGAAAACCGACGACGTCGGTGATCACAAACTGGAGTTGAAAGGTTTTCTCCTCCAGTTGAGCCAGCGGAAGCAGGAAAAAGAGGAGAAAACTCGGGAAAACGAAATGCCGGGCCGCCTCTTTTCCCCAGGCGAACAGGACGCTTCCATAGAGCAGGAACGGAAAGCTGATGATGATGAAACGGGGCTGGACGGTCCGCACCGAAGCGATAAAGAGCAGGATGGCGAAGCCAAGCGGAAGCAGGCCCCAGTTGGACCCCTTGGCGCGGATTGCCGCGAGGTCGTAGCGTTTGAGCCAGAGCAGGCCGAGGACGATCCACGGGATCAACCGGCAATGTCCGTAGGGACCTTCGGGGTCCCAGTTCACCCAGGCCCAGCGGCTGAAGGAAAAAGTCCCGAGAAAAAAGAGGTTCAGTCCATAGAGGTAAACCGTCAGGACCCCCGCGATTGCCAGCAGGCTGAAGAGTTGAACCGGCGAGCGGCGACACCAGGCCCCGAAAGCTTTCAGGTCGTCGACGAAATTGAAGTCGAAAGGGTCGGGACGGGAACGGGCGGCGCTCCCGTCGGAGGCGGTTCCGGGGGCGGCTGGTGACGGCGCATTCTTTTCCGGAGGAGAGGCCTCCGGTGGGGACAAATCGGCCATAAGGTGCCACCTTAACGTACTTTGGACATCTTGCAAATATTCGTTTCGCCGGGTTGAACCGACGGCTGTCGCGCCATTTTGGACTGTTGTTCGCAGTACGTTTGCTCTATGTCAGGCGGGGTATGAAATTACGTTTTGCTTTTGCCGGGTTCCGCCACGGCCACATCTTTTCGCTCCTGGCCGCCGCCCGGGAAAACCCTTCCATCGAAGTCGTCGCGCTTTGTGAAGAAGACGAAGCGACCCGCGCCCAACTGGTGGCCGACGGGAAGCTCACCCCTACCCATACCTCCATCGCCGCGATGCTCGCGGAGACGGAGTGCGATGTCGTCGCCGTCGGCGATTACTATGGCAAGCGGGGCCGCATCGTGATCGACGCCCTCAAGGCCGGCAAACATGTCATCAGCGACAAGCCGCTCTGCACTTCGCTCGAAGAACTCGCCGAGATCGAACAGCTCGCCCGGGAAAAGAACCTCCAGGTCGGCCTGCAACTCGACCTGCGCGACGCCGGGTCGATGATCGCCCTGCGCGATGTGATCGCCTCGGGCGAGATCGGCGAGGTCGTCACCGTCAACATCACCGGGCAGCACCCGCTCAGTCTCGGCGTTCGCCCGGCATGGTACTTCGTTCCCGGCGCGCACGGCGGGACCATCAACGACATCGGCATCCACGCCTTTGACATCATCCCGTGGCTGACCGGGCACCCGGTGGAAAAAGTGCTCGCCGCCCGTTCCTGGAACGCCAAGGCGACCGAATTCCCTCACTTTGAAGACAGCGCGCAACTCCTCGCCCGCCTCACCAACGGCGGCGGCGTGCTGGCCGACTTCTCCTACCTTGCGCCGACGCTCTGCGGGTTTGGCGAGCCGAACTACTGGCAGATCACCTGCCACGGCCTCAAAGGGGTCGCCTCCACCAACTACAACGCCGACCAGGTCCGCGTCGTCACCGACACCGACGCCGCGCCGCGCTACCTGCCGAAAGCCGAAGCCGCGCAGAGCCGCTACCTTGCCGACTTCCTCCTCTGCATCGAGGGGCGTTCGGACGAAGCGGCGCTGACGACCGAAAGCATCCTGAGCGTCACCCGGCAGGCGCTCGAAGCGCAGGCCGCCGCCGTCGGGTAAATTCCCGTCGTTTTCGGGGACTCTATCAAACCGCCATCCCGTCGGCCACCCATTGCGGGTGGTTGAGGATGGCGGCTTCAAACCGGGCGCGCTCCTCCGGCGGCAGCCCCCCGGGGTAACGTGCCTGGGAACGTTCCCAGCGTTCCAGCCATTCGCGGGGGAGGAGGGGGTAACGCCGCCCGGCCTCGCCTGCGGCCGCTTCGGGCGTCAGCGCCACCGTCGTCTCCTGCTTGATCCCGACCGCGCACCCGTGCGCGACATGGAAGCCGACGCTCAGGAGGGTCGCGCGGACTGCGGTCGAACAACTGTAGGTGAAAAACTCCGCCGGGCGGCCCTTGCAGGCAGCCAGAACGCACCGGAACACCTCCTGCGTCCATTGGTGCCGTGCGGTCTTGCTGGAGAAGAGATCGAAAAAGATCACGTCGGGAGCCGCCGGGGCGTGCGCCATCGTCTCGAGAAAATCGCCGGAAACCAGCGTCCATTGCAACCCGGGATGCTGCTTGGAATGCCACGCTCCTTTTTCAAGAATCCCCGCCGGACCGCTGTGGCCCAGGTAGGTAAAGAGATTGATATGAAGGAGCGCGAGCCGGAGCGAGTCGAGATCGTTCTCGAAACTGACCAGGTGCATCGGCCGCACCGACCCGTGCCGCGCGGCGGCTTCCTCGTAAGCCGTGATCGCCGCCATCGCATTCGCCCCCGCGCCAAGACCGACATCCCAGATCACCAGCGGTTCCTCGCCCCCTGCGGCGAGTCGCCCGGCGAGGTCGGGCTGCCGGGCATAGAGCGCCTGCGCCTCTTCAAAGGGAGGGGTGCGCCCGTGCATGATCTCGCCCGAAGGGAGATGCCGGATGCTCCCGAACCCTTCGCGTGCGATGTGGACTTCGTACTCGCCCAGCGTCGTCGGGCGGCGCTTCTTCGGCTTGGAGCGCTGGATCGGGAAGTCGATATCCTCCGCATGCAGGAAGCTCCGTTTCTCGTGGTAAAGCGGCAGGAAGCGGTCCTCCAGGATGCTGGCGCGGATCTCCCGCATCAACTGATGGTAGAAATGAAGGTTGTGAATCCCGAGCAACTGCCAGCCGAGCGTCTCGCCCGTCTTGGTCAGGTGGTGGAGGTAGGCGCGCGGGTAGCGTTGGCAGGTCGCACAGCCGCAGAGCGGGTCGAGCGGATCATCCGAAAACCGGTAGACCCCGCGCCGCAGTTGCAAAAACCCGCGCGAGGTGAACGCCCCGCCGCGCTGGGCGAGCTGCGTCGGCATGATGCAGTCAAACATATCGACTCCGCGATGGACCGCTTCGAGCAGGTCGAGCGGCGTGCCGACCCCCATCAGGTAACGCGGCTTGTCGTGCGGCATCAGCTCGGCGGTAAACTCGCAGAGGTCTTCGCGCTCCGCCTTGGTCTCGCCGACCGCCAGCCCGCCGATCGCCAGCCCGTCAAAGGGCATCCCGCTCAACACCGCCGCGCTCTCCCTGCGCAACCTTTTATGGAGCGCCCCCTGCACAATCCCGAACATCGACGCGCGGCTTTCGCCCCGGGCCGCAAGGCTGCGCGCCGCCCACCGGTGGGTGATCCCGAGCGCCTCCCGCGCCGCGGCTTCGTCCGCCGTCGAGGGGATGCACTGGTCGAGCACCATCATGATGTCGCTCCCGATCGCCTTCTGCATGGCGATGCTGCTCTCCGGGCTAAGAAGGATGTTGCGCCCGTCGATGTAGCTGCGAAAGGTCGCCCCCTCTTCGGTGATGGAGCGCGAATGCGGCAGCGAAAAGATCTGGAACCCGCCGGAATCGGTCAGCACCGAGCGGTTCCACCGCATCAGCCGGTGAATGCCGCCGATCCGCTCAAACACCTCCGCGCCGGGCCGCAGGAGGAGGTGGTAGGTGTTGGCGAGGAGGATCTGCGCCCCGGCTTCCTCCAGCGAGTGGGTCAACTGCGCCTTCACCGTCGCCTGCGTGCCGACCGGCATGAAGAGCGGCGTTTCGACCCGGTTGTGAAGCGTGGTGAAGGTCGCCGCACGCGCGCGCGAGCCGGTGGCCACTTTCTGGAGCTGAAATGAAAGACGGGATTCGCAGGGCATGAGAGAGGAAAATTTAACCGGCCTCGCCCTCCGGCGTCTTCGGTTGCAGGAACCGCCGCCGTGCGCCGAACGGCGTCGGCGTGCGCCGGGTGACGATATGGGCCTTGAACGCCTGGAGAAAACGGGCTTCGCCTTCGGTGTTGGCGATGAAGATCATCTGCCCGCCCGGGGGGAGGATGGTCGCCGCGTCGGGGTTGATCGAAAGGGTCTCGCCGACCCGCAGCGCCACGATGTTGCACCCGGCCACCCGGGTCAGCGCCGCTTCCGCGAGGCTTTTTCCCGCGAGGGAATCGGGGATGTCGGTTTCGCAGACGTTCAACCCCTCGGCCAGCATCAGCACCCCGGTCCCCTGGAGCAGTTCCAGGATCGCCATCGCCCCCATGGAAGCGTAGGAGAGGACAAAATCGGCCCCGGCGCGGTGAAGCGTCGAGATGTTGCGCTCCAGCGTGGACCGGCTGATGATCTGCACATCGGGCCGCAGCCGCCGACAGTAGAGCGTCAGGTAGATGTTGATGTCGTCATCATGCGCCGTGATGATGATCGCCGGGGTATCGACGAGCCCCGCGCGCTCCAGCGTCGCCACCTCCGCCGCGTTGCCGTGGATGTAATGTTCATCGCGGATGCGCTCCGCCTTCTGTTCGACGATCTTGTACGGCACCTCGCGCTCCTTGAGCGCCCGGGCCGTCGCCCGCCCGACACGCCCCCCGCCGATGATGATCACCGCCCCGTGGCTGACGTGGTAGATGCAGAAAAGCTCGTTGTAGCGGTCGATCTGGCTCTGCGACCCGGCGAGCAGCAGGACGGAGTGGGCGTCGATCACGCTGTCGCCCGTCGCCGGTTCAAACGCCCCCCGCTTCCAGAGGCCGACCACGCTCACCCCCGCCAGTTCGCGCAAACGGCTCTGCGCCAGGTTTTTGCCGACCAGCGGCGTCCCGGCGGCGGTCGCCTCCGCGATCAGCAGCCCGTCAAACCGGCCCACCAGGTGCGCCGTCGCGTCGACCCCGCTCACCCGCCGCGCATTGGCCTCCCCCATCAGCTCGGGGAGTTCGAGCACGTGGGTGCTCCCGGCGAGGGTGAGGATGTCGACCGACTCCGCCGAATCCGCCGTGGTCACAATCGGCGTATGGGCGGTCACTTCCCGCGCGGTGAAGGAGATGTTCGTGTTGGTCATGTCCCTGCCGGTGGCGGCGATCAGGGCCGCCTGCCCGGCCCGGGCGGCGTGGTAGGTCTCCAGCCGGTCGGGCGCGCCGAAGACCACCTTGAACCCCATGTCGTAGAGCCGCAGCGCCTCCGCCAGGTCGCCGACGATCAGCGCGTAGTCGTACCCGTACTTGTCGAGCCGGGTGATCAGCGCCGAGGAGACCGGGTCGAAATTGGTCAGAAGGACATGCCCCGAGAGCGTATTGGGAAGCCGCCGTGGGGCGCGCGCCTCCGCCTGCGCCTTCATCCACGGCGCGTAAAAGAACTCGATGAAGGTAAACGGCAGGAGGATCAGCAGAAAGATCGTCCCCGAGACCACCACCAGCATCGAAAACGCCCGGCCCAGGTCGCTCGTGAAGGTGATGTCGCCAAACCCGAGCGTGCTCATCACCGTCAAGGTCCAGTAAAAACCGGTAAACCAGCTATACTCGCGCCCTTCCAGCGCCATCAGGAGATGGAAGAGAAGGCTGTAGATGACCACCAGCCCCGCCAGCACCCCGAGAAACCGGAGCAGCAGCCGGACATTGCGCTCCCCGCCGCCCGCGTGCAGCAGCGTGGTAAACTGTGAGGTGAGAGATTTCATGCGCCTGGGGCGAACCGGGTGTGAACCGCACACGTTCGTGGCAGAACCGGGCGGGAGTCAAGATTTCCCCGTTGCGCAAGCCGACTTCAACTGTTGGGCGGCACCGCATCGAGCGCCTCCTGGATGATCCTGTGCCGCTCGCCCGCATCCTTCCACCGGGCCTGGACCTCCGGCTCCAGCGTATGGAGCGGGTCGAAGTAGAGGAAACGCACCCCCGGCTTGACGCTCGGGCTGGTGAAGACCGCGACGCCCGTCGACCGGTTGTAGTATTCGAAGGAGTGCCCGTCGCGCTTGCCGCCGCCGCCCATCGTGTCGACCACAAAGGCCGGGGTGTTGAACCCGGCGGTCGTGCCGCGCACATGTTTCTCGATATTAAGGCCGGAAGCGAGCGTCGTCCGCAGATCCTCCACCCCGGGGACCATGTCGTGGAAGTAGACATAGTACGGGTGGATGTTGATATGGCTCAAGCGCCGGACAAGAAGCTGCATCGTCGCCGGGTGATCGTTCACCCCGCGCTGCATCACCGTCTGGCAGCGGACGGTGATCCCCCGTTCCGTCATCCGGTTGAGCGCGGCGCGGGTGATCGCGGTGATCTCGTTGGGGTGGTTGAAATGGGTGTGGACCACCACATCCTTGTGCAGGGAGCGACCGCGTTCGACGACCCGCGTCAGCGCGTCAAACCAGGCATGGTCGGAAAGGATCTTTTGCGGGATCACCGCCAGCCCCTTGGTCGCGTAGCGGATGCGGCGGATCTGCGGCATCGCCAGCAGCCGTTCGCCGATCAGCTTCACATGGTCGGCGCGGAGGTTGTAGGTGTCGCCCCCGCTGACGACGATATCCTCCAGCTCGGGCCGCGAGGCGATGTATTCAAACATCCGCTCCCACCGGGCGAGATTGGCATGGAGTTTAAGCTTTTCGACCTCCTCGGTATCGCCGCCGACGGCGTAGCTCCGCGTGCAGTAGCGGCAGTAGACGGGGCACGAGTCGATCGCGAGAAAGAGCGCCTTGTCGCGGTAACGGTGGGTCAGCCCCGGCACCGGCGAGTCGCCCTGCTCGTTGAGGCTGTCGAGCTTCATCATCGGGTGGTCGGGCCGTTGCTGGGAGCGGACCGGCAGGAACTGCGTCCGGATCGGGTCGTGGTACGGATCGCTCCAGTCGATGAGGCTCAGGAGGTAGGGGGAGATGCGCAACGCCATCGGCGCACGGCTGATCCCGGCGGCGAGGTCGTCGAAAAACGAGTCGGGCGCCAGCGGACCGAGAAGCTCCCGCAACTGGTGCAGGTTGGTGACCGAGTGGCGGTTCTGAAACTGGTGGGTCTGAAATTGTGCGGCTTCGACCTCCCGGAAACCGGGGATGACGCGCCAGAATTCATCTTCGCGAAGAGCGCGGTGGTCGAAGCCGGACCTGGAGACAGGGTCTTCGGGGGCGGGGCCGTCGGCAGACGGAACGGGCGGATCGACATGCTGGGTGTCGAGCAGGGGCAAGGTAGCCATGGGGCTGGACAATTCTAAGAAGAGAAGGTTGTTGGAAAGAGAATCGCAGGGCAACTCCTTTCTGGCGGAGTTGCCCCCTTTTTTAATGAACGTAGCCTGTCGCGGCTTTACGCTTTTCCGCCGTAACTGACGTAATCGTCGAGGTCGAGGAGGTCAAACCAGGTGCCGACATCGCTCCGCTGCGGGGCAACGCCTTCGTGCAGCTTCTGGAAAAAGGCGCGGCTTTCGGCATCCTTGGAGACCCGCGCCTCCTCCAGCGCCGACCAGAGGGTGATGTCGTATTCCGAGCGCTGGTGCGGCGCGTTTTCCTCAATCCACGCCAGCAGTTCGCCGTCGCCTTTTCCCTTGGCGACCTCGGCCTTGAGCGCTTCGGGGTCGACGCCGGTGAAGGTCAAAAACCGCTGGTCGAGCGGACAGGCGTAGTTGTACTCGCCGTTCTTACCGGCAAGCAGCGCCCGGCATTTGTCGAGCATCCGCGGCAGGATGACGTAACCGCCGAGGCGGACACGGGGGCTGCGGGGTGGGAATTGGGTGAGATCGTTGGATGGATGGTTGGACATAAAGCTGGTTTGGTTCCTTTCGGGTGATTTCAGGGTCCGAAAAAGAGTGATTCTCTCACAAAAGGCCCTTCCTGGCGATTGTCAACCCGCTCTTTCCCAGGGAAGGAAGCTCTTTCCGGGTTGAAATCGCACCTTTTCCCGCGATCAGGCGCACCTGTTTTTGCCGGCCCGCCGGTTTTCGGGGAGCGCGGCCCCCCGGGAAAAAAGGCATTGCAAAGGGGTGGCCCACCTTTTAACTTATCTGGCCCTGCAAACGCTATGGCTGACCTCGAAAATAAATATGCGGATAATGTCTCTGGTCCCTTTTACGTCGACGACCAGTGCATTGACTGTGATCTGTGCCGTGAAACCGCCCCGGCCAATTTCACCCGCAACGATGACGGTGGACACTCTTACGTCTTCAAACAGCCTGAAAACGAGGAGGAGGAAGCCCTCTGCCGCGAAGCGATGGAAGGGTGCCCGGTGGAAGCGATCGGCGACGACGGCGGCGACGCCTGAGGACTGTGACCCGTCGGGAGCCCCGGGAAAAAGTGGCTTCTTTTTACGAAGAAGGGTATCCTCTCCGGTGAGATGACGCCTTACCTTCGAGCCCGGGTTCTGGCCGAATGGCGCGGCTACCTTGAACCGCCGCCACGGCCCGACCGCGTGATGACCATTGCCACCGGCGTCGAGCGGCTCATGAAGTCGCTCGGTCTGGGCGAACGCCTCCGGCAGGAGGAAGTCCTGCGCGCGTGGGAGGGGATCGTCGGCCCGTTCATCGCTTCGCACTCCCAGCCGACCCATTTGCAGGCGGGCGTCCTGACCGTCCGCGTGCTCCAGCCGACCATGCACTATGAGCTTGATCGTGTCTGGAAAAGAAAGATTCTTGAAAAACTGCGCGCCGAGTTTGGCGCGCGAACCGTCCGCGAAATCCGCTTCCGGATCGGCTGACCCACCCTTTTCTCCCATGTTCCAGAAAAAGCCCGCCCCCGATGTCATTGAAATCCGCAGCCTGGAGGTGATGAGCCGCATCGGCGTCCCGGACGAGGAGCGCGTCGCCCCGCAGCGCCTCACCATCTCGCTCGTCATCCAGCCCAACCTCAGCTTCACCGCGATGGACGACCGGATCGACCAGACCGTCGATTACGCCGCCGTCTGCGAGAGCGTCAAGGCCACCGCCGCCCGCCGCCCCCGTCGCCTGATCGAAACCCTCGCCGAAGAGATCGCGACCGACCTCCTCGGCGCTTACCCGATCTGGCGGCTTTCCGTCGAAATCCGCAAGTTCATCCTGCCCGAAACCGAATATGTCGCCGTGCGGATCGAGCGGCCTTCGGTGTGATATGATGACGCTTGGTGTGTTTTTAAGGATACCGAAGGTATCCCAGCAAAGTAGCCGGGGGTTGAGCGAAGCGACACCCCCGGAACCCGGGTTTCCCCAATGCCCGATCCCAACGGGATCGCAGCCGTTTTCAAACGCGATGCGCCCATCCTCATCGGCTGGCACCCTTCCAGGGTGCAATCAGAGAGGAGCCACCCATTCCGGGGGTATCGCTGTTGCTCAACCCCCGGCTGCCCCGCTGGGATCCTTTCAGGATCCTTTTCGGAACCCCCCGATACTTCCTCTCCACCCATGAAAAACCGCCTCATCGTCGCCGCCAGCGAGACCGATCCCGACCTTCTCTACGCCACCCGTTTTTTCGCGCCCGATCCGTTCGTCTGGCTGGAGAAAAAAGGGCGCACGCTGGTGATGCTCAACGATTTGGAGATCGACCGGGGCCGCCAACAGGCGCAGGTGGACGAAGTCGTCCCGCAGAGCGAAGTCGCCCGCCGCGCGGGTCTCGGCGAGCGAGCATCCTTCGGGGAATGCCTGCTAGCCCTCCTCAAGCAACAACGGGTGCGCAGCGCCGTCGTTCCCGCCGGCTTCCCGTTCGGGCTCGCGGCGGAATTGATGAAGGGGGGCATCGCGCTCGAACCGCTCCCGGGCCTTTTCTTTCCGGAGCGCGAGTTCAAGAACGCGGAGGAACTGCGCGCCATGCGCCGGGCGCTCGCCATCACCGAAGCCGGGATGGGGCGTGCGATGGAAGTCTTGAGCGCCGCGACCATCGGTCCCCGCAAACGGCTCCAATGGGGTGGTCGGGCGCTCACCTCGGAACGGCTGCGCGCGGAAATTGACTCCGCCGTGCTCCATGCCGGGGGGCAACCGGCCAACACCATCGTCGCCGGGGGCAACCAGGCGTGCGATCCCCACGAACGGGGCCACGGGCCGCTGCTCGCCGACAGCCTGATCGTCCTCGACATCTTCCCGCGCGATGCAAAGAGCGGCTATTACGGCGACATGACGCGAACCGTCGTGCGCGGCCGGGCGAGCGACGCCCAGCGGCAACTCTGGGAGACGGTGCTCGAAGCGCAACAGGCCGTCATTCGCAAAATGAAGCCGGGAGCCGACGGCGAGGCGATCCACCGCGATGTCGTCGGATTTTTCCGCGAGCGCGGCTACCCGACCCGGCAGGAAAACGGGCGCTGGACCGGCTTTTTCCACGGCACCGGCCACGGCCTCGGCCTGGAGATCCACGAGCCGCCCCGCTTCGCCCGCACCCGCATGAAACCGGGGCAGGTGATCACCGTCGAACCGGGTCTCTACTACCCCGGCCTGGGCGGCGTGCGGATCGAGGATGTCGCCACCATCACCGAAAGCGGCGCGCGCCTCCTGAGCCGGTTCGAAAAACGGCTCGAACTGTAAAGGCCAACGCGAATGGCGCGGGATCCCGAAAAACCGCGTCAATGTACGCAAAAGAGCGCATTTTGGGATTAGAGTTTTAACTACCACTCTCTTTTTCTCCCATTTTCTCTAATTTTTTTCCCCTTGGCAGCCTTTTCCCTTGCTCCGGCCTCGGGATCGGGTTCACCATACCGATGTCGCCGGGAATGACCCGATGGCACACGCAGAACATAACATACCAATAACTCCAGATTATAAATAGAGAGGTTTAGGCTATGCTTCAAAAATTGAACAAAAAGCACCAAGGTTTCACGCTCGTTGAAATCATGATCGTGGTGGCGATCATCGCCCTCCTGTCGGCGATCGCCGTCCCCAACTTCCTCCGTGCGCGTGAGCGTTCGCAGGCAACGCGGATTCTCGAAGAACTCCGCACCATTGAAGGGGCGAAGGATCAGTATGCGCTGGAAAACAACGTCGGCCGGGGCGGAGAGGCGCCTTGGGCTTCGCTTAGGCAGTACCTCAAGCCGGGTACGGCTCTGGAAAGCCAGACAGAGTCTCCCAAGGATCTCATCGGCAATGCGATCACGATCGGGGATGTCGGGGTGCCCCCCTATGTCCATGCAGACACCATCGACGCTTTCAAGGAATCCGTGGATAAGGACACCTTCTGGCAGCATTACGTTGCCGGTGAAGGCACCACCACCGAAGGCACCACCGAAGGCGAAGGCGAGGGTTAATCCCTCCATCTCCGGAAAAGCGTAAGCTTTCCAGAAAACACTTCAACAAAACTCCAGCTTCTCTTATTGAGAGGCTGGAGTTTTTTTTCTTTCGCCAAATGACTTCCGCCGTTCCACACACCGCCCGGGTTTCTCGCCGCATTCCGGTGGAAACCTTGATTTTGATGCTGCTTCTGGTCATAAAGAGCGTCTGCCATTCCCAAACCTCTCCCGCGCCCATGCAGCTTAGTGACATCCGCAAACGAATCGACGCCGTAGACGCCCGCCTCCTCGACCTGCTCAACGAACGGGCGGAACTGGTGCACGAAGTGGGCGAGGTCAAACGCCGCGACGGCTCGTCGATCTTCGCGCCCGAGCGGGAGGAAAAACTTCTCCGTTCGCTCGACGAACGCAACCAGGCGATCGGCGGGCGGCTCCCTTCCAAGGCGGTCCGCGCGATCTACCGCGAGATCATGTCGGCCTCCTACGCGCTGGAGAAGGGGTTGACCATCGCCTACTTCGGCCCGCCCGGCACCTACACCCACGAAGCCGCCCGCAACAAGTTCGGCGCGAGCGTGGAATACCAGCCGCACGCCAGCATCGGCGAAGTCTTCCAGGCCGTGGCGCGCCACCGGGCCGATTTCGGCGTGGTCCCGATCGAAAACTCGACGGAAGGAAGCGTCTCCCACACGCTCGACAGTTGGCTCGATTCCGACCTGAAAATTTGCGGTCAGGTGCTCCTCAAGATCGAGCACAACCTTCTTTCCAACTCGCCGCGCGAGTCGATCCGCAAGATTTACTCCCACCCGCAGTCGCTCGGCCAATGCCGCCAGTGGCTCCACCAGCATTTTCCCGACGCAGAACTGGTCGAAGCCGCCAGCAATACCCGCGCCGCCCAGCTCGCCGCAGCGGAGGAGGGGAGCGCCGCCATCGCCGGAAAGGCAGCCGCCGACCTCTACCACCTCAAGGTGCTGGAGACCGGCATTCAGGATCTCGCCAACAACACGACCCGGTTTCTGGTCATCGGCCATTACCTCTGCCCCCCTTCGGGCAACGACCGGACTTCGCTCATGTTCTCGCTGCACGACCAGAGCGGCGCGCTTTTTTCCGTGCTGGAGCCGTTCAAGGAACTCGGCGTCTCCATCAGCAAGATCGAAAGCCGCCCCTCCAAGCGTAAGGCGTGGGAATATTTCTTTTTTGTCGACCTCGAAGGCCACGCCAGCGACCCCGTTCTGGCCGAAGCACTCGCGCGCGTCTCGCAGCGGACGCTCTTCATGAAAAATCTCGGCAGTTATCCGAAGACGGAGTAGCGCCGGGTTTGGGTGAGGGGAGCGACGCGATCTCTTGACGATCCGGCTTGCGCTTTGCCCTCCGGTTTTCCAGAATGCTCCCGCCGGTCTCCCCGGTTTTTCGTCCAACGTCGTTATGAAAAACGCCTTTTTTGCCTTATGCGCCGTCGTCGCCACCCTGCTGATGACCGGTTGCCAGACCACGGCCCCTTCCGCGCAGACCGAGCATGCCCGTCTTCAGATGATGGAGGCGATCCGCAACGAACCGCCGGGGGATTACTTCATCGGCCGGCGTTATTACAAGGAGGATTACAAGTTCTGGGGGTACATCCGCCGCCCCGGCCAGCCATGGTCGACCGCCCGGCTGGTGATGATGAACGAACATCAGCACCTCGCCCCGGACCGCGAAGCCGGGATACTCGGTTCCGACAACGGCGTCGAGTACCGGTTGAGCGGCAGCTTCTCGGGCGATATGGTCTACGAGCCGCCAAGCAACGCGATCTACCCGGAATTTGTGCTCAAGGGGTACGAGGTGATTTCGCGCACCCCCGCGCCGATCTTCCGGCAACAGGCCGCCGCGCTCGACCCGAAACGGCGCGTCATTCTCGCTCCGTTGTAGCCAACGCCGCAGGCTCACCCGGGTCTGATCCGACGTATTCTTCTAAAAGAGGAATTTCCCTCATCCTGCCGGTCACCCATGCCCGGTAGATGGGTTTTTTTTAACTTCCTTCCCGTTTTATGAAAAAGCTCCAACTTCTGACCATCCTCGGTCTCACCTTTCTGGTGACCGGGTGCGACACCCTCCTCATCGAAGAGGATTACGGCTATTATGAACCGGCCTACTACGGCCCGAACGAGGTCATCTACGTCTCCAGCGGCAGGTACTACACCTACCACAAGGGCAAAAAGGTCTATTACAAGGACCAGAAGAAGGCCGGCAAGTATTACAAGTCGCGCTCGTCCTCGAGCACGCACCACCATCACTACTACTCCGAACCGAAGCCGACGCCCAAGCCGTACTACCACGATTCGCACAAGTACGATTCCCGGAAGTACGATTCGAAGAAGTACGATTCGAAGAAGTATGACTCCCGGTCATCCTCCTCTTCTTCGAAGAAACACGATTCCAGGAAGTACGACTCGAAAAAGTACGATTCCAAGAAATACGACTCCAAGAAGAAGGAGTCCAAGCCGAAGGACGACGGTCGCAAGACTTCCGCGGGCCGCATGTATTAGGGCCTGTTAACCCAACGACTTAAATCGGCGTAAAAGGCTATTTTCCCGTGTTTCGCAGTCGCTTCGGGGGGCATCCTGCGTTACGATCCTCCCCAGAATGGAGTTATTGACGATCCCCCTGCTTCGACGCGCCGCACAGTCGCAACCGGCGGTCGCCCGTGTCCACGCGCAGGTGCAGAGCGTGACGGAGAAGGCGACCCGCGACGGCAAACCGTTCCGGGAACTGGTGATGGGCGATGCCGAGGGAAAACTGACCCTGCGCGCCTGGAGCGATTCGCCCGGCTTCGCCCTCTGCGCGGAACTGAACCAGGGCGAGTTTCTGGAAATCGAAGGCGAATTTTCGACCCATCCTGCCTTCGGGCTGGAGGCGCGCCAATGGAGCTGCCGCCCGCTGGAACCGGCGGAGGTGGAAGCCCTGCTGGGCGGTTCGCCCGAGATCAAGGAGAAGCAGGAGCGCGACTTTGAAACGATCACGCAACTGGTGGCCTCCATCGGCGACCCGCGCCTTCGCGGCGTCTGCGAGCTTTTCCTGGCCGACCTGGGCGAACGTTTCCGCCGCGCCGCCGCCGCACGGACCTACCACCACGCGCGCCGGGGCGGCTTGGTCGAGCATGTCGCGCAGATGATGCGCTCCGCCGATCATGTCACGCAGGTCTACACCACCCTCAACCGCGATCTCCTGCTCGCCGGGGTGTTTTTTCACGATGTCGGCAAGCTCTGGGAAAACTGCCCGGAAGCGCGCGGCTTCGGCATCCCGTACGACGAAAAGGGGGAGTTGATCGGCCACATCACCATCGGCGTCGAAATTCTCAACACCTTCTGGCGCAGGCTTTTAGCGAGCGAGGAAGCCGCCGCGTGGCGCGAGCTTCACCCGGCGAGCGAAGAGGTGCGCACGCATTTGATCCACCTGATCGTCGCCCACCACGGCGAAGTCGCCTTTGGTTCGCCGATCGTCCCGAAAACTCCGGAGGCTTACGCGCTTCATTGGATTGACAATCTCGACGCAAAGCTTGAAATGGTCTTTGCCGCCTACGCGAACGGGCTGCCGTTGACGGAGCAGATCACCGAACGGGTCCGCCCCCTGCCGGGAAATCTCGTCCGCCCGCTGGCGCGGTTTGAACCCCCCGATGCAACCCCCGCCGCCTGATTTTTTATTTCCATGGGAACGTTTCGTGAACTGACTTCTTTGCGGGTCCACCTCGACCAACTGGTCTACGCCCCCGATCTGGAAGCCCCTTCGGACCGGCCCCACCCGTTTGTCTATGGCATCACGATCGAAAACGAGTCGGAGGAGACGATCACGATCAAAGGCCGCAAATGGGTGGTGACCGACGTGCGGGGGAACAAGATCGTCGTCGAGGGGGACGGCGTCGTCGGCAAGTTCCCGCGCCTCGCTCCCGGGGAGCGGTTTTCTTTCAACTCGTACCACGTCATCGGCTGCGACAGCATCGCGGAAGGGGCGTTTATCGGCATCAACGACCAGGGGGAACCGGTGATCACCCGCATCCCCCGCTTCGCCATGAACGTACCGTGTTGAGGACGTTGCAGACACCGCCGCCGGTCGCCTTGAGCATCGCCGGTTCCGACAACAGCGCCGGGGCCGGGATTCAGGCCGACCTGAAGACCTTCACCTCCCTCGGCGCTTACGGGTTGACGGCGGTGACCTGCGTGGTCGCCGAAGTCCCCGGGCAGGTCAACGCGATCGCGACGATCCCGCCCGAAGTGGTGGCCGAACAGGTGCGTCTTTCCTTCGTGGCCTTTCCCGTGGCGGCGCTCAAAACCGGGATGCTCCATTCCCGCGCCGTCATCGCGGCGGTCGTCGACACGCTGGCGCAACTCCGGAGCGAAAAAAGAGGGGAACCGTTTCCGGCGCTGGTGGTCGATCCCGTGATGGTCGCCACCAGCGGCGCGGCCTTGCTGGAGCCGGACGCCGTGGAAGCGTACCGGACCGACCTTCTCCCGCAGGCGACGCTGGTGACCCCCAACCTTGACGAAGCCGCCGTCCTCGCCGGGCGTCCGCTCGACTCGGCGCAAGCGATGGAGGAGGCCGGGCACGAACTTTGCGCCCGCTACGGCACCGCGTTCCTGCTCAAAGGGGGGCATCTGAAAGGGGAGCAGGCGCTCGATCTCCTGATCACCCCCGACGGCCGGGTGGAAACGTTTTCGGGCCCCCGCGTCGAAGGCGTGGCGACCCACGGGACCGGCTGCACCTTTTCGGCAGCCATCACGGCCGGGCTCGCCCGCGGGCTTTCGCTCTCCGAAGCGGTGGCTCTGGGCAAACGGTTTGTCTCGGCATCGATCGCCGCCACCTGGCGCTGGCAACGGCCGGAAGGAATGACCACCGACGCGCTCTGCCACACCGCCTGCCGCGAGGAGCCGTGTTGAAAAAATGGGAGTTGACGAGCCGGTAAAAAATGGAAATTGCGTCGCACCCCGACCTCCCGTACCGTGAACCACGTTTGAAGTTTGTTCCTCCACGCCGGGTCGTTGCGGCCTCTGCCGTTTCGGTTTTGTTCCACCTGACCCTCTTCGGGCTGCTCGCCCTTTTTTCGGGCGGGAGCTACTCCCTGCCGACATTGGCGCTGGAGGAGGGGACCTCTGCCGAACCGCTGGTCTTTGAGATCGAGGCCCCCTTGCCGGAGGCGACGCCCGAACCGATCCCGGAGCCAACGCCGGAGCCGCTGCTGGCCGCCGCCGAACCGGTAACGACGCCCGCGCCGACCTTACCGGCGGCGGAACCGCCGCAGCCGCTGCGGACCGCGCTCGACCCCGAGCATCTTAAAGAATCGACCCAAGCGCCGGAAAATCCCGTCTTCGTCGCTTCCCACCATTCCCGCGCGACCGCCCCGGAGCGTCCGGAGGCTCCGGCGCCCCCCTCTCCGGAAGCGGAACCCGGCGGGGAAGCCGTGGCCGCGCCGTTCCAGGCCGCGCCAGAGCCTGCACCCCGGGCCGGAGCGGACGACGAAGTCGGCATCGACGCCATCGGCGACTGGAAAAAGGCGGTCGGCAACCGGATCGGCAGCCGTTGGAATGATTTTCGTGAATCGCAGGCGCGATTGTTGGCGGTCGGCAGCGTGCGTGTTAGATTTGCCATCGACGCGAAGGGCGACGTTTCCAGCCTGAAGATCGTCTCTTCGAGCGCTTCGGAAGCCAACGCCGAGTATGCCCTTCGCGCCATCCGGGAGGCGGATCTCCCCCCGATCCCGCCCGAACGCCTCGCCCGCGTCCCCGGCGGCCGCATTGAAATCGAATTTACCTTCACCATCTTCCCCAACCGATGACCATTTTAGCCTTTTCCATGACCCAGTTTTTTGTGCACGGCGGGTTCTTCATGTACCTGCTGGTGATCTGTTCCCTGGTGGCGGTGACCACCATGGTGCTTCGCGGCTGGGCCTTGCAGCGCGACCGGGTGATCCCGCCGGTCATCTGGCAGGAGATCGAGTCGCTTTCGCCCGGGGAAAACCGGCGGGCGCTCTCCCGGCTGGTGGAGCTGGTCGAGCAGAACGACTCGCCGCTCGCCCGGATCACGCAGGTCTGCCTGCGCCATATCGAATGGCCCCGGAGCGAAAACGTCGAAGCGGTGCAGACCCGGGCCAAGCGGGAGGTGATCGGGATGGACTCCGGGCTCGTCGTGCTGGAAGTCATCGTCGGGATCGCGCCGCTCATCGGGCTGCTCGGGGCGGTTTCGGGGCTCGTAACGGTGTTTGCCAGCCTCGGCACCAGCGAGTCGATCTCCGACCCGCGCGGGCTGGCGCTCGGCATTTCCGAAGCGCTCAACACCACCATCGCGGGGCTGGCGATCGCGATCCCGAGCCTGGTCGCCTATTGTTACTTCACCAAAAAGGTTGAGGCGCTCAGCGCCGAGATGGAGGCGATTTTGAGCGAACTGCTCGCCAAGTGCTACTCGCGCAAAAGCCGTTTCGGCCCCGGGCGCGCGACGGTCTCCACGGCCGCAGCCACGTCGGAAACCGGCACGCCGACCGCCTGAAGGGGGCCTTCTTTTTTCCCGCGATGAATTTCTATACCCGCAAACGGCGGACGCCGACCGTCATCATCGTCGCGCTGATCGACATTTTCATCATCCTGCTCATTTTCGTGATCGTGACTTCCACCTTCAAACGGGAGCAACCCGCCGTGGTCCTGAAACTCCCCGAAGCCGGGCGGGCGATCAGCACCACCCGCGCCGTCGAGAGCGAGCCGCCCGTGGCGATCACCGTTTCGAGCGAAGGAATCATCTTTCTCAACGAAAACGAAGTCGCCGCGGAAGCGTTGACCGAAGCGCTCCGCCCGATCGCCGCCTCCGGCCAGCCGATCGCCCTGCGCGCCGACACCAACGCCCCCTTCGGAAAGGTGATTCGTGTCATGGATGCCTTGAAAGAGGCGGGCGTGAAAGGTAGTTTGCCCGCGTTTACCGAACTGAAACCTTAAAGAAAACCCCTTTTTATTGTGGAGATTGTAACCTACGGCAACCCGGTCCTCCGGGCCAAAGGCGCGCGGATTGAGGAGATCACCGACGAAGTCCGTCAACTGGCGGAAGCGATGATCGAAACCATGCGCGAGGCGAACGGCGTCGGGCTCGCCGCACAGCAGGTCGGCCAGGCATTGCAGTTGACGGTGATCGACGTCAGCGTCGCCGAAGACCGCCCGAGCACGATGTGGATCGATGGGAAAGAGGTCGATGTTGCCGACTACAGCCCGATGATCCTGATCAACCCGGAACTGGAACTTGGGGGGGAACGCGAAATCGATGCCGAAGGGTGTTTGAGCTTCCCGAGGCTCGTCGCCGACGTGCAGCGGGCGGCAACCGTCAAGGCGCGCGCCCGGCTCCTGAGCGGCGAGGAGATCGAGTTTGAAGCGGGCGGCCTGCTGGCGCGCGCCTTGCAGCACGAGGTCGACCACCTCCACGGCATCCTCTTTATTGATCGCGTCAGTTCCGCGACCAAGGCGAGCCTTGCCGGAAAGCTCAAGCGGCTTCAGAAGAACCGGTAGTTGTTTGAGTTTTGCGGGGCGGTGTGTCATGATGAGGGAGACGACCTTGGTTTTTCCCACCTGAACTTTCCCCTCCCCATGAAACGTCTCCTGTTTTTTCCGATGGCGCTGGCCGCCGGGCTGCTGCTGGCGGCACCCGGGCTTCAGGCGCAGCCATCGTCCCTTTTGAGCGAAGCGCAACGGGCCTATGCCTCCGGCGACTACGCGCAGGCAAAGCTTCAGTTTGAACTGATCCTGGCGCAGGACCCGAACCATATCGTCGCCAAAAATTATATGAAAATGATCGCCGCCGCGCAGAAGCAGGGCCGCGCCGGTTCCGCCTTGCAGCAGCAACTGCGGGGCGTGGTGATCCCGAACGTCGATTTCCGCGAGGCGACCCTGGAGGCTTCCCTCGATTTTCTGCGCCAGCAGATCGAAAAGAGCGCCGACCTTAAAACCAGCTTCGTCCTCCAGCCGGGGGTCGACCCGGCACGGACGATCACCCTGCGGCTCGCCAATGTCCCGGTGACGGAGGTGCTCCGGTATATCGGCGATCTCGCCCAGGTCCGCTTCTCGGTCGACCAGTACGCGATCTCGGTGCATCCCCGTACGGCGGAAACCGATGCACCCGCTGCCGCCCCGGCGGCTCCCTGAACCGACACGATGAAACAGTTCCTGATCGTCGGTCTCGGCGGCGGCATCGGTTCCATGGTCCGTTACGGGGTGGCCCGGTGGATGCTCGTTGCCGGGGCGCAACCCTTTTTCCCGTGGGCCACTTTCGCCGTGAACGTCAGCGGCTGTCTGGTCATCGGCGTGCTCGCCGGGCTGGCGGACCGCTTTCATCTTTTTTCCGAAAACGCCACGCTCCTCCTTTTCACCGGCCTGCTCGGCGGTTTCACCACCTTCTCCTCCTTCGGCCTGGAAGCCATGTTCCTGATGCGCCGCGGCGAATGGGGCTGGGCCGCGCTCTACGTAGCGGGAAGCCTCCTCTTCGGCCTGCTCGCCGTCTGGCTCGGGATGAAAGCGGTCGAAGCCTGGCCGGGGTAGGGAGGGATCAAAGACCGGCCAGACCACCGGCCATTTTCTTTGTGGTGATCCCGGATTCCCGGGATAATCCGAGGATCAGGGAGAGTTGCATCTCGCTTGGTTTGAGCATGATACGCTATTTGTATCCAGGCTGGAACATCCGTTTGACACCGGCCGGACCACCGGCCAAAATGAAGTCGTGGTAGCGCATCGCGAACTTTATGGCAGCCCAACGGCGATGGAGCCGCTCTTTCCGTCGTATGCTGCCGGGCACCTGAAAGAACTCATTTTTTCATAGCCCCGAGAGTTCTCCGCTGAAACTTCGATGCCAGGCTGCGATGCCTGGAAAATCTGAAAACCACGCTGTAACGCTTCAACCTGATGAGGCGGTGGAGGACGGCCATTCTAACCAGATAAGCGCAAAACTCCGCAGAGACATGGTTCATGTTCAGCGTTGAGCTTCGAACATCCTCAAAAAGGCATCCCGTCACAAAGCCGCCCTGAATACGGTTTTTTGTTGCCATCAATGAATGAAGATACCTTCTCACCAAGGACCGCCCATATCCATCATGCTCCTGCAGGTGATCAAGATTGGCCTGAAGCATCCTTGCCAGATTTTTGGGACCATAAAAACTCACCCCATCTACCTGTGAAAGCGGCAGTTCCTTCCTGTATCCCGCAGATAATCTCTCCAGATTAGCCCGGACTGCTCTATACATCCATGTTGATACCATTTTATCCATTTGAACTTTCCAGGCTATGGATCAGCGCCGCCGCCTTTCCCTGAAGCGCCTTGTCGCCGGAGAGGCATTTTTCAAAACGCTTGAGGAGGTGGGTGATCGCGCTGCCGTCCCTGTAGCCGAGCGATCGGGCAACATCGGTTTTCCTTTCTCCCCCGTGGTAGACCCGCAGCCATGCCTTCCATCGGACATCATCCTCCTTCGCCGCAAGGGCGGTGACGGCCCCGACGGCCCGGTCGTGCCTGATCGGGTGGCGCGGCTTTTGTTCGTCCTGGCCCGGTTTTTCTTCCAGTCTCTCCAGAACGCGGTTTCGCATCGCTTCGCTTCCCAGGATCAACCCCCGGTAGAGGTCGGCAAAAATGTCGCGGGTGCCGTTTTCAAAGCCGTCCTGAATAAACTCCCGGTAACCTTTCCGGGCCTGATCGGGATCGCCGCCAAAAAGCTCCAGCCACTCCATGGAGAGCCACGCGGGAGCCGGTTTATCGCCGTCGTAGAAGCGATGGCTGCTCCATGGGTAGTCATCCAGCGCCACCCACCGTTCGCGGGGGACTGCGGCGGTTTGGTCGTGCGGCCGCACGGGGATAAGGTGAAGGTGGCGCAGCAGTTCCGCGGCATACCGTTGAGCCTCCACCAGATGCGCCTTGAAACGCCCTTGAAAAAGGTGCCCGCGGCGGTCGTGTCGGCGATTGAAGCGGATCGTGTAGGTGGTTTGCAGCCAGCCGATCGACTGGCTCAGGTTCCCCCGGGGCGTCCGGATCAGCAGATGGTAATGGTTGGGCATCAGGCAATAGCCGTGCACCTGCAACCCGTGCTCTTCGACCGCCCTTGCCAGCGTTGAAAGAAACTGCTTCCGATCGGCATCGTCGCGAAAAATCTCCCTTCGATCATTGCCGCGCGCAGCGACGTGATACGCCGCACCTTGATATTCGATTCTGACCGGTCGCGCCATGTGCCATGGTCCATACCGAAAGGTATCCGGGGCGTCAAGTTTCAAGAGTTGACCCCGGGGTGTGGAACGGCCTATTTTCCGGTGCCCCTCCATGATCCAAAAAGCCGCCTTCACGCCCGCTCCCGCCAAACCGCCTTCCTCCGGCGGGAGCACCCCGTTTCGGTTCGACCCCCGGCGCGGCGACGCTTCCTTCACCCTCGACGACCTTGACGGCGCGGCCGCCTTTGCGGAGCCCGGGCGTTGGAACTACTTCACCATCCTTTTCATCCGGGAGGGGCGCGGCTGGTTGGCGGCGGAGGCGCTCCGGCATCGCTACGACGGCCCGGCGCTCCTGTTTTTCAACCCGTACCAGACGTTTCACCTCATTCGCGAAGCCCCTCACGCCGGAACGGCAATCCGGTTTCACGCCAACTTCTTCTGCCTGGAAGCCCACCACGAGGCGGTCGGCTGCAACGGCGTCCTGTTCAACGACATCTACGGCCTGCCGCTGGTGAAACTCCCCGGGGACGCCGACGTGGCGGAGGTGGCCGGGCTGCTGGAAAGCATGGCTCGGGAACGGGAGGGCGGGGGGCTCGCCAGCCCCGAACTCCTGATTTCCTACCTCAAGGTATTGCTGATCAAGGCGACGCGGCTCAAGCTCGACCAGCAGGGGGAGGGCATCTGGTTTCCCGGTCACGGGGAGGCGCACCCCTCGGTGGCCCGCCGCTTCCAGCACCTGGTGGAGGAGCATTACCGCGCCCTCCACCGGCCACACGCGTACGCGGCGTTGCTGGAGATCACCCCGAAGCGACTCGGCAAGCTCGTCAAAGAGCATTTCCACAAGACGCCGACCGAACTGATCCGCGAACGGCTCCTCAAGGAAGGCAAATGGCAGTTGCTGCACACGCACCGCCCGGTCCGGGAGATTGCCGCCAGCCTCGGTTTTGATGATGAGTTCTACTTCAGCCGCCTTTTCCGGCGCGCCGTCGGTGCGTCGCCGAGTGCCTTCCGGGAATACGAGAGGCTGATCCGCCCCGGGGGCAATGCGTCCATGTAGGGTTGGCCGTCCGTCCATTCCCACCGCCCCGGAAGCGGGTTATCGTGGCTCATGCGTTCATTTTTTCAACTTGCGGCGCGCGCCGACCGTCCCGGGATCGCGCTCACCCGCCTGGGGCTGATCGTCGTCCTCCTCTGGATCGGCGGGCTCAAGGCCTTCAGGTACGAGGCGGACGGGATCGTCCCCTTCGTCGCCAACAGCCCGACAATGAGCTTCTTTTACAAATTCCCCGCCCCGGAATACCGCAACCATATGAACCCCGAGGGGAAACTCGTCCCGGAAAACCGGCAGTGGCACGAGGAGAACCGCACCTACCTTTTCTCCTACGGGCTTGGGAGCGTGATCGTCGCCTACGGCCTGATGCTCTGCTGCCACCCGTGGCGGCCCGGCATCGCCGCCGTCGGCAGTTTTCTGGTGATCATCATGTCGCTGGTGACGCTCTCCTTTCTGATCACCACGCCGGAAACCTGGGTCCCCGCACTGGGCGATGCCGAGCACGGTTTCCCGTACCTGAGCGGCAGGGGGCGGCTAGTCATCAAGGACGCCATCATGCTCGGGGCCGCCATGGTGACGATGGCCGACTCCGCGCGGGTTTACCTGAAAAGAGCGGCTCGCCCCAACACTTAAGCTTCCATTCTAAAAAAACCGGATTGACACGATCCGGTCATGGCTGTATCTCTGATACTGTATCACGAGCGTAGCAGTACTTCTCTCCTTCCATGCACCGTCCCCAGTCCACCGTCACCGGCCCCAAAGCCCGGATCGTCCGCACCGCCATCCTTGAAATGCTCCGCACGCAGGGGATCAAGGCGGGGGAAAAGATCGCTTCGGAGCGCGATCTCGCCGCCGGGCTCGGTTTCAACCACCAGACCGTCCGCCGGGCGCTGGCGGATCTCGTGGCCGACGGCGTTCTGGAAAAGCGGGCGCGGCAGGGGAACTTCGTGCGCGAGGTCGCCCGCCCGACGCCGCTCGCGATCGCCTTTCCGCCGTACCTACTCAAGGAACATACCTCGCGCCCTTCGACCCGGCTCATCTTCGACGGGATCAACGACACGATCGACCCCGCCCGGTTTTCCCTCACCTCGCTCTCCTACCGGTACGAATACTTCCTCGAAGATATTGTCCGCTTTGTCGAAGCGCGGGAGATCAGGGGGTTGTTCCTGGTCGGCGCTTCGCAGATCCGGCCCGAGGAGGTCCGCCGGATCATGGATTACGGGGTCAAGCTGGTGCTTTTGACCCAGCACGCGGCGCTGGCCGCCCTCGGGATCAGCTCCTTTTACTACGATCCCTCGCTCGCCTTTGCCCAGATCCTTGCCGGGCTGGCGGAACGGGGGCACCGCCAGATCGCCGTCTTCCGGCATCCCTTTCCCGCCCGGCCGGAGATGAACGCCATCTTTGAAGACGCCTGCGAACGGCACGGTTTTGGCGACCCGCGCAAGGTCGAGGCGATCCTCCCCGACACGCCCGAGCCGTCGGCGGAGCGCTTTGCCGCCGTCTTCGAACGCCGGCCGCGCCCTACGGCCATCGTCGTGCCCGATGAAATCATCGCCATCCGCGTCTTCCAGGAGGCGTACCGGCGGCGGCTGTTCATCCCCGATGACTTTTCGCTCGCCGCCTATTCCGACAACGCCCCGGGCGTCTTCCCTGTCCCTCTCAGCGCTCCCGACACCCCCTACTGGCACCACCAGATGGTTTCCATGGCGACCCGCCACCTGATGGACGCTCTCGAAGGAAAGCCGCAGGAAGTCGTCCGCTACCCGGTCGGCGGCGGCGTCCTCTGGCGCGAATCGGTCGCCAACCTCACCCCTGCCTGATCTCATCCCAACTCCTGCTCTCACCATGAAAACACCCCCGCTGCTCGCCTGTACCGCCCTGCTTCTCCTCCAGAGCGCCCTTTTCGCCCAGGATCTTTACTGGAACCCGCAAGGCGGCTCGACCGACTGGAACACCACGGCCCAGAACTGGAGTGAAACCGAGGTCCCTTCCGCCTGGCAGGGGTGGCCCGCCATCTCCGGTTACACCGGCATCGCCCGTTTTACGGCCAACGGCGGGGAGGTCAACGTCGGCGACGGCCTGTTTACAGGGGGGCTCGCCTTTGAAACTCCCGGGGTCGCCCTCTCCTCTGCGGCAGAATCCACTTTGACCCTTGCCGGGAGCGCTCCGGAGATCGAGGTTGCCACGGGCCTCACCGCCACCCTCGGGGCCAACCTGCGCCTGATGAGCCAGAGCAAGACCTTCACCAAAACCGGCGCCGGTACGCTGGAGATCACCTACTCCCACGGCACGGACAAATACCTCGGCCCGGTCAGTTCCACGACGCAGGGGGCCAAAATCACCATCGCCGAAGGGACGCTGCGGGTGACCGGCAACGGGCTCAACAACACCTGGGTCGATCTCTCCGTCGCCTCCGGTGCGACCCTCGCGGTCAACAGCACCCTCAATGTCGGCACCCTTACCGGTTCCGGGGCGGTCTCCAACAGCACCGGGACGGCCTACACGCTCCAGATCCGCGGTCTGGACCAGTCGTTTTCGGGGGTGGTTTCGGGGAACCTCAACTTTTCGAAGATCAACTCTCCGGACACCTTTACCTTTTCGGGTTCGCAGTCGAACACCTACAGCGGAAACACCACCGTCAACGTCGGGGAATTGATCCTGGCCAAAACCGGTGGGGCCGTTGCCGTTGCCGGGACGCAGATCATCCTCGGTGCCAACAACAACACGGGGCTGGCGCAGCTCACCCTCGCCGGGGAGGGGCAGATCGCCTCCACCGTGGACCTCTCCTTCGTCGAAGGCAACCGCCGCACCGCACGCTTCGCGCTGGAGGGGCATTCCGCCACGCTGGGCACGCTGATCCTCGGCAACCTCGGCGCAAACGGAAGCTTTACGATCGATTTCGGCATGAATGAAACCGCCCAGCTTCTCTCCTTCGCCGCGCTTTCAACCGCAGGCACCGGCGACCTGAACCTCCTCAACTTCGGCGATAACGACGAGTTGCGCTTCCTCGCCGACCCGACGGCGGGCCTCGGGCAGCTTTTCATCAACGGCCTCGATGTCACCGCCGTGGACCGGGGCGAATACTGGACGGTTGCCCCGATCCCCGAACCGCGCGCGCTGCTCGGGGTCGGCGCTCTGTTGCTCGTCCTGGCGCTCAGGAACCGGAGGCTTCATGCCTGAAACCCCACGGTGCAGGCGCAGCCGGGGGTTCACCCTCGTTGAACTGCTGCTCGCGATCGGGGTGCTGGCCCTGCTGGCGGTGCTGGTCTCCGGCATGATGGGGCGGCTTCGCGAACGGGGTCGGACGACCCAGTGCGCCAGCAACCTGCGGCAGCTCGGGGTCTACGTGCTCACCTACGCCCAGGAGAACAACGGGCTGCTCCCGCCCGTCCTCGGCTGGCCCGACGAGAAGAACCGCCGCCCTTCGTGGTACAACGCGCTCGATGCGGCGGGGATTCTCCCGGTCTACGGGCAACTCGGCTGGAGCGGCAAGGAGGTGAGCATCGCCCGCTGCCCGGCGCGTCCCTTCAAGGCGGCCCATTCAAAGATCAAATCGGTCGACGGGCATTACCACTACGGCATGAACAACGCCCCCGGCGGCATGGACACCATGCTTTCGCCCGATCACCCCGGCCAGAAGCTCCAGAACCTCCCCAGCCCCGCCGGAACCTTCCTGCTGACCGAGTCCGACGCCGAGATCTGGGTCGGCCGCATCCGTGGAGAGGCGATGAAGGTCAACCACGCCGCCTACCCGCACCAAGGCGGCGCCAACCTCTTCTTTGCCGACGGCCACCTTGAATGGCGTCCCGGCCCGCTGCCTGAGCTGACCTCCTCCACCGCCCGCCCGCCCGAACCGTGGTGGGGGGAGTAACCGCTTGCCTTCATGAGCCGCCTTTTGTTCCTGCTATCCTCCCTGTTGTTTCTTTTGCTTTCGATGCCGACACCGGTCGCCGCCGGAAGCTACGTGCTGGGTGAACAACCTTCCGGCGAAGCATGGCAGAACGGCCTGAAGATCACCGGGCTGGTCGATCGCCACGGCCGCCTCGTCTCGCGACAGGGGAGCTTCACCCTCCTGCGCACTGCGGACGCGCTCCATTTCCGCATCGAAACCGAGCTGCCGCCCAAGGGCGAACTCCTCGCCCGGGTCCATCCCGGCCGGGGCAACAGCAATGCCGTGGCGCTCGACGACACGGTGGAAATCTGGCTCTCGCCGATGACGGAGGCGAAGGAGCCGCCGGTTTACCAGTTGATGACCAACGCGCTCGGCGCGCTCTACGCGCTGCGCCATTCAAAGACCGCGACCGTCGCCGTCGCCGACTGGCAACCCGGGGCAAGCGTCACCCACGCGCAGGAGAACGGGCGGTGGATCGCCACCGTGCGGATTCCGTTGGCCTCTCTTCAGGTCGACCCGGCCCGCCTGCCGGGGGTTCTTTTCCGCATCGTACGCAACTGGCGGCAGCCGGTGCAGACGAGCGCTTCGGAAGCGTTTGCCGAAGGGGGCGGTTTTTCCAATCGCGAGACGATGAGCCGCCTCCGTTTTGTCTCCGGCGCTCCGGTGATCGCACTGGAACGCATTCTGGGCGAAGGGCGCAGGGGGCTCGACCTCCGGCTCGCCCTGCATGCCGCCCCGCCCCGGGTGCTGGAAGTCGCGGCGTCGCTGGAGTCGACCACCAATGTCGCCCCCCGGGTCAGCAACGAGACGTTTGATTTCGCCAAAACCGGCACGCAACGCTTTCTCATGGAAAAGCGGCTGGAAAGCGACACGGTTTTCCACGCGAAACTGAGCGTCCGCCCGCCTGACGGCTCCGTGGCGCTCTTTGAACGGACTTTTTCCCTTGATACCGGCCCTGCCGCCGACGGGTGGGCCGTGCTCCAGCCCGGGGAGGCGTCGCGCTACCAGTTCGCCTACCTTCCGTACCACCGCCGGCTCCTCCTTCAGACCACGGAGCGCCCGGCCGGACCGGTCGGAGTCGCGCTTTCGAAGGGGGAAGAGGCTGCTCTGGTTTCCTCCACCCTTGCCCCGGAAGCGTGGGTCGCCATCTCCCGCTCGGGCCAGACCGGCTGGGTGGCGGAGGTCGCCCTCCCCGAACTCGCCACCGGCAGCTACACCGTGGCGCTTTCTAGCCCGGCGTTGAAGGAGCCCGAGCGCCACCCGCTCGAGGTCGAACGTTTCGAGTGGGAAAAGAACGCCATCGGCACCGAACCGGTTCCGCCGCCGCCGTTCACCCCGGTCCGGGCGGAAGGGGAAAAGATCGCCCTGCTCCTGCGGGAGTATACGCTGAACGGAGCGGGATTCTGGCGCACCGTCACCGCCGAGGGCCGCCCCCTCCTCGCCGCTCCCGTCGGCATGAGCGCCACCCTTGATGGCCGGGAGGTTTCGGAGCTTGAATCCGTCGAGCAGCATCTGGAGCGGCAGAACGGGGTCGAAAGCAGCCACTTTTCACGCTGGAAACTCGGGGGCGCGCTGGAAGGCGAAACCCGGACCACCGTCGCCTTTGACGGGCTGGTCACCACCACCATCACCCTTCCGGCCCAGCCGGGCGTCACCGTGCAACGGCTCTCGCTGCGCCTCCCGGTGGCCGACGGCGAAGTCCGCTACCTGCATCAGGTCGGCGCAGGCATCCGGGGGAACTACGCCGGGGCGGTCCCGAAAGGGAAGGGGCGCGTCTGGAGCAATCTCGACGCCATGTCGTACGGCTACCCGGACCGCTTCATCCCGTACCTCTGGGTCGGCGGCATCCGGCGCGGGATCGCCGTCATGGCTGATTCCGCCAACGGCTGGGCGATCGGCGAAGGGGAGCCGTCCCTCACTCTCGAGCGGGAAGGGGAGGCGCTCGTCGTCGGGCTGCATCTGATCTCCCGCCCGGTCGGGCTTGAGCAACCCCGCACCGTCACCCTTTGCTGGCAGGCGACGCCGGTCAAGGAGAAGCCGCAGGCATGGCGGCGCTACTCGATGGGCGGGCCGTTCCCGGGGGCGGAGGCGGTCACCATCCACGGCTCCGGCCTTTACTGGGGAGCCCTCAGCAGCTTTGGCGATGTCTACCCGCGCGGGCGCGATTTTCGCTACCTGGAAGCGATCGCCCGCGAGCGGGAGGCGGGGGCCGACGTCAGCGCGTCTTTCATCGAAACGTGGAATCAGGGTTACGAAGGTCTCCCCCGGGAGGATCGCTACCGGGAGCATGTCCGCACCGGTTTCCGCAACGCCCAGCAGGCGCGTTTCCTGATCCCGTACACCAACGCCCGGGGAGCGCGGGAGACGATGCCGGAGTTTCTCGCCTTTCAGGATGAATGGGTGCGGCAGGGGTTCACCGCGCGGCGTTGGTCGGACGATCACTTCGGAGAGATCAAGACCGACCCGGCCGGAAGCTTTCAGGATTTCGCCCTCTGGTACTTCCGGAAGATGAAGGAGGTCGGCTACGCTGCGGGCATCTACTTCGACAACGCCTACCTGGTCGCTTCGCACAACCCGTGGTCGGTCTACCAGGCGGCGCGCGCGTATGGGCCGGAGGCGCGGCCTTCGGTCGGCCTGGATGATCTGCGCGACTATTTCCTGCGCACCTACCGGCTCTTTTCCGGTCCGGACGGGCAGCGCCCGCTCAACATCTTTCACATGACCAACGCGGCGATCGTCCCGCATTTAAGCTTCGCCACGCTACAACTCGACTGGGAGATGAAGTACGGCTCGGAAGATTTTCAGGACCGGTTTGATGAGGATTACATCTTTGCCTCCTCGCTCGGGGAACAGTCGGGGACGATTCCCGTGGTCCTGAGCGGCATCCATCCTTCCGCCGCCAAGAGCGCCGAATGGCTGACGCGCACCCTTTTTGCCACCACCGCTGTCTATGAACTGAAAGTCTGGCCGACGTTCAAGATCGACAAACCGTCGTGGCAACGCTGGCAGGAGATTCTTTACGCCTTCGGCTACGGCGCGCCGGAGACCAAGGTTTACCGCTTCTGGGAAGAGCCGCCCTTTGCGCTCAACCGTCCCGACGCCCGGGCGCTCGTGATGGAACGCGACGGGAAGTTCCTCTGCGTCCTCTCCGACTTCGGCAACGGCGGCGAGACCACCCTGTCGCTCGACGCCCGCCTGCTCGGGGAATCGACCCGCTTCAAGGCGACCGACGCGGAGACCGGCAAGGCCGTCCGCTTCGGAGGCGGGAAGGTGACCCTCCCGCTCGCCCGCCATGACTTCTGTCTTCTTTTGATCGAACCCGAAACCGCGCCATGATCCGCCTGCTCGCCTGCTGTTGCCTCCTGTTGGGAGGGGTGTTTTCCGCCGCCGCTTCGTCGATGGAAGCGCTCGCCCCGGTCATGGAATCGGCGGTGCTCTACCACGACTTTGCCCGCGGGGAAAGTGATCCGCTCATCGGCGCTTTCAACGGTCGGCTCACCTCCGGCGCGGAAATCGTCGCTGCGAAGGAAGGGAAGGCGCTCCGGACGCGCGGGGGCGGCGTGCTGGAGACGCACGACGACCTGCCCGACCTGACCCGCCCCGGGTCGCTCTCCTTCTGGGTTTCGCCCCGGGGATGGGAGTGGGGGGATGAACGCCCCTACAACCGTCTCTTGAGTTTCTCGGGAGCCGAGGGGGCGTCGATCCAGATCACCCGCGTCGGCCTGTTGCGGCGGCCGGGGGAAGCGGTGGCGCGGCTCGACCGCCTGCTGCTCCTCTTCCACCGCTTGCCGGGCGAAGCCGCCAACCGGCACATCTCGCTCGGGGCGACCGACGAAACCACCTGGGTCGACGGGAGCTGGCACCTCTTTGTCTTGAGCTGGAACGGCGCGGCGTGGTCGCTCTCCGTCGATGCCGGGCCGCCGAAGCGGATCAGCCTCTCGCGTCCCCTTGATGCCGATACCCTCGATCGTTTTGCGCTCGGCGGAAGCGAGGAGCCGACCCTTTTCCGGCATCTCGCGCTTTATCGGAAGGAACTCAACGAAGAGGAGATCGCCACCCTCTACCAACACCAGCACCCGTAAAGGGAGAAAAAATTTGGGGTCAACTCTTTAGGCTTCAGGTCGTATTCGCTTGAAACCCGTCTTGAGAAAAGGAATGCTTCCTTTGAATCAGCCACAAAATAGGAAAAGGAAGGACATAACATGACCGGTCATTGGCGGGATCGCGCGGCTACCCTCTTTCAGTGTCAGAATCAGCCGGCAACTTCCAGCCGCAGCATGGTAGTGAGCAATCATCCGCTGGCTTCGAGCGCCGGTGCCGAGATGCTCGCGGCAGGCGGCAACGCCATTGATGCCGCGATGGCAGCGCTGTTTACGCTGACGGTGGTCGAACCGATGATGGTCGGCATCATCGGCGGCGGCATGGCGCATATTCGCACCGCCGATGGCCGCCACCGCTTCATCGACGGCCAAAGCTCCGTGCCGTTTTCGGTTCGTCCCGACGCTTACCAGGCGAAGCCGGGTGTGCCGCACGACGTCTTCGACACGGTTGGCGACGAAAACCTCAATGGCCCGAAAGCCGTTGCGACGCCGGGTTCGCTGAAGGCGTGGTGCGAGACCTTGCGCCGGTTCGGCACCATGAGCCTTGCCGAGGTGATGCAGCCCGCAATCAAGCATGCCTCACGCGGCTATGTGGCGACGCCCTATCTGCACGAGTGCATCCTCGAAAGCGCCGCCGAGATGCGCAAGGACAAGGCGATCTCGGCGATCTATCTGCCGGAGGGTGAGCCGCTCAAAGCCGGGGAGCGGGTGGTGCAATCGGAATATGCGGAGACGTTGAAGTACCTTTCGCAGCATGGCGAAGCGGCTTTGTATCAGGGACCGCTCGGCGACATCCTCGTCGACTACATGAAAGCGCATGGCGGCTTCATCACCCGGGAGGATCTCGCCGGTTACAAGACCATTGAGCGCGAGCCGATCCGCTGCGACTATCGCGGCTGGCAAATTCTGGGACCGCCGCCGCCTGCGGCGTCGGGCGTACACATCGCGCAGATGCTCAACATCCTCGAAGGGTACGATCTCGCCGGACTCGGTTTTGGCTCTGCGGAAACGATCCATTACCTCGCCGAAGTCCTCAAGATCGCCTTCGCCGATCGTACGGCGGCAAGCGGCGATCCGGATTTCGTCAACGTACCGGTCGAGCGGCTGATTTCGAAGGCCTATGCGGAGGAGCGCCGCCGCGCGATCTCGCCGGAGCGTGCGCAGTCATGGAGTGCCGGCAGGGCGCAACTTGAAGGCGCTCATACCACGCATCTGACGGCGGCGGATGCGTTTGGCAACGTGGTTGCGACCACGCAGACCATCAATAATCTGTTCGGCGCCAAGATCCTGGTTCCCGGCCTCGGCACGGTGCTCAACAATTATATGTACCTTTACGATCCGCGCCCGGGCCGCGCGCTGTCGCTGGCACCGGGCAAACGCGTGACCACCTCGATGTCACCGATGATGGCGCTTCGCGACGGCAAGCTGGTTTATGCGCTCGGCTTGCCGGGCGGAAAGAAAATTTTTCCCAGCGCCATGCAGGCGCTGATCAATCTGATCGACCACGGCATGAGCCTGCAGGAAGCGGTCGAAGCGCCCCGGGTCTGGACCGAGGGCAATGCCCTCGAAGTCGAGTCGGCGGTGCCGGAAAGCGTGCGTGCCAGGCTTGCAGCAAGGGGTCACAAGGTGGAGGTGGTGCCGACGATCGCCGGTGGCATGAATGCGATCGAGTTCCACGACGACGGTCGAATGTCGGGCGCGGCCTGCTGGCGCGCCGACGGCACGCCGATCGGCATGGCTGGCGGGCTCGCACGTGCGGGTGTGCGGTTCGGGTTGGCGTAAAGGGCTCAAAGCCTTGGCTGGTGAGGACCGCCCCCGTCACCCGGAAAGCTTCACACCTTCGGCCAGATATTCATGGCCAGAGAGCGAAAATTTCTCACACGATGGAAAGTCAGGCAATCCGCATCATGATGATGTCCGGAGTTCAGGGAGCTTCGCGACAGAATCGCCAGATCTTCTCCGTCAACGTGGACTGACGGATACATGAACGATTGTGTCAGTTTCTCCGCCGCGGCAATGCAACCGGCCGGAAACCAGTTGAGCGCGTCGCAGGCATACCACAGCATCAGAAACCGCCGGTCACTGACTCCCGGGGGATGCTTGAACGGGTACGGGTCCTCCACCCATCCCTGTGTGTTGGCCGCGATGTTGGATGCCATCCAGAACAGTTTCGATGGCTCATCATAAATGATGTAAAACTTGCACTGCCCGCCGGGAAGCGCCGAGAGCTGTGTGAAGGCAAAGTTTAATTCACCCTGCTCGTCGGTCAGGTCAAACACCGCGGCCATATTGGCCGTTCCCTGCCGGTCGATGATCGCGCGTGATAAAACTCTCAGTTTTCCGTTAATCCGGATCACGTTGCCCTCCAGGCAACGGTTGGAAGGGCCTGGAAAAAGCCCCGGGTTCAATTCCTTTGGAATCGGCATTTCCACCAGTTGGGAAATCCTCCAGGCAGCGGCATGGAGAGGGCCTTTGGCCAAATCGCAGCAAATCACCGCCGGTTTCTGACAGATTTCGCTGACGGAAAAATACAATTTACCATCCCAAACGGCCATCTGGGTCTGGTGCAGGCAATACCAGGTGGGCGTCTCTCCACCGTCCGCAGCCGTGATGATCTCTATCGGCTGCGTCCAGTTTTTCCCTTCGTCCCCGCTCGCCAATATCCAGACTTTTCCCCGATGGGTTCTGGGGCCCACGAGCATATAAAGCGTGCCCTCATAAACAAAAAGGGCGGACTCCACCACCTCCTGGAACGGCAAAAAACAAACCGTTTCCCACGTTTCGCCATGATCCCCGCTTCGGGCAACGACGATTCCGTCGGCAATAGGCCCCTTCCCGGATCTGAGCCGCCGTACCCGATTGCCGACAGCGACAAAGCGTCCGCCCGGAAGCAGGGCGAATCCGTTGCTATAAAAGAGCGGATAGCTGTTTTCGTCCCCCTCGGGCACCGTGGCTACCGTCGTGAAATTTTGCGCCAACGCGCGTACAAACCCGCCGTGTTCACTCATCAATTCACCTTTCCTGTTTAGGGCGTGTTTACGAATTTAAGTGAGAGGCGACTAAAAGCCGCTTTTTGGCCCAAAATGGGTTTCCTCGGGCGTCCGAATCTCGATTCGGCCTTCCTCGAAAGCCCCATTTTTGCCTCAAAAAT
>Ga0182739_1000452_pt1 | contig 54015 bp, 54 predicted proteins | sample eDN5th30CBELigBY_FD_128873 | JGI IMG/M metagenome (GOLD analysis project Ga0182739, IMG submission 128873) | Enriched backyard soil microbial communities from Emeryville, California, USA - eDNA 5th pass 30_C BE-Lig BY (version 2) (version 2) | ecosystem: Environmental > Terrestrial > Soil >... | reverse complement strand
GGCTTTGATCACGATGTGATTCGTGGACGACTAGTCGACGGCGAATCTTGATCTCAGCCGAGCCTTCCGGTGCTCGCGTACCCACTTACGTACGCTCCGCTCCTCATTCTCTAGCTTTGTTCATCTTCTGAAGACCGAACTAATTAGCGCAATGTAATGGAAGGAGCATAGTGAAAACAGGATGCCGAATAGCGAGATAAGCAGCTTCGTATCAGATAACAGGCCTACAATCATGATTGCACTGCTTACTGCCAGCACTGCTAGACTAATCCGAACATAGCGATCATCTAGCAGATCACTCATCACTGGCGTACCTGGCTTTCCTGCCTGCTTACCGTACTTGTATGTCCACCATAAAAATGGAATGATCTTTGAAGCGTAGCTTAATATCATGAACGATACCCATCCGCCAAGATAGAGCCAGATCAAAAGGCGTACTGAGTCTGCTGACAGTAGCTGCTCTGGCTTGATCAGGCTATACACTAAAGCAATAGCGGCTGCCAATGCAAAGGCATGGTTGAAGTACATAGACCATTGAATCCCAGCGCCTGGTTTTCGCTTATAACGATGCTTACGAATTTGCAGCAAATGTATATTGTAGACGATAATAGCTGCAGTTAAGATACCGAGTGCAAGCTGTAGCATTGACGTAGTGGCACCCAGTAAGAAGCACAGCACGCCAGCAATAACTGCCCCATTCCATAAAGCTAGTGTTACCTTCTGAAGTTTTTCTGGATAATGATGCGATAAATAGAACATAGGCAGCATCTTGTAGCTAAAACCAGTAATTAATAATCCAAACCATCCAACGGTTCCGAGCCAAATATGTGCTCCATATAAGCGAGCATGCAAATCAACCCAATAGCCTAATGCTAGATTAAGCCCCATAATCAACCCAGAAACAGCGGTAAGCACAAGATAGAATATAGCGCAGGCTGCACTAAGCGTTATCGTATTCCATATCTTCGCTTGATACAGTGTAATAGCCATATTTATAGCAAACACAAGGACACTAATCATTAGCAATGTTGCACTTATCGCAATCCAATAAATTTCTCCGTTATAAAAGCCATACAGCACACCTACAAGACCGACGGTAAATAGCACGTAGTGAACATATCCTAGCTTCTCGCTATAGATGTTACGCTGCAGAATAACATGAATAAGCTGATAGATCGCACCCATGGCGAGCATCGTTGCCCAGCCTAATACGAAAAAGTGGACATGAAACCATCCACTAGGTCCTCGAAGCTCCTCAGCCAGCCATTGCGACAACGACAGCAACGAAGCCATATGAAAACCAACAAACCCTAAAATCCCTGTTATTATGAATAAAAATGGGAGACGAGACACCATCGTAAACTCCCCCTATAGCTTTCGAATTTTTAGTTTAGCAGATCCATCCTCTTGCTCTTCCACCTCATACGGACAACCTAAGCTGTTGAGCTCCTCGATAAGAAAAACAGGAATACGATCATTATGAATATGAACCTCATCACCAATATTGCATCGATCGAGTGCTGCTAATGTTCTCATCATTGGCTTTGGAGGTTCAAGACCTCGATTATCTAACTGAATGATTCCAGCTCCTCCTGCAGGCTCTACCTCTGAGCAAGTATCCGATTCGTAGCTTCTGCCATCTTGAAACTGACTATCATTCTCATTTAATATATCGTAAGTATTATCCTCATCAAGCCAATGCTTATTGCTCTTATTAACAAATGTCGTGATCCAATGCTCCTTACTTACCTGCTCTGATTTGCCAATAAGCCCTTTCATCTTAAGCAACCCCAGCAAGGGAGTTGGTTTGAATGTAGCATGAAGAAGAAATACATCATCCCTATCTAGCGTTTTCACCGTATCCATAATAAGCTGAAATGGCTCTAGCTTTTTTCTTAGCTGAGGTCGTACATCAAGCTCAACAACGTTTGCTGCTTTTCTCTCCATTTTCATGCCTCCCTTCAAGCGATTAAGAGACTACTTTTTGAGCCTGTTCATATAAACTGCCCATGCCGCCATATAAAGCATAGAAAAAACCGTCTGGTGCATCTAACGAGAAAGACAAATACTTCTTAGGATCAATGCTCAGCATCTTTTCAAATAGCTTGGCACTATCATAGGCATAGAAGCAAAAATACGTATAGTCGAACTCTGGCATCTTATCAAAAATTGTGATGATCTCAGAGGCATACTCATCAAGATGATGAGCAGCCTCCTGTACCATAGAGATGGCATCCTCGACCGTCACTTTGATCTTTATTGTTTTTTCATCAATAATTTCAACTTTCGCCATTATGCCACACTCCCACCTATCTCATTGCTTACTGATTTTCACTTGAAACAGTGCAGGACCCTGCTGTACATACTCCCAGTCATATTGCCCTTCATACATTGATTCAAATTGAAAGCGCAGCGGCTTCGGATCATGGTCGTTAATTAGCAGCATCGCTTCACCAGCATTTAGCTTGTTGAAGGTTTCAAAAATAACCTTGTGTTTAAGATGCGGCGGGTACTCTGTAGCATGAATTGTAGCTGTATAGTTTTCCATTGTAATCTTCCTCCCAATAAGTCATTGATTGATTTATTTAAACTCTCGAAGCTGCTTTAATGCTTCTAAATCTTTCACAATGATGCAATTTCGCTCTAATACGATAAGACCATCCTTATTTAGCTGATTGAGCAGACGATTGACAGTCTCTCTCGTCGTACCAACGCAATTGGCGAACTCCTGATGCGTAACCGGTAAATTAATCGTAATACTATTTGCTTTGTTAAGCCCATGCTGCTCGGCAAGCAATAGCAGGAAGGACAATATACGATGCTTCACATCCTGCTCAGACAGCATTTGCAGCTTTTCCTGCAGCTCCTTGATCTTGTCCCCCATAACCCGCATCATTTTAATAGCAATTGAAGGCATGCTTATCACTAAGCCTTCGAAATTTGAGATAGGTATAACAAGTAGTGATGCTCTAACAATTGCTTCTGCTGTAGCAGGATAAGGATTAGCATTAAACAAGCCTGTATGTGGAAACATGTCGCCAGCCTTCAGAAAGGAGACAATCTGCTCATGACCGCCCTCATCGATTTTATACGTTTTAACAAGACCTTCCTTAATAATATAAACGGCCTGTTTCTCGCTGCCCTCCGTAAAAATTATGGACTTTTTCTCAACCAGTCGTGGAACGATGATCTCCTTCACCTTCATTAGTTCTTCATCATTTAGGTCCTGAAACAACGTGAAGCTCTTTAAAAACTGAATTGTATCATCCCTTTCCATAAGCTCCTCCTTTCTATTCTACTGGCCGACCTGCCACCGCTTAAGATGCTAATGTCCACCGCAGCTGCCACCACAACCGCAGCCTTCTTTTTTTAGTTCACTAAGCTGAGGCAAACGCTGCAGCTCAATCGTTTTAGAATAAAATTGACTCATTAAACGATGAAACTTGCCAAACTCTTGTTCCGCGTATAAATACCTGCGAATGATTGGGTTACTATAAATAGCCATTTCTTCTCGCTCATACTCACTTATTTCCTCTGCTGATAGCTGCTTATGCTGCGCTTCCTTATATTCCAGCATTTGCTGATGCTTCAAAAAACGCTCGTATTGCTGGACGGCCTCCTCATCATGAATAAATTGATCGACCATCGCCCGTAAGCTCTGATAAGCTTCCTGCTGTAGCACCTCATTGCATAGCTCTGAGATTTTGTCGATTAAGGTTTGATTAGCAAGTGTTACTATCATGCTTGTTCCTCCTCATGCTTATTTCATAGCTTCGATAACACACATAACTAGGCAATTACTCCGTTACGGTGATTTTGCCAAGTGCTCCTTTAGCCATATGGTTGAGCTGATGGGTCAGTAATGAATATTCTCCGGCTTCCGTAACAGTAAACTCTACGATCGCCCCACCGCTAGCTGGCAGCATCACCGTCTGTATTCCCTCCATCACATTACTAGGATTACCATCAATATAGACGGTATCAAATATCGTCCCTACAACATGGAACGAAGAAACCTCATTGGGCCCAGCATTGCTGACATACAATCTAATCCTCTCGCCAACCTTCGCTTCTAGCGGTTTCTGCGTTAATGCAAAGTCGCTTCCATTAAACACGACATACTGCGGCACTCCATTTTCCAACGCTTCATAATCATCATAGGGATACCATTCACTTTGGACGATCGTATATTCACGATCAATTTCGTTGTCTGTTGGATAGCCATTCTCGGGCTCAACAATAATGACACCATACATACCATTGGCAACATGTAATATCATCGGCGTTGTCCCACAATGATACATAAATACTCCTGGATTGCTCGCTGAATAGACAAAGCTTGCTGCCTCATTAGGTAAAACATCCAGAAATTTTTCACTTGGTGCTGCATGTACAGCATGAAAGTCCATCGAGTGCGGTACATTCGGATCAAGGTTTTTCAAAGTAAAGTGAATAATATCCCCTTGCTTCACCTTTAACACTGGGCCAGGTACCGTTCCGTTGAAGGTCCATGCGTTGTAGAAAACACCTTCAGAGATTTCAACATTTGTCACTTGTGAGGTCATCTCGATATAAACATCATCTCCATCACGAGTTATGACTGGATCGATAGGAGGTTGATTAAGTAGCGTCTCTACAGCGATATCTGCTACTCCCTCCTCGATTACATTTTTCTTAGCCACGATCGAACATCCAGCTAAAGCTACTGTAATCGACAACATCAGCAGTACAATCCTATATCGCTGGCGCATCTTAGTTCCCTCCATCTCATTCATCCATCGCTGAATTTTCTTTATACGTATACGATATCTCATATCTTTTTTAGAAAGTGTGACGAGGAACACACTTTTACATTTGTCACAAATTAGATAAAAAACTTAATCTTCACATATTCGACATATCTACACCAATAAAAAAATCTCTCCTGTCCCCGTTCATCTATAGAACGTGGTGGAGAGACTTAACCTATTCATTGAAACTAAAAAAGCTACCCACTCCAATACTTAAGAATGGAATGGGTAGCTTTTCGATGGACGACACTCAATAATCTTACAAATAAGAGCAAACATAGTCCGTAACTTCAGTTACGATTAGCTTGAACTTCTCGTTAGCAGCGACTTGGAATTCACCTTCGCCTTTAATATGTATCCATTCAGATTGTCCAGGAAGCAAGACTTTAAGATCTCCAGCTAGAATTTCCATAATTTCAACAGTATCTGTACCAAATTCATATTCGCCTGGAAGCATAATACCTAGTGTTTTTTTAGTTCCATCTGCAAATAGAACGGCACGGCTTGTTACTTTACCATCAAAATAAATATTTGCTTTTTTTACTACTGATACATTATCGAATTGTGACATGATCATTGTCTCCTTTGCAATCTAATCTTTATTAAATTAGAGAAAGCAGTCCGCTACTGTCACGGACTGCTCTAATTATTTCGTTGGATTACAGTAACGCTTTAACTTTGCTTACAACGTTTTCTACTGTAAAGCCATACTCTTTAATGACGCGGTCGCCAGGCGCAGAAGCACCGAATGTTTCGATACCAAGCACAGCACCTTTATCGCCCACGTATTTATGCCAGCCCATTGGATGAGCCATTTCAACTGCAAGACGAGCTTTAACCTCAGGAAGGATAACAGAATCTTTATACTCTTGAGATTGCTTGTCAAACAGCTCCCAGCTCGGCATGCTAATTACACGAACTGCAATGCCTTCTTCTGCAAGTGCTTTTTGTGCAGCAACTGCAAGCTGAACTTCAGAGCCAGTCGCAATAATTTGTGCAACAGGGTTAGCTGCATCAGAAACAACATACGCACCCTTTTTCACATTTTCACGAGCGCCATTAACAGTGCCTTCAAGGATCGGCAAGTTTTGACGAGTCAATACAAGCACTACTGGAGCACCAGTGTTTTCTACAGCATAAGCCCAAGCCGCAGATGTTTCGTTTGCATCAGCAGGACGAATTACAGTTAGGTTAGGCATTACACGAATAGATGCAAGCTGCTCAATTGGCTCATGCGTTGGACCGTCTTCACCAACAGCAATGGAGTCATGAGTTAGTACGTATACAGCTGGTACGTTCATAATTGCAGACAAACGTACTGCTGGACGCAAGTAATCTGTAAATACGAAGAATGTACCGCCATACACTTTAAGACCAGAGTGTAGTAGCATACCGTTCATCGCTGCTGCCATACCGAACTCGCGTACACCGAAGTAGATGTTGCGACCAGCATAGTTTTCAGCTGTGAAGTTTTCTTCGCCATTAATATGAGTCATTGTAGAGCTTTCAAGGTCAGCAGAACCACCAACTAGGTATGGTACATTTTTCGCCAAGCCGTTAATTGCTTTACCTGAAGCAACACGTGTTGAAACAGCCGCATCACCTGTATTGTAAGCAGGTAGTTCAGCATCCCAATTTTGTGGAAGCGCACCAGCAATAGCAAGCTCGAATTGTGAAGCTAGCTCTGGGTAAGCTTCTTTGTATGAAGCAAACATTGCGTTCCATTCAGCGTTGCGCGCCTCACCTTGAGCTTTAACAGCAGCAAAATGATCACGCACTTCGTCTGGTACATGGAACTCATGGTTTTCATCCCAGCCATAGAATTGCTTAGTAAGCTTAGTTTCTTCAGCGCCTAGTGGAGAACCATGCGTACCGCCATGACCACCTTTACCGCCTTTATTTGGAGAACCGTAACCAATCATCGTTTTTACTTCGATAATTGTTGGTTTGCTTGTTTCAGCTTGTGCAGCAGCAATTGCTTGTTGAAGAGAAGCAAGATCATTACCATCTTCTACGCGCAATACTTGCCAGCCATAGCCTTCGAAACGGCCAGTAACACCATCAGAATAAGAAAGACCAATCTCACCATCAAGTGTAATATCATTGGAATCATAAAGCACAACTAATTTGCCTAGCTTTAAGTGACCTGCTAGAGAAGCTGCCTCATGAGAAACGCCTTCCATCAAGTCGCCATCACCGCAAATTGCATACGTAAAATGATTCACTACATCAAATTTATCCTTGTTGTATGTAGCAGCAAGCTGAGCTTCTGCCATCGCCATACCTACAGACATTGCAATACCTTGTCCAAGTGGACCAGTTGTTGCATCTACACCTGCAGTATGTCCAACTTCTGGGTGACCTGGAGTTTTAGAGCCCCATTGACGGAACTGCTTTAGCTCTTCAAGCGGCAAGTCATAGCCAGATAAGTGCAACAAGCTATATAAAAGCATTGAACCATGACCAGCAGACAATACGAAACGATCGCGGTTAATCCACGATGGATTGCTTGGATTATGATTCATTGTTTTAGCAAATAGCGTATAGCCCATCGGAGCCGCTCCCATTGGCATGCCGGGATGTCCTGATTTAGCTTTTTCAATGGCATCAATTGCTAATGTGCGAATTGTGTCAATGGAAAGCTGTTCGATAGATTTTTGAGAAACAGTCATTTCAGTTTCCTCCTACGTCGTCTCTTTAATAATTGCTTAGACAAGCGATTAAATTTCCTTGAACATTGTACCATCTATAATTAATTAAATACAACCGTCTTATTTTGATGCACAAGCACGCGATCTTCCAAATGCCATTTCACTGCACGTGCAAGCACAACCTTCTCAATCGTGCGACCAATGCGTTTTAAGTTATCGATATGATCACGATGCGTAACGCGCTGTACGTCCTGCTCAATAATCGGACCTGCATCCAGCTCTTCTGTTACATAGTGAGCTGTCGCTCCGATAATTTTCACGCCACGCTTATACGCCTGTGCATAAGGACTTCCGCCAATAAATGCTGGCAAGAACGAGTGATGAATATTAATAATGCGATTAGGAAACTCTTCAATAAATTTAGGCGGAATAATTTGCATATAACGAGCAAGCACGATTAAATCAACCTTGCCAACAATAAGCTCAAGATGCTTACGCTCAGCCTCTGCCTTCGTATCTGGAGTTACAGGCACATGATAATAAGGAATGCCGAATGATTCGACCTGCTCCTTCATATCTAAATGATTGCTGATGACCATTGTAATATCAGCATCAAGATCGCCAGACTTCCATTGCCAAAGCAACTCGTTTAAGCAATGATCCTCCTTCGATACGAAAATTGCCAACCGTTTTTTGCGACTTGCACGGAATGTGCTCCATTTCATATCGAAACGATCTGCAACACGATGAAAATCTTCAACAAGAATAGGAAGCTCTTTCTCAAGATCCTGCAAATCAAACTCAAAACGGATAAAAAACATTCCACCCTCAGGATTCATCGTATATTGGTCAGATTGCACGATATTCGCACCATGATCATGCAAAAACTGCGATACCGTTGCAACGATACCTGAACGGTCTGGGCAAGAAATAAGCATTCTTGCGCGATTTTCATATAAATTTGAACTATTACTTGTTCCCTGTGACATGATAACCTTCCTTTTCAACTCTTGTGTGTTAACTCTTTTCTTAACTGTCTACTGAAAGATTAGATTTAAACGGTTCCAGACAATAGAGCAATTAAACGCTGATTGATGGCTGCCTCAGAAAGCTCGTTGCTTAACGGACTTCCTTCTACGACCATATCATAAAGGCGATCAAGTGGTTCACGACCATCAGCCTTTTTCGCCTTCGCATCAGTTTTCAGCAGCTCCCAAATTTGTGCTACATATGCATTCGGTGATACTTCCTTAGAAGTAAAGAAATGACGTAAACGGTCAACATCCTCTACGAATGCTTCCCCAAAATGCTCTGCGACGTTACCACGCAATAGCGCAATTTCTACTTCATACATTGGAGCGTTATTTTTCGAATCCTTACCAATCCAAGGTGTTTCCAAAATGAATGGTCTACCCTTTAAGGCCTCGTGATGTACGACGTTGCGAATCGCATCAAAGCCGATATAGCCGGAGCCAATTGGCGCATGTCTGTCTTTATGAGCAGCGATGCTATTTTTACTATCATTGATATGAACGACAGCAATGCGATCTAGTCCAACGATTTTATCGAACTGCTGCAAGACGCCATCAAGATCATTAACGATATCATAGCCTGCATCATGAATGTGGCAAGTGTCTAAGCACACCGTTAAGCGATGATTTTGCTCCACCTTTTCGATAATTGCTGCGATTTCTTCAAATGTTCTGCCAATCTCTGTTCCTTTGCCAGCCATCGTTTCTAGCGCAATATTGACATCAGTTTCCGAAGTGCCAGACAATACTTCATTCAGTCCTTGTGCAATTCGATTGATCCCGAATTCTGGGTCCTTATCGGTATATGCACCAGGGTGTAAAACAATATTTTTAACGCCGATATAATTTGTGCGACGAATCTCTTCCTGTAAGAAGCTTACACCTAGCTCATAGGTATCATCTTTATATGAACCTAGATTAACAATATACGGAGCATGTACGACAATTTCATGGATACCAGCCTTGTCCATTAACGCCTTGCCTTCTTCGATAAACATCGTGTCGATCGGCTTACGGCGTGTATTTTGTGGCGCACCTGTGTAAATCATAAATGTGCTGGAATCATAAGATACTGCTTCATTAACTGCAGTAATTAAGCCTTTATCAGAAAATGATACGTGAGAACCAATTTTCAACATAATTTTAACTCTCCTTCTCGAGGTTAATCACACTTAATTGTAGTTCAAGCAATAGTAGTTCTGCAAGCTTAAAAGTCTTGATTAACGCTACATAACCTCTTAATATTATCAGCATGCCCACATTATTTAAGATTCAACTGAAAATAGTTACGCAATTCTATGCTCTTTGCGTTATAATTCGCTATAATAATGAAAGATCATGTACAATATGTACAAGGGACTGACACTCAGCTGCTCAGCCCTTCTTCAAGATTACTGTTGAGGTGAAACCAGATGCAAGACGCGTTTATGTACTTTATTATTTTTTGGGCCGTTGTTATGGTTGTAGCTATGGGAATCGGCGGATTTTTTATGTTCCGTAAATTTCTTAAAATTATGCCGCAAAGAGACGGCAAATCAAAACTAGATTGGCAAAACTACTGGGTAGAAGAAAGCCGTCATATGTGGACGGAAGAATCTAAGGCCTTTTTACAAGAGCTAGTATCACCTGTTCCCAAACCTTTTCGTGATATCGCTGCTCATTCAATCGCTGCTCGTATCGGACAAGTTGCGATAGAAAGCGGTGCGCAGGAAGTGACCAAGGATCACTGTATTGAAGGCTACATAAGAGCTACTCCTCCGCGTGATTATAACAGCTTAATTTCGTTTCTTAATAAGAAGCAAATCGATTATACACGTTTTGAACATTTGCTTAACAAGTAGTCATTACTGAGGTAGTGCAACCTTTTCTTGAAATTTACGTATATATATTATGTAGACCATGCTTAAGTTGCTACTTTTATATGAAAATAAGTTTAGTAACTCGATAAAGTCTACTATAAAATTAGCTCATTCTTCCTTCTTACGAAAGGAACGATAGATGATGCTACAAAAAGGATTAGGAGGTGGCTTATCTTGAAATGGAAAACGAAATTTAGACGCACAGCCACAACTACCAGCGCAATTTTACTAGCGATCATGTTAACTGCATGCAACGACAATAACAGTACGAACGTTGCACCAACTGCTACGCCCGATAACGGACAAACGCAAGGCAGTGTGCCAAATGATTCCTTACCTGAGGAAACTGGTGTTCTAGACCCTGGCACATTAACGCCAGAAGATAGTGAAGACAGTACAGATAATGAACAAAGCGCAGATAATGAAGGTGAAGCTTCTGGTAGTGAAAGCACAGCTAACGAAACGGTTAGTGATGTGATTAGCGCCACAGGAACATATATTGGGGCAGCCGATGGTCATAGTGTCGAAATTCAACTAGATGCAGAGACAATCGTATTCCAAATTGATGATAGCCTCGTGCATATTATTGACGAATACGAAGGTAACCAAGCGGTTAAGATTGAATACGTCGAGAAAACAATTGACGGTCTTGATGTAAAGCAACCGTGGTTAACAAGTATTGAAAAGCAATAAATACTTAAGCTTAGTAAGGAAAGAGGCCTACGTGGATGCGTAGACCTCTTTCTTTTTGTACAAGCCTTGACGTATATTAAACCTCACTTCCGTTATACTTCTGTTGGAGCTCTCTTACCATACTCACCACTGACTGATTAAGCTCATATGATGGGCATTCAACTCACCCGCTCATAAATCGGCCCCTCGCGACTTGCTAGCTGTAGCTTATCGCCTTTATTAAGCTGATAGGCTTTATAGGCAATCATTAGCTGTCCATTGAGAAAGGTGCCATTACGTGAGCCCGCATCCTTCACATGAAGCTTGCTATTCACTAGCTCAAACTCAATATGAATTCTTGATACTCCTTTAGCACCTTCACGATAATGCACCCCTTCCTCTGCCCGGCCGATTAAAAAGCTAGCACCCGCGATTTGAATTTGCTCCTCCATACCATTCATGCTTCGCTTCAAAACAAGTTCATCCTTTTTCAGCAAAGAGGTTGCTTGTGCCTCGTCGAGCTGCACTGTTGCCAGATCATATCCATTGTTTCTAGTGTATTGCTCTTGTATTGGAGTAAGACTCTGCTCTCTAGCAAATTGCAGTGATTGATCATGACGTTCGGTAGAACTATCTGACACCTGTTGGCTAGAATGCTCATTGTTCGAATGAGATAAGCCTAGCAACGAGTAAAGCTTGCTGCTTGCTCTCTGCTCATCATCCTTCTCAACCGGCACTGCATCATCTAAATCCATCATTGATGATGTCCAGCCTGCTTCAGGAGCCAATTGTAGCTTGTTCCGCTTCTGCATTGCACCTGCAAATAAGCCTCTTAACGGCTTCTGCAAAAGCACACCGAGCAGTGCAATGATGCCCACTGAAATACCGACACATAACAGTAAATTATCAGTCGTTTGATTAGCTGAGTAAAGTTGTAACCACGCTAAAGCAAGCAATACCAGCATAACGACCACTAACAAGCCATGCTTCCATGTAACTTTCTGCTCCTCTGTATCATCATTATAAAGCTCTTCACCTTCTAGTCCTTGCCAATGTTGATATGACAAATGAGATTCCATTACTGCCTGCTCTGTTTCCTGTTGCGGTGTTGCTATGTAAGTCTGCTGCTGCGCTGGATCAGGTGGAGAGAATGAAGTATTCTGCTCTTTTGCAAAAGGGGAGTGGTTGGTTATCAAAGTATTGGTAGTGGATAAGCCGTGATCAACTACAGTTAACGCAGGCCGATTAACGACATGTCGCTTATCATTGTGGTGAGCTCGCTCGTGGTTGCTCTTTGATTGATGTTTCGTTTGCATATGAATTAAGTCTAGTAATAGCTGTCGTAACGGTGAAATGGCAAGCTTTTCCTCGGACAATAAATATAAAATTCGATGATAGCCTTCTGCGTCCAAATCATTGACTAGCTCCGCCCAACGCACTGCTAGTAGCAGCAATTGCTGACCTTGCTGCTCATATACAGGCTGCAGTAGCGGGAGATACGGAAGCAACAGCTTATCGCCTTGTTCATCAATGTACAGCACATGCTCGTCAATTAAACAGCATTCTGGACGAAGCATATATTCATAGCAAGTAGCTAGAGCATCTGTAATAGAAAGCAGGAGACTATAATAACGCAGCATCGTCAACGGCTGCTTTCGCATCACGTGCGTCAACAAACGATACCCTTCAATTTTATATTGAAAGCTAAGCTCATCGTTTACTTCTAGCCAAGTGAGTGGCAGTAGCATACTTATAACATTATCTCGCAGCATATTAGACTCTAGCTCATGCAGCTCCGACTTGTGAAATGGCTCCTTACCTGAAAGCGTCATATGATGCCCATTATAATTATTAAAATCTATCATTAACGATTTTATCATGATAAGCTACCTATCTCCTTTCGTTCATCCTTATGAGCTTAACAGCCAAACTGCAAGCATTGCAGGTGCTACCGCTAGCATAAATGGAAATTGGTGGACCTTCGTTAAACCAAACATCATTAGTTTTTCACTCGGCGCCACTTCAACCAAAAGTGAATTTGTATAATAATAGCTCTTTTTAACAAGCTTTAAAATGAATTGATAGGCAATAAATAGGATAGAAACTACGCCTGCGAATATAAAGGACAGCGCCATAAGCATGATGATCTGTTCTATATGCAGCAACGCTCCAAGGCCCGCAAATAGTTTTACGTCACCCGCTCCAATCCCTTTACATAAATAAACGAGCAGCATAGGAAAAAAGCCAATTGCCACTCCTATTAATGAAGATCCTGTTCCCGCTAAACCAAGCATAATACTATGATATGTAATGCCCAATAGCATGGCGCTAATAGCCAACCAATTGGGAATGCGAAACTGCGTGACATCGTAGCATAAAGCAACGACTGCTACGGCAAGCGCTAACCATAAATGAATACTCATAACCTCTCTCCCTGTATATTGTTTATTTACTAACCTCAAAAGGATGCTTTAGCTTAGTCCCTGGTTCTAGCAAAGTGAGCTCAAGCGTCCATATTCCAGGCGTAGTATTACCAGAAACATGCCAAGTCCACTCCGCCTCTCCTTGTTCATTAGAGGTTGTTGTTCCCAAATGCTTAGCAACACTACTCCCACTTTTGTAATAGACCGATAACGAGATATTACTATTAGGTAATGTAGTAACCTTCACTGTTGCTTTTCTTCCTGGTTTAAGTGGGGTAGGATCAATTGATGTAATGTAGATATATCCTGCTTCTTCCTCACTGCTATCAACCTCATAATTTGCAGACAATGAATCTGGCAGCCATACTCGCTGCATCGCCTGCTCTCTCACTGAGAACTGATGATCAAAAAACGGGATTTTAAAGGGGAGATCATATTGAAGAGCAACAATAACGTTGTAGTCCGTGTAATGAACTAGATCGGGTAATTGGAAATAAACTAATTTCACCTGCTGCTTATCTAGGATTGGATGAGCTTCAGAGCCAACAATTAACGCTTCAAGCCATTCTCGCCCGACTGCTGTAGCAGCTAAATTTGTAGCAGGCCAATAATTGCCCTTAGCTCCCTCCTGCACAATTGTGCCTAGTGGATGGGGTAGTAGCTCACCAAGCTCATAGGCGAGAGCTGCAATTCCTTCCTCAGCATTGCCGTATTTCGCTTGTTCGTGATGTGTCAGCTCGCGATTCAGTAAGTCTGCGGATAACGCTACAGGATGAATATAATTAGCCATTCGCTGCGCTGACTGTGCGGCAAGCTGCTGCAATGCCATTTGCGCGGAAATAGCTGTAATCATCACATAAAAGAAAAACATAAATGCTACGAGCAACGGCATAACTAACGTAGCTTCAAAAGTAATATGCCCACGTTCTGACATTATCGGAGGACTACACTGGGAAGAGGCTTCTGCAGTAGATTTAGAGGCGTTAGTATGAGGCTGTAACGAGTTCTCTCCTAGAATACACATTGCCGCTCACCCCGCTATCCATCAACATGCTTCCTCCTGTTAGCTGATCTAAGCCAGGTAATGACCATAAACGCATAGAAAACTGTGACTGAACCGTTATTGATGTTGGAACCTGAAATAGCGTCACATTCAAATTTTGCTCGATTAAAGCAATCATGCGCGAAAGCTTGGCTGACTTATTCATTGAAAGCAAGAAAAACAACCGTAAATATTGAGGATAGCTAATCTCTATTGGAGCGTAACGAGACAGTTCTGTTTTGCCTTCATTTAACAATTGCTTCATGTCTGAAATTGCCTCCTTTACGCCATGCACCACTGCCGCGCCTAATATAAGCAAAGGATGAGACAAGCCCCGATTGCTAATGAACCCTTCAATCGTTCGAATAGCCAATCGAACAGCAAATATATAGCCGCATGCGATAACGACATTAGTTAACGGCTCATCGACCCCGTACAAAATATATTCTATCTCCTGCTGAGACAGCTCTAGCAAATCCGCAGAAGGATCGCCATCCGCAAATAAATCCCCCATTGGAAAGCTTGAAAATTTACTTAGTGCATACTCATTGACATATACATTATCGCGAATGGATTGTGCCGAGTTACTCAACGTATGCAATATTTCAGTTAACATACTAGCAGCACTGCCTGCTTGCTTTTTTCCATTTCCAGTGAGATTCATACGATCCAGCTTGTCCTCATCACCCAGGTTAAGGTTACGATCGTAGTTAAGCTCATAACGCTGCTGGACATCATCATAAGCTGCACCCGCATTTTGAATATCTTCGATTTCGGTAAGCAACTTTATAATATCGTTATATCCGAGTGATGCTTCCTCGAATTGATCCTCATATTGCTCTAGCTGATCTTGAACCTCACGCTGCTCATGCAGCTCCTGCTCCCACTTAACTAATAAAGTAGCTGGATTACGATAATCCAGATCATAGGTCTCAATCTCCTGCTTTAGCTTCGCTGCAGCATTCTTCACATCATTAGTATGTGAAGCATTATATAACTGGGGTTTATTGACTAGGCCATTTATTTCTGAAGCAAGACTAATACCGTCATTTGCAATTGAATCTAGTGTGCTGTTCTGTAACTGTATCGCCTCTTGATAGGAATTAAAATAGCTCTCTCCTCGAATCATACTCTCATCAAAATTAAGTTTATTTAACTCTTTTTGAAGCTCACTAGAGCTTTCCTTATCTGCACCTGCACCTGCACCTGCATCTGCTTCATTTTCATTTTTCAAATACAGCCTGTATTTATTATTAATGGTTTGGTCTAATGTCCGCGCTTCACGTAATAAGCTATTCAGCTCATCCGACAGCTCTACATTTTTCTCTAATAGCTTGTTACCTTCTGTCTGCAATGTGGAGACGATTTTTGCTGCTGTGGAGGTATAGGAGCTAATTTGGCTTGAGTATTTGTCACGTTGCTTTTCTAGCCTAGTTATTTGCTCCAACAGCTGTGAATAGCCATCAGGAACACCTATCTCCCCTTCCTCTTTAACTGGCTCTGGGGCAGGCATAGAGGCAAGCTGTTCATATAGCTCAACAATTTGTACAGTTAAGTTATCCTCATGCTCTAGCCAGCTTAAATAATTTGAATAGCTATTCAATGTACTTGGAACACTGGTTGTAATTGTACTCCTGAAGCTTGAAGCATGAATAAGCTTACCTAGCTGCTGTTGTAGCTGCAAAATTCGTTCTAGCTTCTCCTCCCGCTCTACATATAGCTTCTCTAGCTCCTCAATTACTTTAATGATCCCTTCACCCTGAGTTACAGCATCAGTAATTGGCAGCCATTGCTCCAGTAGCTCTAATGTAAAATCGATAGGAGCACGATATTTCATCTCCTCAAGCACCTGACGTTCAAATATTTGGTGCTGCCCTAAATAATCTCCCTCATAAATCTCTACTTGTTCAAGCTTAGGCTGAACAAAATCAGAGCCTTGATCTACGGAAAATACGGAAAAGCTGTTCAAGAGATTAAGCTCCATCGCCTCTTTAAACAGTTTTTCTGATGGGCTTCCTCCTCTGCCAAATAAACCATATTGTTGATAAAGCTCTCGATCATAGGCCGAAATAACGGACTGCGCTGATAGCTTCAGCGCAGATTCCGTTGTGCGTTGAAAAAGCAATATACGAGCGTAATCGAGTAGCACCATCAAAAAGACCGTTAATCCCATCATAATTAAGGCACAAAATAACGTTACAGTACCGTCACTGCGAAATAGTAATTTTTTCATCGCAATATCGCACCATCCTTGCTAGGAGGAAAAGTCTCGAAGCGCTTTTCCTCCTTTTTGTTTCCGATCCCGCTGCTGCTCGTTGCTTAAGCTACTAAATTCGTTCGCATAATGTAAAAACAAATCTACATTTCTTATAAATTGAGTCGGGGCATATATATCGTGATGTGCGGTATAAGAAGGGGACGGTAGCAGCTGTTGCTGCTGCCAAAAAAGCGGAGTTATATCTTTACGCAACTGTACTGAAATGCGAGGAATAAAGCCTGATTTATTCAACTGAATCTGACCTTCAACCCCACTTTTGGAGGCGACAATATAGTGTTGCGTTTGAACTAATGTATCCTTTACGAGCTTGCCACTCATTGATTCAGGCACACTGCTTCTTAAAATATCTAATTGCTGTGCATTTAGCCTATCCGAAACTGCAATCCAATTTCTCAGCATTACGATCGCTAATTCATTCTCATATAAGCCGTAATAGTGGTTGGATTGCGGTTGTGCAGTGCGAAATGAGCGATCTCTTGCATCCCAGTTATAGCTTGCGCGTTCTGCTGCAGTGAGACTAATATGCTGCACATATACCTGTTGATAACCGTATACGACGACTAGCATCATAATGGAGAGGACAGCCAATATGATTGGAAATACCATCATCGACTCTAGCGTAGCGCTCCCTCGATCATCCAATCTAAAAGCCAGCACGATTCGATTAATTAAACGCATCATTAAGTTTGTTTTCTGACCCATTAACCATTTTCTTTACATATCCTACAATAAAATCTTTGAAGACTATAAAGATTATTACAACAACAGCGATGATAAGAACAACCTCCAGTGTGCCGATTCCTTGCTCGTTTCGCCAAAAAGAAGTCAGCTTGTTTTTAGCGTTATCGAGCTTCAAATTCCAATTGCTTGTCATTAGCATTCTCCTCCTTATCGTTCATTAATTTAGATTACATATTGTTCATCATCATGATCGCAGGAGCCACGATTAATATCATTACCATCAGCAAAATGCCGACCAAAGGAAAAATCATTTTGGACGAGCCTTCTTCTCCTTTCGTGCGAGCCAGCTGCTTTCTTGTCTCCCATAGCGATAAATTAAGTTCCTGAACGGACGAAATAAAATGCTCACCTCCTTTGCGGTAGCTTAGTAGCAGATAGGTCGTCAAAAGCGACATCTGCTGCAGCGAACAATTCCGATTCAGTCTTTCCACGGCTACTGAAAAAGAAACACCATTGTTTAATTGGTGTACTGCTTCTCTCCACTCCACATAAAGGGGATGCTTGCTTTCTTGCTTTTGCAGAACACATTTGGTAAAGGCCTGTACAACCGTCTCACCTGCTCCAACAAGTAAAGTAATTCTTGTTAACAGCTTGGGAAGCTCCATTAACATCGCCTTACGTCGTTTATCTAGCATCTGCTTCGTAGATTGCAGCAAGTTAATTATCAGTACAACTGCAACGACCAAGCATATCCCATTGATCGCCCATTCTTCCATTGCATAGGCAAGCCAGCTGCCAACTACCAGGATAAGCAGTGCTAGTCCAATCATTTCATTAAGTAAAAAAACTGTGCCTTCAAAGCTCCATTGGTAGCGATGCAATTGCATCATATAATTATGGAGCATATGAATCATCGTGATCGCACGCTGCTCAAGCTTGGCTAATTCATATAGCGCATAGCCTGGTATGTAGATGAGCGGTGAAGGAAGCTTGACTGGCTTTGTCCGAGGAGGTGATGCTTTGCTACTCGATAACTCCCCTTCAGTGGTAGTGGCACGCAAGCGTTGCTTTAGCTCGGCTTTCGTAAGCACTACATACTTAATGATTTCCTTGCTCGGTATTCCATTAACATATCTCCCATAAACTAGCAGCAGTAACCATATCAACGTTACAGTTAACGCAGCAATTAACATCACGATCACCTACAATCTAATCGTCATAACTCTATCCATAATCCAAAACAGGATAAATAATAGCAGTAGTATTATGGTCAGCAGCATATAGCCAAATGGTGTTTTTAGCGCTGCCATATAGGATGGGGACATGGAGTGGAAAAATTGTAAGAATACGAACGGAGTAGCCATCATAATTCTGCCCTCTAGCTTTTTCTGGGCTAACAAAACCTTGATCTCATTATCGACAGCAATCTGATCACTTAGCATTGTCGCTGTACGTCTCATTACTGCGAGCAGGTCTCCACCGCTTCGTTTACACGTTTGTAGCGCCTCAACAAACTGTGTAAGCTCCTCAATATTGGCTCGTTCAGCTAGCTTCTGCAGGCTGTCTATAATATTTTCACCATTACGCGTTCGATGATTGATGATTTCAAGCTCGCCGATCAATTCAACATCTGTGCGATGATAAAGCATGGCCATGTCTTCACTTGCGACCGCAAAGCAGTTTTCCAGGGAACGACCTACAGATAATGATGAAACAAGAGAGAGCAGCACATCCTTCAGCTGTAATCTCATGCGTTGCTTTCGCTTAGCAATTAATTTTTTGCGATCGAAGGATATTAATAAGCAGGAAAGTGGAGTAACTAGCAGCGACAGCCATAACGACTGATAGAAGCTATAGGTGATGAAAAACAGTAAGCCGCTCCATATCATTAAGCATTTGACAAGCTCTGACCTTGACAGCTTATACTGATCATAATTGATAAAGGCTTGAACTTCTCCTCGCACTTTAGGGGCGTTCGAATTGTTAGAAGCGTTTGAAACGTTCGGTACGTTCGGAGCTCTAGCGTTAGGTGCTGCAACGCGATTAACAGTACGGGATAATGGAATTGCTTGAACTGCTGATACAGCTCGTCCGATCGCACCTGCTTGACCATATGTACCAATCCGGGCGACTGTTGGAATGTTACGCCCATCGGGATTTGAAGAGTTAGCAACACAAACTGGAACTGATTGTTTAGCTCTACTTGTTGTCCCTTCTCCGCCTACTTGCCTTCCTCTCGACTGTCCTGACCCGCCTGCTTGTCCTACTCGGCCTTCCTGAACTACTCCTCCCCCTGCAAGCCTTCCCCTTATCTTTTCACTAATTTTAAGTCGCATCATACTACCTCCCTTCTTCTTAATTGATCTACTGTAGCGATAAGCCAGCTAGCTTTAGCTTATCTGTCCGATATAATGGAAAGCTTGTGCGCTTTAGTCGTTGTCTCGTATTCTGCTCGTCACCATCATATTGAAATAATGGCTGAAGCTGAATATCATCGTTGTCAATGCCGATTACCTGACTAATTTCATAAATTCCACGACTGCGATCGCTAAAGCGAGTTAGATGAATCATAATGTCAAGAGCAGCGCTAATTTGTCCCCTTACAACCTTTAGCGGCAACTCACTGCCACTTAATATCATCATTTCTAAACGAGACAGCATATCCCTCACATTGTTCGCATGGCCGGTGCTCATGCTTCCCTCGTGCCCCGTGTTCATCGCCTGTAACATATCTAATGCTTCATGCCCGCGCACCTCACCGACAATAATGCGATTGGGACGCATCCGTAAGGAGGCGCGGATTAGCTCTCGAATACTAATTTCACCCTTACCTTCTGAATTGGCATTTCTAGTTTCTAAGGCTACCATATTATCAATTTCTCGCAATTGCAGCTCTGCCGCATCCTCAATCGTAATCACTCGCTCATCTCTCGGAATATAGCTGGATAACACATTCAAAAAGGTTGTTTTACCTGAACCTGTTCCACCGCTAATAAAAATATTGTATTTCGCTTGAACGAGCACCTTGAGCATTGCAGCAGCTTCTTCTGTGATTGCTCCGATTCGCAATAATGCATCCATCGTCAAAGGCTGCTGAGGAAATTTACGAATGGTAACACATGGTCCACGTAAAGCAATCGGCGGTAATACGATGCTTACACGAGATCCGTCTGCTAATCTAGCATCGACGATTGGCGAAGCTTCATTGACAACGCGGTTTATTGGAGCGACGATTTGCTGAATGAGACTTTCGAGACGCTCACGATTTTCAAATTGCAGCTGCAGCTTACTTAATTCGCCAGCTCGTTCAATAAATATTTGCTGCTCATTATTAATCATAATTTCAGTTATTGAAGCATCCTCTAGCAACGGTTGTAATATATCTAGTCCTCGAAAGCTATAATATAATCGATCAATGAGCGTTAGCTTCTCGGAGGTAGAAATCAACGTCGACGAAGTCCGTCTAAGCACCTCCTGCTCAATAAAGGAACGCAGCTCATCGTCGCTCAATGCTTGCGAAAAGATATGATGGTCACGAAGCAGCTCGCGAATTTCCATGAAAGCCGAGTCTAGTAATTGATGGTTATATACATTGTGAATTTCCGACATTACATCGCTCGGTAATGGCTTCATCCTACACTCAATCCTCCTGCCTTCTCTCCCCTTTGCAATAAGGGCGCGATACAGCGTTCCACTGCTGCTCGGTATCCCGCTGAACTAAGCAGCACAGCGTCTCCTGCTTGCCATGCTTCAACATAAGGCAAAATTTCAAGTGGTTGATGCGTTAGCTCTATAGCACTGTGAGAACCTCCATTAAGCTCATTGACAATACTCCAGCTCTCAAGCTGCAGCTCCTGCATCATTGCCGCTGCTTGTTGGCCAGCACTTGCGCTAGCTAAGGCAAGCTTATGCTTACATTGCCATGCTCGCTGCCGTAAAACGAGCATATAATGTGCTGCGCATTGCTGTAGAAGCGGCAATGTCCACGGATTAATGCCTGCTGGAAAATCAACGATGACGAAATCATATAGCCCGCTGTCAGCTACCGCTAGCATCATGCTCTTCGCATCAGAGGAGGATAAGCCTTGACGATCCGCTTCATGCTGGAATGGACTTAATGTATAAAATCCAAATTGCGCTATAGCTGTTACTCGCTCAGCTAACCACTTCTTACTAGGTTGTTTGCTTTTGACTAAATAGAGCAAATCAGAATATGATGGCTGCCCCTGGTCAGCTCTCCCTCGCAAATAGATGTCTGACGTATTCCATTGCTCCAGATTAAAATAAAATACGCGATATCCTTTACTTGCAAGTAATGCTGCCATATGGAGCGCAAGCACTGTTTTTCCTGTTTGCTCAAGTGTTGAGCATATGCCAATGATCCGCTGCTTCTCGCCAATCGCCTTGAAGCTTTTTACATGTGTACCTCGATAATATTCATAGCGCTGCTGCAAGCTATGCAGCAAGGAAGAGAGCGACTGATATTTACATAGCTCATGCTGCTCCAGCTCTCTCCGCTGAGCAGCAAGCACGATGATAGGAATGACAGCATGCCCTGTGATCAACGTATGCTCGCTAACCTCACCACCACCCGCTTCAATTCTTCTACTCAGCAAGTCAACCAACGGTTCCTCAACGACAATCAATTGCGCCCGCTCCAGCTCTGCAAGTAAATGAATGCGTTCAGGACTAGAGTATAGCTGAAGCCGCCAAGTATGATAGATGGGACTTCCTTTCATATAGCTCATCATTCTCGTTACATACTCCATATCAGATGAAATAACGGCCACCGAAATACTCAACAAACATCAGCTCCTTTTTTCAACAAAAAAGCACCGCATAGCTATCATCTCAAGACGATAGCTATGCGGTGCTTCCGCTTCCTATTATTGCAAAATATAACACATAAAAATCACACTTGTCAACCACTATATTACTATAATGGTTATATTTACTACTTTAATCTGTTTTGTGGAGCTATAAAGCTGTTATCCCCCAATTTACCGCTAAGTATATTTTGAGATTCAAAGGCTTCTTCGTAAGAATTCCCACTTACAATATAATACAGTGATTTCGGTTCCTTTTCGATCCATTCATCTCTCGTAACAATTGTAAATCGTTCAAACTTATCATCATAATATATCGAAGCGATGGCGACTGGATCATATGGTTTAATTTCACTAAAATAAATTAACTGACTATAATTAACCTCATTTTTATGCTTCAAAATGGGAACAACAATAGCTTGCTTTGTAAACTCATACCCATCAATAATAATTTCCCCTTCAAAACGATGCTGCTTAAAGAGAGGACGGAACAATGTTCCTGTCACTTGAACGTTAGTTAATGTTGCAGGCTTCTCATCATACTCAACAAACGAAACCGCATCCCGTACTACATTAATCGCTTTGGGAAAAGAATAAGTAGATAAAAATAAAGCAGAGATGACTAATATAATAACTGCCATAATGATTATCTTTATTTTCACTCAGTTGTCTCCTTAGTTGGGCATATCACTCAGTCACAATTAATTTATCACTTATCACTCACTTCTTCGTATTTTTATCTTAAAATATCAATATTTTATCATAGCTATCCTTTGTAGCTCCTACACTCAACAAAAATAGCACTGCATAGCAACCATCTTAAGACGATCGCTATTCAGTGCTTCCGTTTATTCCCCAAAATTTATCACAACGAAATAATATGTTTCAACCGTTCATGCTCACCATTAACCAAAGAAGCGAGCAATTTCGATCTCAGCGTTTTCTATTGAATCAGAACCGTGAATCACGTTATAGTCAACGATCAACGCATAGTCCCCACGAATCGTTCCAGCATTCGCTTCAATCGGATTAGTGAAGCCAATTAGTGTACGTGCATTGCGCACAGCCTCATGCCCTTCCAAAATCATCGCAAATACAGGACCAGACGTAATATATTCCACTAGCTCACCAAAAAACGGCTTGTGTTGCAAATGTGAATAGTGAACACTTGCTAGCTGCTCGTCGATTGTCATCAGCTTTGCCTCAGTAATTTTAAAGCCTTTCTCTTCAAAGCGAGTAACAATTTTACCGATCAACCCACGTTTTACCCCATCCGGTTTAATCATAACAAATGTTCTTTCCATAACGAACTCCTCCAATTTCGTAATAAAATTCAACTCTCGCTTATCATTTGTTCGTCAACTCTAAAAACTGCTTAACATCCTCTGCAACAAGCGAAGCTGCTTCCTCCCAGAAATATGTCTGCGTCAAATCCACACCAAGATGCTTGCTTGCTAGTTCCTCAACCGTTAAGCGGCCTGTATCTTGCAGTAATGCATCATAAGAAGCTTTGAAGCTCTCTCCTTCAGCAAGAGCGCGCTTATAGATGCCTGAGCTAAACAGATAGCCAAAGGTGTATGGGAAGTTATAAAACGGTACATCGGTTAAATAAAAATGCAGCTTGGCAGCCCAAAAATGTGGATGATAATCCGCTAGCTGATCCAAATAAGCTTGCTTCTGAGCTGCTACCATTAGCTCGTTAAGTGTCTCTACTGTTAACGGCGAATCTCCTCGACGCTCATACAGCCCACACTCAAAAATAAATCGAGCATGGATGTTCATATAAAAGGCGATTGCACGCTGCAGCTTATCGTCAAGCAATGCTAGCTTCTCCTCGTTACTTGGAGCACGAAGCAGCGCTTGATCTGCGACGATCATTTCTGCAAAGGTGGACGCTGTTTCAGCGACATTCATCGCATACTCTTGCGTCAATGGCGGCATATCCTTCATCACATGCTGATGGTAAGCATGACCTAGCTCATGGGCTAACGTTGACACATTCGACGCCGAGCCTGAAAACGTCATAAAGATCCTTGTTTGCTTGCTTTTCGGTAGCGAAGTACAGAAGCCTCCTGGCCGCTTCCCCGCTCGATCTTCTGCCTCAATCCAGCTCTTCTCAAACGCTTCTCTAGCGAAGCTAGCTAGCTCATCACTAAAGCTTGCAAACTGTTCAATAATAAATTGAGCGGCTTCATCATAACTCATCTTGCTGCTAGCAGAAGCGGATGGAAGTGGTGCTTCCACATCGTGCCAGGATAACTTATCTACGCCTAGCAGCTTCGCCTTCCGCTCAAAATAAGGAATGAGCAGCTGCTTGCCCTTTTCTACCGCCTGCCACATCGCATCTAGCGTAGCCTTACTCATACGGTTCATTCGCAACGGCTCATCTAGAAAAGAATGCCAATTGCGATTATAGTACCATTTTAATCGGAAGCCAGCCAAATGATTGAGCGTATCCGCACACAGATCAGCTTGCTCACCCCAGCCTTGCTCCCATAATTGAAAAGCCGCCTCACGTGCGCTGCGCTCACTGTCATCAAGCTTGTTGGACATTTGTCCTGCAGACAGCACAGTGCCATCTGCAAGCTTAAAATTAGTACGTGAAACGATCGTATTATAGAAATCTCCCCAGCCGTGATAGCCGTCAATAGCGAGGTCTGCAGCAAGCGCTTCGAGCTCAGGAGCCATCTTATGCTGAGCTAATTCCCTGCGCTCATTTAGATTATATGCCACCGGCGCTAGCTCTGGCTGTGACAAAAATCTCTCCCACTGTTCAGCTTCAATGCCGCTAATCCGATAATCGAATAAATTAAGTACCGAACTGTAAGCAGCACCTAGTCCCTTCAATCGATCATTAAGCTGCACAGCTGCCTTATCGAACATATCCTGTGCCATAAGACAAGATACAAAGGATTCTGATTCACGCAAGGTTGCTAATATACTTTCGACAAGCGAAACTTGCACTACTAAATTTTCATATGTAATTTCCCCTGCTTGCTTTAACGATTGATTAAGCTGGGCGATTTGCCCCTCAACCGTGGTAAGCTCTTCTTTAAGCTGAGTGGAATGTGAACCTCCAGCATAAATACTGTCCAGCTCCCAACGCTGCGAATAACTCATAATATCCCTCTTTTCTTATTGGCAAATTTATTTCCGTTGCCATCATGAGATGTTAAGTGTATAACATTAAGTATACTGTTAATTGGAGGTGTGACGCTATGCTAAAGCAATTGTCACCAGAAACTGCGATGAAGCTTGCACAGGAACTTGGTATTCCGATTGAGCAGCTCGTCCATACGCCAAGACATATCGTATTGGCTAAGCTTGCTGAGCTTGCAAAAAAACAGGCAGAAGAAGCAAGTCACTCTGATTCTAAGAACGATAAGGAGTCAGATGCATGATTCCATTTGAAAATACATTGCCTTATGAAGTGATCATGAATGATTATTATGTACAGCAATGTCCATTTTGCAGTTCCGAGCAAATATTATTGCCATTAAAAAAGAAAGAAATTCCCGAAATTCAAAAAGGTAAAAAGAAGCTGCTCGTATTTCCTTGCTGCTATGCCAAGCTAACGATCGTCGATATGGACGATGATTACATGCTTGCAGATAGTCCTGTTCGCAGGCAATAAACTAGAGTAACTTCACTGGTAAAAAAGCTACAGTATTTGAGGAGGCATGCTCCTGATCTACTGTAGCTTTGTTTAATATCAGATTACTGCAAACTATATACTCTTTTTTTCCCGTTCCTCTGCCAGCTTCTCGGCGATTTCCTTCCAACGCTCACGGCTCGCACGTATCATACCAGCATCAACAATCGTTTGATCATTCACAACACGTGAGAACCACTTAATCGCCTCTTGATAGTTGCCCACTCGATTGTTTAGCTCACCAATCATATATAGCAGCTTCGCATTCTTATCGCTGTTGGATTCATGCTGAAACACAACAATATATTCGTCCAAGGCGAATTGTAAAAAACGTTGCTCATTGCTAACATCGCCAAGCTCACGATAGAGCCAAGCAATATGGTGAAGAAAGCCTGCGATTACACGCGGATCTTCCTTAATTAGCTGCGCGATCATTAAAGCTCGCTTATAGGTCATTAACGCTTGTTCAATGGTACGCTCGCCATGGAAATATTGCTCCTGCCAATGCTTACCAATTTGACTGAAATACAAATTTTTCTGCTCATCCGTTAACACTTTTTTACCATTCTCTGAAAATGCAAAGCCGCATTGCGGGCACACTCTAATAACGTAATGGTCAGGATTTACTCCTTTTTTATAATAGCCGCAAAAATCAGTATCCATACTAGAAGGATTTTTAAAGCTTGGACGAATTCTAGTAATCTTAAATGTGGTTTCACAACATCGACATTCTGTTGTCGATATATATATTGGCTCCACTAACCTCACTCCTGTTCATCATCACTGTTAATAAAATGATATGCAGGGCCTGACAGCCTGTCTAATATGAATGCCCTAGTGGCTTCAGGAAGTTCTATTTCTTCCAATGCTTCTTTCATACAGCCTAGCCATGCTTTTGCCCTGTTCTCTGTAATCGCAAAAGGCAGATGACGCGCGCGCATCATCGGATGTCCATATTGCTCTGTGTATAAGGGAGGTCCGCCAAAAAATTGAGTTAGGAATAGATACTGTTTTTCCATAACCGGTGTAATGTCTTTTGGGAAAAGGGGTCCTAATTCAGCATTTTGTTGAACTTTAGGATAAAATGCTTCAACAATTTTGCGTATTGTAGCAGCCCCTCCAATTAACTCATATGTACTTTGCTGAGACATGAATGATCACTCCTACCTCTATCTGAACACTATTATACCATAATGAGAAATAAAAAAAGCTGCTTATTGTGTCACAATAAACAGCAAAATAATTTTATTTATAGTCATAATCCTTAGAATTGGCTGGGGTGGAAATTGCTTCTCTGATCACATATACAAAGGCGCATACTAGAATACCTGTCAGAATGCCCATAATCATCACTCCATCATTTCATATATACATAGTATAACACAATTGTTTCGTTTTTAGTGTGAAAATTGTATTCGGTTTCATTATTTTTTATTTCCTATTCACGGCATGCTTGTACAGTCAAATTCATATACATGTAACAGCTATTAAATTAAGAAGAATAGGACATTAATTTATGTTGAAAAACCTGTTTCGTCCATTAACTTTGCTAGCTATTTTATCATTAATCGTTATAGCTCTGATGATGCTCTTCCCACAGCAAGCATTAACGGCTTCCTTACGTGGTTTAGCGATATGGTGGGAGGTGTTATTCCCTGCACTATTCCCTTTTTTTGTAATCTCAGAATTAATGCTTGGCTTTGGTGTCGTGCACTTTTTTGGTAAAATTCTTGATCCGCTTATGCGTCCAATCTTTCGTATCCCTGGCATTGGAGGGTTTGTCGTAACCTTAGGTTATATTTCAGGATACCCTGTTGGCGCAAGACTGACGGCACAGCTGTACGAGCAGGGACTTCTCAATCGTCGTGAAGGAGAACGACTTGTCGCCTTTACAACCTCCTCTGATCCGATTTTTTTAATCGGTGCTGTCTCCATCGGATTTTTTGGCCAAGCTGAGCTCGCACTTGTACTAGCTGCTGCTCATTATATAGGCGTGCTGATCGTTGGCATTTTGATGCGATTTCATGATGTAAGCGAAGCAGAAGTGAAAGCACGGGCTCGGTATTCTGTTACTACGAAAAATACAATGAAGCGGTATAAGCAAAGCTTGCTGCATCAAGCGCTGCTTGCTATGCATGAAGCTCGGCTTCTGGACGGAAGATCACTGGCTGTTGTCTTTCATCAAGCGATTAACCATGCATTAAGGCTGATGATTGTTGTTGGCGGTTTAGTCGTCTTCTTCTCAGTCGTGCTGCAGCTTTTTTCTGATGCTCAGCTACTGTCTACACTTATTATTGCACTGAAACATTTGTTTCAATGGCTGGGAATTTCTCCACTTGTGGCCGAAGGACTAATACCCGGCATTTTTGAAGTAACGCTTGGTGCACAGCAAGCAAGTTTAACTGCGCTTCCCTTGCAGCATCAGGCTGCAATCGCTGTTGCTATCCTTTCATGGGGCGGACTTTCTGTCCATGCACAGGTGGCAAGCCTGTTAAGTCAAACAAGTATTCGATATGCTCCGTTTCTTGTTGCCAGGCTGCTACATAGTATCATTTCCGTTATTTTGCTGTATATGCTATGGAATTGGTTGGGCCCACAATAAAGATGTTTCGTTCACGCTTGAACATTGCTCTTTTTTCAGCTATGCTCTTAATATGTACTAGGAACATGTAAAGGAGCTTATACCATTGAAATATGCTGTTATTGACCGCGGAGATTCTTTATCTAAAAAATTAGCGCAAACCTTCATAGAACTTGCAACTGAAAAAGGTCTTCAGCAGGATCAGCAAAATCCTAATATTGTCCTTTCCATTGGTGGAGACGGCACGTTGCTCGAGGCATACCATCACTATCTCGACCAAATTGAGCATGTTGCTTTTGTAGGGATACATACAGGGCATCTTGGCTTTTACGCCGACTGGAAACCTCATGAGCTTGAACTGCTTGTTGAGAAGATGTGCACGATTGAACCAACCATCGTTCAGTACCCGCTAGCTAATATTGAGCTTGTAACGAAATCTGGTACTAATCACTATTTTGCGTTAAATGAATTTACGCTTAAGGGCGTTGACAATACAATGGTCGCACAAGTGAACATTAATGGTGAGCAATTTGAAATGTTCCGTGGGGACGGGATTATTATCTCTACGCCAACGGGCAGTACCGCTTACAACAAAAGCTTAGGCGGCTCAATTGTTCATCCGACAATTGAATCTCTGCAAATTACAGAGATTGCCTCAATCAACAATATCGTATATCGTACGCTAGGTTCTTCAATCCTGCTGCCAAAGCATCATCATTGTGAAATTATATGTATGAAGCAGCAGCGCATTCAGATCAACGTTGACCATATTGGTAAAATGTTTGATGATGTGGTTTCTATTCGCTGTGCAGTAGCTACTAAAAAAGTACGATTCGCTCGCTACAGACCGTTTCCGTTCTGGAATCGTGTACGTAATGCGTTTATCGGTATCGACTCGTTGAAATAAACATAAAAATAAATCGTCCTTTCCTGTTCAAGAAAGGACGATTTTTCATTTAACTTGCTTATTTATTACTAGAGCTGACGTGCTCAGCTTGGCCTTTATTACCTTTACCCTTTTTATCGTTGTTGCGATTGCCCTTACGATAAAAATGCTCTTTACGCTTCATTTTAGCCTCTCGCTTACTCTCTGTTTCAAGCTCGCTCAGATCGTCAGTTAGATCTGCTTGTACCTTAGCATGATTGCGTTGATTGTTGCGAGGACGTTGATTATTGCGCGAGCGCTGCTTTTCAGCTCCGCTCTCAGCCGCAGCTTCGCCTTGCTTATCTCGTTGCGGATTGCGCTTATTGCGGTTAGCTCCATCCTTGCCGTTAGCATTTGGTGAGCTAGACTCATCACCAGCCGCTTGTGCTGATTTGGTCTTTACCTCTTTTACATCTCTAGTCTCTTTATCTTTTGAATCTTTGGCTACCCTTGTGTCTTTAGCTTCCTTGTCTTTATTGTCCTTGGAATCCTTTTCCCTAGGGGTTGGAATCGGTCTGGAATACTCCGCTTCCTCAATATAGATATGCTCCCCATTGTCATCGATTGTCTCGGTGCTGTTCTTCTTCTCTAGCAAAAAGTAAGCACATCCAAAGTTACAATATTCATTAATATAATCTGTCACGTATGAGAATGCAGAATCCTTCGTCGCTTTTTGATGACCGTCTTTGAAGAAGCCTTTCAGGCGAAGCTGATTGTAGCCCCAATCTCCAACAATATAATCATAACGATCAAGCACGTCGCTATAACGATTACGGAACGCTTCAACATTCCATCCATTGCGGTTTTCCACAATTAGTTCATACGTATTTCCTGCGATATGAATAAATGCCACTCGCGCACCTCTCCTCTGGCTTTAAATCACAATGTTCGAGCAAGCGCCAGATGGGGATGTTGCTACCCCTTCCGTTGCTTCCGACATCACAATAGTGGATTCGTCGGCTGCAATAGAAGCATAAGCTGAATCGGTTTGCTCATGTGCATGATATGAGCTGCGAACAAGTGGACCTGATTCCACATGTCTAAAGCCACGCTTCAAGCCCTCCTGCTTCAATTGGGCAAACTCATCGGGATGCACATAGCGATCAATCTTCATATGCTTAGGCGTAGGCTGCAAATACTGTCCAAGTGTTAGTATATTGCAATCCACCGCACGCAAATCGTCCATTGCTTCAAGTACCTCATCCAACTGCTCACCTACACCAAGCATAATGCTTGATTTTGTAGGAATTTTAGGTTTCATTTCCTTCGCTCGTTTTAATAGCTCTAACGAGCGTTCATATTTCGCTTTTGCCCGAACACGATCGGACAATCTTCTTACAGTTTCAATATTATGGTTCAGTATATCAGGATTAGCGTCCATTACAAGCTGAAGCGCATCCCAATTACCTTGAAAATCAGGAATTAGCACTTCAACACGACAAAATGGTAATCTTTTACGAATTGCTCTGATCGTTGCTGCAAAGATAGATGCTCCACCATCTGCAAGATCATCACGAGCAACCGAGGTTACAACACAATGTCTAAGATCCATCTGCTCAGCAGCTTCAGCTACACGCTCTGGCTCCTGTAGATCAAGCTCTGTTGGCATTCCCGTATTTACTGCACAAAAACGACAAGCACGCGTACATATATCTCCCAAAATCATAAATGTTGCCGTACGATTAGACCAACATTCGTAAATATTCGGACAACGCGCCTCTTCACATACTGTATGTAGCGTTTTCGAACGCATCATATCTTTAATCTCTGAGTAATTTCCACCTGTTGTCAACTTAATTCTTAACCAGTCCGGTTTTTGCAACTTTTCACTTTGTTTCATTGAATTGTACCTGCTTTCAATTACTTTTATGTCGAAAGATTACAACCATTAATTTCACATTGCTTTTATTATAACATAAAATTTGCAAATTGAAGCGCTTATTCCAACAGAATGGCTTGCTATTGGATATTTTTCAGCTTTCAGAGAACAATATGACTATTGTTTGTGTGAAAGGGTGATAATTCATGGCAAGGCTAACTTCAATTGTGCTTATTGTAATCTTTCTCCTTCCAATGTATGCTCTCGGTGCAAAATCAATCCAAGCCGAGGAAAAAATGTCGGCTGAGCAAATCTTTGCAGCTAGACTAGAGCTTTATAACAGCCTTTCTGTCATGACAGACATACCGTGGCAATGGATTGCAGCGATCGATCAGTATGAACGCACACTGTCAAAGGCTAGACCAAAGGCAAGACCACAGCTCGGTCAGCTGTCAGGCATTTATATTGATGAGCGAAAATGGTCTGGTGTGTTGAATCCGGACAGTGAGGATGATCAGCTCGCTTCAATTGCATTTTTCCAAGGAATTGGACGAGATGGTGACGGTGACCGCATTGCTAGCCGTAATAGCGACGTCGATCTGCTATCCTCGGTGTTAGCTGAAATCGGACAGTATGGCAATACCGACGAAAACATTATGATTGGGCTGTGGGAGTATTATCAAAATGCACGTGCGGTAAAGCGAATTGGGCAATTTCATCAGCTGTATAGTCATTACGATAAGCTGGATCTTTTCCAGCATGCCTTTCCACTTCCGCTGAGCTCTGTCTATGCGTATCGCGATACATGGGGAGATCGTCGTGGCTGGGGCGGTAAAAGAATTCATGAAGGAACTGATCTGTTCGCAGGTCACGGTACTCCTGTGCGCAGCACATGCTATGGGGTCATCGAAATTAAGGGCTGGAATCGTTATGGTGGCTGGCGAGTCGGCATTCGTGATTTGAACAATCATTATCATTACTATGCACATTTGTCAGGCTTCAGTAAAGGTTTAGAGGTAGGTCAAATCGTTGAACCAGGGCAGGTCGTTGGTTGGGTTGGCAGCTCAGGCTATGGTAAGCCAGGAACCTCTGGTAAATTCCCTCCGCATTTGCATTATGGAATCTATAGTGACCGCGGCTTTATTGAATGGGCGTTTGATCCTTATCCGAATTTAAAACGTTGGGAAACAGAAGAACGCAGACGACTTCGCAACCGTTAAGTTGCGCTCGTCTGCGCTCTTGCCATTTATGTGAGCTTATTTTGCAGCATTAATAATTCCTTTAAGATATTGAATATGATGAGCTAATGACTCCTGAGTTGGTTTAGCTAGACTAAAGTCTTCCATGCTTAGCCAGCCGTCATAACCAATGGCATGCAGGGCATCAATTACCTTTTGCCACACAACGATCCCTTCATCAATTGTGCTCCACTGTACCTTCCAAGCGGAGCTTTGTTCGTCGTAAGTATAGCTCGCATTTTTTACATGAACATGAGCCAAATACGGCCCTAATATTTCTAAGCCCATACGGTATGTTTCATAACCTTCATGCACCATATTACCTGGATCATAAATAATGCCAATATGCTGTGGATCGAAGCCTTCGACAAGTCGTCTTGCTGCAGATGCACTGCATGCAATATTCCCGTGATGCGTCTCGATTGCTCCTTTAACGCCATATTGCTTACTAAGCTTCTCAACCTCAGTTAAGTACTGTCTGCCAGCTTCAAGCGCCTTCCAGTACTCGCTTTCTTCATTGTAGCCGGGTACTGAGATTCTGATGGATGGAGCGCCAAGAATTACTGCAGCTTTCATCGCTTGCTCTGTCGCAGCTAGATCGCCTTCTGGAATATAAGAAGCTAGATTCGGAACGACTAGACCATATTCACGAGTTAACTTTGCAATCTCTTCTAATTGCTCTGGTGTGCTGTTCGCTGGTACGGTAGAGTAGTTATTTCCCCAAAATGATGGAGCTTCCCCTGCACGTTCTGGATTATTATTCGTGAAGCGCCATTCAACGCCGTCATAACCTTCCTGCTTAAGCAATTGTACCGTTTGCTCTAGTGTGCAATCTGGCATCATCACTGTAAATACTGCAAATTTCATTATCATCATCTCCTTGTACTAGAAGCATACCAAATAAATGTAGGCGTTGCTTTTCTTATATTGTTCATATTTGCATGATCATTGATTATAATTGACGTTATAGTATTTCCATTCGCATGAACAGCATGCAGTTAGGAGGAAAGCCATGGCCATGCTACGCAAGCTTTTGACAGATAGTGATTTTCAGGCAGCGGTTGATCAGGAAAGTCAAGTTCGCGTCTTTCTAAATAATCAAATTGTTGAGCAATCGGCAATTATTGTTCGCTTTGACGAGTACAAGGTCATCACACAAAGTAATGTAAGTGATTTGATGTACCATAACCGTGATGAGGGCGAATTTTATCTATTAAAAAAATAATGATGATCAAGCACTAGCTCGATCACCATTATTTTCATAGTTTTTATTCAACTCTTAATGTATCCATTGCTGGAAGAGCATGCTGTAGTGTGGCGGACTGCTCGCTGCAGCAGCTCCTCCTCCATGCTTTGCTTGTGTGCAGGAGATATACAAAGATTCAAATGTCAATTAGCCTTGATCTGTAATAATGATTGGGCCGTCAGCTGTAATTGCCAATGTATGCTCATATTGTGCGGACAAGCTGCCATCGACTGTTCTTGCTGTCCAACCATCAGCATCAATTTTCGCATTATATTTACCTACATTAAGCATCGGTTCGATGGTAATAACCATACCTTCCTTCAAGCGTGTACCACGTCCAGCAGGTCCATAATGCGGAACTTGCGGCTCTTCATGCATTTTACTACCAATTCCATGTCCTACGAAATCACGCACGACAGAAAAGCCTTCTGCCTCTGCAAATTTTTGAATCGCACTTGCAACATCACCTAGACGATTACCTACAACCGCTTGTTCGATTCCTCTGTATAGTGATTCCTTCGTTACATCTAACAGCTTTTGTGCCGTAGGTGAAATATTACCAACCGCGTAGCTCCACGCAGAATCCGCAAGCCAGCCATCTAAATTAACGACCATATCGATCGTAACAATGTCGCCATCCTTCAGGATCATTTCTTTACTTGGAAATCCATGACAGATGACATCATTCACAGAAGCACAAGTCGCAAACGGATATCCATGATAGCCCTTTTGCTCAGGCGTTGCACCGTGCTCCAGCATAAACTTCTCTGCAAACTGATCAATCTCCATTGTCGAGATGCCTGGCTTAATCATTTTCGCAATTTCTTTATGGCAGGCAGCCAAAATCTCGCCTGCTTTTTTCATCTTCATAATTTCTTCCATCGTTTTAATAACAATCATTGCTATCCCACTTTTCTTTCGTAATATATTTTTTTACTATAGCACAATCGCCAAGCAGTCGCATCCATTTTGCATGCTTTTACTCAGGCTTTACAATAGCTTTTGCATATATGTCACATCTAGATAACGGGTAAATTTGTAGGCTACCTCGTGTAGCGTCCCTTTGTTCGAATAGCCCTGACGTTGGAATAAATGCAGGCTAGCTACATTTTCAGTGCATATGACAGCGATCAATGTGTGAAGCCCCTGCTCCTTAGCAACCTCTTCGATAAACCTCAGCGCTTGCTTACCTATTCCTTTTCCACTAAATTGCGACTGCAAATAGACGCTCACCTCTGCCGTCTGATCGCAGCCATGCTTTTTAATAAATGGGCTTAGCAGCACATAGCCTATGACCTCCGCTCCGTCCATCATCACATACGAAGGATATCGTTGCTGCCCATGTAAAGTCATTGCACGCAGCTTATCTAGATCGATCGGATCTATGTCAAATGATACCGTCGTTGATGTGACATAATGATTGTATATACATAGGACGGCCGGTAAATGCTCCTCTTTAAGCAGTGAAAATTGTACCACAATATCGCTCTCCTTATCTAACTCTGATTCCATCGGCAAATGCATAAAATAAATTACTGTCGGGGTATTGTACTACTATAATTCATTACAAAAGGTTGACCGTTGCTATCATCATGCCGCATAATTGAAATAGTATTCGTTAATAATGGGATTTTTTTCAAGGTACTGCACCAGCCAATAGGGTATAATAAATGGTCAGTAACAATTTGAATACAATTATTCAACGGGAGCAATTAGACGTGAAACGTAAACACATTGGACTTTTAGTCGGTACTTTTTTTATTGTAGCATTTATCGCACTTATCGTTGCCACAGTCCTAATCGCACAAAAGGTAATAGAGGAAGAAAAGTATAAAGAATCCTACTATGCTTCGCAATACGGGCTGAATCAAGGAGGCAACTTGGCGAATACCCCCGTCAAATTCCCTTCTCAATCGTATACTGCAGATCCAAGCTCGCCGCAATATAAAGCGATTGGATCAATTCGAGAAATGCATGCTCTTGCAGATTATTTCTTGTTAGGCAGCAAATTCTCTAAGTATTCCGAGGGTAGCGAAGAAGGCTGGGAAGACATTCTGAAGTCAGAGCTTTTAAATCCTGTGAATTATGAGAGCATTATTGAGGTCATGTCAGAGGAAGAGGATATCGTCAAGGATATGAATAATTTAGTGGCATTGATAAAAATTGCTACGACGCAATATGAGCCGAATGCTCTACGATTTATTCATCGTATTTTACACGATCTCGACTTGTACGGATATCCTGATGCGACCAAAACAGCCTCAGATTATTGGGGTGCTACCAATGCAGTAGCTTCAAGCAATCCGTTACAGCTTGAGGAAATTAATACCTATATTGAGGAAAAGCTAGCTGAAGCAGAAGGTCAATAGCTCAAGCTAAAAATCCTCCGTATCCACTCGACTAAATAGAGGATACGGAGGATTTTTTATTATACTTTAGCTGCTGCTAAGCTTTGACGCACCTTTTCTGTTGCTGCAATCATATTGGTGAGTGCAGCCAATGTTTCTGGGAGCTGTCGTGTTTTTAAGCCGCAGTCTGGGTTAATCCAAAACAGTCCGGGATCAAGCACGTTTAACGCTCGTTGGATAAGTGCTTCCATCTCAGCGATTGCTGGCACACGCGGGCTATGAATATCATACACACCCAATCCAATACCAAGATCGTAGGTTTGCTGCTCAAAATGATGAATAAGCTCACCGTGGCTGCGGGATGTCTCAATAGATATCACATCTGCATCCATGCTGCGAATGGAACTGATCATATCGCTAAAATCGCAATAACACATATGGGTATGAATTTGCGTTTCGTCCTGAACGCCGCAGGTCGTTAAGCGGAAGGTGGAGATCGAGAAATCTAAATATTGTCTTTGCTCACCTCGTTTTAATGGAAGACCTTCGCGAACAGCTGGCTCATCGACTTGAATGATACCTATTCCTGCCTGCTCAAGCGCCTCAACCTCTTGACGCAACGCATATGCTAATTGATAAGCAATATCCTCACGAGAAATATCACTTCTAACGAATGACCAATTCATAATTGTGATCGGACCCGTCAGCATCCCTTTCACAGGTCGCGTGGTGCGAGACTGGGCATACTCTGTTTCCTTCACAGTCATAGGCTCTTCAAAGGTAACATCACCATAAATGATTGGCGGTTTGACGCAACGTGAGCCATAAGACTGAACCCATCCATTTGATGTAAAGCAGAAGCCCCCAAGCTTTTCTCCGAAAAATTCCACCATATCCGTCCGTTCAAATTCACCATGCACGAGTACATCTAATCCAAGCTGCTCCTGATGAATGATCCAAGTATCTATCTCAGCTTCAATAAACTTATCGTATTGCTCTACCGTCCATTCTCCCTTTCTCCAGCGACTGCGTGCAGCACGTACCTCCTTTGTTTGTGGGAAGCTACCTATGGTTGTTGTCGGTAATAGCGGCAATTGCAGCCTTTCAACCTGACGTGGATATCGATCGGCAAAGCTTGATGCTCGATGTAACCCTTGCTTAACAAGCTCTTGAATATTGCGCTGCAGCTCAGTAAAGTAAGTGCGCTGCTCTAATCCATTGAAGGCAGCATACGCTGCTTCGGATTCTGCAACAGTTGCCTCCCAGCCAGCATTGTGCCCATTGACATAATGAACCAAGTGGACAACCTCAAGCAGCTTTTCATCAGCGAACGCAAGTACATTTCTAATCTCAGCTGGCAGCTTATCCTCATATTGTGTGCTGACCGGTACATGAAGCAAGCTGCATGACGGCTGAATAATCAGTGATTCTGTACTTATATAGGATTGGAGCTGCTCCAGCTTAGCTAGAACTTCCCCCCATTGTGAGCGCCAAATATTTCGTCCATCGATTAGTCCGATTGCCAATGACTTGTCCGCAGGGAAACCATATTTCTGAATGTGCGCCAATGTGCCTTTCCAGCCATGTACGCCATCAAGCCCAAGACCTGCAATCGGCAATTGAATAAGCTTCTCATAATGCTCTGTACTTTCAAAATAAGTTTGCAAAATAATGTTAAGCTGTGGTGCCGCTTCAGCGAGCTTCTCATAGATATTGCAGATAAAGGCGATTTCATCCTGACTAACTTCTGTTACAAGTGCTGGCTCATCAAGCTGCACCCATTGTACCCCCTCAGCCTCCAGTTCCTTTAATACCTGGCAATAGAGCGGCAATAGCTTATTAATCCAAGCCTCCTGCTCATCCTTACGATATCCTTTAGCAAGCTTTACGTAGCTGTATGGACCAATAATCACTGGCTTCCCTTCGATTGCTAGCTCCTGCTTCGCTTCGCGAAATGCTTCTAGCGGTGCATTATAGACAAGCTGTGGCGTAACACCGTTAAGTTCAGGGACGATATAATGATAATTCGTATTAAACCATTTGGTCATCTCACTTGCTGGCTGCTCATGACTACCACGGGCGATTTCATAATATAGCTGGGTTGAAACCTTACCACCATTATATTGAAATCTTGTAGGGACGATGCCAAACATTGCTGAAGTATCTAATACTTGATCATAATAGCTAAAATCATTGACGGGAATAAGTGAGATACCCAGTTGCTGCTGCTTGCGCAAATGAGCCAAGCGAACTTCCTTTAATTGCTCATGCAGCTCTGCTTCCTCCAACTTACCTGCCCAATATAATTCAATCGCTTTTTTCCACTGACGATGACTTCCAATTCGTGGATATCCTAGATTGCTTGCAATAGCCATGTTTATCACTCCAATTTCTGTTAACTTTTGATGCTAACAGCATAACATGGCTAAATTATTCTAACTAATTCCCTTTATCTATATTTAGTTATAGCTTAAAGCTATAACAATCTAGTTTTCTCCTGCTTGCTTCGGTGCTTTTGTTGATTTGATCGTTCTGCTTGCACTCAAAATATTAAGCAGTTGAATATTCATCTCATCAACGGTAAGCTTAAAGCCATCTCTAAACCAATGAAGCACTAAGCCAATAATGGCGTTAGCAGAATAACTGGCGCTTAGCTCAATTTGAATGTTTTGCCTTGTTATTTCCTCAGGATACTGATTGCGCTGCATTAGCCCTTTGATCGTATCGAACAACTCATAATAATATTGCATTGGAACATTAGGAGAGAACACAATTGAGTAAAAGCTTTGGTATTTATCAAAATGACTGAATATTTTAATCCGCTTAGGGTTAAGCTTAGCAAGGTCAAGCTCCTGCACAAATCGATAGGGCTCCATATATGCTTTATCTAAATCAAGTGTAATTTCACGAAAATACTCTGCGAACAAAGCTATTACTGTTTCATAATGTAAGTAAAAAGTTCCGCGGTTAACCTTTGCAACACGACACAACTCAGAGACCGAAATGCTCTCTAGCGGCTTTTGCTTAAGTACACTTAGCAGTGCACTGCGAAGCGCCTCTTTGGTTTTAATAATCCGTAAATCAGTTTTCATAATTTCACCCTTATTAGACAAATTAGCTAGTTGTTGTTCAATATTGATCACATCAATAAAAGTTGTCGATTGATGCTGGATAGCGTTTCCATTATAATAGATATTGAACAGTTGTTCAATAAATTCTATGGAGGTTGTGTAAAATGAAGCTAAAAGATAAAGTTGCAATCGTAACTGGTGCTGCCTCAGGTATGGGTAAAGCAATTGCCATTCTATGTGCTGCTGAAGGAGCAAAGGTTGCTGTTTCGGACTTAAATCTTGAAGGTGCAGAGGCTGTAGTGGCTGAAATAAAAGCAAATGGCGGGGAAGCTTTTGCAATTAAAACAAATGTTGCTGATGATTCCGATCTAAATGCTTTATTTGCGCAAACGATCACACAATATGGCAAGCTTGATGTGCTTGTTAACAATGCTGGTATTATGGACGGAATGGAGCCTGTAGGCGAGCTATCTGATGAGCGTTGGGATAAAGTATTCGCAGTTAATACAACTTCTGTAATGAAATCGATGCGTAAAGCGGTTAACATTTTCCTTGAGCAAGGACATGGTGTGATCGTGAACAATATTTCTGTTGGTGGCTTGCATGGCGCTCGTGCAGGTGCTGCTTATGCAGCTTCTAAACATGCGGTAGTTGGTCTTACGAAAAATACAGCATTTATGTATGCTGATAAAAATATTCGTTGTAACGGTATTGCTCCAGGTGCTGTTATTACAAACATTGCTTCTACGATGACAAATGTTAGTGAAACAGGCGCAAAACGCCAAGGCCTTGGTTTGGCAATCAATCCTCGTGCTGGTCAACCAGAGGAGATTGCTGCACTTGCTCTATTCCTAGCTTCTGATGATGCAAGCTTTATTAATGGACAAGTTGTTGCTGCTGATGGCGGTTGGACTGCTTACTAAATTATACGTACGTTTCAAACTAAACTAATAACAAAAAAGCCGTCGGGATATCATTCTAATCAAGTGAATGACTTACCCAACGGCTTTTCTTTATTGTCGTGGACCCGTTATTAACGAAGTCTAAATTGATTAACAGCTTGATTTAATTGCCCTACAATGCTTTGTAATGAGCTAGCTGCATTATTAATCTGCTGTACCTGCTCAAGCTGCTCCTTCGTGGAAAGTGCCACAGCACTCGCTTTGTCGGCAACCTCTTTGGCTGATGTGGACGTATGAGACATGCTAGCAGATACCTCCTCAGAGCTTGCACTCATTTGCTCCGTAATTGACGAAGTATCATGTAACTGCTCACTTATGTCGCGAATAACATGTACGATTTCGTTGAAGCCCTTCGAAGCATTCTCCACGATCTCACCGCTACGCTCACCTTGTTCCACGGTACTGTTCATAACTATTGTTGCATGCTCAATTTCATTACGTGTTTCATCGATTAACTCGGCAATATTTGACGCGGCATTTAATGAATTGGCAGCCAGCTTACGGATTTCTTCCGCTACAACAGCGAATCCACGGCCAAACTCCCCTGCACGTGCTGCTTCAATCGAAGCATTCAAGGAAAGGATGCTTGTTTGACTAGCAATGGTCGAGATATTTTCAGTTATCGCACCAATTTGACCCGATTTAATCTGTAATTTGTTAATTCGCTCATTAAGCATTTGGATCGAGCCTAGCATTTCCTGCATTTGCTCTTTAAGCTGTTCCATTAATTCTGCCCCATGCTCAGCTTCAACATTGGAGCGTTGCGCAGATTCTGTAATGGACGTTGTGCTTTCGGCAATTCTATGAATACCAATTGCCATTTCCTCCATTGCTGTACTAACTTCATTAGACACGGTTGCTTGTATTTCAACCTGTGCATTGACCTCTTGAATATGGGCAGCAACATTATTGGTCGACTGATACGATTCATCTGCACTGCTTCTTAGCTGAGTAGTAGCTGCTGCTACCGAGCTTGTCCCAGCAGAAATATTGCCAATCAGCTCACGCATTTTCGTAATCATATCATCAACGGATTGCAGGATTTGACCAAGCTCATCCCTCCCATAGCTTTGCTGGGTGTCCAATAATAAATTTCCTTGTGCTACCGATCTTGTTTTATTTAATACAGCACGTACCGATTTATTCATGCTGCGCAGTAGAATAAATCCGAATCCACCAATAATAAGCGTGATTGCAATAATGATTGAGTAAGTAAGGATCGCTGTTGTTTTGTTTACAGCATTCATCTGATCGATTACTGCAGCTACGTACTGCTCGATCATTTCACCGAAGCTATTAATATCGGCGCGAGCAGTATTAAACTGTTCATGCAGGCCTTCATCTTTATAGCTATTATTTTCAATATTATTGCCTGCCTGCTCTGCCCATTGATTAAAATTATTACTCATTTCATCGAGCAGCTCTGTAATAGAATGACCAGTAAGCTCAGCAATTTCAGCCTCTTCCTCAATCAATAACGACTGTGCGGAAATGACACGTTCTTCGACCTGTGCAACGTTATTATAAAATTCTTGTCTTAATACTTTAGCATCATCTCCATTAGCAGCTCCGATTTGCAGAGACTGATAGGCATTCATTGCCTGATACATGTCTCGATCCGCATTTAATACATAGCTCTGTGCCTGATAGCTGGTATCATATAGCGCTGCTTGTAGATGCTTAACATCAGAAGAATTTTGATTCAGTAGATAGACTGAAATAATGGCGAAGGATGCAAGGGGAATTAAAAAAACAAGTAGCAGTTTCACTCTGAAGGAAATGTTGTTTAACATGAATGTCGGTCTCCCTTATGTAAAATATTAGTAGCTTTACGATATATCGGACTCTTAATCATAAAAATGAATATGCTCTGTCACCAAAAAAAGCCTAGAGACGAAAATAGATCTCTAGGCCTAACATATGCAATTACTCCATCATCTTTTCGATTAATCGAATGATAATTGCCACCGCTTCAGCTCTTGATGCCGAATCATTGGGTGCAAACTGCCCATCATCCTTACCTAACAAAATGCCTGCTGTCGTAAAGGCTGCGATCTCATTCTTCGCCCAGCTATTCTCTACGTCCGTGAATGCTGTTGATTGTCCCGGCACATAATTCGTTAATCGAGCCAGTATCGCTACAATCTCCGCTCTTGTAATACCTTGATTCGGTCGGAAGCTGCCATCACTATAGCCGTTAAGCAAACCTAGACTCTTCAGTACAGAGATTGGGTGAGCCGCCCAATGATCCGCTACATCAGTAAATGATGCTTCGCCATTTGCTGATAGTCCAAACGCTTTAACGATCATCGTTGCAAATTCCGCTCTAGTCACCTCCTCATTCGGCCGGAATGTACCGTCGCTATAGCCCGAAGCAATCCCCATCCTCGCTGCTTTATCAATAAAGGTTGAACTCCAATTGGCTTCCGAGACATCATTGAAGCTTGTCTCCGGTGCTTCTTGCCCACGCTCGATGTTTTGCTTGATGACATCAATCTTTACACTCTGTTTAAACAGAGGCTTCTCTGCTGTAGGCTCCGCACTAGGAGATGGAGATGGAGATGGTGCTGGTGTCGGCGCTACAGTTGGAGTCGGTTCTACATCCTGTGTCGGAGTTGGCTCCGCGCTTGCTGTCGGTGTCGGCTCTGCACTTGCCGTTGGTGTTGGCTCAGCGCTTGCTGTCGGTGTTGGCTCAGCGCTTGCTGTCGGTGTTGGCTCCGCACTTGCTGTCGGTGTTGGCTCAGCGCTTGCTGTCGGTGTCGGTTCCGCGCTTGCCGTCGGTGTTGGCTCCGCGCTTGCTGTCGGTGTTGGCTCCGCGCTTGCTGTCGGTGTTGGCTCCGCGCTTGCTGTCGGTGTTGGCTCAGCGCTTGCCGTTGGTGTTGGCTCAGCGCTTGCTGTCGGTGTCGGTTCCGCGCTTGCTGTCGGTGTTGGCTCAGCGCTTGCTGTCGGTGTTGGCTCAGCGCTTGCTGTCGGTGTTGGCTCAGCGCTTGACGTTGGTGTTGGCTCAGCACTTGCTGTCGGTGTTGGCTCAGCGCTTGCTGTCGGTGTTGGCTCAGCGCTTGCCGTTGGTGTTGGCTCCGCGCTTGCTGTCGGCGTTGGTGTAGCACTTGTGACCGTTACAGTAACCTGCCCTTGCATTCCTTCATAACTAACAGTAATGGTTACTTCGCCCTCAGACACCGCGGTTACATTTCCAGTCTCACTAATCGTTGCCACCTCGGCATCACTCGTTGCATAAGTCGCATGCTCGGTAACATCCTGCTCCGTAAGATTAGAATATAGCGCTGTTACGGTTAGCTCTTCTGCTTCACCCGCTTCAAGTGAAACATTTTCTGGAGATACCGTAATGCCCGTTAACGTGACTGGCTTCACCTCATGCAGTCGAAGCTCTGTAATGTTACCGAACCAGTTGCTTGAGTTATAAATTCGTATATAGCGATAGGCGATATTATTCGTAACGTTGAACACTTGCCAATCCGCTATAGAATCAGCGGCTGATGTTAAGTTAGTCCACGTTGCCAGATCATTGGAGCCTTGAACAACCGCTCCTTTAATTCTTGTGTAATACTGATCTTGGCGTGCAAGCATTTCAACTGTTGATAGCTGCACTGCTTCAGTTTTAAAGTCAAACACTACATAGCTGCCTGAACCCGAGCTTGTGCCATTACGGAAATCTGAGGTCGTACTGAGATTGCCATCAAACAAATAATTGACTTGCTTTAATGTGTCAGCTGCTGAACGATTCGTAGTTGAATCGATAAGATCGGCCACGCTTACAATGTTGTCAAGCAAATTACTTTCATCAGCAAGATACAACGACGATAGGTCAGATGTTGTTGTAATTGGGAAGCCGTTGCTTCCATTAAGCAGCTTGTAGTTAATCTCGAAGCCTATATCGCCAGTCTGCACACCCGCCTCCATTACTGCTTGGGCCGTAAAGTGAATATTGTCCTCCGTCGTGACAACAGCGGCTTGGCCTTGAATGCTTACATGAACATCTGCAATTTCTTCCTTCGCCTCTATCGAAAGGGTAACAGTATCACCAATCGTTACCCGATTCCGTATTCCTTGCTCGGAGCTAATCGAAACCGTTTCAAGTCGATTCATATCTGTAATCTCACCGTAGAATTTCACCTCGGCAATATTACCGAACCATGCACTTGAATTGTAAATACGAATATAACGATATGCCGTACTATCTGTAACCTTCAACTGCTGCCAATCCTCTGTTGACGCAGCAGCATTACTAATCGTAGTCCATACTACATTATCATTTGAGCCTTGAATCACAGCCCCACGGATACGTGTGTAATATTGATCTTGGCGTGCTAATAGATCAACATGAGTTAAATTAACAACATTGCCTTCCTTGAAGTCAAACGTAATATAGCTACCAGCTCCACCACCATTAATACGATAATCCGAGAAGGTTGCAGCGTTGTTATCGAATAAGTAACCTGTTTGCTTTGTAGTTTCCGATGCCGCTCTACCGTTCGTCGAATCGATTAAGCTCGTAATAGCCATCACATTGTCAATCAAGTTACTTTCATCAGCAAGAAACAGCTTAGAACCATCTGTCGTGAAGTATGCCGTATCGCCTGCCAGCTCATCTTGGGTCATATAATCGATGGAGAAGGTTACATTGCCACTTTCCGCCTCCTCTTCCATCGTTGCAACAGCAGTAAAGTTCAACTGATCAGCTGTCTCAACTGCTGCAGCTTGACCTTGAATGAGAACCTCTACATTCGAAATTGGCTCTTTAGCCTTGAACGTTAATGTCACGCTATCGCCTTTAACAATTCTGCCTTTCATACTTTGAGCTGAATCTATTGAAATCTCTTCTAGCTTATTGATACTTTCATGACGTTGCCCATAAATTCTAAGCTCACTTAGTTCCAGCAAATTAGAAACTAAGCCGTTTAATACATCTGGCTGAGGATCAATCATCTGAATTTTAAATAAGCGATACTGCTCCTGCTCATATTGCTCGTCGACCTCGATCACTGACATCTCGCTTGTAAATTCTGTTTGCCCTGGCGTAATTCTTGTCCAGTTCACTCCATCATTCGAAGCAAACACAGTAATACCAGCCATTCGATCGTCAAAATTCATACGTCCCTCAAAGCCAAACGCTTGAGCAGTCACCTTGTAATCTGCACCGAAATCAATAATATGATAAAGCTCTGGCGCTAAGGAGTAGACTGGGAACGAATTGTCATTATTATCGACTAGCAATGAAATCACATCACCAAAGGTGGAAGTCACGATTTGCGAATAATCCATACTGCCATCCTTTAATAAAGGTGTTAGTAATTTTAGATTTTCAGCAGCCACCTTTAATTGCTCTAATTGCTCGAGAAATGCTTCATCGCTAGCACTCTCCAGTAATTGATTAGTCGCAGACAATGTATTGATGTAATTTTCGTAAGATTGACTTTCATACAGTACATCAGCATTATGCAAGGCTGTAATTGCTTCCACCGCTGTATGACGATCCTGTGCAATCTCGATTGTAACCGTCTTAGTTGTAATCGTAGTTCCATCTGTAGCCTCTACTACAAAGCGATAGCTGCCCTCTTCGGCTGGAGACCAATTGAATTGTCCTGTTGCTTCGTTCAGCAGCGCACCATCTGGCAAATTAGCACTCCTGTAACTGATCACATCTGCAGAGTTGGAATCTGTAGCCGACAAATCTAGTGCCAGCGGGGAACCGACAAATCCATAAACCATAACATCCTCTTCACCGATATGAAAAGCAGGCGGAGTTAGTTGCTGACCAGCTGCCACATTGAAGTGATCAATCGCAACTGTGCTATGATCTCCCTTAAGATTCATATAAACTAAGCTAAAATCACCATTTAGCTGCCCGTAGGAAACATATTTTGTGCCCATATCGAAGGTAATATATTTCCATTCGTTATTCGTATCAGGCAGTATTAATACGTGATAGGGCTCATATTCAAAGCCAGTGCTAAGCTCTAGCACCGCTGGGCCATCGCTCTTGAATTTAATACCAACGAGACTGGAGCTATCACGATTGGCAAATGCTAAATTATGAACAGCGATTTTGCTTCCATCCGTAGTCGCTTGAAACTGAACATAAGCTTCATGATCTGCCTCTACCGTTGCTGTATAGCTATCAAAAGCAGTGTAGCGTTGCTCTAGCTCAAACAACTGTGGAACCTGCTCCTTCGGTAAATATTGACTTCCTTCTGCCACTGCTTCAGCAGGGATATAGAGCCAGAAATCTCCACCACCATCTACGCTTTCCCACGCCTGTGTAAGCACGCCACGATAATAATAATTCGATGGATTGCGCTTAACGAAAGCTTCATAGAAATACGGTGCGACCTGTGCAACATCTATTCCTTTCTCGTATTGATAGTAGTAATACATATCCCAGAACAACGCAGTATTACCTCTGCCCTTATACAGATCAGATATTTTATAATAAATGCCTCTAATCTCTCCATCCGGGTACATTGAGTGAGCTACTGGTGTCCATGGTGTGTCGTAGCCGAGCATAAACTGCCAGAAATAATCTGCAGCCTTCAGCACTCGATCATCTAAAAACTCATAATATCCGACTGAATCCTCAGCTTGTGACCATGTACCATCGTCGGGATCTACCTTGGTACCCTGTGCATAGAGCATCCGAGCCAATATTGCCGCATTGGTCAAATCTCCTGCACCATGCGCTTGGTCACGGCCCATTTCCACGTGCTGAACTCTTGGCTCATCTAGCAATTCTCCTGTTGCATCATTTCTATCAACTAAGCGAAATAGACGTTGAATGGAGCCGTTATAGCCTTGGTTCAACGCTGTTTTATTAACCGTTGCCCATTCTACAGCTTCATCATAGCGCTCAGCATTTTCTGTAAAAATATATCCCGCCATCGCTCCAAGCAATGGATAAAGATGCTGATTCATAAAATGATTGTTGCTATGCAAAAAGGTTTCTGTTACGGGCACAATCAGGTTATTCGTAAAATTAATCGTATCCTCCTCAGTCCATGCTAGTGCTTCGTCCTGATAGCTTGTATATCTTAATATTTCAGCAGCTGTTACCATACGATTTAGTGGAATACCTGTATGAATATGTGCATCATTAAAGTAGACATATTGATTCGGATCCATTTGCGACCAAATACGAATAATATCCATTGCATTTTTACGATAAATCTCTTCACCAGTAAAAACATACATTAATGATTGCGTATACGCTTTCAATCCATCTTGAATAAAACGAGAGTTAAAGCCTTGACTATTAAATGCAGCTGATGCTGGCTTCGTTGGATCTGACCCGCTTGCATTGCTCGATGTAACTGTTTTTGCAGCAGTTGCTGAGACAGTCATCGCTTGAAAATAGGAATACCAAGGCTCTTGCTCAGCTTGGATTTGTGCTCTTGCATTTTCTAAAATTGCCTTAGTGACCCCTATCCCTGGATGAGTAAAGCCATTGCTAGCGCTTTCAAATATTTCAACTTGGTAAACTTCATTACTCTCAGCTGATACTGTAACCGGCCTAATTAGACTAAAAGGAACAATCAGAACCAACGCTAAAGCAGCTGACAGTAAGCGTTTGCATTGCTGAGTAAATGAAATTTCCTGATTCATAGTGCACCTCCGTTGTTATTATTAATACCTGTTATCATGTTTACCTTTCTTTGCCCTTGCTTTGTTCACTTAGCACCTCCTGTCTTAATCTTTTATGTTGCTTTAAGCCTACCACTGTGAATTAAATAGATGAATGAAGTTTTTTAAGAAGTGTGTGTAGGTAATTTAAGGAATAATTATTTAAAAATAAAAACTGAGAGCTATGCGAAAAAAGGTATCCGCATAGCTCTCAGCTTATTAGTATTGTGACTACGTAATCATTTATTATTCCACATCAAAGTCAAAATATTGTTTAGGATATGGCTCAGACCTTAATGTATAATGCCACCATTCCTTGCTGTATGGTTCAAAACCAGCAGCCATCATCGCTTCTTTCAGAAGGGCACGTCGCTCTTGCTGTTCATTCGTAAGTCCTTTGGCGTCATGAGCAGATATTTCACCCAACAAATCATAGGGACTTCCCATATCAAGCGGTTCACCAGATTCGATATTTACCAAAGTAAGATCAATCGTACTTCCTCGAGAATGACCTGAACGACGAGATAAATAACCTAACTGAAATACATTTTTCTTATCAATGTCAGGGTAGAATTGTTCCTGCATCCTCGTGTCCTGCTCATCTGCAGCCCACTCAATAAACCGCTCTACTGCTTTATGCGGGCGATAAGCATCGTAAATTAGAAAGGCATAACCTTGCTTCGCTAGCTCTTGCTCAGCTTGCAATAATGCTTTCGCTGCTTTCTCACTTAAAATTGCGTAAGGTGCGTTGTAGCCATCGATGCGTTCACCAATAAAATTATTGTCGCTATAGTAACGAATCTCATAAAGTGCATGCTCTAGCACTTCATCAACATAAACAAATCCGTCGGGAAGCTGTCGCTTTTTCGCGATAGGTTCGACTTCCTTTTCGAGTGATGTCGTATCTGCTTCTGAGGTCGGTGCCTGTTCCGCCTGAGCCTGATCTTCACCATCTACGCTCAATGAGCCCGCTTGAGGTGAAGCTGCACCTGCCTCTTGCGATACTGATCCTACTTCTGGTGATGGTGCTCCAACTTCAGAGGATGAGTATTCGGCCACATCCGAGATTATCTCAGCTTCTGCTTCTGCTGCAGCCAGTTCACCTGTGCCCTGAGTCAAGCCTTCTTCGCTATCTATACTCGTGCCTACTGCATGAGTCGATTGAACTACTCCGTTCTCATTAGGGGAGGAATTTGAATCCTTTGAATGAGTGCTACAGCCTACTATTACAAGTAACAATGCTATGCAGAGAAATATTAGTAGTTGTCGCAACTATGTACCCTCCCTATAACAGATGATTAGTTTGCTATTAATCGTTCTAATACTAATGCAACACCATCCTCATCATTGCTGCTAGTCACTTCGTCAGCAAGCTGCTTCAATTCCTCAACAGCATTGCCCATTGCTACACTATAACAACTAGTTTGAAAGAGTCCAATATCATTGGTATCATCACCAAACACAATGACGTCGCTTAGCGGAAGCTTATATTCTTGACATAATTGCTGCAGCGCTAGCTCTTTTCCTACCTGCAAATGAGAGATCTGTATAAGCTCGCCACGATCCGTTACGAGTATCCTTACCTTATCGCCAAATCTATTCATTAATGACTCATAGTTTGCCATTTTTGCAGCAATAATTTTAGTTGGCTGGAGTAATTTAAGCTGCTCAAGTGGCAGAACGATTGGCATTCCTCCAACTGCATGTATTACGTCGATATCAAATTCTCGCGGTGCATACCATTGATCAGCAACCTCGATACTAACGTCAACCTTGTCATCTTGTAGTATGTAATCTAGTAATGAAGCGGAAAGCTCTTGCTCCAATGCCTGATGATTCGATAAGTTCGTGTACGGACAAGCGATCATTGCTCCATTGTAATAAATGAATGAGCTAATCCTGCGTATTTCTTCAGGAAGCAGAAGCTTAACAGAACGAGGTGGTCGTGCAGTAGCAACTATGATGCGAATTCCTTTTCCGTGAGCAGCAAGCAGCGCTTGGATGCTTCGCTCCGATACTTCTTTTTTAGAACTTAGCAATGTACCGTCTAAATCAACAACAATCGCTTTAATGTCCATATTACCGCACCTTTCACATTTCTACTCAACAGCTTGCCTTCTTCTTTTAATTCTGAGCTTATATAATAAATACGTCATCATCAGTGATTCATTATCGTTATGAACAGCCACCTTATTAATAAAATAAAAATCATCCACTGTAATGTCTAGTTTCGCAATTGGTGTCACAGGCTGTTCACTTATCCATTCATCAAAGTAAACCCTACCCTTACTCGCTCTTCTAAAGCTTGATTTGGGCAAAATATAAATACTGCCCGATGTCCACGGCTGATTAGAGATTGTAGAAGCATTTAAGGAATAAAAGTGAAACCGTCTTCCCTTAGCATAAATGCAGCCGTTACGAAAGCCTCCTAACACATTACTGCGATTCAAAACAGCATAAAATACCGACCAGTTAGGGTCCGCTGCAGCAAATACGGCCTCTACTAATTCATTGTTATACAGCGTTTGCTTCCTAGGCTGGAATCTGTCAATCTCCTTATTATTGGAACCATGAAAAAGATACTGACCACCTTCTGATAGATACTGAAGAAATTTAAGCTTAGGATATGGAAGATTGTATTCAGGGTTCTGTCCGTTAGTGTATTGAGCAGCAAGCTCCTCATATGCCGCCTGCTCCATAGCCGTATAGCAAGGCTTCGGCATCTCGCTTAATAATGTTGACAGTAACCATGAAATCACAATCTCCAGCTCCCTTCATCTCATCATTTATCAGAATAAGCCAGTATCTCAGCTTTTTGCGGACGATCTAATGGCTTGACCACAGCTTGGACAATAGCTATAGGTTGTATTCGCAACATTATGGCCACAGCTAGGACAGAAATTGATATCACCGTTAAATATTAGGTTTTGCTCGGTTTTATCTGCGGATGGTTGATTTCCCCTATGCTCTGTATTGTTGTAATGCTCTTGAGGTGCTCTACCGTATTTCAAATTAAGCGGATCTGGCTCGTTCTCGGTAATATCAAAGACCGACATACGATTTTCACTCGTTGCATTTTTTAGATTATATACTGCTGAAAAGATAGAAATCCCGATAAAAACAATGCCGAACAATACAAAAAAACCAGGAGCACCCATGCTCGCTGCACCAAACGTCCAGATGATACCAAACAATCCAGCTCCAATTGCTCCTACTCCACCCATCATCGATGGGCCTCTACCAGGCTTTACACTTTTCATTTACACCACTCCAATCCCTGTATGTTCAAGCCTTTCTCCACGTTGCCCTAGTATATCCAATTCTCATACCAGCTCGCTCCATATTACGGTGACTAGTAGAACAATATGCACACTGAGCGATGACCAAATCACAACCATAGTGATATGCGTCATTAATCCTTTGTAATAGCAAGTGCTGCTGTAGACCTAGTTGACGATATTGCGGTAGTGTGGCTGCGAAGGTTAAGGACGCGATGTTATCCTGCATATGCATAACTGCGACAGCTGCAGCCCTTCCTGCGTAGAATGCGATATAATATTTCCAATGATCTCGAGCATATAAAACCGCGTTATTGGCCGCAACTGCAGCTTTACCGTCTAATGAAAGTCCTGTTCCTAGACAGTGAATCTCTGCATATAACTCCATCTCATCTTCTCGAAGAGCACGCACAACAATATCGTTATTACTATTGATGTGATCTACTTCCTTTGCCTCGCAATATAAAGTCGAATGAAAGCCTGCTTGGTAGAATCCAGCCTGATGTAATTTTTTTAGAACTGCGTCATGAGCATGGCTCGGAATGATATGAAGCTCTGGAGCTCTTCCTCTTTCCTCGTAGAAATGGAGCAATTCCGCAACATTAGCTTCCTCGATGGAACCTTTTACGTTATTAAAAAGCCCCCACGGCATCGTTTTACTATAAAATGCGATACTATTTCCGAAGACTTTAACCTCAACACCTTCAGGATTACCTTCTCGATTAGCAATTGCTCCCATTCGATCAACCATATAGTTGATCTCGCTTCTCTCTAAGCGAGCAACAATCTGTTCACTAATGATTAATTTCTCCTTCACCAACTTTCATCGTCCTTTCTAGCTCAGCCACTATTCTGTACTGGATATCATTTTCCAGTAATACGCAAACTCTCCAATTATGTTTCTCATTTATATTTTTGAATTAGTTGTTGTAGTCCTTCCTCAATATCCCCTTGAAATATCTCACCATGGTAACAAATGAGCCGGTTAATTTCGTATCGTAGTAAAGCTTCTACCGACTTGACCGCTTCATCTAAATCGAGAGCATGCTGCGGATTAGCGATGTTAAGCTGTCCATCTTCAATAACGATTGCATCAGCCGCAATAAGCGTCCTCGTTTGACGCAAATACAATGATATATGTCCCGGCATATGTCCTGGCGTATGTACGATCTCGATACCATCGCACCATGGAAGCAACGCTCCACTTGATACCGTTACATCGACGCCAACAGTCTCAATACTTTGCAAAAATTGAATAAATTGTTCTGCGGAAGATCTGTACGCTTCAGGAATTTCATTCAATGTTGATTCAGCCTGTTCAAGTCGTAAGGACTTCTTCTTAGCTTCAATATAAGGCTTCTCTAGCTCGTGGGCGATAATTTCGATATGCGGATATGCCCGCTTCAATGCTGCTAGTGAGCCGATATGGTCCATATCATGATGGGTTACAATCAGTTTAGTAATTGACGCCAAACTAAGCTGATGTCTATTCGCCGCCTCTTCCAGATGAGGTATAAACTGAGGATAGCCACAGTCAATTAATATAAGCTCATTTTCATCTTCTAGTATGACCGGATAGATCTGCTGCTTCTGACCGTTATAGTCGAACTCAATATCAAGTACATAACAGTTACTCATATGTTTTCACATCCTATAGAAATGATAGATTATTACCTTTCCAAAACATTCCACTATTTAGTTTGTGTTACATTTTAGCATCCACATGGTATTATGTCTATTTATAAGATTCCCCTACTACAATCCTGCCCCCTACTGCCATTGAACGTGCAAAAGCACCCCATATTTCCCATTAGCAAATTATGCTATTATTTTAATAAGGTCTGAGTATCTCAAATTGTTTCAATATTAATAAGGAGTGGTATTTATGGAAGTTGTAATCCCTACTCGTAAGCTAACATACACGAAAGAACAATTTGAGCTTTGGAAAAATGGTGATAGAGAAGATTGTAATGACCCTTTTTGCAGAAAACTTATAGGAATGAAAGGGTACGGAGAATATATTGCTGGGAGATATTTCGAATCGTTAGGTTATGAATGGATACATCATGATTTCAATCTATTTGGTGGAAATAGACTCGGTAAGTATCCAAAAGCAGAAGCAATATTTCGTACATATTTTGGCGACGAGAGATATGAAAAAGGGAGAGGTTTCTATCCATCCTTCTATCCATTTGTTCAGCTAGAAGAACCAGATCTAATGGTTTACAAGCCCGACTTCTCGGAAATCCGTTTTGTCGAGTGTAAAAGACGTGATACCTATGACAAATTAAGAGAGAAGCAGGTCAGAGGGCTTGCCCTCGTGAAGCTGTTATTTGATTGTCCAGTTGAGATTATTGAGATCATAGAAGAAGGAAAGGGAGAGGTAGGAGAAGGAGATCCGTTTATATGGAGGTTTTAGATGAATCCCCCATAAGATATTTTATTTTATTGCAAATTAGCAGAATAGCAAACAGGAAAGGTTTATACAAACAGAAAAAAGACTGGAGAAAGGTCGAAGGCAACTTAGACTTTTTCCAGTCTTTAGTGAATTGAGAACAGTGATTTATATTCAGGGACAGTGATCATTCGAATGGATAGAATTATCTAGTTTAGCTAAACTTCCTGTAGAAACATAATAATTCCTGTCCTCACCCTCAATCCCCCACTCGCCTACTCCCACGCCGCCTCTCCCCTGATTTCAAGATAATAATTAGTGTCTGCCCCTGTGAGGTTTAACAGGCTCAAAACTGGAAGAAAAATGGTTGAATTGTGAACGAAAACGAATAATAATTAGTGTCCAGGAAGGGCAGGGGAAGAAATGGGAAGATCGTTGGGAATAGGTATTGATTGAGGGGACGATCGAGTTAATGCAAGAATAAAGATTGTAAGCGTCAAATAAGATAGTGTATGGAATCACCTATTCAACTTTGAGATAATCCTTTTAGAGTAAAGTCACAACTGTCTTTAGAGTTTTTAGACTTTACTCTAAAAACTCTAAGGAGTGAAT
>Ga0182739_1000450_pt1 | contig 54092 bp, 44 predicted proteins | sample eDN5th30CBELigBY_FD_128873 | JGI IMG/M metagenome (GOLD analysis project Ga0182739, IMG submission 128873) | Enriched backyard soil microbial communities from Emeryville, California, USA - eDNA 5th pass 30_C BE-Lig BY (version 2) (version 2) | ecosystem: Environmental > Terrestrial > Soil >... | reverse complement strand
GGAGGGTCGGGATGCTCCGACGAGGGCGGCGGAGACGTTCGGGTTCTGCAGGACCCAGGCGATCGCCAGCTGGGGCATGGTCAGTCCCGCATCCGCCGCGATCGGCTTCAGGTTCTGCACGGCGACCAGCATCTCGTCGGTCATGAGCCGCTTGATGTTCTGCGCGCCGCTCTTCTCATCGGTCGCGCGCGAACCCGCGGGCGCCGGCTGTCCGGGGAGGTATTTGCCGGAGAGGATGCCCTGGGCCATCGGCGACCAGACGATCTGGGTGATCCCGAGCTCTTGCGAGGTGGGGATGACCTTGCCCTCGATGACGCGCCACAGCGCGGAGTACTGCGGCTGATTGGAGACCAGCTGGATACCGAGTTCCTTCGCGAGGGCGTGCCCTGCGCGAAGCTGTTCGGCCGTCCACTCCGACACACCGATGTACAGCGCCTTTCCCTGCCGGACGATGTCGGCGAACGCCTGCATCGTCTCCTCCAACGGCGTCTCATGGTCGTACCGATGCGCCTGATACAGATCGATGTAGTCCGTCCCCAGCCGACGCAGCGACCCGTGGATCGAATCCATGATGTGCTTGCGGCTCAGGCCGGTGTCGTTCGGCCCCTTGGGGCCGGTGGGCCAGTACACCTTCGTGAAGATCTCGAGCGACTCGCGCCGCTGACCCTTCAGCGCCTCGCCGAGCACCGTCTCGGCGGCCGTGTTCGCGTACACGTCGGCGGTGTCGAAGCTCGTGATGCCGAGCTCGAGCGCCTTGCGCACCGTCTCGATCGCGGCGAGGTCCTCGACCTGCGACCCGTGGGTCACCCAGTTCCCGTACGTGATCTCCGACACCTTGAAGCCGCTGCTGCCCAGAAACCTGTAGTTCACCATCCCCCCACGCTATCCCCCACCGCCGACGCCCGCGCCCTGGCCGGGGCGCACCCCCGCCGCTCGCGTCCCCAGCGATGAGTTGCCTCACCGCTGATGCTGGGCCCGCGTCAGGGGACGGGGGTGGCCGCGGCGGCGGCTTCGTCGGCCTCGGTTGCGACGAGCTGACCGCACGCGCCGTCGATCTCCTTGCCGCGGGTGTCGCGGAGGGTTGTGGGGATGCCGTGGGCTTCGAGACGGCGGACGAACTCGGTCTGGACGGAGCGGTCGGATGCGGTCCAGATCGAGCCGGGCGTCGGATTGAGCGGAATCGGATTGACGTGCACCCAGCCGCGGCCGCGCGCGTTCAGCTTCTCGCCGAGCAGATCGGCGCGCCATCCGTGGTCGTTCATGTCCTTGATGAGCGCGTACTCGATCGAGACGCGACGTCCGGTCTTGTCGAAGTACTCGCGTGCGGCGTCGAGGGCTTCGTCGACCTTCCACCGGGAGTTCACCGGTATGAGTTCGTCCCGCAGTTCGTCATCCGGTGCGTGCAACGAGAGCGCGAAGGTGACCGGAATCGCCTCATCCGCCAGCTTGCGGATCGCCGGCACGAGCCCGACCGTCGACACCGTGATGCCGCGCGCGCTCATGCCGATGCCGTGCGACTTGTCGACCATCACGCGGACGGCCTGCATGACGCGCGCATAGTTCGCGAGCGGTTCCCCCATCCCCATGAAGACGATGTTGCTCACTCGTTCGGGCGCATCGCCCGCGCGCTGCTTCCCACCCAGACCACCCTCGGCGATCAGACGGTTCGCGCGCACGACCTGGGCGACGATCTCGGCCGCCGACATGTTCCGCGTCAGACCCGCCTGGCCTGTCGCGCAGAACGGGCAGTTCATCCCGCATCCGGCCTGGCTCGACACACACAGGGTGATCCGACCCGGGTATCGCATGAGGACGGATTCGACGAGGGCGCCATCGTGCAACTTCCAGAGGAACTTGATCGTGTCGCCGCTGTCGGTCTGCAGTCGACGAACCTCGCTCAGCAGGGGCGGCAGCAGCCCGTGCACGAGATCCTCGCGCCCCGCGGCGGGCAGGTCCGTCATGAGCGCGGGGTCGTCCGTGAAATGCGTGAAGTAGTGCTTCTCGAGCTGCTTCGCTCGGAACCCGGGCAGACCCAGCTCGGTGACCTTCTCGACGCGCTGCTCGGGCGTGAGGTCGGCCAGGTGCACGGGCGGCTTGCCACGCTTGGGGCTCGCGAACTGGAGCAACGGCCGTCCCGACGCATCCTTCTGCTGCGACCAGCCCTCCGTCGCCGGGCGCACCTGCCGGATTCCGCCCCGCGACGTCTGCTCGCTCATACTCCCCAGGGTACCCGCCACGGTCTCCGCGAGCCCTTCAGATCACCAGCAGGTACAGGGCGCCGACGATCGTCAGCACGATCACGATCCACTCGAACACCCGCTGGCTGATGCGGCTCGCGATGAACCGGCCGATGAATGCACCGGCGATCACCGCCGGGATGAGCACGAGATCCAGGATCAGACCGGGTACGGTGATCAGCCCGAGTCCGATCGAGAACGGGAGCTTCGCGATGTTGACGATGGCGAAGAACCAGGCCGCCGTTCCCAGGAACGCCTTCACCGGAAACCGTGCCGCAAGGAAGTACATGGACATGACCGGACCGCCCGCGTTCGCGACCATCGTCGTGAATCCGCCGAGCGAGCCGTAGGCCGCCGCCGCGATGCGGCGCGGAGGGCCGGTGGATGCTGGGCCGACAGCGGCGCGCCTGCGCCACAGCGTGATCGCGACGAGCACGAGAAGGATGACGGCGATCGTGCGCCGCACCCCCGCATCCGATGCGAACGCCAGGAACAGCGCTCCCGCGACGAGCCCTGCCGCGACGGCCGGCGCCAGACGGAGCAGGGCAGGGATGTCGGCGTGCCGCCGATACGCCCACAGCGCGAACAGGTCGCCCACGATGAGCAGGACAAGGATCGTCCCGGTGGACTGTTTCGCGGGCAGCACCGCGGCGAACAGCGCGACGGCGACCGTGCTCGCTCCGGGCAGGGCTGCTTTGGAGAGTCCGATCACGAGCGCACCCACCGCGAGCAGGGTCCACGCGAGCGCGGTCAGCTCCGGCATGCGCGGGATGCGGTCGAAGTCACCCGTTCACGCTAGTGCGGCGAGCAACCATCTCGGCGCACGGGGCACCTTCTCGGCGGCAGTCAGTCCAGGAAGATGTCGGGGAAGAGGTCGGCGTCGGGCGTGCCGGGGGTCGCGGCGTAGCCGGAGAAGTCCGTGACGCCGGCCTCCTCGAGCACGTCCTCGACGATCAGGGTCTGCCCCGTGCGCTCGCGCGCCGGGCGCGTGATCACCTCATAGGCCGCGTCGGCGTAGATCTCCGGGGTCCGGCTGACCTTCATCATGCGGTCGCCGCCGAGTGCGAACTGCACGGCGGCGGTCGCGATCGTCGTCCGCGGCCACAGGGTGTTGGCGGCGATCCCGTCACGGGCGAACTCGGCGGCCATCCCGAGCGTCACCATCGTCATGCCGTACTTGGCGAGCGTGTATCCCGTGTGCGCGCCCAGCCAGCGCGGCGACAGGTTCAGCGGCGGCGAGAGGGAGAGGATGTGCGGATTCTCCGCGTCGCGCAGAATCGGGACCGCCGTCCGGCTGAGCAGGAACGTGCCGCGCACGTTGACGTCTTGCATGAGGTCGTACTTCTTCGCCGCCAGCTCAAGGGACCCCGACAGGTCGATGACGCTCGCGTTGTTGATCACGATGTCGATGCCGCCGAACTCGCCCTGCGTCTTGAGCACGGCTTCCGTGATGTCGTCGTCGTTGCGGACGTCGCCGACGATGGGCAGCGCCTGTCCGCCGGCGGCGTGGATCTGATCCGCGGCGCTGTGCACGGTGCCTTCGAGCTTCGGATGCGGCGTATCGGTCTTCGCGATGAGTGCGACGTTGGCGCCGTCCGCGGCCGCGCGCAGCGCGATCGCGAGGCCGATGCCGCGGCTGCCTCCGGACATCAGGATCGTCTTGCCCTCAAGCGGACGGTCGGAGCGCGGGTCTGTCATGTCGGGTCCTTACATGTGTGGGGGTCGGCGGCGGATGCTCAGCGCGCGGACCGTGCGGCGAAAGCAGCAATCCGGGCCCGGGCGTCGGGAGTATCGAAGGCGGCGCCGATCGTGCGCGCCTCCTCCGCAAGCTGTTCGGCGAAGGACCGCTCGGAACGGGAGCGGACGAGGCGCTTGGCCTGTCCGTAGGCGGCAGCCGCCCCGGACAGCCAGCCGCGGGCGACCTCCTCGGCGCGTGCCTTCACGTCGCCGGAGGGCACGACCTCGGCGACCAGGCCCCACTCGAGCGCCTCGGCCGCGGTGAGCATCCGGTCGCTGAGCACGAGCTGCAGCGCACGGCGCTCACCGATGGCCGCTGCGAGCTGGGCGGAGACGGACAGGTCCGGGGTCAGCCCGATGTTGGCGTAGAGGCTGCCGATGCGAGAGTCCTCGCCGACGATCGCGTAGTCGGAGCTCAGGAGGATGCCCAGTCCGCCGCCCGCCGTCGTCCCGTGCGCGGCCGCGACGACGGGAACCGACGACTCCGTCAACGCGCGGATGCCCGTGTTGATGACACCGGCGAGCTCGGTGATGCCGCTGCCGGAGTCGACCTGGGCCGACATCGCGATCACGTCGCCGCCGGCGCAGAAGGCCGGACCCGCCGCATCCAGCAGGATCGCGCCCACATCGGTGCGCGTCGTCGCCTCGACGGTGACGGCGGCCCAGGCGTGCGCCATCGACTGTTCGAACGCGTTGAGCCGCTCCGGCCGATTGAGCGTGATGCGGGCGAGTCCGTCGTCGATGACGAGCGAGATCGGTTCGGGCATCGGGTCTCCTCTTCGAGAATGTGACGTCGGGTCAGCGCGGGGCTGTCGGGGAGAGCACGGTCAGCGGGGTGCCATCCGGATCGACCCGTCGAGGCGGATCGTCTCGCCGTTGAGGTATCCGTTCTCGACGATGTGCATGGCCAGCGCGGCGTACTCCTCGGGTCGCCCCAGACGCGCCGGATGCGGGACCTGCTGCCCCAGCGACACCTGGGCCGCCTCCGGCAGACCCTTGAGCATCGGCGTCTCCATGATCCCCGGGGCGATCGTGCACACGCGGATGGCGAAGCGCGCGAGCTCGCGCGCGATAGGGAGCGTCATCGCATGGACGCCGCCCTTGCTCGCCGAGTAGGCGGGCTGGCCGATCTGTCCGTCGAAGGCGGCGACACTCGCGGTGTTCACGATGACACCGCGGTCACCATCGGCACCGGGTTCGTTCTCCGTCATGGTCGACGCCGCCTGCCCGATGACGTTGAACGTGCCGACGATGTTGATGCGGACGACCCGCTCGAAGCCTTCCAACGGTGTGGGGTTGCCGTCGCGGTCGAGCACCTTCGCGGGCGGCGCGATGCCGGCGCAGTTGACGACGACGCGCAGCGGGCCGAGCGCCGCCACCTCCGCGACGGCCCCGCGCACCTCGTCGACGTTCGTGACATCCGCGGGCAGGAACACGCCGCCCAGTTCCGCCGCGATCGCGGCACCGTTCGAGGAGGGGAGGTCGAGGATGCCCACTGTTGCGCCGGCCGCCGCCAGTCGCCGCGCCGTCGCGAGGCCGAGTCCACTCGCGCCGCCCGTGATCAGGGCCGTCGATGATGAGATGTCCATGCGCTCTCCTTTGACGCTCGAATCAGGTTTGACGCTCGAACCAGGTGTGACGCTCGAACCGCTTCGACGCTCGAAACCGCGCGGCATTCAGTTCCAGAGTAGTGGAGACTCAATGCCACCCGTGTCGCGTGTGCCGTGCCGCCCACGCTACGCGAGTGGCACGGAGCGCGCACGGGGTGTTGACTCAGGGCATGACGCTCCTGCTCAAGCGGGTGTACGACCCGCCTTCTCCCGAGGATGGCTTCCGCATTCTGGTGGATCGACTCTGGCCGCGCGGACTGTCGAGGGACCGCGCCGAGGTGGACCTGTGGGCGAAGGATGTCGCGCCGAGCGCCGCCCTGCGCACCGCCTTCCACCACGACGGGCTCCCGTGGGACGCCTTCGTGTCGGCGTACCGGACCGAACTGCAGGGCAGCCCGGCACTCGCCCAGCTGCGCCGCACGGTCGCCGAGCACGACCGCGTGACCCTGTTGTTCGGGGCGCACGACCCTCAGCACAATCAGGCGGTCGTCCTCCGCGACCTCCTCGCGGGTGGGTGAACTGTCGTGACGGATGCTGCGAATCGGGCAACGCGACGCGCCGCCGTCACCGAGTACGCGGGCGAACGACACGTCGTGATCACGCGATACCTTGCGGGCGCGCCCGCGGACGTGTGGGCGGAACTGGCCGAGCCCGACGGGTTGGCCCTCTGGTGCGGCGCGGACGTAGCGGCCGGGCTCACGGTCGAGGTGTCCGACCCGCCCGTGCGATTCGAGGGCCGCACCGGCGCGGGACGGCTGTGGTTCGAACTCGTGCCGGACGAAGACGTCACGGTGCTCACGGCGGGTCGCGTGCTCGCCCCCGGCGACGATGCCCCCGCGATCGCGCGTGCCTGGGACCTCCTCCTCGACGCCTTCATCGCCGCCCGCCCTCCTCGGTGATCGAGTAGCGCGAAGCACCGCTCGGGCGCTACTCGACGACCGGGTCGGGGGATCCCCACCCCGGCGTCCCCTCACAGGGTGAAGACGAACGTCCACGTGCCGGCGGCGACCGCGGCGGTGACGGCCGCCGCCGCGATCACGAGCGCGAGCAGCACGAGGCCGGCGTCGCGCGCGTGCAGACGCGACACGCGCGCCCACGTGCGCGGGACGGGCGCGCCGAAGCCGCGGGCCTCCATCGCCGTGGCGAGCTTGCTCCCCCGTCGGATCGCGAGCACGAACAGCGCGAACGCCTGGCCGGCGAACCGCCGCAGGCGACCGTGATCGGCGACACCCCGCGCACGCCGGGCGAGGCCCAGCTCGCGCCAATCGTCGACCAGCAGTCCGACGAGGCGCAGGCCGGCGAGGGCGCCCAGCACGAACCGCGCAGGCAGGTGGGCGAGTTGGCCGAGCGCGTCGGCGAGATCGGTGGGGTCGGTCGTCGCGAACAGCACGACCGACGGGATCGCGATCGCGAGCACGCGCAGCACGATCGCCAGCGCCAGGCCGATCGACCCGTCGCTGATGCGCAGCACGCCCCACTCGACGTACACCGTGCCCGACACGCGCCCGTACAGCACCGTCGCCACGCCTGCCAGCACAGCGGATGCGGCGATCGGCCAGAGGCGCAGCCAGATCTGTCGCGGATCCAGCCGGGCGAACGGGAGCGCCACGAGGATGAGCGCGAGCGCCACGCCCGCCGAGACGGGGTCGATCGAGAGCAGCAATGTGAGCGCGATGATCATGGCTGCGGCGAGCTTCGCGAGCGCGTTGATCCGACCGAGCGGGCTGCGGCGGGCATCCACGAGGAAGAGACTCACGGCACCCCCACCGTGAGGGTGCTGTCGGCGAGCACGCGGACGAGGTCGAGATCGTGGGTGACGAACACGATCGCCGTGCCGGCCGCGCGCACATCGGCCATGATCGCCGCGAGTTCGCGCCAGGTCCGCGCATCCTGCCCGAACGTCGGCTCGTCGAGCACGAGCATCCGCGGCTGCGTCGCGAGAGCGGACGCGACCGTCAGCCGCCGCTTCTCACCGCCGGAGAGGGTGAAGGGGTTGACGGCGGCCAGGCGGGTCAGCCGCAGTCGCTCCAGCAGCGGCTCCACGCGCGCCGCAATCTCGGCCTCGGGGAGCCGCAGCGCGCGCGGTCCGATCTCGAGCTCGGCGCGCACAGACGTCGCCAAGAGCTGATGCTCCGGGTCCTGGAACACGGTGCCGATGCGGGTCAGCAGCTCCGACGAACGCCATCGCAGCGGATCCAGTCCGGGGTCGGGGGTGCCGCGCAGCGCCGTGGTGGCGGCCACGGCGCCCGTGACGGGTGCGAGGAGTCCCGCGAGCGTGAGTGCGAGCGTGGACTTTCCGGCGCCGTTCGGTCCCGTGATCGCCAGCGCCCGCCCGGCATGGACGGAGACGTCCATTCCGGATGCGGCGACCACCGCCTCACTGGACCCGAAACCGCGCCGCCCCACAGCGAGCCCCTGCGCGCGGATCAACCCGCCACCCGCATGATCGCCGCCGGCAGCACCGTCCCGGCCCGAACCGTTGCCCGGAACGGCGGGACGGATACCCGGAACCCACACTCCCGCATCCGTCAGTGCACGCTCGTGCGTCGCGAACACGGTCTCCGGGCTGCCGTCGGCGAGCACGCCCCCGCCCTCGGCGAGCACGATGACACGGTCCACGTGCTCCGCCCACACGTCGACGCGGTGTTCCACGACGACGAGCGTCGCCGCCGTGCGGTAGAGGGAGCGGAGCACGGCGTCACGGACCTCGATCACCCCGGCCGGATCGAGGTTCGCGGTCGGCTCGTCCAGGAGGAGCAGTCCCGGCTGCATGGCGATCGCGCCGGCCAGTGCGAGCCGCTGCTTCTGGCCGCCCGAGAGCGCGCTCGTCGAACGGTCGAGGGCGACGTCGAGACCCACCGCATCCAATGCCGACCGTACCCTCGCCCAGATCTCGTCCCGTGGCACACCGAGGTTCTCGCAGCCGAAGGCGACGTCATCGCCGACCCGCGCGAGGATCACCTGCGCGTCGGGATCCTGCAGGACCATCCCGACCCGCCCGCGGGCGTCGGATGCGGGTGCCCCGCCCACCTGGAGCGTGCCGCGCTGCTCACCGTCCTCGTCGTCGCCGAGGACACCGGCGAGCCCGCGCAGCAGCGTGCTCTTACCGGATCCGCTCGCGCCGAGGAGGAGGACCCGCTCGCCGGCGGCGATGTCGAGGTCGAGGTCGGAGACCGCCCAACGCCGTCGTCCCGCGTGCCGCCATCCCCAGCCGTGCGCCCGGATGTCGACCGAGCTCATCGTCCGCTCGCGCGGAACGACCGCCTCCTGACGGGGATCCGTCGTCTTCTCACGCGGCGTCGGGGTCGGCGTCGCCCGTGTGCGCACGCCCTTCGCGACCGGCCGCGAACCGGTCCAGAGCGCCGGTCGCCGCGAGCGCTCGGACGATGAGCCACGACACGAACCCGGCGATCACGATGCCCGAGACGATCGCGCTCACGAGGTAGACCAGGCGGACTTCGAGTCCCAGCGCCGCGACCGACGTGAAGGTCGTGTCCAGCAGACCGGTCGACAACCCCGCGACGGCACCCGCGACGAGTGCGCCGACGAGACGCCAGTTCGCGTACAGGAGCAGCGCGAAGCCGATCTCAGCGGCAAGACCCTGCACGACGCCCCAAATCAGGGTTTCGAAGCCCCACTGCGTCCCGATCGCCATCGACACGACGGCCGCGACGACCTCCGTGTACAGCGCGGCACCGGGCTTGCGGACGACGAGCCCGCCGAGGACGCCCGCGAAAAGCCACCCGCCGGCCATCAGGCCGGACAGCCCGGGCGAGAGCACCAGGAGTGTCTCGAACGCGGGCCAGGTGAGACCCCACAGCCAGAACAGCACACCGGCGGCGACGCCGATGACGCTCGCGACGACGATGTCGACGACCCGCCAGCGCCAGACGATGCGGGGCCGCGAACGTGTGCCGCCCGAACGCGACGAGACCGATACGTCAGAAGTGGACGTGGACGAATGCATTTCTCAGCTCCTCCCTGCGCCGGCATGATCCGGATCAGGTTCGACGGTCGAAGCGTGGATCGCTTCCTCTCAGCCCGGCTCACCGGACTCCCGTGGTGTGTGGCAATGAGTATAGCCCCGTGCGCGACCCGATAGGTTATGGCAATGGCCCCCGACGACTCGCAGCGCTCGATCGCGCCCTCGCGCCGGTCCCTGCGGGAAGCCGCCACCGCCCCGTCGCCGCAACGTCCCGCATCCGCGCGTCCTGCATCCGGTCGCCGGGCATCCGCTCGTTCCACGACCGCGCGCCCCCAGGCACTGACGTGGGTGAGCGCCGAGACGGTGACGGCACGACCCGTCGCGTGGCCCGATGGGGGCGCAGCGGTCGTCGAGCCGCCGCTCGTCGCCCGCTGGCCTCGACGCTCCGTGTGGCGGGCGCCGCTGCTCGTCCCGCTCATGACGGCACTCGTGATGGCGACGATCTATGCGGTGGCGATGCTCATGTGGCCGTTGCACGCCGTGACACCCACGATCGCCGCGCAGGAGGTGACCCCGGTCGCCGCGCCCGCCGCGGTCATGCCGTGGCCCGCACAGGGATCGGCCGCAGTATCGGTCGCCGGCATCAGCGGATCGCTCGCTAGCAGCCCCGACGCGGTCACGATGGCGAGCATCACGAAAGTCATCGCGAGTCTCGTGATCCTCGAAGAGATGCCGCTCGCGCTCGGCGAGCAGGGACCGTCGTTCTCGTTCAGCAGACAGACCGCGGGCGACTATCTCTCGCGCGACGAATCAGCGCTTCGCGTGCCGGTGGGCGGGTCGCTGACGCAGTACCAACTGCTCGAGGGCACGCTCATCGGTTCCGCCGGCAACTACATCGACAGGCTGGCGGATGCTCTGTATCCCAACGACGCCGTCTTCGCCCGCGCCGCGATGCAATGGCTGGACGCACACGGCATCACGGGCATCACGATCGCCGATCCCTCCGGTATCGGGGTGCGCAACACCGCGACACCCGAGGATCTCCTCGCGGTCGCACGGCTCGCGATGGCGCATCCCGTCATCGCCGAGATCGTCGGGAAGACCTCCGTCGACCTGCCGGGCGCGGGGCTTGTCGAGAACACCAATCGGCTGCTGGCCGACCCGGGTGTCGTCGGGATCAAGACGGGGATGCTCAACGACGCCTACAACGTTCTGCTCGCGAAGGACATCGTCGTCGGCGAGACCACGGTCCGCGTGTATGCCGACGTGCTGCACCAGAGCGACCCGGACACACGTTCGGCCATCGCGCGACAGCTGTTCGCAGCCCTCGAGGAACAGCTCCAGCCCACGACGACGGTCGCCCAGGGCACGGTCGTCGGGACCGTCACGACGGAGTGGGGCGAGAGCGTCGATGTCGTCGCCGCCGCAGACGCCGACCTCATCCTCTGGAACGCGTCCCCCGCGACGGCGGTCGCGACCCTCCAGCTCGGGGAGGCGCGTGTCGCGGGAGCCGACGTCGGCACGGTCGCGGTGACCGGTCCGCTGGGAAGCGCCGCGGTCGCCGCCGAGCTCGCCGCCGACATCGAACCCCCCAGCCCGTGGTGGCGCCTGACACACCCGCTGGAACTGCTCGGGCTGCGCTAGGCCTGCGACGCCTGCTGCCGGACGGCGAGAGTGCTTCTGACGGACGAGAGTGTGGGGCTACAGCCAGCATCTCGTCCGCCAGAAGCACGCTCGCGGCTCGGCACGCTCGCGGGTCGGTCAGTCGGCTGCGGGGTCGTGGGGGCCGCGCACGAGTTCGCACACCCACCACACGAGGAGGGCGACGATGACGACGAGGAACACATCGCCCGCGCCGAGGGGACGCAGCAGCCAGAGCCACACGACCGCGAGCACGGCGATCACGGCGCGGACGAGCACCCGGTTGGTGTCCATCCAGGCGCCGAAGCGTCCCGTGTGCACACCGCGCTCGGCGAGGAACCCCCGCGCTGCCGCGGTCGTGCCGTCGACCGCGCGGCGGGTCGCGATGGCGCCTCGCCATCGACCCTGCGTCCAGGCGAAGACGGCGACGACGATCCCGATGACGACCAGGACGAGTGCGGTCTGGCGCATCGCACCGATCACCTGCGCGTACACGGATCCCAGCGCGGGGCTGGGCACACCGATCTGGTTCGCGGCGATCCCCATCACGGTGTCACCGACGGCCAACGTCGTCGCGAGGGTTCCCGCGCCCAGCGCGAGGCCGAGTCCCGCGCCGAGGAGCGCGGCCGAGCGGCGGCGGGCGACGAGGATCCCGGCCACGAACAGCACGAGGGTGAGCACCGGCAGCCACCATCCGGCGACGACGGCGACCCCGTAGACGAGGCGGACCGTGACGAGCGCGTCGCTCTGCACGATGACGATCGTGCGGTCCACGGCCGGGATCGCCGACGCGAAGCTCATCCCACGGTCAACGAGTCGCTTCTTGACCTCCTCGATGACGGGACCGAGCTCGATCCCCACAACGCCCCGATCGTCGATCGAGAGCACGCCACCCTCACCGCCGCCGGTCGCCGCGACCTCGAGCGCGCGGTGGCTGGCACGTAGCGCGGCCTCCCACACATCCGCGAACGCGTCGGACTGCACGACGCGCGCGACCGTCTGATCGACGAGGCTCTGGGCTCCCTGTGCGGCAGGAATCCGCAGCAGCTGCAGCGCCTGCTGTGCGCGCGGTGGCAGGTCCAGCGTTGCGATGCCGTCGAAGAGGGCATCCGTGAGACCGGCGATGTCGAGCTGCTCGTCGACGGCGGCGGTGACCTGGTCGATCACGAGCGCCTGGACATCGGCGTCGTCGATCAGTGGGGCGAACGCCGCCACGAATTTCTCGGTGTCGACGAGCTCCGCACGCGCCCAGGCACCGACGACCGACACAGGGGTGAGCAGCGTCGCGAGGACGATGAGAACGGCCGACAGCCAGGCGCGCCACACCCCGCGACTTGATCGCGCGGATGACTCGGGCTCAGTTGCCGCAATCTCGGCGGTCGAAGCGGTCGCTGCGTTCGCCGCCTTCTCCGCCTCGAGCGCGGCGACGCGTTCCCGCAGCGCGAGAAGCTCCTCGCGCTGCGGGAACGAGGCGTCGCCAACTGGCGGATCCGCTGATTTCATGAGCCGATCATCCCGCACACGGGAAGGTCGCGGCCAGCACCCTCGCCTGAACCGGGCGAGCCGGATGCTCGGGGGCGACCGGGGGCGGCCGGAATCCGGGGGTCGTCGGATGCTCGGGGGCGGCCGACGGGATCAGGCCTCAGCGGTCGGCGTCGTCCCCCGGTGCGGCACTCGCCTGCGAAGCATCCACCCGCAACGCATCCGTCGGCTCACCATCCGCCGGCGCCGCGTGCGGACCGACCGGGTCGATCCCCGTCGCCATCGCGACGGCGACCTCCGCCGCCGTCGCCTCCGGAGAGGTCGCCTCGGGGTCCGCGTCCGCACCCGACTCCACACCGGGCTCGCTGTCGGACTCGGCGTCCAGATCGGTCGCGGCCTGCTCGAACTGCGACTGGTACAGCCGGTAGTACGCACCCTGCGCGGCGATCAGCTCGTCGTGCGTGCCCTTCTCGACGATGTCACCGTGCTCCATCACGAGAATGAGGTCGGCGTCGCGGATCGTCGAGAGACGGTGCGCGATCACGAACGACGTGCGCCCCTGTCGCAGCGCAGCCATCGCGTGCTGGAGCAGCAGCTCGGTGCGCGTGTCGACCGACGACGTCGCCTCATCGAGGATGAGCACCGCGGGCTGGGCCACGAAGGCGCGCGCGATCGTGATGAGCTGCTTCTCGCCCGCCGACACGTTGGACGCATCCTCGTCGAGCACGGTGTCGTACCCGTCCGGGAGCGAATGCACGAACCGGTCGACGCGTGTCGCGATGGCCGCATCCACGACCTCCTCGTCCGTCGCCGAGGCGCGGCCGTAGCGGATGTTCTCCCGGATCGTGCCCGCGAACAACCACGGGTCCTGGAGCACCATGCCGGTGCGGGAACGCACATCGTCGCGCGTCAGCTGCGAGATGTCCTGCCCATCCAGCAGGATGCGGCCGCCGTCGAGCTCGTAGAAGCGCATCAACAGGTTGACCAGGGTCGTCTTGCCCGCGCCGGTCGGGCCCACGATCGCGACCGTCTGTCCGGGTTCGACCCGGAACGACAGGTCGGTGATCAGCGGACGCTCGGGCGAATACGAGAACTTCACGTTCTCGAACTCGATGACACCCTGCCCACCGTCCAGTGCGGGAGCATCCGCCGCATCCGGCTCCTGCTCCTCCGCATCGAGCAGTGCGAAGACCCGCTCGGCCGACGCGGTGCCCGACTGGACGACCGCCGCCATGCCGCCCAGTTCCGACAGCGGCTGCGTGAACTGCTGCGAGTACTGGATGAACGCCTGCACGTCGCCGAGGCGCAGGTTGCCACCCGCGACCATGAGCCCGCCGAGCACGGCGATGCCGACATAGGTGAGGCTGCCGATGAACGTCATGCCGGGCATGATCATCCCGGACAGGAACTGTGCCTTGAAGGCCGCCTCAAACAGTTCGTCGTTCTCCGCCTCAAACTTCGCGCGTGCGTCCTCTTCGCGACCGAACACGCGCACGAGCGCGTGTCCGGAGAACGACTCCTCGACGCGGGCATTGAGTCGCCCGACCTTGCGCCACTGGATGCCGAACGCCTTCTGCGACCGCGGACCGATGACGCCGAAGATGACGCCCATGAGCGGCAACGCGATCAGTGCGACGATCGCGAGCTGCCACGAGATCGAGAACATCATGATCAGCACACCCACGACCGTGAGCACCGCCGTCAACGCCCCGGACAGCGATTGCTGCATCGTCTGCGTGATGTTGTCGATATCGTTCGTCACGCGCGAGATCAGCTCGCCGCGCTGCACCTTGTCGAAGTACGCCAGCGGCAGCCGGTTGAGCTTGGACTCGACCGCCTCGCGCAGGCGCCACATCGTGCGCACCATGATGATGTTGATGACGTAGCCCTGCAGCCAGGTCAGGATCGCCGAGACGATGTAGATCGCGAGCACCCACAGGATCACGACCCGTAGCGCGTCGAAGTCGACGCCGGCGCCCGGGGCGAAGTTGTGCATCGCGGCGACGATGTTGGCGATCTCGTCCTGGCCCGCTTGGCGGAGCGCCTCGACAACCTGGTCCTGCGTGAGACCGGCGAAGCCGGGCTGCGCGCCCACCATCGTGGACACGACGCCCTCGAAGATGATGTTGGTCGCCTCGCCCAGCACCTTGGGGGCGATGACGGCGAGAACGACGCCGATCGCGCCCAGCAGCGAGACGATCCCGAAGGCCCACGCGTGCGGGCGGAGAAGTCCCAGCATCCGGCCGAAGCTCTTGCCGAAGTTGCTCGCTTTGCCGGGGGCGACCGAGTCCCAGTCGCCGGAGTTCAGCCTCGCCTGTTCGGCGAGTTCGAGTTCGAGGCGCTCTTCCTCGGTCAGCATGTCGGGCGTGCTCACGCGTCCACCCCCAACTGCGATTCGACGATCTCGCGGTATGTCTCGTTCGAGGCGAGCAGCTCATCGTGCGTGCCCAGTCCGACCATGCGCCCGTCGTCGAGGACGACGATCCGGTCGGCTTCGGTGATCGTCGACACGCGCTGGGCGACGACGATCTTGGTCACGTGGGGCAACTCTCGCCAGAGGGCCTGTCGGAGCCTCGCGTCGGTCGTGAGATCCAGCGCCGAGAAGGAGTCGTCGAAGACGAGGACCTCCGGCTGGTGCACGATCGCGCGCGCGATCGACAGGCGTTGGCGCTGGCCGCCCGACACGTTCGTGCCGCCCTGCGCGATCCGCGCATCCAGTCCACCCTCCATCTCGGCCACGAAGTCGCGCCCCTGCGCGATCTCGAGGGCGTGCCAGAGATCGGCGTCGGTGGCTTCCTCGCGCCCGAACCGCAGATTTGAGGCGACCGTCCCGGTGAACAGGAACGGACGCTGCGGCACCAGGCCGATGCCCTTCCACAAGAGATCGAGATCCGCCTCGCGCACATCGACGCCGGCGACCCGCACGGACCCGCTCGTGACGTCGAAGAGCCGCGGGATGAGCGAGACGAGCGTCGTCTTCCCGGACCCCGTCGAGCCGACGACGGCGACCGTCTCACCGGGGGCGGCGTGGAAGGAGATGTTCTGCAGGACGGGCGTCTCTGCACCGGGGTACGTGAACGTGACGTCGTCGAAGACGACCGAGCCGGGCTCCGGGAAATCCGACACGGCGTTCGCGGGACGCGTGAGCGACCCGTCCACGGCGAGCACTTCCCCGATGCGGTCGGCGGAGACGGCGGCGCGCGGGATCATGATCGTCATGAAGGTGGCCATCAGGACGCCCATGAGGATCTGCCCGATGTACTGCATGAACGCGAAGAGCGTGCCGATCTGGACGTTCCCCTGATCCACCTCGATGCCGCCGAACCAGATGACGCCGACGACCGTGACGTTGAGCACGAGCATCGCGAGCGGGAACATGAGGACGAACAGGGAGCCGACCTTGCGTCCCACGACCATGATGTCGGTGTTGGCGTCGCGGAACCGCTCCTCCTCGATGCCCTCGCGCACGAACGCGCGGACCACGCGCACACCGGTCAGCTGCTCGCGCATGATGCGGTTCACCGCGTCGAGCTTGGCCTGGTAGGCGCGGAAGAGGGGCACCATGCGCCCGATGATGAGCACGGCGACCAGCAGCAGTGCGGGCACCGAGACGGCGATCAGCCAGCTCAGCCCGACGTCCTGCTGCAGGGCCATGATGATGCCGCCGATCGCCAGCAGCGGCGCGGTGACGAGCATCGTCGCACCCATCATCGCGAGCATCTGCACCTGCTGCACGTCGTTCGTGTTGCGGGTGATGAGCGAGCCCGCCCCGAACTCCGACACCTCGCGTTCGGAGAATCCGCTGACCTTCTCGAAGACGGCCCCGCGCAGGTCGCGGCCCGTCGCCATCGCGGCGCGTGCGGCGAAGAACGTCGCGATGATCGAGGCGACGATCTGCCCGAGGGCGATCCCCAGCATCAGGACGCCGTGCGACCAGATGTAGCCGACGTCGCCGCGGGCGACGCCGTTGTCGATGATGTCCGCGTTCAACCGAGGAAGGTACAACGACGCCATCGCCGCAGCGAACTGGAAGACCAGCACACCCAGCAGTAGCCACCTGTACTTCTTCAGGTAGCGGAAGAGAAGCTTTCCGAGCACGGATTAGAGGATGCCATGCACGTCCGACACGCGCTTCACCCGGAGCATCCGTTCCGCTCTCAGCGCAACGAATACGGGCGGTCGCGCCGTCAAAACGGCCAGACGACGGGAACCCAGAGCACCGCGACCACGAGGAACACGATCGCGAGCGGCAGGCCGAGCCGCCAATAGTCACCGAACCGGTACCCGCCGGGCTGCATCACCATGAGATTCACGGGCGTCGCGATCGGAGTGAAGAACGCCGCGGCCCCCGCGACCGTGAGCGCCATCATGAAGGGCTGGATGCTCACGTCCAGCGTCGCCGCGACCGATGTCGCGATCGGCACGACGACGAGCACGGTCGCCACGTTCGAGATGAACTGCCCGAGCACGAGCGTCACGAGGCACAGCACGAGCAGGGCGAGGGAGGGGGATGCTCCACCGGTCAGCCGCAGCACCATGTCGGCGATGACGGATGCCGCGCCGGTGGCGATGAACGCGTTCGACAGCGGAATCATGCCGGCGATGAGGACGACCGTCGTCCACGAGATCGCCCGGTAGGTCTGCGGCACGGTGAGCACGCGCGTGAGCACGAGCGCGCCCGCGGCGAGCAACCCGGCGACGGCCGGGGGGACGACGCCCGTCGCGAGCAGCACGATCATGACGCCCAGGATGACCAGAGCCCGCTTGGCTCCCCGACCCAGCGGAACGGCGCGCTGCATCGCCCGCGGCGGCGTCACGGCGATCACGTCGGGGCTGTGCGTGTACCGCTCGAGTGCGGCCCACGGCCCCTGCACGAGCACGGCATCGCCCGCCTGGAGCGTGAGCATCCCGGACGCGGTGCCCTGGGGCGTGACACCGGATCCGCCGTCGGTGCCGCGGCGCACGGCGAGGATGATGAGGTTCTCGCGCTGTGTCGTCATGCCGGCGGTCACCTGCTTGCCGATGAGGCTCGACCGCGGGGCGACGAGGACCTCGGCAACCCCTTCCTGCGCGCTGAACAGCGTGGACGTCTCGAGCGTCACCTGATAGCTCGAACGCAACGCCTGGGCGGCCGCGCTCGGATCCGGCGGCCCGCCGACCTGCGCGGGCGCCCGACTCGGCAGCAAACGTTCGCCGCCGAGCCAGAGCACGAGCACGGTGAGGGCGACGACCGGGATGCCCGCCAACGCGAACTCGAAGAAGCCGAAAGCGCGCCCACCCGCCGCCACGGCAGCTTCCGAGACGACGATGTTCACGGGTGTGCCGGTGAGCGTCAGCAGCGAGCCCGCGCTCGCGGCGAACGCGAGCGGGATCAGCAGTTTGGAGGGCACGATTCCGGCGCGCACGGCCACGACGACAACGACCGGCAGCAGCGCGGCGACGGCACCGTTGATGCTGATGAACGCCGCGATCCCCGCCGTCATCAGCGCGATGATCACGGTCAGCCGCCCGCGGCGGCGCCCGGCCCGCGTGATGACGGTCTGACCGACCCAGGCGGTCACGCCCGTCGCATCCAGCCCCTCACTCACAACGAAGAGCGACGCGATGAAGATGACGGTCGGGTCACCGAACCCGGACAGCGCCTCCGGCAGGGTGAGGACGCCGGTCGCCCACAGCGCGAGAGCGACCCCGATCGCGACCACCCCGAGTGGCACGCGCCCGCTCACGAACGCGATGATCGCGAGCGCCAGGATCGTGAAGGTGGCGACGACGGGGTCCACGCCTTCACCCTAGTCAGCGGTGGGTCGGCACTACTGAGGAGATCTGCACAACGGCGGATGAAAACCGGCGGCGGGCTCCGCAGTTGTGCAGATCTCCTCAGTTGTGCGGCTCGCCACGCGCGTCACCCCGCGGCGACGTGCGTCAGGCGAACGAGACCGTGTGCTGCAGGCGTGTGCGGATGTCGAAGACCTCGTTCCCGCCGATGTCCCGCGCGCCGGTGATCCCCCGGCGCAGGACGGTGGCCAGCGCGCTGCGGCCGACGACAGCGACGGGCACGCCCTTGACCTTGCCGACCTCCGTGATCGCCTGCGGCACGTCATCGTCGGGCAGCACGACGATCGCACCCGAGAAGCGCACTTTCGCCGCGCGGGCGATCACCCGCATCCGCGCGAGCAACTGCGCGATCGGCGCGCCGTCGACGCCGTCGCCGATCAGTTCGGATCGACGCAGTCGCACGGGATGCCCGAAGTCTTCCGACAGCACGCCGTAGAGCCCGGACGGCCCGAGCACGATGTGGTCGAGCTTGTCGCCGGCGGACCCCGTGGCGACGTCGTGCCACACGGTGTACCCCATACCCAGGTCGGCGATCACCCGCGCCGTGGCTTCTTCCGCGAGGGCGTCGGCGAGCAGACTCCGCACCTCGTGCGGGGCGGAGCGCACGAGCGCGGGGTCGTACGGGTCGCCCAGTTCCGCGCCGCGGCCGGCCCACTCCCGCATGAGCACGAGGTAGCGTTCGCGACGCCAGCCGCCGGGGTGACCGAACGACCGCGCGCGGGGGCGCGTGTCGGCGGCGCGGGCGGGTGGGCGCCAGACCGGGGCATCCGATGCGTCTGCGGGAGCGAATCCGGATGCGGCGCCGAACCCGTGCCCGCGATCGTAGGCGGCGCGTGCCGCGGACGTGCCCACGAGCTCCCAGGCGCGCTGCACCTGCAGGAACGCCGCGGCGTCGCCGCCCGTGTCGGGGTGCGTCGCGCGCAACCGCAACCGGTACGCGCGCCGCAACGCCTCCTCATCGACGCGGGCGTCGACGCCGAGCACCTCGTAGGCGCTCGACGAGAGCGGACTGTCGAACACGCCGCCTCCCCTCCGCCAGCGCGGCGGCATCCAGGCTAACGCCGCTCGCGACGGCGGGCGAACGCAGCGGCGCTGCGGCTCGAGAGCGCGAGCAGGATCAGCACGTCGAGCCCGACCGCGATGAGTGCGGAGTGCACCGTGATCTCCTGATCACGCGCCCACCATGCGGTGAACGTGCCGGTGACCGACAGGAGCGAGGTGAGCAGAATCAGCACGCGTCCAACGTTGCTCCCGCGCCACACGAACACCGCGACGACGAGGTCGACGAGCAGCACCGTGCCGCCGACAGCGACGATCACGAGGCGAGCAAGGTCAAGCGCTTCCGGCGAAATCGGCTCGAGAAGGGTCTCGCCGTCGCTGATGAGCGTCGGCCACTGCCACCACACTCCGGCGAGCACGAGGACGCCGGCGAGCACCCGCAGCAGGACGAGCGCGACGCCCGCGACCGTCGTGCTCGGTCGCGGCATCCTCGGGTCCGCGTCCGGCGCGGTGAACAGCTCTGCCGGCGACTCGAACGCGGCGCGCTTGCGCGGGACGATCGCGGAGGCCGCGGAGGCGCCGGATGCGGTGGGCTCGGGGTGTTCCGGTTCGAGGACGGACGGCTGTGCGGACGGATGCGCGTGCGCACCGGCATCCGCGCTCTCGCCGCCGGCGTCTCGCCCACCTACCTCGCCTCCACCGACGTCGACGATCGGCAGGTCGCCATCGGTGTGGATCGAGTCGCCGCCGCCGTTGCGGGCGTGGTAGCTCGTGGAGAAGTCGCGGAGCACCTCGACCCGGACGGCGGGGTCACCCGCGCGCAGCGTCGCGACGACGTGATCGCGTTCGACGTCGGTGTTCGCGTCGATCTTGTGGGTGACCTGCAGCGTGAACAACGAGAGCCCCACGCGCGTGTCGAAGGTCGCAGCCGCGAGCCAGTCGACGCGGCGTCCGCCCGGAAGCGGCCAGTCCGGCGGGCATTTCCAGAACCGCACGTGATGCCGCTGCGCCGGGTTGCCGTCGACCTCCTGCTGGAACGCGAAGTCCTGTTGCCGCCCGAACAGAAACAGCGGGCTCACGGGTGCCTCGTCGTAGCTGCGACGCGTGAGCGTGGACGTGACGATCCGCAACGACGACCGCAGCGTGACCGGGTCGGCGGGCGTCCACTTCGCCGCGGTCATCGCCGCCCGCAGCTGCGCCGCATCCCCCATGAAAGCGAGGTTGATCGGATCGCCGAGCAGACAGTCGCTCGTGCGCGCACGCCCGATGAAGTAGTCGGGAACGTAGATCGTCGTGAGGATCCGGTGCACGCGCGGGAGCACGAGGTAGGCCAGCAGCACCCAGAACACGATCGCGAACGGGATGCCCCACCAGCCCACGTTGAACGATTCCGACAGGCTCAGATATGCCAGCCACACGGCCGCGACGCCCGCGAAGACGAAGAAGAACGCATCGAGCATCGCACCGAACGACGACCGTCGCCGGCGCGTGGGTGCCGGTGTCTTCGCGGACTGAACGGTCATCGGGCAAGGCTATCGCCGGTCGATTCCCGTCATGATCGGACTTTTGCGACAGGATAGGTGATGAGACAAGCCCGCTGACGAGAGGTTCGGGATGCCCGACGGCCAGTTGCTGGAGTTCACCGGCGTGACCAAACGCTTCGGCGACGTGACCGCGGTCTCCGACTTCTCGGCGCGCGTCGAACCCGGCGTCGTGACCGGATTCCTCGGACCCAACGGCGCGGGAAAGACGACGACGTTGCGCATTCTGCTCGGTCTCGTCGCCGCATCCGAGGGTCGCGCGACGATCGGCGGCACCGCGTACCGCGACCTCGCGAGCCCCCTGCGCGCGGTGGGCTCCGTGCTCGAGGCATCCAGCTTCCACCCCGGACGCACGGCGGCCGCGCACCTCAAGATCTTCGCGCAGGCCGCGGGCCTGCCGGCCTCCCGCGTCGACGAGGCGCTCGGCGCGGTCGGTCTGAGCGAGGTCGCGGGACGCAAGGTCGGCGGCTTCTCACTCGGCATGCGCCAGCGGCTCGGGCTCGCCTTTGCGCTGCTCGGCGATCCGGGCGTGCTCGTTCTGGATGAGCCCACGAACGGACTCGACCCCGAGGGCATCATCTGGATGCGGACGCTCCTGCGCGAGCTCGCGCGTCAGGGCCGCACGGTCCTCGTCTCCTCGCACCTGCTCGGCGAGGTGCAGCAGACCGCCGACCGGCTGCTGATCATCTCCGGCGGACGCCTGGTGTTCCAGGGCGAGACCACGGAACTCAGCGAGGAGACCGATCGCTCGGTCGTCGTGGACGCCCCCGATCGCGCCGCGCTCACGGCGGCGCTCACCGCCGCCGGCATCGATTTCAGCGCACTGCGCGGCGGGTTGGCCGTGCGCGGCGACGACACGGCCGGGATCGGCCGCATCGCCCTGGACGCGGGCGTCGCCCTGTCGACCCTGCAACGGCGGGGGCCGTCCCTCGAAGAGGTCTTCCTCGACCTGGTCAACGGCGTGCGCGTGCACCCGAGTGCGGGCGGGGTCGTCGCGGCGGTGGTCGCGGATGCGGCTGCTGAGGCTGAGGCGGTCGAGGCGGATCTCGTCGACGCTGAGCCCGCGGAGGCTGAGCCCCTCGAGACGGATGTTGCCGCCGACGGTGGTGCTGACGACCGCGCGGACGCGGTCGTCGCAGAGGACGCGGACGCGGTCGCGGCGGATGTGTCCGCCGAACTGGATGCGATGGCCGCATCCTCACCCGGTTCCGCTGCCGCCGTCGGGTTCGCGGTCGCGTCCACGGGCATCATCGAGGTCATCGACACCGCGCCCGCGGCAGAGGCACCCGACGAAGAATCCGACGACAGACCCAGCGACGCAGCGGAAGGGGAACACGCATGAGCCTCGCCGCATCCACCCGTTCCGAGACGACGAAGGTCTTCTCGACGGCCGCCTGGTGGGTCATCGCGATCGTCATGATCGTCTACGTCGGCGGGATGGCCGCCGGCATGGCCGGTCTCTTCGGCGCACTCTCCGACGGTCAACTCGGCCCCGAGGCTGGCATGATTCCGAGCGAGGGTCTGCCCGCGATGGTCTACAGCATCGCCAGCTCGATCGGATACGTCTTCCCCCTGCTCATCGGCACCCTGATGGTCACGGCGGAGTTCCGGCACCAGACGTTGACGCCCACCTTCCTCGCGACACCGCGACGGGGCATCGCGCTGAGCGGGAAGGTCGTCGTCGCCGCCCTGCTCGGCCTCCTGTTCGGCGTCATGGCGATCGTCGTCACCGTGGCACCGGGCGCGGGCCTGCTCGCGGTGTTCGGCATCGAGACCCAGCTCGGCGAGGGCGACACGTGGGCGATGCTCGCGCGCATCCTGATCGCGTTCATGCTGTGGACCGTCATCGGTGTCGGGCTGGGCGCGCTCGTGCGCAACCAGGTCGCCGCGATCGTCATCGTCCTCGCGTTCACGCAGTTCGTCGAGCCGATCCTGCGCATCGCGGGCGGCTTCCTGGACTGGCTCAACAACATCACGTCGTTCCTCCCGGGCGCGGCGAGCGACACCCTCGTGGGAACGAGCTTCTTCACCGCCGCGGGCGGCGTCGACGTCGGCTCGATCGGCGTCGGGCTGGACTGGTGGGGAGGCGGTCTCGTGCTCGCCGGCTACGCCGTCGTCCTGCTCGTGCTCGGCGGACTGACGAGCTGGCGGCGCGACATCACCTGACCGCGATCGACTGCCCGCGCCGTTCGGACCGGCAGTGCACCGCCCGTGCAGTGCGGACTCAGGTCGCCGGTGCGATCTTCGGCGCGCGCGGCCGGGACGCGGCGGCGACGATGTCGTCGACGGCGTGGGGTGTCGCGTCCGCGTCCAGTCGCAGCGCCTGCACGAGGGCGAGGCCGTGGCGCGTCGTGAGGACGAGGCGCTGATACTCGTCGTGCCCCTCGAGGTCGATGACGACGCTCGGCTTCCGGCGGCGGACGATCGCGAAGTCCCAGCCGTTTGCCGACTTCCACGTGCCCATCGCGAGCACGCTCGGGATGACCGTCGCGGGACTGGGGACGCCGCGCAGCCAGATCCAGGCATCTTCCGTCAGCACGACGCGCGCGATGTGCTCCCGGTCGACGAGTACATTCCCTTTGTGGAATGAAAGCGCACGCTCGGTGCGCGACAGCACGACCTCGAGGCGGTCGGAGTCGAGCAGGAGCGTCACCATGTCCCTAGTCTGCCAGCGCGCCGCGGCGCGCGAAGGCCCGTTCGCTCACGTTGCCACAACGATCCGCGCCCGCGTGCTCACGCGGCACGTGCGGCGGCGCGTGCCGCGACAGGCAGCGCGTCCAGGATGCGGGCGAGTGCCGTCTCATCGTGCGCCGCGGTGAGGAACCACGCCTCGAAGACGCTCGGCGGCAGCGAGATCCCCGCATCGAGCATCGCGTGGAAGAAGGAGGCGTAGCGCGCCGCATCCTGATCCTGCGCCTGGTCGTAGTCGCGCGGGACGCTGTCGCGGAACACAACCCCGAACAGACTGCCAGCGCGGGGCACGGCGTGCACGACACCCGCATCCGACAGGGCGGCGTCAAGCGCGTCGGCGACGACGGATGCGGCGGCATCGACCCGCGCGTACACCTCGGGGGTGGCCAGGCGCAGGGTCGTGAGTCCGGCGGCGACCGCGAGCGGGTTTCCCGACAGCGTGCCCGCTTGGTACACCGGTCCGACGGGGGCGAGGGCATCCATGACCTCGGCGCGACCGCCGAGTGCAGCCAGCGGCATCCCACCGCCGACGACCTTTCCGAACGTGAATAGGTCCGGGGTGTAGTGCTCCCCCGCATCCGCCTGCAGACCCCAGAAACCGGCCGGATGCACGCGGAACCCGGTGAGCACCTCGTCGAGGATGAGGAGGGCGCCGTGCGCGTGCGCGATGTCGGCGAGCGCGGCGTTGACGCCCGGCAGCGGCGGGACGACCCCCATGTTCGCGGCGGCCGCCTCGACGATCACGGCGGCGATCCGGTCGCCGTGGGCGTCGAAGGCCGCGCGGACGGCGCCGAGGTCGTTGTAGGGCAGCACGAGCGTCTGCGCCGCGACCGCGGCGGGGACGCCCGCCGAACCGGGCAGGGCGAGAGTGGCGACGCCGGATCCGGCCGCGGCGAGCAGCCCGTCGGAGTGACCGTGGTAGTGCCCGGCGAACTTCACGAGCAGATCGCGTCCGGTGTATCCGCGCGCGAGCCGGATCGCCGTCATCGTCGCCTCCGTGCCCGTGGACACGAGCCGCACGCGCTCGACCGGGCGGGTGTCGCCCGCGACGACGCGCTGCGCGATCGCCGCCGCGAGTTCAACCTCACCCTCGGTGGGTGCGCCGAACGACAGTCCGCGCGACGCCGCATCCTGCACCGCCGCGACGACCTCGGGATGCGCGTGCCCGAGCAGCGCCGGCCCCCACGAAGCGACGAGGTCGACGTACTCGCGACCGGCGGCGTCGGTGACCGTGGCGCCGCGCGCTGCCGCGAGGAACCGCGGGGCTCCCCCGACCGAGCCGTACGCTCGCACGGGCGAGTTCACACCCCCCGGAATGAGATCGCGGGCACGGTCGAACAGAACATCGTTGGCATCCACGTTCCCATTCTCCCCGCCGAGATGGTGCCTGCGCGCGCGAGATGGTGCCTGTGGTGCCGACATGGTCGACCATGTCGGCACCACAGGCACCATCTCGGCGGAACGGGCACCTTCTCGGCGGCCGGGGGGCGTCAGAGCCGGGGGGCGACCTCGAGGGCGGCGTACGTGAGCACAGCGTCGGCGCCGGCGCGGCGGATGCTCAGGAGTGCCTCGAGCATCGCGGCGGGGCCGTCGATCCAGCCGTTCGCGGCGGCTGCCGCGATCATCGCGTACTCGCCGGACACCTGATACGCCCACACGGGAACGTCGACCGCAGCGCGGACGTCCGCGAGCACGTCGAGGTACGGCAGCGCGGGCTTGACCATCACGACGTCGGCACTCTCGGCGACGTCGATCACCGCCTCACGGACGCCCTCCCGCGCGTTGGCCGGGTCGAGCTGATACGTCCGGCGGTCGCCCTGCAGTTGCGAGTCGACGGCTTCGCGGAAGGGTCCGTAGAACGCGCCGGCGTACTTCGCCGAGTACGCGAGCAGCAGCGTGTCGATCAACCCGGCGTCGTCGAGCGCGGCGCGGACCGCGGCCACCTGGCCGTCCATCATCCCCGACAGCCCGAGCATCGCCGAACCCGCGCGCGCCTGCGCGATGCCCATCGCCGCGTACCGCTCGAGCGTCGCATCGTTGTCGACACGACCCCGTTCATCGAGCACACCGCAGTGCCCGTGGTCGGTGAACTCGTCCAGACACAGGTCGGTCTGCACGACGAGCGCGTCGCCGACTTCGGCGACGACCGCGCGGGTCGCGACGTTGAGGATCCCGGCGTCGTCATCGGCGCCGGATCCGCGCGCGTCACGGTGCGCCGGCACTCCGAAGAGCATGACACCGCCGAGTCCCGCGGCAGCGGCCTCGGCCGCGGCGCGGCGCAGGGAGTCGAGGGTGTGTTGGTGGACGCCCGGCATCGAGGCGATCGGATGCGGCGCATCGATGCCTTCGCGCACGAACAGCGGGAGCACGAGCTGCGCCGGAACGAGGTGCGTCTCGCGCGCCAGGCGTCGGACCGCGGGCGACTGGCGCATCCGCCGCAGACGATGCGCGGGAACGCTCACGGAGCCGTCTCGTCGGCCGCGTGCGGCAGCGCCATCCGGGAGACGGCCCCGATCAGCGCCGTGACCGTCTGCTGGTCGGCGACGACGTCGACGGTGAGCCCGAGCTTGCGGGCGTCCTTCGCGGTGCGCGGTCCGATCGCGGCGATCACCGTGTCCGCGGGAAGATCGGGGAACTGCTCGCGCACCTGCTCGGCGACCGAGCCGCTCGTGACCAGGATCGCGTTGATCCGCCCCGAGGCGACGTCGGCAGCGATCCGCTCCGTCACGGGCACGCCGACCGTGCGATAGGCGACGACACTGCGCACGTCGTGCCCCGCCTCGATGAGCCGCCGCGTGAGCACGGGCTTGGCGAGTTCGCTGCGCAGCGTCAGGATGCGGCTGGGCGCCGGTTCGAGTGCGATGAGCTGATCGGCCATCGCAGAGGCGGAGTTGTCGTCGGCGGGAACGAGGTCAACACGGTAGCCCACGGCCTGCAACGCCGCCGCCGTGGTCTCACCGACGGCGGCGACGCGGGTGGATGCGGGGATGACCGCCCGGTGGGCGTAGAGCACGTCGACGGTCGTCGCGCTCGTGACCGTCAACCAGTCGAACTCCCCCGCCGCAAGCGCCGCGAGTGCGGCGTCGAGCGACTCCTGATCGTTCGTCGGTGCGAAGTTGATGAGCGGCGCGACGACGGGTGTCGCCCCCTGCCCGCGCAGCGAGGCGGCCACGCCGTCACCCCACGGACCGCCGCGGGGCACGAGCACGCGCCACCCGCTGAGCGGCTTGACAACGGGCACCGCGCCGGTGCGAAGCGCCGCGGCGGCTCGGGCGGATTCGAATGGTGCATTCATCAGGATGACTCTCGGGACACGAGGTCAGCCGCCCCACGCAGGAGCAGCCGACGGGCGATCGCCGACCCGATGAGCGCTGCACGCGCGATCGGGTCCGCGCCATCGGCGACATCCGCGCCATTGCCGTCGCCTGAGTCTCGAATATACCCCGCCCCGAGCGGCTCGGTCCGGTCGATACCGAGTCGTGATGCACCGTCGGTGCCGTAGACGATCGCGCGGATGCGGAGGTCCTCACCCTCGACCTGGGCGTGCACGCCGACGGGGGCGTGGCACCCCGCCTCCAGTTCGGCGAGTACCGCGCGTTCCGCCGTGACGGCGAGACGCGTATCCGGATGCTCGAGCGCGGCCACCGCGGCGACGATGTCGTCCGGAGCGTCGGCGGCGATCTCGACGGCGAGGGCGCCCTGCCCTGCCGCGGTGGGCCACTCCGCGAGACCCATCGCCTCGAAGCTGAGCCCCGCTCCCGGCCCGGCGGGCGCGATCGTTCCCGACTCGTCGAGAACACCCAGCCGCAGCAGTCCCGCCGCGGCGAGGACGACAGCATCCAGCTCACCGTCCCGCACACGCGCGAGCCGGGAGTCGACGTTGCCGCGCAGGTCGACGAGCGACACGCGAGGAGCCCGGGTGCGTACCTGCGCGATGCGTCGCGGCGAGCCGGTGCCGACGGTCGCCCCCGCCGGCAACTGCTGCAGTGCCGACCCACGCGTCACGACGAGATCGCGGGCGTCCTCACGCTCCGGGATCGCACCGATCCGCAGCCCGGGAGCCGGCGCTGTGGGCAAATCCTTGAGCGAGTGGACGAGCAGATCGCACTCGCCCGCGAGCAGCGCCTCGCGCAGGCGCGTCGCGAACACGCCGGTCCCGCCGAGGCTCGAGAGGGATGCGCGGGACGCGTCGCCTTCCGAGACGATCGGCACGAGCTCCACATCGCGACCGGTCGCCTCGGTGAGGGCGCGCGCGATGCCCGACGACTGCGCCGTCGCGAGGGCACTCGCCCGGGTGCCCAGACGCAGGGTCACTGCAGGACCTCGGGGATCTCGCCGATCTCGATCCGGCGCCCCGTGAAGAAGGGAACCTCCTCGCGGACGTGCCTGCGCGCATCCGTCGCCCGCAGGTCCCGCATCAGGTCGACGAGGTCCACGACGTCGTCGGCTTCCAGCGGCAGCAGCCACTCGTAGTCGCCGAGGGCGAAGCTCGCGACCGTATTCGCCAGGACGCTCGTGAACGCCGCACCCTTGCGTCCGTGCTCGGCGAGCATCCGCCGACGCTCTTCCTCGGGAAGCAGGTACCAGTCGTAGGAACGCACGAACGGGTATAGGCACAGCCAGCCGCGCGGCGGGACGCCGCGCAGGAACCCGGGCACATGCGCGCGGTTGAACTCGGCGTCGCGATGCACGCCCATCGCGTTCCACGTGGGCAGGAGCGTGCGCAGCAGTTCGGTGCGACGCAGCCGCCGCAGCGCGAGCTGGAGCTCCTCCGCGGTGTCGCCGTGCAGCCAGACCATGAGGTCGGCGTCGGCGCGGAGTCCGCTCACGTCATAGAAACCACGGACGACGACGCCACCGGACTCGATGAGCCGGACGATGTCCTCGAGTTCGGTGGCCTCCGGTTCGGTGACGGGCCGGGCCGGGTCGCGGCGCCAGACCGCCCAGAGCGTGAACCCCGAGGGGCTTTCGGACGCGTGCGGCGACTGCTGATCCGTCATGTCCCCAGTCTCCCCCGCCCCCGCGATTCAGCCAAACGCATGCATTCGGCGTCAGCGCCGTCCATCGTCAGCGCGTGTACAGCCGCACCGCTCCCCACACCGCGACGCCGATCGCCGTCGCGATCGCGACGACCGCGGCCGTGGCAGCCACCGGGTTGTCCCGCGCGAAGCGTCGCGCCTGGTGGATGCGGCGATCCGTCGCTTGCTCGATGCGCCGCGGCAGGTTCGCCTTGACCTCGATCGCAGCCAGCGCCGCCTTCAGTTCGGCGCGCGCCTGCGCGACCGGGTCGTCGTAGGTGCGCACGACAGTGCGCGGCCACGGGCCCTCGGGGTACGGGTTCACAGTCATTCGCCGGCCTCCCGCACGATCGCCACGTCCTTCTTCGCCGCCTCCAGCGGTCCCTCGCGGTGCGCGCCGCGCCGGAACCGGCCGATACCGAGCAACACCAGAATCACGATGACCAGGAGCATTGCTCCCGCGATGACGAGCGCCGACAGCCACACCGGCCAGACGACCGCCAGTCCGGCGATCGCCGCCGTGAGCAGCACCGGCAGCATCCAGAACAGCACGAACAGCGCGCCGACGAACCACCCGGCACCGATGCCGTAGTCCTTCGCCGTCTTCGCGACCCAGGACTTGCCCGCGTTGACCTCGGCGACGACGAGGTTGCGCACGAGCTCGGGCACGTCGCCCAACAGCGTGAACAGACTGTCGTCGGCGCGGTCCCGCATCCCACTCGGCAACGTCATCTCACGCCCCGCCGCGGCCGGTCAGGTCGTCGTACGCGTCGGCGGCCTGATCCTTGATCTCCTCGGCCGTCTCCTTCGCGCCCGCCTTGACGTCGTCGGCGCTGTCCTTGGCCGCCGCGATCGAGGCGTCCAGCTTCTGTCCCGGCGTCCCGCTACCGCCGGCCGCCTTGCCGATCTTCACCGCGCCGTTCCACAGCGCACCGGGCAGCGCCATAAGGGAGGATGCGGCGAAGTCCTTGACCTTGCCGACCTGCTTCTGCACGGGGTCGAGCTCCCAGACCTTGGCCGCCTGCGCCTTGATCTGCTCGTATCGCTCACGTCCTGCGCGCGTGCCGAGCACATATCCGGCCGCCAGGCCGATCACGAGTCCCACTTTGCCCCGCATGTTGGGGTCTCCTCACGTCGAGTGCCTCTGCTGGTGCGTGTACGGGTCCCAGGGTAGTCCCGTATGCCGATTTCGGCATCCACGGTTGACATCGGCTCCGGGATGGGTCAAGCGCGCGCGTCGGCACCCCACAGCAGGCCGCGGCGGATGTGCTCGGCCTCGGCCTCCGCATCCGGAACCACCTGCGCGAGACCCGTTCCGGCCAGCCACGCGCCGGTGACGCCGAGCCCCGGCAGCGCGCGGACGGCGGTACGCGCGCGGGCCGCCGACTCCGCCTGTCCGATCGCGGACGCGGGCTGGCTCTGCAGGAATCGCTCGATGTGCGCGCCCACGAGTGCGCCCGGCTCGATCGGCACCCCGAGGAGCGTGGATGCTTCGGCGACCGCCAGCGCGTAGGCCTCGCGGTCGGGCAGGTCGGCCGTCGCGGGCGGCTCACCCTGCGCACCGAAGCTGACCCGGACGACGTGCCGGTGCGGATGCTCGACGCGGGCCGCCGCGGCGAGCCACGCCCACTTCGCGGTCGAGTGCGTGAGCGCCTTGGCGCGGGAGGTGCCGGGCACAGTCAGCACGCCCGTGCCGCGTGGGGATGCGTCCAGGGCAGGCACGTCGAGCACGAGCGTGACGACGTCCACGCGCGGCTGGACGGGCGCGGATGCGGGTGCGGTCAGGGCGGGCACGATGTCGGCGAGGAGATGCCGCGCGGCGGTCTCGTCGGTCGCGACGATCACGGCATCCGCGGTGAGTTCGAGGGCCGTGTCGGTTTCCGTGGCCGTGACGAACCACGCCTCGTCGTGGCGGGCGACGGTGTCGACGACGACGCGTGTCCGCACGGTGGCGCCCAGATCACGCAGGCGCGAGAGGAGAGCATCCACCAGCGTCGTCATGCCACCCGCGATCCCCTCGACCGCGGCACCCGGTGTCGTGCCGGGCGCGCGCTCGCCGCGGACGACGGCGACCGCGCCCGCGAGGGAGCCGACCCGCGTGAGCGCGGCGTTGAGTCCGGGCGCGGCGATGTCGACGTCGATGTCGTCGGGACGCGCGGAGTAGACGCCGGACACGACGGGCGCGACCAGGCGATCGAGCACCCGCTCACCCATCCGGGTGCGGACGAGCGCGCCCAGGCTGTGCTGGTGGCCGATCGTGAGCGGCGGGCGCAGGCGGTCGAGGTACGCGCGCCACGCACCGCGCCAGCCGATGACCCGGCGCACGTCGGCGGCCCACGGGTTCTCCGGGATCCCGAGCACTCCGCCCGCAGGCAGCGGCGCCGCGCCGGGCAGGCCCGTCACCCACGCCCGTCCGCCTTCGGGACGGACGATCTCGGCGGCCAGTCCCAGCCGGTCGATCAGCGCCCGCACCGTGCCGCCGCGCGTCGCGAAACTCTCGGCGCCCGTGTCCAGGTCCAGGCCCGCCACGCGCGCCCCGCGGATCGCACCGCCCGCGCGGGGCGCGGACTCGAGCACGGTGACGCGGATCCCCAGTTCGGCGCACTGCAGCGCCGCGACGAGCCCCGCGATCCCCGCGCCGACGACGACGACGTGCGCGTTCCTCGCACGTTCGGCGAGCACAGCCTCCTCGGGCTCCGCGGCTGGCTGCGCGGGACCACTGGCGGAGGTCATCGGCCCGTATCCCCGACCGCGACCTCATGAGCGCGGGCGACGATCCGGGTGAGCACGCCGGGGTCGGTGTCGGGCGGGACGCCGTGTCCGAGATTGAGCACGTGCGCGCGGGCGGCGCGACCACGGGCGATCACGTCGTCGACGTGCGCGTCGAGCACGGCCTCGGGCGCCTGCAGGAGCGCGGGGTCGATGTTGCCCTGCAGCGTCGTGTCGGGCCCGACGATCCGGGCGGCGTCGTCCAGAGGCATCCGCCAGTCGACGCCGACCGCGTCGGCGAGACCGTCCAGGCGCATCGCATCGAGGAAGGGCCCCGTGCCGACGCCGAAGTGGATGACGGGCACGCCGCCGTCGGATCGCGCACGCACGCCGGCGAGAGCCGTCGTGGAGTGCGGCGCGGCGTGGGTGCGGTAATCGGCGGATGCGAGGGATCCCGCCCACGAGTCGAAGAGCTGGACGGCGGAGGCACCCGCATCCACCTGCACCTCGAGGAAGCCGGCCGCGATGCGCCCGAGCCAGTCCGCGAGTGCGTGCCAGGCCTCGGGGTCGGCGTGCATCATCGCGCGAGCGCGCAAGTGCTCCTTGGACGGGCCGCCCTCGACGAGGTAGGCGGCGAGGGTGAACGGCGCGCCCGCGAATCCGATCAGCGGCGTGTCGCCGAGCTCCGCGACGACCGTGGCGACGGCCTCGCGGATCGGATCGGCGGCCGCGATCATGTCCGCCGGGTCGATCGCGGTGATGCGTGCGACGTCCGCGACCGAGCGCACGGGGTCGGCGAACACGGGACCCTTGCCCGGCACGATCTCGACCTCGACCCCCGCAAGCCGCAGCGGCACGACGATGTCGCTGAAGAAGATGGCCGCGTCCACGCCGTGACGACGAACGGGCTGGAGCGTGATCTCGGCGGCGAGGTCGGGAGTGAGGCAGGCGTCGAGCATGCGCGTGCCGACGCGCAGCTCGCGGTACTCCGGGAGGGAGCGGCCCGCCTGCCGCATGAACCACACGGGCGGCCGTTCGGGACGATCGCCGCGAAGGGCGCGCAGCAGCGGTGCGTCAGCAAGGGGCATGCCCCCATCCTCGCATCCGTCCCCTGAGCGCTGACGTATGAACGGATGGGGGTGCGGCTAAACTCTCGTCTCGTGTTGTTGTGCGTCACGGCCAGTCACAAGACCGCCGGCTTCGAGCTGCTTGAGCGGCTCAGCGTGCACACGACCGACGTCGCCCCGCTGATCGCGGCACACGACGAGTGCGTGCGCGGAGCCGTCGTCGTGGCGACCTGCAACCGCTTCGAGGCCTACCTCGAGATGGACGAGCCGGTCACCGCCGCCGGCGCCGTCGGGGTCGAGGCGACACTCGCCGCCGTCGAAGCCGCGACGGGCGTGCGCGCCGCCGAGGTCGACGGCTCCTACGAAGTGCTCACCGGTCCGACCGTCGCCGAACACCTCTTCGCGGTCGCGTCGGGGCTCGAGTCCGTCGTCGTCGGTGAGGGGGAGATCGCCGGCCAGGTGCGTCGCGCGTTGAAGGATGCGCGGGCCCACGGCACCGCATCCACCGAACTCGAGCGGCTGTTCCAGCGCGCCTCCGAGGCGCAGCGCGGTGTCAAGAGCGCGACGGCGCTGGGACGCGCGGGTCGCTCTCTCGTCCGCCTCGCCCTCGAACTGGCCGACAGCCGCGTTGCCGATTGGTCCGCGCTGCGGGTGCTCCTGGTCGGCACCGGCGCGTACGCGGGCGCGACGCTCGCGGCGCTGCGCGTGCAGGGCGCCCACGACATCTCCGTCTACTCCCCTTCCGGACGCGCCGAGCGCTTCGCCACCAAGCACGGGCTGGCATGGGTGGATGCCGAGGACTACCCGATCGCGGCCGCCGACGCGGATCTGATCATCACGTGCACGACCGTCGAGCATCACGTGCTCGACGCCGACGTGTTGCGCACGGGTGAGCGCCGGCGCGGCGACCTCGGGCACGACGCGCTGGGGCACGGCGGCCTCGGGCACGACGGCCTCGGGCACGCGAGCGCGGTTGCGCGCCCCGCATCCGCCTGCCCGGTCGCACCTGCCCGTCCGCGCCGCCTGGTGATCGACCTCGGGCTCCCGCGCAACGTCGATCCCGACGTCGCGACGCTCCCGGACGTCGATGTGCTCGACCTCGAGACGATCCGCCTGCACGCCCCGTTGGAGGAGCTGCAGGCGACCGCCGAGGCCCGCCGCATCGTGGGCGAGGCGGCACAGCGATTCACCGTCGTCGGCGAGGCTCAAGCGGCCGCTCCGGCGGTCGTCGCGCTCCGCGAGCACGTGTTCGGGCTGCTTGAGGACGAGATCGGACGCCTCCACACCCGCGGTGACGACGGCTCCGGCGAGCAGGCGCTGCGTCACCTCGTGGGCCGCCTCCTGCACACACCGACCGTCCGCGCGCAGGAGTTGGCGACGCAGGGCCGCCTCGACGAGTACGTCCGCGCCCTCGAGACGCTCTTCGCTATCGAAGTTCTCCCCGCCGCCACGGCCGCGCCCCGTTCCGCGCTGGGCGATCGGCGCCCCGCATCCGCCTGATCCTTCAGCGTTGACGTGCCCCACTTTGCGGCGTGTCGTCCGTGGACCCAGCAAAGTGGGGCAACTCAACATTGGAGTTGGGCGGCGCTAGCCGGATGCGGGACGGTCGCGCGCGGCGCGCGCCTCTGCGCGGGTGCGCGGGGGCGCGGCCTGCGCACCCGCGGCCTGTGCACCCGAGGCGGGCGCACCGGCGTCGACGTCGGCGGATGCGGGGACGATGTGGCCGTCGTGGAGCTCGACCACCCGATCGGCGCGGGCGACGAGCAAGGGATCGTGCGTCGCGACGACGGCGGCGATCCCGCGCGTGTGCGTGAGCTCGGCGAGCAGGTCCATGACCCCCGCGGCGGTGCGGCTGTCGAGCTGCCCCGTCGGCTCGTCGGCGATGAGCACGCGCGGCTCCGTGACGATCGCGCGGGCGATCCCGACGCGCTGCTGCTGACCACCGGAGAGCTCGTCCGGACGCTGCGCGGCGTGCGCCGTGAGTCCGACCTCGGCGAGGGCCGCCGCAACGCGTTCATCGCGCTGCGCCGCATCCGTCCGTGAGATGCGCAGCGGCACCTCCACGTTCTCGGCAGCGGAGAGCACCGGAATCAGCCCGAACGACTGGAAGACGATCCCGAGCGTGCGATGCCGCAGCGCCGCGAGGTCCGCTTCCGACAGCTCGGCGAGGTCGTGCCCGTCGAGCACGATGCGCCCGGACGTCGGCTCGTCGAGTCCTCCGAGCAGGTTCAGCAGCGTCGTCTTGCCGGCACCGGATGCTCCGCGCACGACCAGCAACTCCCCCGCACGCACCTCCAGATCGACGTCGACGCACGCGTGCACGTCGCCGCCCGGAGCGGCGAACGTCCGCGAGACGCCTTCCGCGCGCAGGACCACGTCGCCCCGCTCCCCATGTGCCGCGTTCATTCCGACACCTCCTCATCCCGAGGCTCAGCACCCGGACCCGCTCCGGTGCCGCCCGCGTGCGGTCGCCCCGGCCGGACGGCGATGTACTCGGACTCCAGGTCGAGTCGGACGCGATCGCGCAGCTCGAGCGCCTTCATGTACTCCTCCGGCAACTGCAGTCTGCCCACCCGGTCCAGCACGGCGTACTCCGCGGCGACGTGCCGTTCCTCGCCCGTCGCATCCACCTCAGTCGTGCGCAGCACCTCGGTCGAGGTGCGGCCGTCGCGGATCTGCACGGTGCGCGCGACGTGCGCGGAGACCGAGGGATCGTGGGTCACGATCAGCGTCGTCACTCCGAGTTCGCGGTTGGCCGCCCGCATCGCCTCGAGAACCTGGGCCGACGTGTCGTCGTCGAGCTCGCCCGTCGGCTCGTCCGCCAGCAGGACCTCGGGTCGGTTGGCGAGGGCGATCGCGATCGCGACGCGCTGCTGCTCGCCGCCCGACAGCTCGGCCGGCCGCCGGTCCGCGCCGTGCGCGATCTCGAGCAGCTCGAGCAGGTCCGTGGTGCGCTGTGCGCGCTCCGCGCGCGGCACGACATCGGCGACGGCGAGCGCCGCACCCACGTTCTCCGCGGCCGTCAGGTAAGGCAGGAGGTTGCGCGAGGTCTGCTGCCACACGAAGCCGACGATGCGACGACGGAACTCCACGCGTCCCTTCGCCGTCATCGTCAGCAGGTCCCGCCCGGCGACGCGGACGGTGCCCGCGGTCGGGACATCGAGGCTGGAGAGGATCGACAGCAGCGTCGACTTTCCCGATCCGGATGCTCCGACGACCGCAACCAGTTCGCCGGCCTCCACGCGGAGGTTCAGCCCCTGGAGGGCCTGGACCTCGATGCCCTTCGCCGTGAAGATCCGCACCAGGTCGGCGCACAGGATCGCCGGCTCCGCGGTGCCCGTCTCCGCTGTGCCCGTCGTCGCCGTGCCCGTGACCGCCGTGCCCGGGGCGCCCGCCGTCCCGGCCGCACTCGCAGCATCCACCGTGCTCGAAGGTGTCGCGCTCGAAGGGGTCATGGGGTCATCCTTCCTGGCTCGTGCGCAGTACCCACGCGGCGCGCACGCGACGCGACAGGGCGAGGGCGATCAGGGTGAACAGGGCAGTCACGACGAGGAATCCCAGGATCGCACCGCCCAACAGCAGGGGGTCGAGGTGATAGCCGGGGGCGGATGCTCCCGTGAACGCACTCAGGTCGACGGTGGCCAGCAGGAGTGCGGGCAGCGCGAGCCCGACGGCCGTGCCCACGACGAGGGCAGCCGCGACGCCGGGCCACAGCTCCCACGCCACGAGCGCGCCCGCCGAACGCGGCGGCGCGCCGAGCACGCGCAGCAGCGCGACGATGCGATCGCGCCCGCGGGATCCCAGGGCGAGGGTGAGCAGGACCGTGAGCGCACCTAGCAGGGCGACACCGACCGTCGCGGCGATGAGGGCGACCCGGATCGCGAACGCGCCCGTTCCCGTCGACAGCTCGTGCGCGCGGGCCGCGGGTGTCGTCACGAGCACCTGCTCACCGACGATCTCGCGCACGGCCGCCTCGACCGCACCGGTGTCCGTGCCCGGGGTGAGGGCGACGAGCGCGGACGTCGTGGCGGGCACGAGCCGCCCCGCAAGACGATCCTGGTATTCGGCGTCGACGAGCACCCACGTCGGGCTGATCCCCGCGGGCGCGGACGCCTCCCCGATCCCCTGCACCTGCGCCGCTTCGCCCTCGATCGTGATCTCCTCGGCATCATCGACGCCCGACGAGCCTCGGGCGGAGAGCACGACGGGGATCGGGCCGGAGTCTCGGGCGGCGATGTCGGCATCCGCCGGCAGCAGCGGATGCGCGGAGTCCTGCGCCGCCCGCAGTTCGTCGGGGTCGGCGAGCAGGAGCGTCATGACGGACAGGTCGCGGTTCGCGCGCACGTACACGCTCGGCAGCGACGAGAGGGGGGCGAGCGCCGCGATCCCGTCGATCTCGCGCAGCTGTGCGACCATGTCGGGGGTCAGGTCGGCGCGGGCGATCTGCAGGTCGGCGCCCACTTCCGTGTGTGCCGTCGTGTCGATCCCGTGCTGGATCGACCCGAGCAACACCCCCGAGGTGACCGCCGACGACATCCCGATCACGAGTGCGAGCACGGGCGCGACTCCCGCCGCCGGTTCGCGCAGGGAGCGCGCCGCACCGAGGAATCCGACCAGTCCCGGTCCGCGTCGCAACCGCGCGAACAGCGCACGCAGTGGCACCGGGTACAGCCGCAGTGCCACGACGCACCCCACGAGTCCCCACAGCAGCGGCACGGCGGCGACGAGCAGATCCGCTCCCGCGCCCGCGGCTCGGGAACCGGTCGAGCCCACGCGTGCTCCCGCCAACGATCCGCTGATGAGAGCGGCCGTCGCGAGCACGGCGACGACGACCACGACCGCCTCCACGGCGAACCGCAACCGGCGCCCGAGCGGTGACGGTGCCGCAGGCACCTCCTCACGCAGTCCCGCGGGCGGCGGCGGGGTGCACGCGAGCATCAGCGCGGGCAGCGCGGCGACGACGAGCGGGCCGACGAGCGAGAGCGGAGTGAGCGGGATGCGCACCGCCGCCGCGATCGCCCACACGACCGCCCCGCCGAGCACGGCCGGGATCGCTCCGAAGACGACGCCGTGGGCGGCGAGCATCCGACGCGACTGTCCGGGCGACGCACCCCGCGCGGCGAGCAGCGCGAGCGCGCCGCGCCGGTCTCGCGCGACGATCCGGCAGGCGAGCGCGAGGACCGCGATCGCCACACCGACGGGGGCGGATGCGGTGATCGCGATGACGGCGGCCATCGCCCGGCTGGTGGCCAGTGCCGTCTCGATGGGCGCCATCGCCGCCGACCGGAACGTCAACGAGATCACCCCGCCGATGCCATCGGACTGGGACCCCACCGTGTGCGAGTTCGCCGTGAACTCCCGCAGTTGCTGCAGCACGCGCGGCGCGTCCGACGCGGACATGCGGTCGGCGGCGAACGGATACCAGACGCTCGTCGTCGCGGGGCCACCCTGGAACATCGCGAGCGCGGCCGGATGCAGGAACCCGGTCGCCTCGACGTGTCGCTCGCCGCGGGTGTCCACCCACATGCGCGGCGTGAGCACCGACGGCACGTGGTACCAGTAGTCCTCGCTGCCCGGGGCCGCTTCGAAGGTGCCGGTGAGCACCAGGGGGAGGACGATCATCCCGCCCGCGTCGGGCAGGTCGCCGCGGACCTCGCCGACCGCCCATTCGAGTTCTTCCGCCGTGCGCACCGACACCGCGACCTCGAGGGGCTCGGCCATCGGCGACCAGTTCTGATCGGTCGACGCAGGACTCGGCCAGGATCCCTCGGCGATCACCGCGCGCTCGTCGAGGCGCGGGTCCAGCGCCAGCGCGACACTGTTGTGTCCGTCGCCGCCCGCGACGGGGATCTCGATCTCCATGCGGGTGACGTACTCGGCGGGCGCCAGCAGCGACTCCAACGGGTCGCCGATGTCGTCGCGGATGCTCTCGATCCGCGCATCCCACCTGCCCCACACCGCTGCGACGTCATCCGGCAGGTCGGTGGCCCCCGGCCCCGCCTGCGGGACACCGGACGCGGTCGCCTCCAGGTCACGTTCGCCCGGCGCGAGTGCATGCGCCGCCGCGCGGACGGCGGAGTCACCCAGCGCCGTCAGCGCGACCGGCACACCCGCGGCGATCGCCGCGAGCACAAGGCACAGCAGCCCGATGAGCAGTGGACCACCGGATCGGTGCCGCAGCATCCGGCCCGTCACGGCTCGTTTCGTGCTGATCATGACGCCTCCCGGACGCGACCGGCCAGCGCCTGCACGGCGATCGCCCGCGAGACGACGACGAACGAGAGCGCGACGGCCGCCGCGACGACCGCGAGCAGTGCCACGGGAGGCAGCCAGCCCCACGCGACCTGTTCGGCCAGCACACCGGATGCTCCGGGCACGGCGGCGCGGGTCAGCGCGGGCATCGTGAGCCACGCCACGAGCCCACCGAGCGCGGCGCCGGCCACGAGCGCATACGCGCCGACCGCGATCAGCTCGCCCAGGCGGCCGCGCGCCTGGGCCGCCGGGGTGACCCCGAGTGCCCGGAGGACGAAGACGTCGCCCGCGCGGCGCCGGGCGAGGGCGAGGGCGGATGCCACGACCGCGACGGACGCGAGGATCGCACCGACGACCGTCGCGATCCACCAGGTCGCCGTCAGCGACGCGGTGAGCTCCTGGTTCGCGACTCCCGTGTCGATCCGCGCCGACGGCAGGGCCTGCGCGAGAGCATCCGCCGCCGCGGGACCCGCTGCCCACACCTGATCGGGGCGGATGCCCGTGCCCGACCCCGCGAACTGCGTCTGCGTCAGCGGTCCGAGCGGCAGCAGCACACCTGCATCGCGCGGCGCCCCCGGCACGGCATCGACCAGCCCCGCCACCTCGACGCGCACGATCCGGCTCGTGCGCGTCAGCGCGAGGTCGAACGCGTCGCCCGCCTCGAGTCCGAGAGCGTCGGCGAGCACGCGCGAGAGGACGCCGGGGACGCGGTCGGGGACCGGCGCGAACGTCATTCGTGCGACATCCGACTCCCGGTTCAGGAGGATCGGCTCCGGTGAGGGCCACGGCACCTGCCCGGCGCCGGTCCCGGTCCCGGTTTCGTTCGTGGTCCCGGTCGTGGTCCCGGTCGTGGTCCCGGTCGTGGTCCCGGTCGTGGTCCCGGTCGTGGTCAGCGAGACCGGCGTCAGCATCGGAGTGAGGGAGCCCGCACCGTTGCGGAACCCGACCTGGAAACCCACGAGCGTCCACGGCTCCCGGCCCGTCGGCAGCGCCGCATCCGCCGTCAGGACGGCGTCCGTGAGCGATGAGATCTCGAGGTCGACAGGAAGAGTGACCCGCGCGGGTGTCCCCGCCGCATCCACGAGCCACGCAGACGCCTCGAGCATCGAGACGTCGGGAAGGCCCGAGCCCACCCCCTCGTTGCACTCCGCCTCACCACAGATCCAGACCGTCCGCGTCGGGGCGACCACGTCGAAGACGGCCGTGAGCCGCTCCGCGTCCGGCGCGAGGTCGACGCCGATCGCGTCGTGCGCGAGTTCGGCGGCGATGCGCGCCGGGTCGACGTCGGCCGCCGCCAGCGGCACGACGACATCGCCGATCGCGGCGTCCGGGAGGGCGATCATCGACACGTCCACATCGCTCGCGCGCGCCGCGTGCGACACGACCGCGGCGGCCGCGGTGATACCGGCCTGTTCGGCGGTCTGGTCACCGCCGTGCTCGGCGTCTTGGCCGCTCTCCAGGACCGCGTCGACCTGGGCGGGCGTCACCTGTTCAGCACCCGTGACGGCGCGCGCATCAGACCCGGCGGTCAGCGTCGCGGACTCGTCCGCGACGCTGTTCCACGTCGCGATCGACGACCCCGCGACGACCGCACCGCCCGTCGCGAGCGCGATGAGCGCGACGACCACGCCGAATGCCGCGAGATGCCGCGCGATCATGCGGGCCGGCAGCGCGGGGTCGAGCCCCCGGCGGGTGGAGGCCCGCTTCGCGCCCGCGGCTGCCGCGGGCGCGAACAGCGCGAGGACCACGACCGCCGCGGCGGCCAGCGCGATCGCCGGGGCGATCGCGGTGACCGCGAAACCCCACGCATCCGTCGCGGACGAGCCCGACTCGGCGAGCCCGCGCAACTGCCAAACGAAGAAGCCGGCCGCGAGCACGAGCATCCCGGCCCCGATCCCCGCCATGACGGTCCGGCCCCGACCGGACCGCTCCGCCGGGTGACGGTCGGCGGCACGATGCGCCGTGACCCCCGCTCCCCCGCCGAGCACGAGCGCGGCGACGACGGGCACGTACCAGGTGGCCCGCAGCGGCCCCGCCCATCCCGCCCCGGTCGTGGCGACGACGGCCGCCGCGACGATCCAGCCGACGACGGCGCTCACGGCGGCGACGGCGAGCAGTTCCAGAACGGCACCGCGACGCGCCTGCGCCGGACTCAGTCCGCGCGCGCGCAAGAGCGCCGCCTCGCCGAGCCGCGCGTCGCCGAGGAGCCGAGCGAGCTGCAACGTCGCGATAATCCCGCCGATCGCGATGAGCGCGAGCGGCACGGGGATGATCGCCTGCACCGCGCGCACCCCCTCCGCCGCGTCCTCCAGGGTGTCGGCGAGGCCGCCGTCGATCGACGCGCCCTGGGGTGCGAGGCCGTCGATCGCGCGCGCATCGCGGTCGAGGTAGTCGAGGTCGTCGGCGAGGCCGGGTACACCCCACGGGTCCAGCCGATCGGGATCGACCGTGAGCGTCCAGCGCAGGACTGTCGCCGTGCGCTCCTCCGCGACACGCAGCGAGTCGCCGAAACGCTCGGCGATCAGCGCGAGGGCAAGCGCGGACTGCGCGTCGGGATCATCGGATGCGGGGATCGTGAGGATCGCGCTGCGGTCCTCTTCAGGCGCGGCGGCGACGGTCTCCACGACCGCCGCCCGCATGGCCGATCCGATCGCGCCCAGCACGGCGGACAACCCGAGCACGAGCACCGCGACGGTGGCCGCGATCGCGGCGAGCAGCCCCAGGCGGGCGCGCGCTCGCGCGAGCATCAGCCGGAACGTCGTCACGTCGCCTCCCCGCGCGGCGTCTTCGCGCACGCGTCCGAGTCTCGCACACCGCCGGGCGCGGCCTTGGGCTTTCCACAGGGGCGCGTGCGCCTGAGCACGAGCATCCGGTGCGGGCTCGGTCCGAACTCGGTGCGAACCTCGGAGATTCGCGCGAAGTTCGGAGATATCCTGCGTAGTCGTCCGAGGTTCGCGCGATTCTCCGAACTTCGTTGAAGCTCCGGGTGCGGGGGACTCGTCCGCCCGCATCGCCCACCGATCAGGGCAGCAACGCGCAGTCCGGGGCAGCCGCCGCGAGGCGAGCGTCGAGCGTCAGCAGCGAGCACTGAGCCGCACGCGCGAGCTCGACGTACATCGCGTCGTACGCACTGAGATTGTGCCGCAGCGCGTGGACGGCGGGCAGCATGGGCATCATCGGCAGCTGTTCGATGCCGAGCAGGTCGAACTCACGGAACGCCCGCAGCGCCTGCTCCTCCGTGATCTGTGCAGGTTTGCGCGGGTGCGAACCTCGGAGAATCGCGCGAAGTTCGGAGATATCCGGCGGAATCGTCCGAAGTTGGCGTCATCCTCCGAACCCCGCTGAACCTCCGGGTGGGACACTGGACGCATGACCCTGCACATCACGGACGACCCCGCCGCCGACGAGCTGCTCACGGACGACCCCTTCGCCCTGCTCGTGGGCATGCTGCTCGATCAGCAGGTCGCCATGGAGGTCGCCTTCGCCGGGCCGCTGAAGATCCAGGACCGCGTCGGGTCGATCGATCCGGGTGCCATCGCCGCCGCCGATCCCGAGACGTTCGAGGCGGCGTTCGCGCAGACACCCGCCGTGCACCGCTTCCCCGGGTCGATGGCGGCACGCGTCCAGGCGCTCGCCCGCGTGGTTCAGGACGAGTGGGGCGGCGATGCCGCGGCGATCTGGACCCGCGACGCGCCCGACGGACGCACGGTGCTCACGCGCCTCAAGGCGCTGCCCGGTTTCGGCGATCAGAAGGCGCGGATCTTCCTCGCGCTGCTGGGCAAGCAGTGCGGATACTCCGGTCCCGGGTGGCGCGAAGCATCCGCCCCCTACGGCGAGGAGGGCTCGTTCCGCAGCGTCGCCGACATCGTCTCGCCCGAGTCGCTCACGAAGGTGCGCGAGCACAAGCGTGCGATGAAGGCGCAGGCGAAAACCGCCCAGACCTCCTGATGCCCCGGACGCCGTGTGGTCGGGCGGGATCATCGGCTTCGGGTCGTGCCACTACGAGTACCCGACGGGTACCGAGGGTGACTCCCCCCTCGTCGGGTTCGCGCCGCGCAAGACCTCGACGACGCTGTATCTCCTCGACGGTGTGGACGCGCACGCGGATGCGCTGAGCCGCCTCGGTCCCCACCGGACCGGTGTCGGATGCCTGTATCTCCCGCGCCTCGACGACGTCGACCTCGACGTGCTCCGGGAGATCATCACGAACTCGTACACCCGGATCCGCACCGGCGACAACGGCTACGCCTCGATCACGATCACCGACTGAACGCCGCCGACATCATAGGGTGGAAGCACCGCCGAACACCCTCCGCCGACGCACCGTCGATGATTCGCCGTCCGCGGAGACGGTGGCCGACAGACCGGAGGCTCGATGCTCACCCCGTTCCTCATCATCGGCGGCATCGGACTCGCCGTGCTGCTGATCTCCCTGCTCGTCGGCGACATCTTCGACCACTTCGACATCGGCGACGGTGCGATCTCCGGGACCGCGCTGGGCATCGCCGCCGTCGTCTTCGGTGCGGCGGGCGTCCTCACGATCACGTCCGGGCTCGACCTGGCCTGGGCGTACGTGGTCGCCGCCGTGCTCGCGGTGCTCGCCTACCTGCTCGCGCTGATGATCGTGCGACGGCTCACCAAGAGCTCCGACGGGGTCCCGATGAGCGCCGTCGGACTGACCGGCGTCTCCCGCTCGGACATCTCCGCCGCGGGCGGCGAGGTGAGCCTGGACGGTCCGCACGAGATCGAGCGTCGGCTCGCCTACTCGGACACACCGATCCCCGAAGGCGTCCGCGTGCGCGTCGTCGAACACTCCGGCACGCGCGTGAAGGTCGTCGCGGACGAGACCGCACCGCCCGCCTGACGCCGCATACATCCCTCCACGAAAGGCAGCCATGCTCGACAACCAGCTCATCCAGATCATCGCGATCGTCGCCCTGATCGTCGCGGTCCTGGGGCTGCTCACCTTCATCGCACGCCGCATCCGCCGAGTGCCCCCGAACCAGGCGCTCGTGATCGTCGGCCGGGGAGCGGGCAAGCCGCAGCCGGGCGACATCGGCAGCCAGCGTGTCGTGATCGGCGGACGCACGTTCGTGTGGCCGATCCTGCAGCAGGGCTTCCCGATCTCGCTCGAGCAACGGCAGATCGCGATCACCGTGGAGGGCGTCGACAAGAACCGCATCAAGATCGCCATCAAGGCATCCATCAACTTCAAGGTGTCGGGCACGGAAGAAGGCGTGCGGCGCGCCGCGCAGCGATTCCTGTCGCAGCAGGAGGCGTTGACCGACATCATCCGCGAGTCGCTCGAAGGGTCACTGCGCTCGATCGTGGGCGACATGACGATCGAGCAGATCATCTCTGACCGCAAGAGCCTGTCGGATCGCGTCGTCGCCGAGACGAAGGCCGACCTCGTCGAGCAGGGTCTGCAGGTCGATCTGCTAAACATCAGCGACATCTCCACGCCGGGCAGCGACTACCTGGCGAACCTCGGACGCGCCGAGGCCGCGCGGGCGCGCCAGGTCGCCGAGATCAGCGAGGCGGAGGCGTCGCGAGCATCCGAGTTCGCCCGCATCGAGGCTCAGGAGCAGATCGCCGAACGACAGAAGGCGCTGTCGCTGCGTCAGGCGTCGATCAAGGCCGAGACGGACCGGGCGAACGCGGAGGCCGAGGCCGCCGGACAGCTCGCGAAGGCCGAGCAGGACCGCTCGGTCGCCCTTCTCGAGCGCGACGCGCTGAGCGAGCAGGCGAACGTGACCCAGGAGCGTCTGGACATCGAGGTGCGCAAGCCCGCCGAGGCCGAGGCCTATGCGGAGGTGCAGCGGGCGACCGCGCTCCGCGACGCCGCCAACGCGGCGACCGAGGCGGACGCGTACAAGCGGACCAAGATCGCCGAGGCGAACAAGGTGGCTGCGGTCCAGGATGCCGAGGCCGCCGCGACCGCCGTGCGCCTGTCGGGTGAGGCCGACCGTGACCGCCAGGTCGCACTGGCCGCCGGCATCAAGGCGGAGGGCGAGGCGCGGGCCGCGGCGGTTCAGGCCGAGGGTATCGCCGACGCCGCGGCAACCGACGCGAAGGCGGAAGCGCTCAAGAAGTACGGCGAGGCAGCGCTGGCGCAGGAGATCATCTCGCGCCTGCCCGAGATCGTGGCGGCCGCCGCGGCACCACTCGGCAACATCGACCAGCTCACGGTCGTCTCCACCGACGGCGCATCCGAGATGACCAAGACCGTCGGCAAGGTCCTGGGCGAAGGCACCGAGGTCGTGAAGTCCCTCACGGGGCTCGACCTCGGTTCACTCCTCGCCGGCTTCGCCTCTCCCGCATCCACCGCTCCAACTCCGCCGTCGTCCTGACTCGCGAGATGGTGCCTCTGGACGCGAGAAGGTGCCCGCGGCGCCGAGATGGTCGACCATCTCGCGTAAGCAGGCACCATCTCGGCGGGCGGGCGGGCGCCGGGCGGGGATCTGCTCATGCCGCTCAGGCGCCCTTGAGGCGTTCGGCGAGGTAGGCGTGCAGGCCCTCGAGCGGCACGCGTTCCTGTGCCATCGTGTCGCGGTCGCGGACGGTGACGGCGCGGTCGTCGAGCGAATCGAAGTCGACGGTCACGCAGAACGGCGTGCCGATCTCGTCCTGGCGGCGATAGCGACGGCCGATCGCGCCGGCATCGTCGAAGTCCACATTCCAGCCCGACCCGCGCACGTCGTCGGCGACCTCGCGCGCGAGGGGCGAGAGCCGCTCGTTGCGTGAGAGCGGCAGCACGGCGAGCTTGACCGGAGCCAGGCGCGGGTCGAGTTTGAGGACCGTGCGCGTGTCGGTCCCGCCCTTCGCGTTGGGCGCTTCCTCCTCGTGGTACGAGTCCACGAGGAACGCCATCATCGCCCGGGTCAGACCGAACGAGGGTTCGATGACGTACGGGATGTACTTCTCCCCCGACGCCTGATCGAAGTAGGTGAGCGACTGGCCGGATGCTTCGGTGTGCGAACTCAGGTCGTAGTCCGTGCGGTTGGCGATGCCCATGAGCTCCCCCCACTCCTTGCCGGGGAAGCCGAAGCGGTACTCGACGTCGATCGTGCCGGCCGAGTAGTGGGCGCGGTCCTCCTTCGGCACGTCGTACTGTCGCAGGTTCGCCGGGTCGATGCCCAGGTCGATGAACCAGTCCCACGAGGCATCCACCCAGTGGCGGAACCACTCGTCGGCCTCGGCGGGCGGCGTGAAGAACTCGATCTCCATCTGCTCGAACTCGCGCGTCCGGAAGATGAAGTTTCCGGGAGTGATCTCGTTGCGGAAGGCCTTGCCGACCTGACCGACGCCGAACGGCGGCTTCTTACGCGATGCGGTGAGGACGTTGCCGAAATTGATGAAGATGCCCTGCGCGGTCTCGGGGCGCAGGTAGTGCACGCCGGACTCGTCGTCGACGACACCGAGGTAGGTCTTCATGAGACCCGAGAACGCCTTGGGCTCGGTGTACTGACCCTTCGTGCCGCAGTTCGGGCACGGGACATCCGCCAGTCCGTTCTCGGCCGTGCGACCCTTGCGCGCCTCGAAGTCCTCGACGAGTGTGTCGGCGCGGAAGCGCTTGTGGCAGTGCAGACACTCCACGAGCGGATCGGTGAAGGTGGCGACGTGACCGGATGCCTCCCACACACGCTTGGGCAGGATGACCGACGAGTCCAGGCCCACCATGTCGCCGCGGCCGCGGACGAACGTCTGCCACCACTGCCGGCGGATGTTCTCCTTGAGCTCGGTGCCGAGGGGGCCGTAGTCCCACGCCGACCGGGATCCGCCGTAGATCTCGCCCGCCTGGAAGACGAACCCGCGATGGCGGGCGAGGGCGATCACTTTGTCGAGGCGGGACTGCTCGGCCACGGTGGCTCCAATGGTCGGGGTGAGAGGGAATCCAGGCGATCGCGCGGGCACGGATGCGGCGCCGCGGCGTCTGCCTCAGTCTAGCCGCGGCGCGGGTGCGGACCCCCGTGGCCCGGCCGCTCGCAACGTGCGGTCTAGCGATGTCGGACGTGCGCGGGAGGATGGGAACGAAGGAAGGATGCAGATGTCCGAGCACCCGTCGCACCAGCCGGCAGAACCGTCGCCGATCGGCACACCGGGCGGAACGCCCGAGCGTCCCGCGGTGTTCTTCGCGGATGCCGCAGAGTTCCGCGCCTGGCTGGAACAGCACCACGAGACCGCAACCGAGCTGTGGATGGGACTGCGCCGAGCGGGCGAGACGCCGCGCGGCCTCACGTGGGCGCAAGCGGTGCCCGAGGCGCTGTGCTTCGGGTGGATCGACTCGGTCAGCCAGCCCATCGACGACACGAGCAGGCGCCAGCGGTGGACCCCGCGCACCCCGCGCTCAACATGGAGCGCGGTGAACGTCGCGCACGTCGAACGACTCACGGCAGAAGGTCGGATGCATCCGGCCGGCATCGCGGCGTTCGAGCGACGAACGGATGCTCGGACGGCCGTCTACTCGCATGAGAACCCCGTGGGCTTCACGTCGGCGCACCAGGCGCTGCTCGACGCGCATCCTGCTGCCGCCGCGTTCTGGGCGGAGGCGACCCCGTCGTACCGCCGCGCCGCCGCACACTGGGTGGGCAGCGCGAAGCGCGAGCAGACCCGGGATGCCCGCATGCAGACTCTCCTCGACGACTGCGCCGCCGGGCGCCTCGTCCCGCCCCTCCGTCCCAGCCGCGTGCCCGCCTGGCTCACGCGGGCCGCCGCCGCGGCATCCGCCGCTCAGGCGTAGCCCGCCGCGTCCACCCAGGCGTAGCCCGCCACGTCCGGGCGCCGTTAGCACGCGCGGGCCCTCAACGACGACGGGCGAGAGCGGTGAGAGCTCACCGCTAGACCACCATCCGCGCCGCGCGCGCACCAGCCCCGGCTAGAGGCCGGCCTCGAGACTCGGGGTCTTGGGGCGCACCTCCAGGACGGGCGTGCCGTGGGTGACCGTGCCGGTCGCGATCGTCGTGACGCCGTCGAAGTCGTCGGCGTTGAGCACGACGACGGGGGTGATCAGCGGGTATCCGGCCTTCTCGATGACGGCGCGGTCGAAGACCACGAGCGGGGTCCCGGTCTCCACGCGGTCACCGTTGGCCACCTTGACGTCGAAGCCCTCGCCGGCCAGGTTGACCGTGTCGATGCCGACGTGGATCAGGACCTCAACGCCGCTGTCCAGCAGCAGCCCGAACGCGTGTCCCGTGGGTTGCGCGGCCTGCACAGTGCCCGGTCCGGGCGAGTACACCGTGTCACCCGAGGGCACGATCGCCAAGCCCGGTCCCATCACCTCGCCTCCGAACACGGGGTCGGGGACCTCCGAGAGCGCCACCACCTCGCCGTCGAGCGGCGCGGCGAGCTCGGCCGCGACCCCGGCGAGCGCCGCATCCTGCACCGCGCCCACCGCCGCGAGCGTCGCGGCGTCCTCGCCGGCGGCGCGGTTCTCGAGCTGCTCGACCGTGACGCCGGCCTCGGCGGCGAGCTTCGCCTGCGCGGGGTCCTTGTAGCCGGAGAAGATCACGAGCACCATCGCGGTGATGAACGCGGCCGCGACCGCGAGCCCGTACAGCAGCATGCTGTCGAACGCGGGGATCGTCAGCAGCGACGTGAAGACGAAGGCGTTCGTCTTCACGCCGCCACCGATGCCGATGATGATGCCGCCGACGAGGCAGCCCACGAGCATCCGCGGGTAGATCCGCTTGAAGCGCAGATGGATGCCGTACAGCGACGGTTCGGAGATTCCCCCCAGCAGGCCCGCGGCCAGCGCACCCGTCGCGGTCTGTTTCATCTGCGCATCCCGCTCCCGCCACGCCAGCACGAGCACACCCGCGGTCGCCCCGAAGCAGGCGAAGTTCCAGGCGCCCATCGGACCCTGGATGAAGTCGTACCCGAGCGTCTGGATGTTCAGCAGCATGATCGCGTTGATCGGCCAGTGCAGTCCCAGCGGCACCATGAACGGGTACGCCAGCGGGATGATGATCGCGAAGATGAACGGGGAGAAGTCGTTGATCGAGCTGAGCACGTTTGCGAGCCCCGCACCGGCGTAGACACCGATCGGGCCGACGAGGAACGCCGTGAGCGGGATCATGATGAGCATCGCGAAGAACGGCACGAAGATCAGCTGCACGTTCTCGGGGAAGATCTTCTTGAGCAGCTTCCACACCGGCCCGAGCACGGCGGCCATCAGCAGCGGCGGGAACACCTGAGACGAGTAGTTGAAGATCGTCAGCGGAATCCCGAAGATCGGGATGACGTCGATGTCCTGCCCGAGGAACGCGATGTTCTGCACGCCGTCGGCGCTCGCGAGCGCCGTGAACCCGGGCAGCATGACGACCGCCATGATCGCAAACCCGACCCAGGGGTCGGCCCCGAGCTTCTTGGACGCGTTGTACGCGACCATGAGCGGCAGGAACACGAACACGCACTGCCACATCAGGTTCACGAACTGCCACGACGGCGGCAGCTCGGTGCGCGGGTCCGCCCAGTTGCCGATGACCCCGAGCGTCGACATCAGCGCCATGAATGTGATGAACAGGGATGCTCCGAGCAGCGCACCGAGGATGGGACGGAACGAGTCGGAGAGGAACTCGAACAGCGAGTCCAGCCACGCGAACTTGCCGCGCGGGCCTTTCGCCCGCTCACGCGCCTTGATCGCCTCGGCGCTCTCGGGGTCGGCGCCGGCGCCGGCGCGTGACATCGCCGGCAGCGCCATGATCTCGTTGTAGACGGTCTGCACACCGCCGCCGATGACGACCTGGAACCGGTCGCCCGCCTGCGGCACGGCACCCATCACGCCCTCGATCTGCTCGACGGCGCCCTTATCGACACCCGACGCGTCGCGCAGCTGGAACCGCAGCCGGGTCGCGCAGTGCGTGAGGCTCTCGATGTTGCCGGGACCGCCCAGGCGCTCGACGATCTCGGCCGCTTCCTTCGACGACATGACGGTCCCGCCCTCCCGTACACAGAGGCGCTGCGGTGCGCTCCTACCCGGATGCTAGCGGCGCATCCACCCCGAAAGTAAGGGGGATGCGGGAGCGCGCCGCGCGCTAGCGTGAGTGCATGAGCGCACCGGTCGACCCCACCATCACGTCCGCCTGGGCGGAGCTCGCCGCCCACCGCGATGCCCTTGCCCCCGATCTGCGCGGCTGGTTCGCCGCCGATCCGGACCGGGCGAGGCGCCTCACGCACGATCTCGCCGATCTGCGCGTGGACCTGTCGAAGAACCTCGTGACCGACGAGATCCTCGCGTGCCTCGTGCGCCTGGCCGAACAGACGGGCGTCGCCGACCGCTACGCCGCGATGCTCCGGGGCGAGCACCTCAACACGAGCGAGGACCGCGCCGTCCTGCACACGGCGCTGCGGCGTCCCCCGGGTGCGACGCCCGAGCTCGTCGTGGACGGTCAGGACGTCGATCACGACGTGCAGGCCGTGCTCGAGGCCATGACCGCCTTCGCCGAGCGGGTCCGCTCGGGGCAGTGGCGCGGTGTCACCGGCGAGCGCGTGACGCACGTCGTCAACATCGGGATCGGCGGGTCCGACCTCGGACCGGTCATGATCTACGAGGCGCTCCAGCCGTATGCCGACGCGGGAATACAGGCGAGGTTCGTGTCGAACATCGACCCGACCGACCTCGCGACGAAGACGGCCGACCTCGATCCGGCGACGACGCTGTTCATCGTCGCATCCAAGACCTTCACGACCCTGGAGACGCTCACGAACGCGCGGCTCGCGCGCGACTGGCTGTGGGCGGGTCTCGAGGCGTCCGGCGCGATCGACGGGTCGGACGCGTCGCGGACGGATGCGGTCGCGCACCACTTCGTCGCCGTCTCGACCGCGCTCGACAAGGTCGCCGCGTTCGGCATCGACCCGGAGAACGCGTTCGGCTTCTGGGACTGGGTCGGCGGCCGCTACTCGGTGGACTCCGCGATCGGCCTGTCGCTCACGATCGCGCTCGGTCCGCGGGCGTTCCGTGAGCTACTCGCCGGCTTCCACGCCGTCGACGAGCACGTGCGGACGATGCCGCTCGCGCAGAACGTCCCCGTGCTGATGGGGCTGCTCGGGGTCTGGTACACGAACTTCCTCGGTGCGCAGTCGCACGCCGTGCTCCCCTACGCCCAACTGCTGCACCGCTTCCCGGCGTACCTGCAGCAGCTGACCATGGAGTCCAACGGAAAGCGCGTCCGCTGGGACGGCACGCCGGTGACCTGCGACACGGGCGAGATCTACTGGGGCGAGCCGGGCACGAACGGTCAGCACGCGTTCTACCAGCTCATCCATCAGGGCACGCACCTCATCCCCGCCGACTTCATCGCGGTGGTCAATCCCACGCATCCGCTGCAAGACGACGGACGCGACGTGCACGCCCTGCTGCTGTCGAACTTCCTCGCGCAGACCAAGGCGCTCGCGTTCGGGAAGACCGCCGCGGAAGTCGAGGCGGAGGGCACGACCGGTGCCCTCGTCGCCGCGCGCACGTTCCCCGGCAACCGCCCGACGACCTCGATCTTCGCGCCCGAGCTGTCCCCGCGCGTACTCGGTGAACTGATCGCGCTCTACGAGCACATCACGTTCGTGCAGGGCACGATCTGGGGCATCAACTCGTTCGATCAGTGGGGCGTCGAGCTCGGCAAGCAGCTCGCGCTGGAGATCGCCCCCGCGATCGAGGGCGACGCGGACGCCGCCGCGGCACAGGACGCGTCGACCCGCGCGCTCCTGGAGTACTACGCAGCACACCGCCGCCGGTAACCGGCCGCCGACAACCGCCGCCGGTAGAGCGCCGCCGCCGCGCGCAGCGCCCGCATCCACCACCCAGATTCGCCCCCGCGCACGGAACTCGGCAGAGTCTCGTGCGCGGGGGCGATTCTCGCGTTCGTCGCCTACTCGACGTCACCCGATGCAGGAACGGATGCGGGTTCGGTCCGCCGGCGGCGGGCGCTGACCCACAGCAGCAGGCCGATCAGCAGGATCGCGGCCCCGCCGAGACCGGCGCCCCACGGCGGCACGCCGCCCGTGTAGGCCAGGCCCGCGACGACCGGGGTCTCCACGACGCAGCCGACGCACTCGCCGCCGGGGGTGCCGCCGGGTGCCACGGTGTTGCGGATCGTGTGACCGCCCGCGGCCGAGCCGATCGTCACGCGGTACGTGATGCTCGCCGATTCCCCGGCTGCGAGGTCCGGCACCGCCCAGACGAGCGTCGAGCCGTCACGGGTCAGTCCCGCCGGGAGCTGCGTCGGCAGCGTCGCGTAGGGAAGGACGCCGGAGATGTCGTCGATCGCGAGCGCGCCGCTGAGCGGGGAGGGTCCGAGGTTGCGCACGGTCAGCGTGTAGTCGATGCTCGAGCCGATCGAGGCGATGTATCCCGAGGGCGGGTTGCTCGTCTTGCTCAGCTCCCACGCGGGGTCCAGGTGCACGGTCTCGCAGATGATGCACTCCCCGCCGGGCCCGACGGGCACGACGACGTTGCGGAACGTCAGCCCGCGGGCATCCGCATCCACCCGCACGGAGTACGACACCGACGCGCTCTCACCCGGCGCGAGCTGCGGGATCGTCCACGTGAGCTCCTCGCCGTCGAGGCGCAGGGCCGCGTCGAGGGTCCCGGTCAGCTCGGTGCCGATGAGCACGCCGCTGAGGTCGTCGACCGCGGAGGCGCCGGTGATGGTCGCCTGCGAGGTGTTCGCCGCCGTCAGGGTGTAGGTGATCACGTCGCTTGGGAGCACGGTCGAGCCGCTCGCGGGATCCGACGACTTCGTGAGCGTCCACGACGGCGTCACGTGAGAGGTCGTGCACGGGTCGCATCCGGTCGGCGGCAGTTCGCCGTCCGCGGTCACCGCGTTGCGGATCTCGACGCCGTCGGCACCCGTGTTCACGGTGACGGTGTACGTCAGCGTGAGGACGGTGGATGCGTCCACGCGACCGACGGTCCAGACGAGAGCGTCGCCGGAGACCTCAGCGGTGCCCTGGTTCGCGACGACCGACGCCTCGTCGAGCGTCGCGTATGGGAGCACGGCGCTCAGGTCGTCGGTGACGACGACGTCGTCCACGAAGCCTTCCGCACCCGGGGTGACCGTCACGGTGTACGCGATCTCCTGCCCGGCGACGACCGTCGCGCCGGAGCCCGGCTCGCTCGTCTTGGCCACGGCGTAGGTACCGGGAGTGCGGGTGAGCGTGTTCGTCGCGACGACCAGCGCGGACTGACCTTCACTGATCGTGAACTCGCCCACCGTGCCCGCGACGGGCTCGGCGTCGCCGACGGTCATCGTGGTCGACCAGTCGTAGGACGGATGCGCCGGATCGGCGAGCGTCGTCTCCGTCACGGTGCACGCGGCACCCGCGGGGATCGTGGCCGGTCCGTCCCAGACCTCGCCGTCGGCGAGCGTGAACGTCCCGGGGGCACCGGCGGGGAACACGTCGCCGTTGGGGGCGATACAGGTCCACTCGAAGCCGAACCCGGATCCGGGCACGAGCCCCGTGCGGTCGCCCGCGACGGCCTTGGCCACGCCGAACGCGCCGACGAGGCGGACGACCTCGTTGGTCACGGTCACGACGGGAGCCTCGCCCGCGGCGATCGTCACCGCGTCACCGAGGTCGGCGGGCAGCCACTGGAACGAGTCGTCACCGGGCACAGGCTGCGTCGGGAGGGTCTCCTCCGTGACGGTGCACTCCGAGCCGACGAGGATGTCGTCACCGCTCGTCCAGGTCGCCCCGGCGGCGATCGGGCCCCACGTGCCGGTCACGGGAGCATCCGTCCCGTAGACGCACTGGTACTCACCCGTGTACGTCATCGTCGGGTCGATCGAGCCGGGCGTGACGTTCGCACCTTCCACGAGCTCCTTGGTCACCTCGAACGCGCCGAAGACGCGCGACGTGGCGTTGCGCACGCCCACCTCGGCGACCTCGCCGGCCGTCGTGACGACGGCGCCGTCCGCCGGCGTGTAGACAGGAGCCGCCCACGCGTACGACGCGTCGGTGAGGTCCTCCGCCAGGAGGGTGTCTTCGCCGACCGTGCACTCCGCCGTGGCGGGGATGCGCGCATCCGCCACCGTCGCGACGACCGTCGATCCGCCGGCCGCGGGCAACGCCCACGTCCCGGATGCGGCGATCTCGCCGTCGTAGGTGCACGACCAGATGCCGGTGACCTCGAGGTCGGCGGCAAACGCGGTCGCGGATCCCTCGTAGGTCTTCTCGACCTGCAGGCCCGACCACACGCGCACGACGTGGTTCGTGACCGTCAGCTGCGCGGGCTCGGTGCTCGTGGCCACGGTCGCGGGCTCGCCCAGCGTGGGCTGCGCCCACGACCAGGAGGCGTCGGGCAGGTCGGCGTCGTCGAGCGCGTCCTCGCTGACGGTGCAGGAGCTCGTGAGCGGG
>Ga0182739_1000448_pt1 | contig 54378 bp, 56 predicted proteins | sample eDN5th30CBELigBY_FD_128873 | JGI IMG/M metagenome (GOLD analysis project Ga0182739, IMG submission 128873) | Enriched backyard soil microbial communities from Emeryville, California, USA - eDNA 5th pass 30_C BE-Lig BY (version 2) (version 2) | ecosystem: Environmental > Terrestrial > Soil >... | reverse complement strand
GGCCTTGTTGCGCTCGTGCGCCTTCTCGTTGGTCTTGTTGCGCTTGATCTGCGACTTGATGTTTGCCACGCGTGTTCTCCGGGCTTTCGTTCGAGGTGAGTGATGGAAGGTGTCGCACAGCGGTAGAGGGGCCGCGCACGACGCTCGTGCGGAGGTGGGACTCCAACACGCAAGCCAATCAAGAAGTCTACCAGCTACCGCCCGGATGCCTGTTCGATCGTCGCGAGGGCGACATCCAGCAGCGCGTTGAAGACGCGCGGGCGCATCGCGGTCACCAGATGCGACGTCCGCGGCACGACGAGCAGCTCCGCGTGGGGCACGAGGCGCTGGAACAGTCGCTCGTGCACGCGCAGCTGGTCGTACTGGCCGTTCACGAACCACAGCGGCACGTGGATGCGCTCCAGTGCGGCGAGCAGATCGAGCACCGACAGGCTGCGCAGCGCGATGTCCTGCGCGTCATAGGCGTACCCGCCCGCACCGAAGTCCGCGCGCGTGTCGTCGGGCAACGTCGCCTGCAGCACCCGGTCGGCGAGCCACTGGCCGCGTCCGGGCAACTGGTCCAGGCGCCGGGCGAGGAAGCGGTAGGCCGAGAGAGGGGCGCCGCGCGGGATTGCGGTGCACGACGCGGCGACGAGGCCGGCGATCGGGGGAGGATCGGATGCTCCGGCATAGGCGAGCGAGAGCAGTCCGCCCATCGAGTGCGCGACGAGCAGCACCGGGCCGTCTTCGGCGGCACGCCGCACTGCAGCGTCGATCGTGGCGAAGGCGCCCTCGAGGGTGAACTCCTCCGCCATGCGGGTGCCGTGTCCGGGCAGGTCGACGGCGATCGCGGGGGTGCCGCGGGTGGCCAGGTGCGCCTGCTGCGCCCGCCACATCGTCGCGGAGGTGCGGATGCCGTGCACGAGCACGACGCTGGCGCGTTCACTCACTCCAGCACGCTATCCGCACTGTCCGAGAACGGGCCCGGGCACCGCGTTCGATGCCCGGGCCCGCACTCAGAAGAGGACGACGACGGCGGTGCGTCCGCTGTGCGATCCCGCCACATTGTCGGCGTCGGCCGGGACGAACACCGCCGTGTACTGGTGCACGCCCCGGCTCAGGCGGCCCAGCGTGTGGGTCGCGAGCCCGTCCCGCACCGGCACGGTCGCGATGACGGTGCCGTTCGCGCCGCCCTCACGGAACTCGACGACCCCCGTCGACTTCCCCGGCTGATCGACGTAGGCGACCAGCGTCGAGGGCAGCAGCCCGTTCAGGTGCAGCGGCAGCAGAGCGGTGAGTGACGTCCGCGACTTCGCCTGCGTCACCGTGAACGTCACCGCCGGGGACTCCGACGCGGCGACCTCGTCGGTGCCGGTGAACCGGGCGATCACGGCGTGCCCACCCGCATCCAGCCCATCGGGCAGCGACAGGTCGGCACGCGCGACGCCGTTGCGGTTCGTCGTCGCCTCGGCGACCACCTCGCCGTTCACGAGGAACTCGACCGTGCCGCCCTGCACCGACTGGTCGGCCGAGACGCGCGCCGTCGCACGCACCGTGCGGGTGTCGCCGTACGGCGCCTTCGTGCGGTTCAGCGACAGCGTGGTCTCCGACGCGACTGTGCTCTCCTCGACCACCAACGGCACCGTCACGACGGTTCCGCTGGGCGAGGCGGTGAGGGTGAGCGCGGATGCTCCGGGCTCGAGGTCGGCGGGCAGCGTGACCTGCACCGACGCGGCGCCCGCGGAGACGGGAACCTCACCCAGGACCGTGTCACCGAGCGCGATCTGCAGCGACGTGTTCTCCGGCGCGCCGCGGCTCGTGAGGTTCAGCCCCGACACCTCGAAGGAGATCTCCGCGCCGGGCGCCGCCGTCTCGGGCGCACCCGTCACCACCGCCGAGCGACGGGCGAACGACGGCGCGACGGGAGAGTCTTCGGCCAGGTGATCGACCCAGGCCTCGTAGTCGAGCAGACCCGTGTCGACGTAGCCGGTGCCCTCCAGGAACACCCGGAAGTTGTCACCACCGGTCGCGAGGAACGAGAGCGTCCCGATGCGGTACTCCGCGGCGGGATCGAGCGGCTCGCCGTCGATCGTGACCGAGGTGATGCGCGAGCCCTCCGGCAGGGCGGGGTCGAACGTGTAGGTGACGTTGTCCGACAGTCCCAGCTGCAGGTAGGGGCGGGAGGGCACGTTGCCGTTCGCGTCGCGCTGCCACTGCTGCTCGAGCAGCGTCGTGAACTGCGCACCCGTCAGCGTGATGAGCGCCATCGTGTTGTTGAAGGGCAGCACGGCGTTGGCCTGCGAGAACGAGATCGTCCCGTCGGCCATGCCCTCGACGGCGGTCGCGCCGAACTCGGCCTGTGTGTCCCACAGCTCCGCCCGCAGGCCGCCCGGGTTGGTCACGCCGATCTGCGCGCCGTTGGGGAGGTCGGCGAGGGAGTCGCGCAGCGTGTCGGCGACGAGGTTGCCCAGCGTCGATTCGGATGCGCGGTCGTCCCGGGTGCCGCCCGTCCAGACACCGTCGACGTAGGACCCGCCGGCGAACGCCGTCGTGATGTCGGCGGAGACCTCCGCGACGGCCGTGTTGCCGATCTCGGCGGCCGCGGCGATCGCGTCCGCGACAATGCCGGCGACGGCCGCGACGCGCGGGAACTGCGCGACGAGGTCGGCATCCGCCGTCGTCGTGCGCGGCACGTTGCGCTCCGTGTGTGCGAGCACCTCTCCGGTCTCCCGGTCGATCGTGAGCACGATCTCGCCGATCAGGGCGCCGTAGGAGCTCGTCTGCACGACGGGGCGGGTGCGATCGGTGCCGGGGATCGCCGCCGACCACGCGTACTCCTTGTGCGTGTGGCCGTTGAAGATCGCGTCGATCTCAGGCGAGGTGTCCTCGACGATCGCGGCGAACGCGCCGCCGCCGGCGACCTCCTGCTCGAGCGTCGCGTTGTCGGGCGTGCCTGCACCGGCGCCCTCGTGATAGAGCGCGACAAGCACGTCGGCCTCGCCGTTGGCGGGATCGCCGTCGGTCAGTTCGGCGGCGACACGGTTGACCGCGGCGACGGGGTCGCCGAACTCGAGGTCGGTGATGCCGCCGGGAGCGACGAGCGTGGGCGTCTCCTCGGTGACGGCGCCGATGACGGCGACAGTGAATCCGTCCGCGTCGAACAAGGCGTATTCGGGGAGCGCCGGGTCATCCGAGCCCGCGACATACACGTTCGCGCCCAACTGCGTGTACTCGGAGGCGTCCGTGACGCGACCGCTGAGGTCGGCCCAGCCGCGGTCGAACTCGTGGTTGCCCACGGCGGTCGTGTCCAGGTCGAGCGCGTTGAGCACGTCGATCGTCGGCTGGTCCTGCGCGACGGCGGACGCGAAGAGCGACGCGCCGATGTTGTCTCCGGAGGAGAGGAAGAGCGTCGGTCCGGATGCGGCGGCGCGCAACTGCTCGACTGTTCCGGCGAACTTCACCGTGTTGGCGTCGATGCGCCCGTGGAAGTCGTTGATGCCGAGCAGCGTGAGCTCCAGCGGTGGCTCCGTCGCGGACAGTCCGACGAGGACCGGGTCGTGGTCGCTCGAACGGTACGGGTCGGCGGCGTGGAACGCGGTGCCGTGGTACTGGTAGCGGCTGTACTCGAGCGCGATGGACTCGCCCGCGTTGATGCCCCACACGTCCGCGCCCGTCGCGCGTTCGAGCGCGGCACCGTTGAGCAGCACGTGGTCGAGCGAGCCGGACAGCCCCTGGAACGAGTAGGACGACTCACCGAGCGAGAACGCGTGCTCGGCGCTCGCGTAACCGGCGTCGTACAGCACCTGCAGCGGGTCCTCCTGACCGTAGGAGTTGAAGTCACCCGCGAGCACGACGGAGTCGACATCGCCCTGGATGCTCGCGATCCAGTCGCGCAGGGCCTCCGCCTGACGCACGCGCGACCAGTTCGCGGCGCCCTGCCCGTCGCCCTGGTCGGCGTCTTCGGGGAAGGTCGCCGAACCCTTCGACTTGAAGTGGTTCACGGCGAAGAGGAACTCGTCGCCGCCGTCGGCGGGGGCGAACACCTGCGCGATCGGCTCGCGCGCGTTGCTGAACGCGTCGCCCGCGCCGCTGCGGTCGCCGAGCGCACGCGACGCGCCGACCGTGGTCACTGCGGCGGGCTGGTAGATGATCGCGTTGGTGATGACGTCCTGCTGGGAGACCTCGGGCAGCTCGGTCGAGGAGGCGACGTACGCCCACTTCTCGGTCCCGGCGGCGGCGTTGAGCGCGGCCACGAGCGTCGCGGTCGCCTCGTCGGCCTCCTCGCCCAGGGCCGCCGAGTTCTCGATCTCCATGAGGCCGACCACGTCGGCGTCCAGCGCCTCGATCGCCGCGACGATCTTGTCCTGCTGACGCGTGAAGTCACCGGAATCCCAGGCGCCGCGCTGCCCGCATCCGGTGTTGACGGTCACGCCGTCGCCGAAGCGGTCGCGGTACGGCTGGCACGAGGCGTCCTCGTCGCCGAGGGTCGTGAAGTAGTTGAGCACGTTGAAGGATGCGACCGACAGGTCGCCGCCGACCGCTTCGGGAGCGGCCGTGCGGATGCTCTCGAAGACGACGCCGTCGGTGCCCGAGCCGTCGCCCGTAAGCGGAGCGGTGGGGTTGAACTTCCACGCGTTGTTGCGCCAATCCACGATCACCGGCGCCGTGAAGGAGACCTGTGCGCCGACGACGACGGGCTCGGTGAGCGAGATGTACGGGGGCGTGAGCGCGCTGTTGGCGGCCGTGAGGAAGTTGGTCGTCGTGGCGTCGTCGAGCGTCACCCGGCGCGCGGCGTTGTCCGCCTCGATCGCCGCAACCTCCGCGGTGCCCGGGCGAGCAGCATCCGTGGGTTGACGCAGCGGCGTCTCCCCGAACGCGAGGCCGACCTCGCCGTACTGGTTCGTGGCGTACGTGTTGCTCACGGTGTACGCGCCCTGCGGTGCAACGAGCATCGACTCGAGGCGCTCGCGCTCCGTGTCGGTCGCGGGCCAGGCCACGGTCGCCGGCTGCGGCGCCGTCACGACATCGGGCAGGACGGTCGTCGTCGCCGCCGAGATCTGCGTGAGGCCGTTGAATTCGCCGACCGTGCCGGCGACCTCGACGTAGGCGCCCACGGTCGGCGGCGTCGTGCCCGGTGCATAGACGAACACGGCCTCCGACGCGGTGTGCGACGCGTCGAGAGCGCCGCCCGTGCCGGGAGTCTGGATGACGAACCCGTTGAGTCCGCCCGTCGGGTAGCTCGCGGTGACGACACCACGCGCGATCACGCTGCTGCCGAGGAGCGGCGACGCGGCGTCGGTGCCCTGGATCGCCGCGATCGCGGTGAGTTCGGGCTCCGGCTCAGGTTCTGGGTCCGGGTCGGGGTCCGGATCCGTGGGCGGGGCCGTCTCGCCCTTCGCGTTGACGGGCGAGGGCGGGCCGGCGGTGAAGTCCAGTGCGTTGTCGGGACGGTTCGTGTGGTTCGCGTCACGCGACACGCTCGTGGCATTCGTGGTCGCGGGTGCGGGGCCCGAGCCGGCGTAGTCGGATGCGGCGGGTCCCCAGCCGACGAGGTCGACGACCGAATCCACATCGCCGGCGGGTCCGGCGGGGTCGCCGAGCGCGGTCATGTCGGACACGAGCGCGATCTTGCCGCCCGTGCTGGAGAGCGCGAGCGTGCCGATCAGGTCGGGGGTGGGCAGCGCCGTCGTGCCACCCGCGCCGGCCGCCTGCTGCACGAGCACGGTGCCGCCGGCGGGGATCGTGCCGCTCAGCGCCATCACGTTGGAGGCGTTCCACGCCCCGCCGCTCGAGGCGTACTGGAGGCTCCAGCCCTCGAGCGAGACATCCGCGGCGGAGATGTTGACGAGTTCGACGAAGTCGTGCGTCCACGTCGCACCGTTGTTGCCGCCGCCGCCGTACACCTCGTCGATCACGACGGGGGCCGCGGCATCGACCGCGGCGTGCGCCGGGGCGGCGACGAGGCCGGTGAGGCTCAGCGCCGTCGCTGCGGCGAGAACGCCGGCGAGTGCGGCACGGCGCGGGGTGGAGGGGGACTGGGGGGAAGAGGCTGACTTCGTCACGTGTCGTCTCCGGTGTGCGATGGGGTTCGCGGGTGAGGATGGGGTCTGCGGTGGGGTGCCGCGCGTCAGCGGAACGAATGCGCGGGAAATCCGCCCAGGGTTCCGCCAACCCTTTGAGCATTGAGCGCAGGAGCGGGCGCTGGCAAGTGTCGATTCGATGAATTGTTTCTCATCAAGAGTTCACACCCGGTTCGCTGGCGTGTCGTCTGAGGGATGCGTTAGCCTCTGCCCGCCCCCGGTAGACTTGAGCGAATATGTCCCCGCGCGCCCTGAAGCCTCTCGAGCCGTCGGCCACCCCGCCCGAGCTGATCCGCAACTTCTGCATCATCGCCCACATCGACCACGGCAAGTCGACTCTGGCCGACCGGATGCTCCAGATCACCGGCGTCGTGGCCGACCGCGACATGCGCGCGCAGTACCTCGACCGCATGGACATCGAGCGCGAGCGCGGCATCACGATCAAGAGCCAAGCCGTCCGCATGCCGTGGGCCGACGGGCAGACCTATGCGCTCAACATGATCGACACACCCGGCCACGTCGACTTCACCTACGAGGTCTCCCGCTCGCTCGCGGCGTGCGAGGGTGCGATCCTCCTCGTCGACGCGGCTCAGGGCATCGAAGCGCAGACCCTCGCGAACCTGTACCTCGCGCTCGAGAACGACCTGACGATCATTCCGGTCCTGAACAAGATCGACCTGCCCGCCGCCGACCCCGAGAAGTTCGCGCTCGAACTGGCGAACCTCATCGGCGGTGATCCGGACGACGTGCTGCGCGTCAGCGGCAAGACCGGGCAGGGTGTCGATGAACTGCTCGATCGCATCGTCCGCGACATCCCCGCGCCGACGGGCAACGCCGACGCGCCCGCGCGGGCCATGATCTTCGACTCCGTGTACGACTCGTACCGCGGCGTCGTCACGTACGTCCGCATGGTCGACGGCAAGCTGGAGCCGCGCGAGCGCATCCAGATGATGTCGACGAAGGCGACGCACGAGCTACTTGAGATCGGCGTATCCAGCCCCGAGCCGACCCCGACGAAGGGTCTCGGCGTCGGTGAGGTGGGCTACCTCATCACGGGTGTGAAAGACGTCCGCCAGTCCAAGGTCGGCGACACCATCACGAATGCGCGCAAGCCCGCGGCGGAGGCCCTCCCCGGATACACGGACCCCAAGCCGATGGTGTTCTCGGGGATCTACCCGATCGACGGCAGCGATTACCCCGACCTGCGCGAGGCTCTCGACAAGCTCAAGCTCTCCGATGCCGCGCTGCAGTACGAGCCGGAGACGTCGGTGGCGCTCGGCTTCGGGTTCCGCTGCGGGTTCCTCGGTCTGCTGCACCTCGAGATCATCACCGAGCGACTCTCGCGCGAGTTCGGCCTGGACCTGATCACGACGGCGCCCAGCGTCATCTATGAAGTGATGACGGATGCGGGCAAGCAGATCACGGTGACGAACCCGAGCGAGTATCCCGACGGGAAGGTCGCGGCGGTCGAGGAGCCGATGGTCAAGGCCGCGATCCTCACGCCGAAGGACTACGTCGGCACCGTCATGGAACTGTGCCAGTCGCGCCGCGGGTCGCTCCTGGGCATGGACTACCTCAGCGAAGACCGCGTCGAGCTCCGCTACAACATTCCCCTCGGCGAGATCGTCTTCGACTTCTTCGACCAGCTCAAGTCCCGCACGCAGGGGTACGCGAGCCTGGATTACGAGCCCAGCGGGCGACAGGAGGCCGACCTGGTGAAGGTCGACATCCTCCTGCAGGGGGAGAAGGTCGACGCGTTCAGCTCGATCGTGCACCGCGACAAGGCGTACGCGTACGGCACGATGATGACCGAACGTCTGCGCAAACTCATTCCGCGGCAGCAGTTCGAGGTGCCGATTCAGGCCGCGATCGGTGCGCGGATCATCGCGCGCGAATCCATCCGTGCGATCCGCAAGGACGTGCTCGCCAAGTGCTACGGCGGTGACATCACGCGCAAGCGCAAGCTGCTCGAGAAGCAGAAGGAGGGCAAGAAGCGCATGAAGATGGTCGGGCGCGTCGAGGTCCCTCAGGAGGCGTTCATCGCGGCGCTGTCCGGCGACACGGAAACCAAGGAAAAGAAGTAGGGGCCGAGGATCACCGAGGACAAGAAGTAGGCTGGTCGCCATGCGCCGCGGGACGTTCAGAGACGAGACCGTCGACTACGCGGCGGTCGGAGCCACCCAAGCTCCCGACCTCATGCACTTTCCGCCGGAGCGGAGTCTGCCCGCAGAGCAGAGCATCCGGATCGGATCCGGGCAGGAGCGGTTCGACACCGCAAGCGAGGCGCTGCTGTCGTGGGGTGCGCTCAAGGGGGCAGGGCTCCGACTGAGCGACGTGCGTCCCGCATCCGGACCCATGTATTCGGGTGTGAGCTTCGACGCCGAGGGAAACCCGATCGCCCCCTCGCGGGCCGAAGCCGACCAGCGGTTCGACGCCGACGGGACGCCGTTCGCGAGCCCCGGCACGACCCTGCGCGTGCGCGGGCGGGTGAAGGGGCTGCGCACCGACGGCGAACTGCGGGTCATCTTCGTCGTCGAGGAGCCGCGGCGGGTGGGCTTCGCGCTCGGGACCGTGGGCGAATCGGTCGTCTCCGGCGAGGAGCTGTTCCTGCTGGAGTGGCGCGAGAGCGACGAAGTGTGGTTCACGGTGCGCGCGTTCGACGCACCGACGGCGCTGCTGTACCGGATGCTCCCCGGGCTCGTGAAGCGGCGGCGCCGTGCCCTGATGACGCGATATCTGCAGGCGATCTCGCCGATGTTCGCGACACCTGCGTAATGGGCGGACCCCTGCCTCTGGGTGACCCCGCGCCAGCCGACGGTGCGCTGCCCGCGGACCTTCGGCTCGATCCGGCCCGACCGTTCGGTGTGTATCTGCACGTGCCGTTCTGTCGCGTCCGGTGCGGATACTGCGACTTCAACACCTATACCTCCAGCGAACTGCGCGGCGCCTCCCAGGACGCTTACGCCGACACGCTGCTGGCGGAGGTCGCCCTCGCGGACCGAGTACTGGGGGAGGCGGGTGCGCTTCGCCCCGCATCCACCGTCTTCTTCGGCGGGGGCACGCCCACCCTGCTGCCCGCGGGTGATCTGGGGCGCATGCTCGAGGGCGTCCGTGACACATTCGGGCTGACACCGGGGGCGGAAGTCACGGTCGAGGCGAACCCCGACACCGTGAATCCGGCGCTCGCCGTCGAGCTCGCCGCCTCCGGAGTCACGCGGTTGTCGATCGGGATGCAGTCGTCTGTTCCTCACGTGCTGCAGGCCCTCGATCGCACGCACGACCCCGCGAACGTCGCGACCGCGGTCGCCGCGGCCCGGGACGCGGGACTCGCGGTGAGCGTGGACCTCATCTACGGCGCGCCGGGGGAGTCGCTCGCGGACTGGCGGGCGTCGCTCGAGACCGCGCTGGAACTCGAGCCCGATCACATCTCCGCCTACGCCCTCATCATCGAGGACGGTACGAAGCTCGCCCGGCAGATCCGCCGCGGTGAGGTGCCGGCACCCGACGACGACCTGCAGGCCGACATGTACGAGCTCGCCGACGCGCTGCTGGGTGCGGGCGGGCTGGACTGGTACGAGGTCAGCAACTGGGCGCGGACGCTCGCGGACCGTTCCCGCCACAACCTCGCCTACTGGCGCGGCGACGATTGGTGGGGATTCGGACCCGGGGCGCACAGCCACGTCGCGGGACTGCGGTGGTGGAACGTGAAGCACCCTGCTGCCTACGCGCAGCGTCTCACGGCTGGGCAGTCCCCGGCGGCGGGCCGAGAGCGTCCGGATGCTCGTGCCCGCGCCCTCGAACGCGTGTTGCTGCAGTCGCGCATCCGAGAGGGTGTCGCCGTCACGGACGTCCTCGACGAGGGGCGGCACGCCGTCGCGGCGCTGATCGCCGACGGACTCATCGAGGGGCGTGACGCCGTGCGCGGGCGGATCGTGCTCACGCTTCGCGGTCGCCTCCTCGCCGACGCCGTCGTGCGCGCGCTGAGTCCGTGAGCCCCGCGCCCCCCCCCACCGGTGATCGAGTAGCCGCGGAGCGGCGTATCGAGATCCCCACACCTCCGGTGGTGTTCGTCTCGATACGCGCCCTGCGGGCGCTACTCGACGACCGGGGTTGGGCACGCCACGCCTCCACGCCGCCTGATAGAAACGAGACGGGTAGAATTGGCACTCACTGATGCGGAGTGCCAGCAACGAAGGGAGGACAGCGGCCATGGTCTCTGAACGCGGTCTCCAGGTGTTGCGCGCGATCGTGCAGGACTACGTGCAGACCCACGAACCCGTCGGGAGCAAGGCGATCGTCGACCGCCACGCCTTCGGGGTCTCTGCGGCGACGATCCGCAACGACATGGCGCTGCTCGAGGACGAAGAGCTGATCACGGCGCCGCATACGTCCTCGGGACGCGTGCCCACCGACAAGGGCTACCGGGTCTTCGTCGACCACCTCTCCGAGGTCCGACCGCTGACGACGGCGCAGCGCACCGCGATCACCGCCTTCCTCGGCGATCCCGGCGACCTCGACGACCTGCTCGCGCGGACAGTGCGGGTGCTCTCGCAGCTGACCGGACAGACGGCGATCGTCCAATACCCCTCCTTCGCGCGGGCGAACGTCACCCACGTCGAGATCGTGTCGCTCGGTCCCGCGCGGCTGCTCATCGTTCTCGTAACAGACAGCGGGCGGGTGTCGCAGCGGATCACCGCACTACGCGAGCCGATCGACGACGAGGGGCTGCCGACGCTGCGCGCCCAGCTCGTGCAACTTCTCGTCGGACGTTCGGTCGCCGACGCCTCCGACCGTGTCGACGTCGTGCGCCGCGAGCCTCCCGCTCCGGGCGACCCCGTTGCGGCGGCGCTCGTGTCCGTCTGCTATGTCCTCGCCGAAGAGCTGGAGGAGTTCCGTCAGGACCGTCTCCTGATGGCGGGTACCGCGAACCTTGCCCGGCGCGAGAGCGACTTCCGCGGCAGCATCTCGCCCCTCCTGGAGGCGATCGAGGAACAGGTCACGTTGCTGCGACTCATGACCGAGATGGTGGCGGACGAGCACGGGCTCGCGGCGAGCATCGGACGCGAGAACGAGCCGTTCGGGCTGCCGGAGGCCTCCATCGTGACTGGGGAGTACGAGTCCGGGGGAGCCGTCGCGCGCGTGGGCGTGCTCGGCCCGATGCGGATGGACTACCCGACGAACCTCGCCGCGGCGCGCGCCGTGGCACGATATCTGTCCCGCCTGCTGGATGAGGACGAGACGCGTCGCTGACCCGGATCGCCCAGGGGGCGGCAGGGGAGCGAGACGGTATCCGCGCAACGCGGAGGAAGGCAACTGTGGCTGACCACTACGAGGTTCTCGGCGTGTCGCGTGAAGCGACGCCCGAGGAGATCAAGAAGGCGTATCGCAGGCTCGCGCGGGAACTGCACCCCGACGTCAACCCCGGCGAGGATGCACAGGAACGCTTCAAGCTCGTCACCCACGCCTACGACGTCCTGATCGACCCGGAGCAGCGCCGCCGCTATGACATGGGCGGATCGGACTCTCCGTTCGGTGGCGAGGCCGGGTTCGGCGGGTTCGGCGACATCTTCGAGACCTTCTTCGGTGCGGCCGGCGGGGGCCGTGGCGGCCGTCCGCGCTCCCGGCGGGAGAAGGGCCAGGATGCGCTCGTGCGCGTCAACCTCGAGCTCAAGGACGTCGTCTTCGGCGCCCACCGCGACCTCGAGGTCGACACGGCGATCCTCTGCGAAACGTGCCAGGGCTCGTGCTGCCAGCAGGGCACCCAGCCGGTCACGTGCGATATCTGCCACGGCACCGGACACGTGCAGCGACAGGTGCGGAGCCTGCTCGGCAACGTCGTCACGACCCAGCCGTGCGCGAGCTGCCAGGGCTACGGCACGACGATCCCGTACCCGTGCGCGACGTGTCAGGGACAGGGGCGCGTGCGCTCGCGTCGCACGGTCTCGGTCGACATCCCTGCCGGCGTCGAGTCCGGGCTGCGCCTGCAACTGCCCGGATCCGGCGAGGTCGGTCCCGCCGGCGGGCCGCACGGCGACCTGTACCTGGAAGTGCACGTCGCGCCGCACGAGGTGTTCAGCCGCGACGGCGACGACCTACTGGCGACCCTGGAGGTCTCGATGCCGGATGCGATCCTAGGGACGACGACCACGATCGAAAGCCTTGACGGTCCGGTCGAACTCGAAGTGCGCGCGGGCCTGCAGTCCGGAGACGTCCTGACGATCAAGAACCGCGGAATCACGCCGCTGCGCGGCTCGCAGCGCGGTGACCTGCGGGTGGGGGTCCAGGTCGTCACCCCGCTGCGCCTCGACGCGAAGGAGCGCGCGCTCGTCGAAGAACTCAAGAAGCGCACGAAGGCACCCGAACCGCAGCTCGCGCACTTCCAGCAGGGACTGTTCTCCAAGCTGCGCGACCGGTTCCGCCACGGCTGATCATGGCGCTGCACTTCCTCACCGACGCACTCGACAACCCCGGCCCGGGCGATGAGGTCGTCCTCGCCGGCGCCGAGGCACACCACGCCGCCGTCGTGCGCCGCGTGCGTCCGGGCGAAGAGGTCACGATCGGCGACGGCTCCGGCACCTGGCTGAGCGGACACGTCGTCGACGCGCAACCTCAGCGAGTCGTCGTCGCGGTCGACGCGCGTCGCGACGTGCCGGCCCCATCGCCGCGCGTCGTGCTCGTGCAGGCGCTTGCGAAGGGCGATCGCGACGAACTTGCCGTCCAGGCCGCGACCGAACTCGGCGCGGACGAGATCGTGCCGTGGCAGGCCGCGCGCAGCGTCTCCCGTTGGAACGAGAGCAAGGCGGCGAAAGGCGTCGCGCGGTGGGCGGCGATCGTGCGGGAGGCGTCCAAGCAGGCCCACCGAGCGTGGGTGCCGCCGGTGCGCGAACCGGTCACGACCGCACACCTGGCGCAGCGCGCGGCCGAGAGTCGGATGCTCGTGCTCGAGCCCACCGCATCCGCGGCCCTCTCCGCGCTCGAGCTCGACCCGACGGATGCGCGCGATATCGTCCTCGTGGTCGGTCCCGAAGGCGGGATCGCGCCCGAGGAACTCACGCGCCTCGCGGAGGAAGGAGCGACCCCCGTGCGACTGGGTGGGGACGTCCTGCGCACGTCGACGGCGGGACCGGCGGCGCTCGCCGTGGTCGCCGTCGCCCTCGGTCGCTGGTGAGCCCGCGCGTAGACTGGAACGCATGAGCGACGAGCCCTCGATCTTCACCCGCATCCTGCAGGGAGACATCCCCTCCGAGATCATCGCGGAGACCGAGAACACCTTCGCGATCCGCGACATCGCACCGAAGGCGCCCGTGCATCTGCTCGTGATCCCGAAGTCGCCCAAGTACCGCAACGTCGTCGAGGTCGCGGCGGACGATCCCGCACTGCTCGCCGAGATCATCGGGCTCGCCAACCGCCTCGCCGCCGAGCACACCGGCGGCGACTTCCGGCTGGTGTTCAACACGGGTGCCGGTGCGGGACAGACCGTCTTCCACGTGCACGCCCACGTCCTCGGCAGCGCGCCCGACGACACGATGAGCGGCGGACTGAGCGAGGACAGCCTTGGTGCCTGACGACACCGTGCCTGAAGACACCGTGCCTGACGAATCTGAGCCGACCGTCGTGCGCATCCTCGCCGACGGCATCGCCATGGTGCAGCTGCTCGGGCCGCAGGATCGACTGCTGCGCGTCGTCGAGAAGGAGCATCCGGACGTCGACGTCCACGTCCGCGGCAACGAGATCACGCTCGCGGGCGAGGCCGAGGCCGTCGCATCCGCACGGCGCCTCGTCGACGAACTCATTGAGATGACGCGCGCGGGGCACGGACTCGACGCCGTCGACGTCGTCTCCAGCGAGCGCATGCTCCGTGCCGACGGCGGTCCGCGCCCGTCCGAGGTGATGGGGGAGGCGATCCTGTCCTCCCGCGGCAAGGTCATCCGTCCCAAGACGGCCGGGCAGAAGGCATACGTCGACGCGATCGAGGAGAACACGATCGTGTTCGGCATCGGGCCTGCGGGTACCGGCAAGACGTATCTCGCGATGGCGAAGGCCGTCCAGGCGCTGCAGCGCAAGGAGGTCAGCCGGATCATCCTCACGCGCCCTGCGGTCGAGGCGGGCGAGCGTCTCGGATTCTTGCCGGGCACGCTCACCGACAAGATCGACCCGTACCTGCGTCCGCTCTACGACGCGCTCAACGAGATGATGGACCCGGAGATCGTGCCCAAGCTCATGGCGACGGGCACGATCGAGGTCGCGCCGCTCGCCTACATGCGCGGGCGCACGCTCAACGATTCGTTCGTCGTGCTCGACGAAGCGCAGAACACGACGCCCGAGCAGATGAAGATGTTCCTCACGCGCCTGGGCTTCGGCACGCGGATGGTCGTGACCGGCGATATCACGCAGGTGGACCTCCCCGGCGGCTCCAGCGGGCTCCGTTTGGTCACGCGCGTGCTCGACGGGATCGACGACATCCACTTCGCGCGGCTCACGAGCGACGACGTCGTCCGGCACACGCTCGTCGGCAAGATCGTCGACGCGTACAGCGTCTATGACGAGCAGCGCACGGCGGCGCGACACGAGCGCGAGCAGGCGGCGGAGTTCGCGAACCGCGCCGAACGTCGCGCCGCGACGCGTCCGATCGGGCCGCGCGATCGCTTCCCCGGCCGCGGCCAGAAGGGCACCCGCTCATGACGATCGAGATCTCCAACGAATCCGGTTTCGAGGTCGACGAGACCGTGCTCCTGCGCCTCATGGAGCACCATCTCGCGCAGTTGCACGTGAGCTCCGAGGCCGACGTCGCGATCGTGCTCGTCGACGTAGCCGCGATGGAGGCCCTGCACGTGCAGTGGATGGACGAGCCCGGGCCCACCGACGTGCTGAGCTTCCCGATGGATGAGCTGCGGCCGGGCAGCGACGACCTGCCGACTCCCGCCGGGCTGCTGGGCGACATCGTTCTGTGCCCCGAGGTCGCGCAGGCGCAGGCGCGTGAGAACGGCCAGTCGACCGAGGATGAGCTGCTCATGCTGACGACGCACGGGCTGCTGCACCTGCTCGGATTCGATCACGCCGAACCCGACGAGGAGCGTGAGATGTTCGGACTGCAGAAGGAGCTGCTGCTGTCCTTCGCGGTCGCCGAGCGTCGTCGACGTCGCGCATGACCGCGATCCTTCTGCTGGTCGCAGCCGTCCTGCTCGTCGCGTTCGGCGGTCTCATGGCGGCGCTGGACTCCGCGCTCGGCGTGACCTCCCGCGCCGACCTCGCGGAGTGGTCGCTGACCGGTCGCAACCGTGAGGCGCTGCGGAGGATCGCCGACGACACCGACGCGCACGCGAACGCCGTCGTCTTCATCCGCATTCTCGCCGAGACGGCGGCGGCCGTGCTCGTCACGATCGCGTTCACGATCCTGTTCGAGAACATCTGGTGGGCGATGCTCGCGGCCGTCATCCTCATGACCGGCGTGTCGTTCGTGCTCGTCGGCGCGAGCCCGCGCAGCGTGGGCCGTCGATTCGCGACGCCGCTGCTGCGCGCGTGCGCGCCCGTCGTCCGGTTCGTGCGCATCCTGCTCGGCCCCCTCGCGAACGCGCTCGTCGCCTTCGGGAACCGGGTCACCCCTGGGCAGGGTCGCGCCGCCTCCTTCGCGTCGGAGGAGCAACTGCTGAGCATGGTCGACGAGGCCGTCGAGAAAGACCTGATCGAAGAGGACGACCGCGAGCTCATCCACTCCGTCTTCGACTTCACCGACACGTTCGTGCGTGCGGTCATGGTGCCTCGCACCGACATGGTGTCGATCGTCGCGGATGCCACGACCGATGACGCGATGACGCTGTTCCTGGGAACCGGGGTCTCTCGTGTTCCCGTCGTGGAGTCCGGCGGCGACGATGTCGTCGGCGTGCTGTACCTCAAGGACCTCGTGCAGTTCGGGTTCGGTTCGCGCGGCGATGGGTGGCGCACGGAGGGGATCGGTCCGATCATCCGCCCCGCCGTCTTCGTGCCTGAGTCGATGAAGGCCGAGTCGCTGCTCCAGCAGATGAAGCGCGACGCCGTGCACGTGTGCATCGTCATCGACGAGTACGGCGGGGTGTCCGGACTCGTGACGCTCGAAGACCTCATCGAGGAGCTCGTGGGCGACATCTCCGACGAGTACGACACCCCGACGAACGAGATCGTCGAGCTCGGTACAGGACGGTACCGCGTGAGCGCACGCCTGCCGCTCGATGAACTCGGCGACCTGTTCGGGCTCGAACTGGACGACGACGACGTCGACACCGTCGGCGGACTGCTGGGCAAGGCGCTGGGGCGTGTGCCGCAGCCGGGTGCGCAGGCGTCGTATGAGGGGATCGTGATGACGGGCGGGACATCGGGCGGACGCGGACGCGGCATCGCGACAGTGTTCGTCGAGGCCGCGGAGCACCTGCGCGCCGTCGAGGACGCATTCGGGGGGAGAGGCGCATGACCGAGAACACACCGGACGAGGGCCGCGTCGGGTTCGTGACCTTCGTGGGGCGCCCCAACGTCGGCAAGTCGACGCTTACGAACGCCCTCGTCGGGGAGAAGGTCGCGATCACGAGCGAGAAGCCGCAGACGACGCGGCGTGCGATCCGCGGCATCCTCAACCGCCCCGACGGGCAGCTGATCATCGTCGACACCCCCGGCATCCACAAGCCGCGCACGCTGCTCGGCGAGCGTCTGAACGACCTCGTGGAGCAGGTACTCGGCGATGTCGACGTCATCGGATTCTGCGTGCCCGCGACCGAGAAGGTCGGTCCGGGAGACCGCCGCATCGCCGAGTCGCTGAGCGGCTATCGGGCCAAGAAGGTCGCGATCGTGACGAAGACGGATGCGGCGACGCGCGACCAGATCACGGAGCGCCTCATCGAGGTCGACCAGCTCCGCGAGGACTGGGCCGCCGTCATCCCGCTCTCCGCGCTCACGCGGGAGCAGCTCGATGTGCTCGCCGACGAACTGCTCGAACTGATGCCGATCGGTCCGCGACTGTACGACGAGGATGTCGTGACCGACGAGTCGCTCGAAGATCGGATCGCCGAGATCATCCGGGAGTCCGCGCTGGAGGGAGTCCGGGACGAGCTGCCGCACTCCATCGCAGTGACGATCGAGGACATCGAGCGGCGCGAGAGCGGGTCGATGACCGACATCCACGCGAACATCGTGGTCGAGCGCGACAGCCAGAAGGCGATCATCATCGGGCACCGGGGTTCCCGGCTGCGCGATGTCGGCACGCGGGCTCGCGCACAGATCGAGCCCCTCGTGGGCACCAAGGTCTTCCTCGGCCTGCACGTGCGCGTCGCGAAGGAGTGGCAGCGCGACCCCAAGCAACTGCGCCGCCTCGGATTCTGACGAGGCCCGCCATCTACCCCGATAGGTTGGAGCGGTGGTTACGGTGAGCCCGAGCGTCAGCTCGACAGAGTTCAAGCGGCAGGTAGATCGGGTCTGGGATGCGTTCTGGTCGGGAGGTATCGCCAACCCGGTTGAGGTGATCGAGCAGATCACCTACCTGCTGTTCATCAAGCGCCTCGACGAGCTGCACACCCGCGCCGAGAACCGCGCGAACCGCACCGGCACGCCGATTGAGAACCCCGTGTTCCCCGATGGCCTCGATGAATCGGTGAGCGCGCCGCGCCCCTACCGCGACCTGCGGTGGAGCGTTTTCACGAACTTCGCGCCGGCCGAGATGTTCGAGGTCGTGTCGGAGCACGTCTTTCCGTTCCTGCGTCGGCTGGGCGCTGAGGGGTCGAGCTACGCGCGCAACATGAAGGATGCGCGGTTCACGATCCCGACGCCGCAGCTGCTGAGCAAGGTCGTCGATCTGCTCGCCGACATTCCGATGGCAGACCGCGACGCCAAGGGCGACATCTACGAGTACATGCTGTCCAAGCTCGCGACGAGCGGCACGAACGGGCAGTTCCGCACCGCGCGGCACATCATCAACCTCATGGTCGATCTCGTGCAGCCGCGTCCCGACGACATCATCATCGATCCGGCCGTGGGCACGGCCGGGTTCCTCGTGGGCGCCGAGGAGTATCTGCGCGAGCATCACCCGGAGATCTGGACGGATGCTGCGTCCCGCGCGCACTTCAACGATCGGATGTTCACCGGCTACGACTCCGATGCCGCCATGGCCCGTATCGCGAGCATGAACATGCTGCTGCACGATGTCGGCAACCCCACGATCGAACGGGCGGACTCGCTGTCCGAGGGCCACCCGGCCGAGTCGGCGTACACGCTCGTGCTCGCCAATCCGCCGTTCGCGGGGTCGCTCGACGACGAGACGGTCGCGAAGGACCTCCAAAAAGCCGTCAAGACGCGCAAGACGGAGCTGCTGTTCCTGGTCTTGATGATCAAGCTGCTGCGCAACGGCGGACGGGCGGCGGTGATCGTGCCCGAGGGGGTCCTATTCGGGTCGTCGAACGCGCACAAGGCGGTGCGACGGATGCTCGTCGAAGACCAGCAGCTGCAAGCGGTGATCAAGCTCCCCAGCGGAACCTTCAAGCCCTACACGGGTGTGTCGACCGCGATCCTGCTGTTCACGAAGACGTCGTCGGGTGGCACCGAGGACGTGTGGTTCTACGACGTGCGTGCCGACGGCATGACGCTCGACGACAAGCGCACCCCGATCGAAGAGAACGATCTGCCCGATGTGCTCGCCCGCTGGTTGAGTTGGCCGCACAGCGGCCGTATCGAAACCTCCGCACCCGACGTCGAGCGGTGGCCCGAACTCGACCGCCCTCGTACGGCGCAGTCCTTCGTCGTGCCGAAGGCCGAGATCGTCGAGAACGGCTATGACCTCTCGCTCAACCGCTACAAGGAGCTCGAGATCGAGGTGGTTGAGCACCGCTCGCCGCTCGAGATCCTCGATGAACTGGATGCACTCGAGGTTGAGATTCAGGACGGCCTCGCCCGGCTCCGGGAGATGCTGACGTGAGACTCGTCCCAATCGGAGAACTCGTCGAGAGCATCGACCGAGGCGGGCCTCCACGTTCTACGGAAGAGTTCACCTACATTGACCTCGGTTCCGTCGACGCGGACCTAAAGCGAATCACCTCACCTGCTTCGATTTCGGTTGCGGCGGCGCCGAGTAGAGCACGGCAGCGCCTCAGATCCGGCGACGTTCTCGTCTCGACTGTGCGGCCGAACCTCAACGGCGTGGCAACAGTGCCGGCCGAACTTGATGGATCGATTGGCTCGACTGGCTTCGCAGTCCTTCGTCCGAAGGCAGACGAACTCGACGAGAGATACCTTTTCCACTGGGTACGCTCCCAGCCCTTCGTCGGAGCCATGACAGCTTTCGCGACCGGTGCGAGCTATCCGGCCGTGACCGACAGGATCGTGAAGCAGAGCCGAATCCCTCTCCCACCGCTCGCAGAGCAGCGCCGCATCGCGACGATCCTCGACCAGGCGGATGCACTCCGCAAAGCCGCTGGGAGAGCGGCGAGACTGGTCAAAGAGGTAGCACGGGAGGTGACTTCGGGGGCGTTGCGTTCGAGCGATGGCCGCCGTGCCCTCCGTGACCTCGGAGTCACGATATCCAGCGGGCTGAGCGTTGGAGATGGAGGCGACACACCGCACCCGATCAACCGGGTGCTCAAAGTCAGTGCGGTATCTCGCGGCACATTCGATTCGAGCGAAACCAAGCCGATGCCGCGAGACTATGCGCCACCGGCGGCGCACAAGGTCCATCCGCAGGATCTGCTGATGACACGGGCGAGCGGGAGCGTTGATCTCATCGCGCGATCCACGTTTGTGGACGAAGTTGCGGAAGATGTGTATCTGCCGGACAAGATCTGGAGGGTTTCACTCGCGGAGGACTCACCACTATCCTTGCGACTTCTCGACGGACTTACGCGTGAGCCGGAGTTCAGGGCGTACGTTGCGAACGCTTCGAGTGGTGCGAGTGGCGTTCGAAACATCTCGCAGGCAAAAGTACTCGCGTTCGAGGCGCCGGTCCCGGACGAGGCGGCCGTGAGGGCAGCCGACGAAATCCTTGATCAGCTCGAGCAGCATGCCCGGATACGTCGGAAACGAGCCGCAGGACTCGACGCCCTGTTCGCATCCCTCCAGCACCGCGCGTTCTGTGGCGAGCTCTAGCACCCGGTTACGTGTTCGCGAGTTGAGAGATTCGACCGCGGGAAACGCCGAGGATCACCGCTGAGTCCGTGACGGACAGACCCGCTTCACGCATGCGGCGAACAGCGGCACGCGTTTGACGTGCCGCACAGATCGACGCTGCGGCCGCGGCTTCCGTGGCCTGGCGTGCCACCGCTACCTCGACGCCGAGTCGCCGAGGTCTGGGAGCACCGTGACATCGACATCGGCATGGTCGATGTCGGGTTCGACGGTGTCGAGGTAGTCGCGCACCCGCGCTGCAGCTTTGTCGAGTGTGGTGACTTGGGTGATGGGTTCTCCGTTGAGGTGGAGTTCCCGCGGGCGGCCGGCAGCCGTTCCCAGCGGTCGAGGCACCTTCCCGGATGCCTCGCGCCGACCGCCCGCGGTCTATGAGCTCAGCGCGTCAGTAGCCGACGGCGGCGAGCGCGTGGTTCGCCTGTTCGGGTGTGAACTGGCCGCCGTACGGGCTCGTGAGCTGGTCGTACAGTCCCTGGCGCGAGAACGAGGAGAAGTCGAGGTACGACTGCGCCTGCTCGACCGCTTCGGCGTTCCAGTCGACGGCGAGCGTGTCGACCGCCCACGTCGCGACGTCGACCGGGTACCCCGATCCGTACTCGCTCGACATCTGGTCGATGAGCCCCTGCCGCGAGAACGACATGAAGTCGAGATAGGACTGCGCCTGCTTCAGCGCGTTCTGCTGCTCAAGCGTGTACACCGGCTTCGGTGCCTCGGCCGTCACCGAGACTGCCGTGCCGGGCTCGGCCCTCTGTCCACTCGTGGGTTCCTGGGTGAGTACCACCCAATCCTCACCGGTATCCGCCCCCGCTGTGAGCGTGAAGCCGGACGCCTCGATCAGTGCGCGTGCTTCGCTCATCGGCTTGCCGACCACTCCGGGAACGGCGACCGTCGTGTCGGGTTCTTCCACCACGGGCTCTTCGGTCTGGTCTGCGACGACGACGCTTTCGCGCTCAGACGTGCGGTCTGCCCCACGCTCTGTCGAGGTGCCGGATGCGCCTGCCCTGCCGAGGGCGCCGCCGATCATTGCGATCAGCACCAGGAGGCCGAGGGCGACGAGTACCCACTGCCACCACGTGAGCTTCGGGAGGCGGCGCTTGCCGTCGAGCGCGACGGCTGCGACCGGTGCTGCCGTGGCGGGCTGAGCCGCCTCGGGGTAGATCCAGTGCTCGCCATTCCAGTAGCGCTGCGTGGACGGGTTGTGCGGGTCGGGATACCAGCCGGCGGGCGGCAGGGGCGACGGGGTGTTGGTGTTCTCGGACATGACAGAGCCTTCTGTTTGTGGGAGACGCGTCCCCCAGGAGTCGCGCCACCGGCCGATGGCCAGTAGAGCAGTCCACACCAGGCCTCCGACATTGAGGCTTGCGATGGTCGGCGGGAGGCCGGAGCTGCCCTACTGGTCTGTGAGTTCTGGCCGCGCGCCCCACCGCTCCTGCCACAGCGGCAGATAGGAGCTCACGCGTTCGGTGAAGCCGCTCTGCAGCCCGCGTAGACGGAATGCGTGCGGTTCCGGAGTCCAGCGCTCTTCCACATACGGGATCCCAGCCGTGAGCGAGGTGACAGTGAGTGCGAGCCCTTTCCGGCCGCTGACTCTTCCCATGCGGAGGTGGATGAAGGAGAGCCCGTTGTCATAGAGACCACGCCTCTCGGTCGGATTCTTGAGCTGTCGATCGTCTTTCGAAATGATCAACAGTGCGCCGGCAGTTCGCACGCGCGGGTACAACTCGATGTCGTCAGCGCCCTGCAAACCAAGCGACTGTGCCGTCTCGAACTCATGGCGATCACCGAACATCGCGATGAGCGGCCGCACGGCGACCACCGGCATGTTCTCGTCGAAGAAGAACTTCACGTCACGCCGCGGTCGAGTCGCGCCAATCGGGGAGGGATCGCGCAAAGTCGAGCGCCTCGTGGGCGGCCTCGGGCGAGACGCCCGGGTAGAAGTCACCGACATCGCGGGCATCGACGGTTTCATCGCTGAGGAGCGTCGCGACCGCATCGAACGGAACACGGGTTCCTGCGATAGTGGGCCACCCGCCGAGCCTCTGCTCGCGCACACTGAGATGCGGTCGCGGATGCCGGAGATCGACGACCTCACCGTGACGTGACTCGAAGGGCGCCATCACGTCGTCCAGGCGTGCGATCACCACGTGCCCGGGTTGTTCGACAAGGTCAACGCCAACGCCGCCGGTCTCTACCACAACGATCGAGGCGCCCGTGCTGACGAGTGAGTACCGCGAGGGGTGGTCGGTGAGGTCGAGGTTCGGGAGCTCACGAAACGCGCGTCGGATGCGTTGAAGCGACTGATCTTCTCGCAGCTTCACGACGGTGCGCAGGGCCAGTACATCGCGAAACGAGTACAGAATCCGGCGACTGGCGCTGACCTCGGGAACAAGGAGGGAGGTGCGACGCCAGTGGCCGAGCTGTCGTTGCGAAGCACCCGACAGCACCGCGGTCAATGCGACATTGAACGGCATGGTCACCTCCCCAGCTCTTCCGGCATGCTAACGCGGTCTTCCCACAAACCACCGGAGGTCGAGACGCTGGTGTGGAGAACTATTCAGGCGCAGCTCGTGTTCGCCGGCGGACCAGGTCGAGCATGCGCGTGCGCGAGGTGGTGACGGCCCGCCAGCGTGGATGTCGCTCGATCCAGGTTGGGGCGAGTACTTCGGGCACGCCGCGGACCATGCGGATGCGCCATCCGGAATGGTCGAGGTAGCGGTGGTGGTACCAACACAGCAGCACACCGTTGTCGGTGTGGGTGGGGCCGCCGTTCGCGTGTTCGACCACATGGTGGATTTCGCACCACGCGGCCGGCACACCGCAGCCGGGGATCACACACCCGCCGTCGCGCAGAGTGATCGCGCGGCGCTGGTGCCGGTTGAAGACGCGTTCCTCGGTCCCGATCTTCTGGACGCGGCCGTCGTCACCGAGCAGAACGCGCTGGATGACACCCGCGCAGCCCGCGTGCCGGGCCGCGGCCGTCGAAAGGGGAAGGTCGCTGCCGTCGGCGTGGGCCCACCCGGTGCCGTTGATCAGATCTTCTTGCCGCACCGAGATGACCAGGGTCGGAGCAGCGCCGCCGATCGTGGGGAGCAGCTCGCTGGACGCCGCGGCGAACAGTGCCGTCGCCAGTGCATCGTGCCGCTTTTGCGCCGCCGTCCGCAGGTCATCAGGCACCGGATGCTGCTCGTCGCCGGCATCGCCATCATCGGTCTGATGGAACATGACCTGCCCGCCGACCCGCGGGGAACCGGTGGCATCGAAGACCCGCTCCAGCTGAGCGGCGACCTCGGGCAACAGTCCACCGTGAATGGGGATCACGCCGTCGCGCGGCGCGCCCAGGGTGATTCCGCGGGCGCGCAGCGCCTGCTTCTCGACCGGCTCTGCGCCGTCTTGGTCGAGCGCCGCGGCCCAGGCGTGTGCCTGCACCCGCAGCAGATCAGCGCACGCGGGCGGGGCCCCATCGGGCCCCTCACCGCGGGCCTCGGCGGCGAGCACCTCATCGACCAGCAGCACCGCCTCGCGCCCGATTCTCGGTGCCGCGTTCTCGATCGGGCCGGCGACCGCCACCACACCGTCGACTCCGACGAACCCGTCGAGCAGTGCTTCGCGCATCGCGGGCAACACCCCGGGCAGCTCCTGCCCGTCAAGCCCCTGGCGAGGCATCGTCGCTTTCGCCGCGCGTTGCAGCCGGGTCGCAGTCGCGGGACTGAGTCGAGTCAGCCGTTGCAGCAGTTCGTTCACGTTGTGGCAGCCCATCTGGGTCGTCAGACGCAGTTCTCGCTCGCGCTGATCCGACCGGCGACCGATCTCACCGGTCGCCTCGACCAGCACCGCTTCGACCAGGCGGCCCAACTCACTCGCAAGGGTCACGGCCGCAAGCACTGACTCGTCTGAGGCGTTCAGCATCCCGCCGCCGCGCAGGCCTTCGCCGACCTCGGTGCGCACGCCATCGACCACCGAAGCGAGGTGTTCAAGGAGCGTGTGCATACCCCCATTCTGCTCGGGGGGTCCGACATTCTGATCCCGAAATCAGCCAGATCAGAGAAAGTTTTCAAGGAATCTTCCGGGCCCGCGCGGCGCCTCCGGATCTCATCTGACGACCGCCCTTCTCGTCGGCAACGCCACCACGACGGGCGGCGTGTCGTGCGGCTTCGATAGCATCGGCACCAGGCAGGGGAGGGCCTTGCCGGGGCCGGGAGTCTGCTGCGGTGGGAAACTTCGACTTCGCGATGGCGCGGTGGCCGCAGATCGGGGATGCCGCCCGTCGTGCGGAAGGCTACGTGTGGTCAGACCCGCGCGCGTCAGCGACGTACACTCGCCGGGCGGCCGAACTGTTCACGGGGTGGATCTATACGGCCGAGGGCCTTGAGCGTCCCGCTGATACGACGTTCGCCGGGCTCTCCCGCGCGCGCGGGTTCGCCGACATCGTCGGGCGCAACGTGACGCTGAAACTCGACATCGTCAGGCGAATTGGCAATGACGCCGTGCACAAAGAGGCCGACGTTCCGATCGACCGCGCGCTGGGATCGCTCGATCAGTTGCACCAGGTGCTGCAGTGGCTCGCGTACACCTATGGCGATGTCGACGCTCCGCTGCCACTCCCGTTCGATCGCGCGCTCATCCCGCCGCCGCTCGCCGGCGTGGTCCGGCACGCTCGCGCCGAACTCGAGAGAGCGCAGGCTGAGAACGAGCGCATCGATCGCGAGCTCGCTGAACTCCGCGAGCGGGATGCCGAGGCACGGCGCGAGCTCGAAGGGGCGCGGGCCGAGATCGCCGCGCTCAAGGCGGCCAACGTTGAGATCAACGCCGCCGCGCAACGCCCCGATCCGGCGACCCTGAACGAAGCCCAGACGCGGGAGTTCGCCATTGACGAGTTGCTCGGCGAGGCGGGGTGGCCTCTCGATCAGCAACGCGACCGGGAATGGCCGGTCACGGGCATCCCCACGCCCTCCGGTGCCGGCCGGGTCGATTACGTGCTGTGGGGCGATGACGGCCGGCCACTCGCCGTCGTCGAAGCCAAGCGCACAAGCCGGAGCCCGCGTGAAGGTCGCGAGCAGGCCCGCATCTATGCAGACGCGCTCGAGAAGCAGTTCGGCCAACGTCCGCTGATCTTCACGTCGAACGGCTACGAGCACTGGCTGTGGGATGACACCCGTTACCCGGCGCGTCGCGTGTCGGGGTTCTATACAAAGGACCAGCTGCAGCTGGCGATTCAGCGTCGGACGAGCCGCACGCCGCTTGCCGGCATGGCGGCCGACACGCGGATCGTGGAGCGCCCGTACCAGCTGCGTGCCGTGCGAGCGATCGGCGAATCGTTCGATCAGGGCAGGCGCCGCGCACTCCTCGTCATGGCGACCGGTACCGGCAAGACCCGCACCGCGATCGCCCTGGTCGACGTGCTGCAACGCGCCAACTGGGCAAAGCGCGTGCTGTTCCTCGCCGACCGCACCCAGCTCGTGCGCCAAGCGGCCGGCGCGTTCCGGACTCACCTGCCCGATACCGCGACGGTGAACCTGCTCGAAGACAAAGACACCGAGGGGCGGGTGTTCGTCTCGACCTACCAGACGATCATGGGGCTGATCGACCAGGGCGGGGATGAGCTGCGACGCTTCGGACCCGGCTACTTCGATCTCATCATCGTCGATGAGGCGCACCGCTCGATCTACCGCCGTTATGGCGCGATCTTCGACTACTTCGACGCGCTGCTCGTCGGCCTGACCGCCACGCCGCGTGCCGAGGTCGACCACAACACCTATCGACTGTTCGACCTCGAAGACGGCGTCCCCACCGACGCATTCGAACTCGACGAGGCGATCGAGGGCGGCTACCTCGTGCCGCCCGTCGCGCGGCCCATCGAACTCGGATTCATGACGCGTGGCATCCGCTACGACCAGCTCTCGCCGGAAGAGCAAGAACGGTGGGACGCCCTCGAATGGGACGGCGGCGACATCCCCGACCAGGTCGACGCGGCGGCGATGAACCGCTGGCTGTTCAACGAGGACACCGTCGACAAGGTGCTCGAAGTCCTCATGCGTGAGGGACGCAAGGTCGCCGGCGGTGACGTGCTCGGCAAGACCATCGTGTTCGCCAAGAACCAGGCCCACGCCGACTTCATTTACGACCGTTTCGACCTTCACTACCCCGAGCTGCGCGGAAGGTTCGCGAAGGTCATCACCTACCAGGCCGGGGCCTACGCGACCTCACTCATCGACGACTTCTCGACACCGGGGCAAGACCCGCAGATCGCGATTTCGGTCGACATGCTCGACACCGGTGTCGACATTCCCGACGTCGTCAACCTCGTCTTCTTCAAGCCCGTGCATTCGCAGACGAAGTACTGGCAGATGATCGGGCGCGGTACGAGATTGCGTCCGAACCTCTATGGACCGGGATCCGACAAGCAGGACTTCGTCGTCTTCGACGTCTGCGGCAACATCGAGTACTTCGGGCAGGAGCTGGCCGTCGCCTCTGCCACGGCGACCCGCCCGCTGTCGGAGCGGCTCTTCGCACAGCGTTTCGCGCTGCTGGATCGGCTCAACCGGTCGGGCGCCGAAGAGGCGTTGCGAGAGCTGATCGCGGGCACCCTCGCGCAGCAGGTCGCAGGCATGAACCGCACGAACTTCCTCGTTCGTGCGCACCTTCGCGCAGTGGACAGGTTTGCGGATGCGGAGGCCTGGCGCCGGCCGTTCACCGCTGACGATGTCGCGGCAGCCGACGAACTCGCCGCGCTTCCATCGGCCGCCGACACCGACACCGACGAACACGCCAAGCGGTTCGACCTGTTGCTGCTGTCGGCACAGCTCGCCGTGGCCGAGGGCGAGCCGGTGCCCGCCGAGGTCGCGGCGCGCGTGCAAGCTCTCGCCCGCGCGTTGGCCGCTCAGCGCGGAGTGCCCAAGGTGGCCGCACAGGCGACGCTGATCGATGCCATCGCCGATCCGGCCTGGTGGGAGGGCGTCGACCTCGCGGCGCTCGAAGACGTGCGGGTGCGCATCCGCGGTCTGGTCTCACTCATCGACGCGGCCGGACAGCGGCCCGTCTACACAGACTTCGAAGACACGCTCGCCGAGGGTGGCGAGGCGCGGATGCCCGGACTGCCGACCGCCGTCGATCGGGTGCTCTTTCGGAAGAAGCTGCACGAGTTCCTCGCCGCCCATGCGGGTGTCCCGGCCCTGCACAAGCTGCGCACGGGGCGGGCGTTGACCGAGCTCGATCTGGGCGAGCTCGAGCGCATCCTGGTCACCGAGGGCGGCATCGATGCCGAAGAACTCCGAGCGAACATCGGCGAGGAGCGCAGCCTCGGCCGGTTCCTGCGCTCGATCGTGGGGTTGGAGCGCAGCGCTGCCGAGGCGCTGCTCGCAGACTTCGTGCAGGTTCCGGGGTTCACCCGCAACCAGCACACCTTTATCGACCTGATCATCGGCGAGTTGACCGTCGAAGGCTTCGTCGATCCCGGCCGACTGTATGAAGACCCGTACAGCGGGGTCGCCCCCGAGGGTCCGGAGGGCTTGTTCACCGAGGCGCAGGTCACAGACCTTTTCACGCGCCTCGACGAGATCGGGCGCGCGGCGACACCGGAACCACCGGATGCTCGTTCCGCGGCGTCGTGACGCGCGCGCGGGAGAACCACCGCCGTCAACCGACCTCGCGCAACGCGCTGCGGATGACGACGACGTCGTCGCCGAACTCCGCATCCGCGGCCTGCTGGAGTGTCCCGTCGTCCCAGATCACGTCGACCCAGAGGTAACCGCGCTCGGGATACGACCCGAGGTAGAACGAGCCGTCGGCACCCAGGCGTTCGGGCAGCAGGTCCTGCAGTTCGGCGACCGTCGCCTCGTCGGCTGCGCCCGTCGCGCCGCCGGTCGGATCCGCGAACGCGATGGGGTCGTACAGGGCGAGGGGGATGGGCGGCTGCCTCGACGTGAACGCCGTACCGTCGTACGTTCCCTGGACCGCGTAGGCGCCCCAACGGATCGTGCCGCTCTCGCCGGTGCCGCTCTCCTCCCACCCCTCGACTCCGTCCCAGCTCCAGCCGCTCATCGGGATGCCCGAGCATTGCGGCGGGTAGGACTCCATGATCGCGCCCAGGCACAGTTCGACATCACCGCGGACATCCATGACGGTGCCCTGCGCGGAGACCTCACTGCGGGGCGGTGCGGGCATCGTCAGGCCGAGCCGGTCCACCGAGCCGCCCGCGGAATCGCCAGCCGGATTGCGCGAGCGATCGCCTGAGCCCGGCGCGGGCGTCGCGCATGCGGTGAGGGTGAGCAGGATTCCGACGGAGATGACGGTCGACAGCGTTCGCATGGTCATACACACAAGTGTCCGTTCGCGGTGTGACGTCTCACTTGTGGAAACACTCGCGACTGTCGGCGCCGCGCGGTACGCTGAGGGCACTCGGACGTCCGTTTTCTCATGGATGTCACTCTGGGGTCCGCGTGACTGGGGTCAACGCGCGCGAGAGGGGCATGTCAAGCGTCGGGGTGGAGCGCGGGATCGTGGGGACGACCCGCGCTCCGGCATGTGTGCCCTCCGGGACCTGGTAGCATCGCAGGATGCGCGTGGGTCTCCTTCTTCTTAGCCGCCGCGGCGAGTCCTCGATCTAGGACCATCCTCGCCGCGGAGCTCGTCGTCGGTCCGCATCATCCAGGCGAGAGAACGAAGAAGACGAAATGGACAACACGCAGAAGCCCTCCGGGATGCCGGTGCACAAGTACCGCCCCTTCCACGAGCAGATCGTGGTCGACCTGCCCGACCGCACGTGGCCCTCGAAGCGGATCACCCAGGCGCCGCGCTGGTGCGCGGTCGATCTGCGCGACGGCAACCAGGCGCTGATCGACCCGATGAGCCCCGAGCGCAAGCGGATCATGTTCGAACTGCTCGTGAAAATGGGCTACAAGGAGATCGAGGTCGGGTTCCCGAGCGCGAGCCAGACCGATTTCGACTTCGTGCGTCAGTTGATCGAAGAGGGGCTCATCCCCGACGACGTCACGATCCAGGTGCTGACGCAGGCGCGCGAGCACCTCATCGAGCGCACGTACGAGGCGATCGCCGGCGCCAAGCAGGCCATCGTGCACCTCTACAACTCCACGAGCATCCTGCAGCGTGAGGTCGTCTTCCGCACCGACCGCCAGGGGATCATCGACATCGCGCTGGAGGGCGCGCGGCTGTGCCGCGAGTACGAGAAGCGTGTGCCCGAGACGACCGTGTACTACGAGTATTCGCCGGAGAGCTACACCGGGACGGAGCTGGAGTTCGCGGTCGACGTGTGCAACCAGGTCCTCGAGATCTTCGAGCCCACGCCCGAGCGCAAGGTCATCATCAACCTGCCCGCGACGGTCGAGATGGCCACGCCGAACGTCTATGCCGACTCGATCGAGTGGATGAACCGGCACCTGAACCACCGTGAGAACGTCATCGTCTCGCTGCATCCGCACAATGACCGAGGCACCGCGGTCGCCGCGGCCGAACTGGGATACATGGCCGGCGCGGACCGGATCGAAGGCTGCCTGTTCGGCAACGGCGAGCGCACCGGCAACGTCGACCTCGTCGCGCTGGGTGTGAACATGCTGACGCAGGGGATCGACCCGCAGATCGACTTCTCCGACATCGATCAGGTCAAGCGCACGGTCGAGTACTGCAACCAGTTGCCGGTGCACGAGCGCAGCCCGTGGGCGGGGGACCTCGTCTTCACGGCGTTCAGCGGTTCGCACCAAGACGCGATCAAGAAGGGCTTCGAGGCGATGGATGCCCGGGCGGCGGCGGAGGGCGTCTCCGTCGACGAGCTCGAGTGGGCGGTTCCCTACCTGCCGATCGACCCGAAGGACCTCGGGCGTTCGTACGAAGCGGTCATCCGCGTCAACTCCCAGTCCGGCAAGGGCGGTGTCGCCTACCTGCTGAAGTCCGACCACGCGCTGGACCTGCCTCGCAAGCTGCAGATCGAGTTCTCCGGGGTCGTCCAGGCGAAGACGGACGCGGAGGGTGGCGAGGTCTCCAGCGACCAGATCTGGCGCATCTTCCAGGACGAGTACCTGCCGACGGATGCGGTCGACCAGCGCTGGGGACGGTTCGAACTGCTGGGCACGAGCACCCGCAGCGACATGAGCGGCGACGTCTCGCTCGATGTCACGCTGCGCGACGGCGAGACGCAGTTCGACGCGTCCGGGGTCGGCAACGGTCCGGTCGCGGCCTTCCTGGAGATCGTACGCGGGCACGGGTTCGATGTGACGCTGTACGACTACGTCGAGCACGCGCTCAGCGCGGGCGGCGACGCGCAGGCGGCGTCCTACGTCGAACTGCAGGTCGACGGCGAACGGCTGTGGGGCGTGGGCATCGACGGCGACATCTCGACGGCGAGCCTCAAGGCGATCGTGTCGGGCGTCAACCGCGCGATCCGCACGCGCTCGCGCTCACTCGCCGCCGTCTGAGAACAGGCGGTCGACCGGGTCAGGGTGCGTCGGGACGGATGACGGGGATGCCCGTCGTCTCGACCGCGACCTTTCGGCGGTACAGTCGACGCTGCTCGGGGAGCGAGAGGTCGAACACGACGGCGAGGATGCGGATGACGGCGGTCACCACGACGCCGGCGACCGCAGCCCACACCAGGGGTGCGCCGAAGGCGTGCGAGGCGGCGAGCACGAGGCATCCGGCCCCGGCAGCGACGGCATAGAGCGACCCGACGTGCATGACGGCGACGGGAAGGCCCATGATGATGTCGCGCAGGATGCCCCCGCCGACCGCCGCGCAGACGCCGACGAACACGGCCGGGACGATCGGCATGCCCACCGCGAGGGCCTTCGAGGTCCCGAGCGCGCCGAACAACCCGATCACGACCGCATCCAACGCCACGATGACGCGGTTCAGTCGTTGGAAGACGCCCGCGAGCAGCATGCCCACGAGCGCCGCGCCGGTCGCCGTCAGCAGATACCAGTTGCTCATGAGCGTGACGGGTGTCGTGTTGATGAGCAGGTCGCGGATGAGTCCGCCGCCCATCCCCACGACGATCCCGATGATCGCGACACCGAGGAGGTCGAGTCGGCGCTGCCCCTGGAATCCCGAGGCGAACAGGGCGCCCTGAATGCCACCCAGGCCCACGGCGGTCAGATCCGCCCACAGGGGGATCACGATGATCGGCTCGTCCACACGGCCATTGTCCCAGCAGCCCGGGATAATCGAGGAGTGCCCACCTACCGCGACGAGGTCGTGATCCTGCGCACCCACAAGTTGGGTGAGGCGGATCGCATCCTCACGATGCTCTCGCGGCGGCACGGGAAGGTGCGCGCCGTCGCCAAGGGTGTGCGTCGCACGTCGTCGCGGTTCGGGGCGCGGCTGGAACCGTTCATGGTCGCCGATGTGCAGCTGTATCAGGGCCGGAGCCTGGACATCGTGCAGCAGGCGGAGTCGCTGGGTTCGTACGGGGCCGACATCGTCATCCACTACGACCGGTACACGGCCGCCAACGCGATGGTCGAGACCGCGGATCGGCTGAACGAGGCGGAGGCGACACCGCAGCAGTACCTGCTGCTCGTCGGCGGGCTGCGCGCCCTCGCAAAGGGGGAGCACGCATCCCGCGGCATCCTCGACTCCTACCTGCTGCGCGCGATGGCGCTCTCGGGCTGGGCGCCCGCGCTCGGCGAGTGCGCGCGCTGCAGTCGTCCCGGACCGCACGCCGCCTTCGTCGCCCAGCTCGGCGGGGCGGTGTGCGATGCGTGCGCTCCGGCCGGCAGTGCGCGGCCGCCGACGTCGACGATCAGCCTGCTGCAGGCGCTCATGGCGGGGGAGTGGACGACGGTGGATGCGGCGGATCAGCGCGACACGGCGGGCGCCAGTGGTCTCATCGCCGCCTACGCACAGTGGCACCTGGAGCGTGGCATCCGCTCGCTCTCGCACGTGGAGGCGATGCGATGACCCCGAAGCCGTACACGCACCGGGATGCGGTGGCGTATCGCCCGCTCGATTGGACGGGCGTGCATCCGCCGACGTTTCCCCGCGGATCCGTTCCCCGGCACGTCGCGATCGTCATGGACGGCAACGGCCGCTGGGCGAATCGGCGCGGGCTGACCCGCATCGAGGGGCACAAGGCGGGCGAGGAGGTGCTTCTCGACGTCGTCGCCGGCGCGATCCAGGCGGGTGTGACCTGGCTGAGCGTGTACGCATTCTCGACGGAGAACTGGGCGCGTTCGCCCGAGGAGGTGCGCTTCCTCATGGGGTACAACCGCGATGTGCTGCACCGGCGTCGCGACCAGCTCAACGAGTGGGGCGTCCGCGTGCGGTGGGCCGGTCGCCGGCCGCGCCTGTGGGGCTCGGTCATCAAGGAGCTGCAGTTCGCGGAGCAGCTCACGCGCGACAACGACGTGCTGACGCTCACGATGTGCGTCAATTACGGCGGACGCATCGAGCTCGTCGACGCGATGCGGCGGATGGGCGAGGACATCGCGGCGGGCCGGCTCAAGCCCGGTGCCATCACGGAGAAGCTCGTGCGCCGCCACCTGTACGTCCCGGACATGCCCGACGTCGACCTGTTCCTGCGCTCGTCGGGCGAGCAGCGCACATCCAACTTCCTGCTGTGGGAGTCCGCCTACGCCGAGATGGTCTTCCTGGACACCCTCTGGCCGGACTTCTCCCGCGAGGAACTCTGGCGCGCGATCGGGATCTACCTCGACCGGGATCGCCGGTTCGGCGGCGCCGTGGACGCGCCGTCCGCGCGCTAACCCACCAGCGTCAGATTCGGGCGGCAAGATACGCGAGCGCCGAGGCCGCGGCGCGGGCGCCGTCGGCGGCCGATTCGCTCAGCATCGCCGCGGAGCCCTGACGCAGGTCTCCCGCCGCGAAGACACCCGCGCGCGTCGTCGTGAGCGCCTCGTCCACAACGATCCGCCCCGTCTCGTCACGCTCCACGAACCCGTCGAGCCAGTCCGTGTGCGGCACGAGGCCCACGTACACGAAGACGCCGCGGGCCTCCAGCGCCGATCCGTCGCCGAGGGTCACGCCACCGACCACGCCGTCACCCGCATCCTCGATCGTGGTGAGGGTCGCACCTGGAAGGAGGCGGATGTTCGGGGCGGACCGCGCGGCGTCCACGAGATCGGCGCGCGCCGTGGGCACGTCACCGCGGTGGACGACGATGACCTCGCGGGCGAACGCGGCGAGGACGGATGCTTCGTCCAGGGCCGAGTCCCCGCCGCCGACCACGACGACCCGCTGCTCCCGGAACAGTGGCCCGTCGCACGACGCGCAGCGGGAGACACCGCGGCCGAAGAACTCGGTCTCGCCCGGGATCCCGAGCGTGCGCCGCCGCGAGCCGGTCGCGACGATGACGGCCGTCGCGCCGATCTCGCCCGCCGTGCTGCGGATCATGTAGCCCGCATCATCGGACTCGATGCCGGTAACGTCGGCGAGCGTGACGTCTGCGCCGGCGGCCTCGGCGGACTCGAGCAGCTCGACACCGAGGTCATACCCGGCAATCGGCTCGGTGCGTCCCGGCGCGTTGGTGATGTGCTCGATCGTGCTGATCTGTCCGCCCACGATCTCGCGCTCCATGAGCAGGACGCGCGCGCCCCCGGCCGCGACCTCGGCGGCCGCCGTGAGTCCGGCGACGCCCCCGCCGATCACGACGACATCGACGCGTTCCCTCGCATCCATGTCCGCTCACCGCCACTCGTCGATGGACACGGTCGCCGTGCGTTTGGCGCCCATGATCTGCCAGTACCCGTTCGTCTCGCCGCCCACGACGACGACGTTGATGCTCTCGAGGGGGAACATCGGGATGAGCTCATCGGGAGCCGCGTGCAGCCCCGCGGCCATCGGCTGCTCGCCGAACGTCGCCCGCGGGTACACGTAGTTCTGGATCAGCTGGTGGTCCCAGTAGCGCCCGGCCGGCATCGTCGCGGTCTCGTGCAGCCACGCGATGAGGTCGGCCTTGGCCGCGAAGCCGCCGCGTTCCACGAACTGGCGTGCCACGATCGGGTCCAGCAAGAGGGTGGGCGCGGCGACGACGTCTGTGCCTCGCAGCATGTCCTGCACGTGCTCGCGCCAGTACGTCTCGCGCAGCCCCAGGCTGAACGTCGCTGACCGGTTGCCGAAGAACACCGACACGGTGCTGTCGGAGGCCGCGAACCCGTACTGCTCGTGGAGGGGCTCCCAGGGCGAGCGTTCCTCGTTCTCGGCGAACGTGATGCTGTTGTAGGTGAAGTTGTTCCCGAGCGAGCCCATGAACGTCTCACCGGGCACGGACCCGCCCTGCAAGTTCTGCGAGAGCAGTCCGTAGGCGCGTCCGATCGTCGCGTTCGCGTGGTTGTACGGACCGAGCGCCCCGATCCCCGCGTTCATCCCGATCTCGTCGCGGATCGGGCCGTTGACGACGACCATCGCGGCGCCCGAACTCGACGTGCTGCCCCGCGCGCTGCGTCCCGACGCGGCGAGGGCGAGGATGACGGGGAAGTACTCGGGCCGAGCGCCCGCCATGACGGCGTTGACCGCCACCTTTTCCACCGTGTAGCTCCACGCTCCGCGATTCTCGGTCGGCTGCATCCTCCCCACGATCTCGTCGCGTCCGCGGCTCGTCGCGGCCAGCATCTCCTCCACGCGCTCGAGGGTGGGAAGGACGATGGGCAGCTTGTCCGTCCAGTCCCGATCCAGGAACAGCTCGTGCAGGCGCGCACGTGTTGTCGGCGGGACGAAGCGCTTCTCCGAGATCCGCGGGGCCGGGATCCCCGCATCCCGCACGGGAAGCGCACGCGTCAACGCCTCGACGATCTCCTTCATGACGGGCTCGCCCGTCACCGGGTCCGCGCCGTCCACGTATGCGCGCAGCTCGCGGGCCGACTTGCCCATGACCGGCTGCGGGACGAAAACGAGCGGCGCCTGCGGGAGTCCGGCCATGCGGGTCACCGACTTCACGACGCGCTCGAACGTCTCGGTGTGCACCGCCACGGTCGGCACGCCGTAGGCGGTCTCCAGCGTGATCGCGTGCGTCGACACGGCGGGTGCGCATGTGCTGCAATGGCCCACGCCCAAGATCGCGGCGTCGCCGTCGGCACGGACCCGTTCCCACAGGTCCGGGTCGTCCTTCGCATACGTCGACGCGAGCTGCACGAGACGCGTCGTGACGGTCGGCAGGTGTTCCACGAACCACGCCGCGATCTGCCGGAGGAGCTCGATCGAGTCGTCGAAACGGCTGTCGATGAGGTAGATCGTGCGCCCGTCGAGCGTGTCGAGCCGGTCGGCGGGGGTCTTCCCCTTCACCTCCGGCGGGTACCCCGTGGGGTCCAGGACCTGTATCTCGGTGGACTCGTCCTCGCTCATCGTCGTGGTCTCCCTCCGTGGACTGGTGTCCTGAGTACCAGCCGGGCGGGGAGTCGACAACGACGCGTACCGCAGGATGGAAGGGGAATACGCGGGGTGGGCGCGGGCGTTGCCGTGAGTGTGACCGAACCTATCTCTGCGCCTTCCACTGCGGCTACCACTGTTGAGCCGCTTCGTATCGACGTGTGGAGTGACATCGCCTGCCCCTGGTGCTACATCGGCAAGCGCAATCTTGAGCAGGGACTCGCCGCCGCATCCGCGGACGACGACGCGCCCGTCGTGGAGGTGACCTACCACTCCTACGAGCTCTCACCCGACACACCCGTCGACTTCGACGGCGACGAGATCGACTTCCTGTCCGGGCACAAGGGGATGCCGCGGGAACAGGTGCGACAGATGCTCGATCGCGTCACGGGTGTCGCCGCCGAGGCCGGTTTGGAGTACCGCTTCGACCTGTTGAAGCACACCAACACCGTCAAGGCGCACGAACTGCTGCACTTCGCGAAGGCGCAGGGGCGCCAGCAGGAGATGGCGGAGCGGCTGATGGCGGCCTACTTCACCGAGGGGCACCACGTCGGTCGGATCGATGATCTCGTCGCGCTCGCGGCGGAGATCGGTCTCGACGCCGATCAGACGCGGGATGCTCTGGAGTCCGAGCGGTACCTGCCCGACGTGCGCGCCGATCAGCAGCAGGCGAGCGCCTACGGCATCAGCGGCGTGCCGTTCTTCGTGATCGACGGCAAGTACGGCGTGAGCGGAGCGCAGCCGGCCGACGCGTTCGCGCAGATCGCCCGTCAGGTCTGGGCGGAGCGCCGTCAGGCCTGACCGTTACCGCGGGAGGCTCGCCTCGATGATCGCGACGACCTCGGGGGCGTCGGGCTTGGTCTGCGGGCTGAAGCGGTGCACGTCGCCCGAGGGCGTGAGCACGAACTTCTCAAAGTTCCACTTGATCGGCCCCTTCGCGCCCTCCGCGTTCGGCGACTTCTTGAGCGCCTTGTACAACGGGGCGGCGCTCCGGCCGTTCACCTTGATCTTGTCGAAGACAGGGAACGAGACGCCCCACGTCGTCGCGCAGTAGTCGAGGATCTCCTCGATCGAGCCCGGCTCCTGACCCATGAACTGGTTGCATGGGAAGCCCAACACGGTGAACCCGCGCTCGCCGTACTCGCGCTGCAACTTCTCGAGCTGCTCGTACTGCGGTGTGAGCCCGCATTTGGAGGCGACGTTGACGATCATGAGCACACGGTCGCCGTAGTCGGCGAGAGACGTATCGGCGCCGTCGGCGGTTCGGAAGGGGATGTTCTTGATCTCCACAGGAGCGTCCGCGGTCATCTCTCCACGATACGGCCCCGTGCACAGGCCCGGGCCGCCGCGGTCTGGGAGAATGGATGCGATGTCCTCCCTCCTCGCTCCCGCGCCCGCGTTGCGCATCGGGCCGCTTGCGCTCGATGCACCCGTCGTCCTCGCGCCCATGGCGGGCATCACGAACACGGCCTTCCGTCGCCTGTGCCGGGAGTACGGCGCCGGTCTCTACGTGAGCGAGATGATCACGTCGCGCGCGCTCGTCGAGCGCAACGCGACGACGATGCGCCTCATCCGCCACCATGAGTCCGAGACGCCGCGCTCGATCCAGCTGTATGGCGTCGACCCCGCGACGGTCGCTGAGGCGGTGCGCATCATCGTCGCCGAGGATCACGCCGACCACATCGATCTGAACTTCGGATGCCCCGTGCCCAAGGTGACGCGCAAGGGCGGCGGCTCCGCGTTGCCGTGGAAGCTCGGGCTGTTCCGCGACATCGTCTCGCGCGCCGTCGCCGCCGCGGGGGAGATCCCGCTCACCGTCAAGATGCGCAAGGGCATCGACGCCGATCACCTGACCTACCTCGACGCCGCGCGCGCCGCGGAAGACGCCGGCGTCGCGGCGATCGCGCTGCACGCGCGCACAGCGGCGGAGTTCTACTCGGGGCGTGCCGATTGGGATGCCATCGCCCGGCTCAAGGAGGCGGTCACGAGCGTGCCCGTACTCGGCAACGGCGACATCTGGTCCGCCGACGACGCGGTCCGGATGGTGACCGAGACCGGGTGTGACGGCGTCGTCGTCGGACGCGGCTGCCTGGGTCGCCCGTGGCTGTTCGGTGAGCTCGCCGCGGCCTTCGGAGCGGAGCCCATGGGGGAGCGCGAAGGGGGGCCCGTCGACGCGACGCTTGGGTTCGTCGCCCACGCCTTCCGGCGCCACGCCGAGCTGCTCGTCGAGTTCTTCGAGGATGAAGACCGCGGGTGCCGCGACATCCGTAAGCACGTCGCCTGGTACTTCAAGGGCTATCCCGTGGGCGGTGACATCCGTGCGGCGCTCGCGACCGCATCCAGCCTCGCCGAGATCGACGACCTCCTCGGGACCCTCGACCTCGACGCCCCCTATCCCGGTGCCGCCGCCGAGGGTCAGCGCGGCCGGGCCGGGTCGCCCAAACGACCCGCGCTGCCGGACGGGTGGCTGGAATCCCGCGAGCTCAGCGCGGCGGGGACGACCGAGCTCGCGGGCGCCGAACTGGACCACAGTGGCGGCTGACGCGTCCGCCTTCGAGGGGGTGGCCGGCCGCCCCGAGGGCTACGACGACCAGGACGCGCAGAGATTCCATCCGGAGCAGCACCGCTCGCACCGCGACGACTTCGCACGCGACCGCGCTCGCGTGCTGCACTCGGCCGCGCTGCGGCGGCTGGCGGCGAAGACGCAGGTGCTCAGCCCCGCCTCACCCGCCGACTTCGCGCGCAACCGGTTGACCCACTCGCTCGAAGTCGCGCAGGTCGGTCGCGAACTTGCCGTCCAATTGCGGCTCGCGCCCGATGTCGTCGATGCCGCGTGCCTCAACCACGATCTCGGTCACCCGCCGTTCGGTCACAACGGGGAGCGCGCGCTCAACGACTGGGCGGAGGACATCGGCGGGTTCGAGGGCAACGCACAGACGCTGCGGATCGTCACACGACTCGAACCCAAGATCGTCGGCCCCGACGGCCGTTCCTATGGACTGAACCTCACACGCGCGAGCCTCGACGCCACGTGCAAGTACCCGTGGACGAGCGCGCATCCGCTGCCCGACCCGGGTGGCCGTCTCAAGTACGGCGTGTACGCCGACGACGAGCCGGTGTTCGATTGGCTGCGCGCGGGGGCGCCCGGCCGCGTCCGCTGCATCGAGGCGGAGGTCATGGACCTCTCGGACGACATCGCCTACTCCGTGCACGACTTCGAAGACGCCGTCACGAACGGGTACCTCGACCCCGCGCGGGTGACCTCCGTGCACGAGCACGATCAGATCGTGTCGGCGATCCAGGCCTGGGTCGGCTTCGACTTCGCGCGCGACGAACTGGACGACGCGCTGTGGCGACTCTCGCGGCTGCCCGAGTGGCTCACGTCCTTCGACGGGACCCGTCCCGCCCTCGCCCAACTGAAGAACCTCACGAGCGATCTGATCGGCCGATTCGCGCGGGCCGCGACCGCCGCGACGCAGGACGCCTACCCGGGTCGCACGCTCACACGGTACGGCGCGCACGTCGTTGTGCCCCGCGTCGTGGAGGCCGAGATGGCGGTCCTCAAGGGCATGGTCGGCGCGTTCGTGGTGTCGATCGAGGGACGCAAGCAGCTCTACAAGGAGCAGCGGCGCATGCTCAAGCGTCTCGCGGAGGCACTGTGGTCTGCCGGCCCCGATGCGCTGGATCCGATGTTCCGCGCCGACCATGCCGCGGCAGCGGACGACGCGGCCCGCAAGCGCGTCGTCGTCGACCAGGTGCAGAGCCTGACCGACCAGGCCGCGATCGCCTGGCACGAGCGGCTCGTCGGCGAGGTGGACGCGGGGGAGTTGGGCATCTGGGTTCCCGAGTCGCTGCGGCGCACGGCGGGGCGGCTGTGATGGCGGGGCGTCTCTGATGGCGGGGCGGATCGCGCAGGCCGACGTCGAAGAGGTGAAGGCCCGCACCAACATCGCCGACATCGTGGGCGAGCGCGTGGCGCTCAAGTCCGCCGGTGTCGGATCGCTCAAGGGACTGTGCCCGTTCCACGACGAGCGCAGTCCGAGCTTCCACGTCCGCCCACAGGTCGGCTTCTACCACTGCTTCGGATGCGGGGAATCCGGCGATGTGTATTCGTTCCTGCGCGCGATGGACCACGTCACGTTCCAGGAGGCCGTCGAGCGTCTGGCTGCGCGCATCGGATACGCGCTGCACTACGAGGAGGGCGGCCGCGCGCCCGAGACGAGCGGCCGCGCTCGGCTGTATGCCGCGAACGCGGCGGCGGCGACCTGGTTCCAATCCCAGCTCGGCACCCCCGAAGCCGAGACCGGCAGGCGCTTCCTCGGCGAGCGCGGTTTCGACGCGGGCGCGGCGGGGCACTTCGGTGTCGGTTACGCGCCCAAGGGGTGGGAGAGCCTCACGAAGGCACTCGGCGCGCAGGGCTTCACGACGGAGGAGTTGACGGCCGCCGGTCTCGTCTCCCAAGGCCAGCGCGGTGTCTACGACCGGTTCCGGGGGCGCCTCGTGTGGCCGATCCGCGACGTCACCGGACAGACCGTTGGGTTCGGCGCGCGGCGCCTGTACGACGACGACAAGGGGCCGAAGTACCTCAACACGCCCGAAACCGTGATCTACCACAAGGCGCAAGTGCTGTACGGGCTCGATCTCGCCAAGCGCGACATCTCGCGCGGCGATCCGCGTCGCGTCGTCGTGGTGGAGGGATACACCGACGTCATGGCCTGCCACCTGGCGGGCATCACGACGGCGGTCGCGACGTGCGGCACGGCGTTCGGCGCCGAGCACATCACCGTGCTGCGGCGCGTCATGGGCGACGACTCGGCCGCGGGTGAGGTCGTCTTCACGTTCGACCCCGATGCCGCCGGTCAGAAGGCGGCACTGCGCGCGTTCGCGGAGGCGAAGCGGTTCAACGCGCAGACCTACGTCGCCGTCGCGCCGGAGGGTCTGGACCCGTGCGACCTGCGCCTGCAGCGCGGCGACGGCGCCGTGCGCGCCCTCATGCAGACCAAGCAGCCGATGGTGGAATTCGTGATCGACCGCCGCATCTCCGGCTACGATCTCGCGACCGTCGAGGGCCGGGTGGGTGCGCTGGGCACGGCTGCACCGATCGTCGCGGAACTGCAGGATCGCCTCCTGCGCAGCGAGTACGAGCGCGTGCTTGCCCGCCGGCTGGGGATGGACCCGACCGACGTGCACCGCGCGGTCGAGAGCGCTGCACGTCGCGCGGCACGGGGTGGGAGCCGGGGTGATGCGCGGGGCGAGGGGCGGTCGGATGCGCCGGACGGCGGCGAGCCGCCCGCATCCGAACCCCTGCGCGTGCCGTTGGCCGATCTCCTGCGCTCTCCCACCGCGCGTTCCGAGGCCGAGGCCTGCCTGTCGTTCCTTCAGTACGGGCACACGGTCGATCCCGAGTTGCTCGCGCGCGCACTGTCCCGTCCCTTCCGCCATCCCGCGCTCGAAGCGATCCGCGCCGTCATCGCCGAGTCGGACGTACGGCGCCCGGGGTGGGCGCCGACGGCGGTCGACGGCGTCCGAGAGCCGTATCGCTCGTTGGCCGCGGAGATGCTCGTCGCGCCGTTCCCCGCGCGCAACGAGGCCGGTGCCGTCGCCGCGACCGCCGAGACGGCGCGGGGGTTGGTCAGGCGCGGTCTCGACGAGGACAAGGCGCAGTTGCTCGGCGCCGTGCAGCGCGTCGCGCCCGACTCCACCGAGGGCCGCGAGCTGGGTCAGCGGCTGATGGCGATCGAGCTCGAGCGCCGCCGACTGCTCGGAGACTAAGGCGCGGGCGGGCGCGCGAGCGGGACCGGCGACACGCCGCATCCGACGTGCCCGTTTGGCTGCATCCGCGAGTCAGGGCAGGATGGCCCCATGTCTGCACGCACCGCCGCTCCGCAGGCGGCCGTCCTCACGCGCGATCTCGGCATCGCGCACGCGGGCGGCTCCCGCCCCAACGACGGCCGCGCGGTCGATGGGGTCACCATCACTCTGCCGCGCGCGGGTGCGCTCGTGGTCATGGGGCCGACCGGGTCGGGCAAGTCGAGCCTGCTCGCGGTGCTCGCCGGAGACGAGGAGGGCGATGTCGCCGTCGTCGGGGGCGAGGGGTGGGTGCACGGGCTGTCCCTGCGCAAGGGCGGTCGCACGCGTCGGCAGCTCACGTACCACGTCGGGTATCACGCTCAGGCGGCCGGGGCGGCGCTGAATCCGCGCCTGACCGTCGGCGAGATCATCGCCGAGCCCGTAACGAGCCGCGATCGTCGTCTGAACTCGCGCGCGCTCGCCCTGCGGTCGGCGGCGCTCCTGGACGAAGTGCGGCTTCCGCTCGGGGCGGCCACGAAGTTCCCCTACGAGCTGAGCGCGGGCATGCGGCAACGCGTCGCGTTCGCCCGCGCGCTCGTGCTGCAGCCCGCCGTTCTCGTCGCCGACGAGCCCTTCGCGAACCTCGACCCCGAGGTGCGTCCCGCCGTCCTCGATGCGATCGAACGTCGTAGAGAGGCGTACGGGATGAGCGCCGTCATCGGGACGAACGACCGCGACGTCGCCGCGGCACTGCGTGCGGATGTGCTCGTGCTCCAGCACGGGCATCCCGTCGCGCAGGGCCCGCACGACAGCATCCGCTGGTCACTCTCCGCCGAAGCGGAGACCCGATTCGTCGTCTCCTGACGTCTCGCCCGCAATGCGGCCTCGTGTCGTCGAGACCCGTTCGTGTTTGATAGACTCGTCGGGTTGCCCGGCTTCGATCGGGCACGATCCTCGGTAGCTCAATTGGCAGAGCAGCCGGCTGTTAACCGGCAGGTTCTTGGTTCGAGTCCAAGCCGGGGAGCAATCCCCGAGAAGCCCCGTCAGGTCCGTCCTGGTGGGGCTTCTCTGTTCCCGTCGTGAGCCAGTCGAGATCGACGCCGGTCGCCATCGCCCACGCGATGAGCACGTGCCGCTTGGGCTGCGTCATGCCTCGCTCGTAGTTGCTCACGGTCTGGCGCGAGATGCCGAGGGCGTCGCCTAGCGCCGCCTGGTCCATCTCGGCCTCTTCACGGGAGAGCACCAGTCTGTGCCTGAGCACGAACTGCGGTGCACGTCGGCTATCTGTCACGGTGGTCATGTGTCAAACGATAGGACACAACGCAGACACGCGCAAGCTGGCGACTCTTTGACATCTGCCCAATATCGTGTCATCTTCGTCACATGACCAATTCCGCGTCAATCGCCATGATGACCACCGCCGAGGTCGCTGCGGCCCTCGGTGTCTCGATCAAGACCGTTACCCGCTGGGTCGCGTCGGAGCGACTCACCCCCGTGCATCGACTGCCCGGACTGCGCGGCGCGATGTTGTTCGCGGCCGAGGACGTGGAGGCGCTCCGTGCCTCTCGTGCCTGAACCGCACAACGCGACTGACGAGACAGTCGCCGCGTACTGCGCGGGGCACGCCGACGGCTACGCCGCCGCCGCGACCCGACTGGAGGCCGAGCACGCCGAGCTACGGTCTGCGTCGATCGAGCATTGGCGGCAGTTGGCGACGTGGCCACCGTCCGAGCTTAAGAAGCTCCGCACCCTGATGACACCCGACTACCAGGCCGGGGGTTTCCGGCCCACTGAGATTGTGAGGCCCTACGCATGAGTATCCAATCCGCGCACAAGGCGATCAACAACGCGTTGATCTCGTTGCGCTACGTCGAGTTCCACTTGGGGCTCACGCCGGAGAAGCCCCGTGAGGCACCGGACCCGGACACGCTGCGGACGCACCTGGGCGACGTGCGCGCGTTCCTCGGCCACGCCGCCGCCGACCTCGCTGACGTGGAGGGCTTCGAACGTCTCGCGGAAGCGCTGGTCACCCCCCCCTCGGGATATCGCTGCGATCCGGATGGAGCAGGGCAATGACCCCGCCTGACTACCTTCGCCCTGATGTCGCGATCGGCGTCTCGCTCCTGCTCATCGTGGGCCTGTTCTGGTGCCGTGGCAGGTTGTTCCGGCGTTGGGCTGCGCAGGAGGATCACAAGTCCCTCGACTGCTGGGACGGGCGGCACGAGGCCTGCACGGACTGTGACGGGTGCGCGTGCCACGGCGACTGGACCCCCACAGTGCCGACGTTCAGCCGCCACGAGCTCTGGTGTCACGTCGTCCTCGGCTGCACCGAGCCGGACCACTGCACGTGTGAAGCCGACCGCGCGGGCGATCCGACGTGAGCACCCGCGCCACGTGCGCCCGCTGCGGACTGGTTCGCTACGAGGCGCGCAGTGCCACGGTCCTCTGCCGGGACTGCACAAGCGTCCTCAGCATCCCCGAGCGCCAACTATGGCGCACAAACCTCCAGAACGGGAGCCGGCCATGACCGAGGCCCTGGACATCCGCCCCGACTGGCACGCACCGTCCCGCAATCACCCGCCGGCGAGTGCGGGCGATGTCGTGACTCTCTGGGATCGCTTCGAGCACCGCGAGATCGTCGCGACGGTTGAGGAAGTCCGGTGGGACTCATGGCTGTACGGCGGTGAGTGGCGACTGTTCGCCGCCGGCCGTACTTACTTCACAAGCGCTGACGTACGCGCCGGCGATCTGCTGGCGCTACTCACGAACCAACCGAACAGGAGCGAGTGATGGAGATCACCCTGCGCGACATCGACAACCGCGACGGCGACGGCGCACCATTCGAGTTCACGGGCGGCGTCGAGGCGGTGGTCAAGTACCTCGACGGCGCGGTCCGAGGCGACCTCACGGACGGCGCGACGGCAGGCGCGGACCTCGATGAGGCGATCGTCTACCTGCGCGCCGGTCGCGTCGATCAGGCGATCGGGCTACTCCGCCCGATGAGCATCTACCTCACGGATCACACGGATAGGAGCGAACGATGACCACGCACACAAAGGTCGAGACGGCACTGATTCCGTTCTCGTGCGCCTACGGCGAGTGTGACCACAAGCGCGAGGACGAGTGCCCCGAGCACAAGGACTTCATCTGCCAGGAGTGCACCGACGCGCTGGACGATGACGCGGCGTGCGTGGTGTGGGAGGACTACGACCACCAGATCGCGCTCATCGGCTCGGCTGAACGGGGGCAGGAGTGATGTTCCGGTGGGAGATCGAGGTGCTGGAATACAACACCTACGGCGACAAGATCGTGAAACGCACGCCGATGAGCCTGCTCGCCAACACCAAGACTGGCGTGACAGACAAGGTGCGCGCGGCGTTCGAGGCGAAGTACGACGACCTCCGCGGGTTCTGGTCACACGGCTGGGCGCTCGTGAGCGTCTCGGAGCCCGCTCAGGAATCGGGCGATCCGTCATGAGCGAGCCGAGCGAAGCAGGCCAGGAGATGCGCGAGCGAATCAAGCTCGCGATCCAGACCGCGCAGGACAGCGAGGGACGACTGCTGTACGTCATCCCGCCCGGTGTCGCGGGCATGTACGCCGATGCTGTGATGCGTGTGCTCACCGAGCGCCCGTATCCCTATTCGGGTGATCCGTCATGAGCGTGCATGCGAAGTGGATGCACTCGATCAGCTGCGATCACCCGGGCGGGTGCTCGGCTGAGCTTGAGACGTACGACGGTGGGGCGTGGCTGTACGACTCGGCCCGCGAGGCTCGTGAGGCCGCATACGACGCGGACTGGGCGACGGACGTTGACGGGCAGGACTTCTGCGAACGTCACCGCCCCGAGGACAGGGAACCTACTGGGTGGCGCGCGATCGATGTCCAGTTGGCGATTTTCGACCCGCCCCTGACCGATGCAGAAGCGGACGCGTATTGGGAAGCGATCAGACCGACTGAACGGGAGTCTGAGCGCTGATGGAGGAGAAGCTCAGCGTGGGCGACGTCGCACGGCTCTTCGGTGTCCGACCGGAGACTGTGCGGCGATGGTCGGATGAGGGCATCTTGCCGTCCTCGCGCACGCTGGGCGGTGCACGCCGCTTCGACCGGCGCACCGTGGAGCAGAAACTCCGTGATGCGGAATGAGTGTCCAGTCCCGGCGTGGCCCCGAATGGGAGGCCACCCGCCTCCGCATCCTCAACCGTGACGGCTGGCTCTGCGCGTACTGCGGCGTCCACCTCGAGGGACGCAACGCGACCGTCGATCACGTGATCCCGATCGATCTGGGCGGCACCGACGACGAACACAACCTCGTCGCGGCATGTCGCCCCTGCAACGGAAAGAAAAGCAACCGGACGATGCTGCGCTCGACCTGGTTCAACCCTGCTTGGCTGGAGGCCCTGCCATGACGGAAGCCTTCGTTGGCGCGGATGGGAAGCTCGACGCGACCCTGATAGCCGACTACATCGCCCCCGATCTCGGTCGCGGCATCGACGGGGAGTACTACGAGTACGTCGATGGTGTGTATCAGCGGGACCCGCACGTGCTCACTCGGAGGATCGCGGCGGCGCTCGGTGCCAGGTACTCCACGACGGTGCAGAAGCAGACCGAGGCGCACCTGCTGAACGTTACCCTGCCCACCGTGGGCGTGCGGGACCTCCCGCACGGGTACCTGCCGTACGTCGTCGTGGGTAACGGCGTGTACGACTGGGAGCGTGACGTGTTCACCGGGCACGATCCGACGCTCGGAGCGCTCACCAAGCTGCCTATCGCCTACGATCCTGTCGCAACCTGCCCGACGTTCGAGAAGTGGCTCGAGCAGGTCCTCGGTGACGACACTGCGCTGGTGCGGCACGTGTGGGAAGTGATCGGCTACACCCTCATGACGGGCAACCCGTTCCACAAGGTTGTGCTGCTGTACGGTCCCGGCCGCAATGGGAAGGGCACGCTGTTCCGGGTCATCCGGCATCTGCTCGGCATCGAGAACTACTCCGCGATCTCACTGCACGCGCTCGTGGAGGATCGGTTCGCTGTGGCGGGGCTGTTCGGCATGATCGCGAACATCTCCGGCGACCTGTCGGCGCGGTTCGTGAACGAACCGGAGATCATCAAGCAGATCACGGGCGGCGACGCGATCACCTGCGCGCGCAAGTTCGGGCAGCAGTTCACCTACGTCCCTTACGCGGTGCCATTGTTCGCCACGAACGAGTACTTCCGATCGTCGGACACGACGAAGGGCTGGCGTGACCGGTGGGAGGTCATCGAGTTCACCCGCACTGTCACCGACCTCGGTCCGTTCGATGAGCGCGAGCTGCTCGCGGAGGCACCGGGCATCCTACGTGTCGCGCTGTGGCACCTGCGGAAGCTGATGGAGCGCGGACGGTTCGACCCGCCACAGGCCGCGCAAGACGCCGCCGAGCGGCTGCACTCCTCGAGCGACCCGTTCATGATGTGGCTCGAGGACGACGAGGACGTTTACCTCGGAGAGGATCAGACCTCGCCTCGAGCCGACGTGTACCAGAAGTACTCCCGATGGTGCCGAGCCAACGGCTATCAGGCGCTCGCCTCGGGACCGTTCGGGAACCGGCTCAAGCAGCTCGGCATCCAGTCCTCCCGTCCTCGCACCGGATCGTCCCGTGTCTGGCACTACGACGGCATCGGAGTGATCCTCCGAAAGGCCGACGCATGATCGCGCACGGGTGGACCACGCGCCTGGACCAAACACCCCTCGCCTGGACCAAATGCCTGGACCACGATTCCCCGCTCCCCACATCTGAGGCCATCACAGGTGTGGTCGGGAGTGTGGTCCAGGCGCGAGGGTGGACCGGTCCAGGCATGTCGGGTACCAGGAAACCGCGTAATCTCGCGGCTGGTCCAGGCGGTCTAGGCATCCCCCTCAAACTCAATGCGGGGAGAAGAGAAGTAGAAGAGAGAGAAGTTAGGAAATTGCCTGGACCGGGTGGACCACCTGGACCACCCGCACCTGCTGATCGCTCGTCCTCGGCTGTGCTCGAGCGCGCGACCGCACGACCTCGTGTCGCGCGTGCGGAGACTGAGCACTCTGCGCAACTCGAGCCACCCGACCGACCTCGAGGCGAGGCGCGCGAGGCCTCGGTTTCTTCTCTGTGTGCCGGATCACCCCTCTGGCCAACTGGCAGTTTTACGCGAGATGAAAGGTATTTGGCGCGATGACTGAGCAAAATGCGCAACCTGACGTTGAATCGTGGGGTGAAGCGCTCGAACGGTACCTGGAGCATGCGGGCGATGATCTCGGGGCGCGGTTCGCGCCGACGGTGAAGGCGCTGCGGGCGATCGCGGCCGAGCTGGACGCCGCCGAGGGGTATTCGTCCACGCTCGCGGCCGAGTACGGGCGGATGCATCGGTGGTTGCTGAACAAGACCGGCGCGGTGAAGTCCTCCGGCGTCGAGGATGGTCCCGATCTGCTGGACATGCTCGCTCAGAATCCGGGTGCGCTGTGGACGCCGTGACGTACACGCCGCCGTTCGCGGACATCGCGGCGTGGCCGCCTACCCGGCACACCCCGCCACTGTCGCCCGAGTTCCCTTCCGCGCTGGACCCGTTCGCGGCGCTGCTTCAGGCGGCGTGGGTGCAGGCGTTCGACTACCCGCTGGAGGCGTGGCAGGTGCAACTGCTGCGCGCCATCCTGGAGGTCTTCCCCGAAGGGCACCCGCGCGCGGGTCAGCTGCGGTGGATGCAGGTGGTCGTGTCCCTCGGCCGGCAGAACGGAAAGTCGGAGATCGCGGCCGCGCTGGCGCTGTGGCAGTTGGTCGCGAACCCTCGGGCGGCGAACATCGCCGGGATCGCCACGAGCGTGGATCAGGCGAAGCTCGTATACGAGCGGGCGCACAAGGTGATCTCGCGCACGTCGCTCGCGCGGAGCTTCGTCGCGACCGGTACGCGCGGCATCCGGTCCCGGTCGGCGGGTGCGGTGTACACGATGAAGCCGTCGAAGTCGGCCGCGCTGCAAGGTATCCCGATCACCCTCGGCGTCGTGGACGAGCTGCACATCCTCAAGTCGGCGCTGTGGACCGACATGGTGAACGGTGCAGGCGGTCGCCCCAACGCGCTCGTCGCCGGGATCACGACCGCGGGGGATGACAAGTCCGAGCTGCTCATCCACCTGTACGAGCAGGGTGAAGCGTCGATCGCGCAGGACGGGGCATCGAGGCTCGGGGTGTTCATCTGGGAGGCCCCGGAGAGCCGCATCCCCGCCGACGACGAGACTCTTGGCCGGTACCTCGCCGCCGCGAGTCCCGGCGTCGCCTCGGGGCGGCGGGACCTGGAGAACCTGGTGACGAAGGTGCGTACCCTGCCCGAGGATCAGGTGATCCGGTACGACCTCAACCGGTTCATCGCGAGCGTGAACGCGTTCATCCCGCTGGCGACGTGGGCGAAGGGTACGACGACGGAGCCGTTCCCTGCCGGGGTGCGGCCTGTGTTCGTGATCTCGCGGACGACGGACTGGGCGTACGCCACCGTGACGGCGCACGCAAAGATGCCTGACGGGCGCACCTACTGCGACGTCGTCGCGTCGATCACGAAACCGACGATCGCAGGGCTCGCGGAGGTCGCCGCCCGCCTGAACCGGCACCGGCCTGTCACGTTCGGGATGGGTGCGCTGCTGCGCGACCTGGAGAAGGACCTCAAGCTCCGCGGGATGCCGACCACGATGATGACGTCGGCGGACTTCATGAACGCGTCGGCGCTGTTCTACGCGAAAGCGACGGAGGGGATGCTCGCGCATCCCGGCTACTCGCTGCTGTCGTCGCAGATTCCGCGGACGCTCCGCAAGAACGTCGGGGATAGCTTCCGCATCTCGTGGGAGAAGTCCGCGACCGAGATCGACGCGGTGGTCGGGCACGTGATCGGTGTTCACCTGGCCGAGGTACAGCGCGACGTTCCGCTGCAAGTTTTCTGACCTACATAAACCTGGCGAAACCTAGCGATTCCCCGCGATTCCTGTATACGCGGATCGGCATGCCCTCGGTGAGTATTCCTGTGTGGGTACCCGACTTGATCGCTTCTGGCAGCGCGTAGACGCCGGCGTCGATGCGTTCCGCCGTGAGGATACGCCGCCGCCGTCCGACCCGTCCACGGTGCAGGATGTCCCGTCGCGGCAGGCGCTGGAGCGTGCCGTGGCGCTCGGGGATGCGTTGAGCCTGGGCGCGGTGTATCGGGCGATCTCGATCCGGTCGCTGTCCGCGAAGCAGATCAGCATCAAGGTCGAGGGACGCGACGGCGAGATCATGGAGCGGACCCCGCTGCTGATCGCACAACCGGACCCGGACGAGTCCCGGTCGCGGTTCGTGGAGAAGACGAGCGTGTCGCTGGACACGAACGGTAACGCGTTTTGGCGAGTGATCCGCAAGGACGATGCCGACGAGTCATCGCCGGTGAAGGTGCTGCGGGTGCTGAACCCCCTCGATGTGGTCATCGATCACACGAAGAGGGGGCGGGTCACCGGATACCAGTACCAGGGGCGCACGTACAAGCCGTGGCAGGTGAAGCACCTCGTGGCGATGCCGGTCCCCGGCATGGTGCGCGGGCTCGGCCCGATCCAGGCCGCGCAGGTTGAGCTGCGCGGCGCGCTCGACACCGCTGAGTACGGGTCGGACGTCCTCTCCTCCGGTGACTCCCCGTCTGGCATCCTCAAGTCGGATCAGATCATCGACAGCGACGGTGCCAAGAAGGCCAAGAACGCTTTCCGGGACGGCAACGGCGGCAAGCGCGGCGTCGTCGTCCTCGGGCAGGGCCTGTCCTACCAGCAGGTGTACCTCTCACCCCGCGACGCGCAGTTCATCGAGTCTCAGCAGTGGTCCGTGACACAGGTCGCGCGCCTGTTCGGTATCCCCGCGTCGCTGATGCTGGTCACCCTGTCGGGGGAGTCTCAGACCTACGCGAACGTGGAGCAGGACTGGTTGGGCTTCGTCCGATTCTCGCTGATGAAGACCCTCCAGGAGATCGAAGAGGCCCTGACGTCGTTCCTGCCGCGCGGGTCCCGCGCGAAGTTCAACATCGAAGCGCTGCTCCGCGCCGACACCAAAAGCCGGTACGAGGCGTACGAGTCGGCGCTGCGCGCCGGGTGGCGCACCGTCGATGAGATTCGCGAGCTCGAAGGCCTCACCGCCATGCCCGCGACCGAGAAGAAAGACGACCCCGCATGAGCACAGTCACCGACACGCAGATGCATCACCGGACATTCACGATCCGCGAGTTCAACGCCGCCGAGCGCACGTTCGCCGGGATCGGCGTCCCCTTCGACACACCCGTGAAGATCAGGGACTGGGCGGGGGAGTACGAAGAGTCCTTCGCCCCCGGCTCGGTCCGCGTGGACGGGAAAGCGCTGGTGCTGTGGCGGCATGACGAGCCGATCGGGATCATCACCGAGCACGAGGACCGCGCAGACGGCTGGTTCGTGCGCGGTCGCCTGTCCGACACCCCGCGCGGCACCGAAGCGCACACCCTGCTGCGCGACGGGGTGGTCGATCAGCTTTCCATCGGCTTCTGGCCGGTGCGGTCCGAGGTCGATGAGGACGGCAACATCACCCGTCGTGAGGTCCTCGCCCGCGAAGTCTCCCTAGTTCCTTTCGGCGCGTACGGCAACGCCGCGAAGGTCTCCGAAGTTCGACACGCCGCAAACCCTGACGCTCACGAGAGGAGCACCCCCATGCCCACCACAGAGGCGGAGGTCATCGACCTCGAAGCCCGCGAGCGTGTCGAGGAGCTGGAGCGCTCCATCGCCACGTTCACCGCCGAGCAGCGCGAGGACACCCCCGCACCGGACATGCGCTCTGCCGGCGCTTTCGTCCAGGCCCTTGCGGCCGGTGACGAAGACGCCATCGCCGCATACAACCGGTCGCAGGAGCACCGCTACGACGAGATCCAGCATCGCGCGTACACCGGTGGCACGACCGCCGACGCGCCGATCAAGGACGGGTGGGTGGGCGATCTCACCCGCATCTTCGACGCATCCTCCGGTGTGCTCTCCCGAATCTTCTCGACCGGCACCCTGCCGAGCACCGGAATGAACGTCGAGTTCGCGGAGCTGCTGGCCAACACCGTCTCCGTCGCGGAGCAGGCCGCCGAGGGTGACGACCTCGCCTACGGCAAGGTCACGTTGACCACGCGCACGGCACCGGTGAAGACGTACGGCGGGTACGTGCAGCTCACCCGTCAGCAGATTCAGCGGTCCACGCTGCCGATCCTGAACCGGTCGCTCCAGGCACTCGCCGTCGCCGCGGGTGCACGCAAGAAGGCCGTCCTCCGCGCCGCGTACGCGACGCTCGTGTCCGCACGCGAGGGTGTCGCCGCGAACGGGGGTGTGCTGCTGCTCGGCGGCGCGTACACGGCATCGACGGAGAAGCAGTGGACCGACCTCGTGATCGACGCGGCGATCCGCTTCGACGGCCTCGACCTCCCGATCGATCACCTGCTGGTGTCGCCGCACGTCTTCAAGTACCTCAAGGACCTCGCCTACGTGCAGGTCGTGGAGGTCGAAGAGGGCGAGGTCGCGATCGGCGGCTCCCGGTCGTTCAAGCTGTCCCCGGCTAACCCTCAGGCGGGCGTGCTGAACCTTCCAGGCCTGACCGGCGACCTCGCCGGGATCAGCGTCGTCGCAGACCCCGGCTTCACGACCGCGCAGGCCGCTTTCGTGAACGGCGACGCGCTGCGGCAGTACGACTCCGCGCTGGTGTCGCTCCAGGACGAGAACGTCATCAACCTGTCGAAGGACTTCTCCGTGTACCGCTACGGCGCGGTCGCTGCGGAGATTCCCGCGGCCGTCGTCCCGGTGAAGTTCGCGGCGTCCTGATCCGTCGCGGCGGGCGGGCGCTCACCCCCAAGGGCGACCCCCACCCGCCTGCCGCGACCCCCATCCTCGAAGGAGCACACCATGCCCTACCCGACTCTGGAAGAGCTGCGCACCGCGGTATCCGGGTACGTGGACAAGACCTCCAGCCCGGAGTTCGCGACCGCGGCGACCGACGAGGCGGTCGTGATGGCAGGGCAGAAGCTCGACCCGGCCGCGAACCCTGACCTGTACACGGGCCTGGATGAGTACATCGCGGACGTGTTCGATGGTGTCGTGCCCGGTGTGATCTTCAAGCGCGGCATCCAGGAGCTCGCCGCCGAGCTGTTCTACAAGCGGCAGGTGAAGAACGGGATCGTCACGATCAACGCGATGGATGGGGCGATCGCCCGCGGCCGCGTCGATTCCTGGGGTGCGGTGGAGCACATCTTCCGCCCGTACATGAGTCCGGCGATCGCATGAGCACCATCAAAACCCGCCGCACCGTCCTCCTCGACAAGGCCGTCACCGCTGTCGGCGGCTCGACCCTGCCCGACCGGACACAGATCACGGTGACCACGGACGGTGCCGACTACGAGCGGGCGGTGTCACCGGCTGCGGGCGGGATCGTGATCTACCCGATGCCGGCCGTCGAGTACCCGGCACCACGGGTGCAGCGGCTCACCTGGACCCTCGCGGTCGTCTGCGATCTGGACGACACCGAGAAGCGCATGGACCGGCTCGAAGCGCTGCTCGACCTGCTGTACACGGCCGGGGTGGTCCGCTGGTCCGACCGTGCCACCCCGACCGACTTTGAAGCATCCGACAAGTCCCGGAAGTACACCGGGTACACCATCACTCACATCGAGGAGCACAAGAAATGAGCCTCATCGGCCCCATCAGCCTCAAGTTCGGCGTGGACGCGACGGACTACGGCGACTACGTAACCCAGATTCAGCAGACCGCCCCGGCACCGATCGTGCAGACCGGCATCAACCGGGACTTCTCCGAGACCCCCGACCGGGGGTGGGCGATCACCCTCACCGGTGTGGACGAGGGAGACACGCTCTGGGACTACCTGTGGGACAACGCGAACACGAAGGACGTCACCGTCACCTGGTCCCCGGACGGTGAGAAGACGTTCACCGGTGTGGTGACGTCGATCCCCGCACCGTCCACCGGTGGGCAGGGCAACCAGCACAAGACGTTCAACGTCACTCTGCCGCTGAAGACCAAGCCGACCAAGACCGTCCCCGCACCGGAAGTCCCCGAGGAGTAACCCCCCGTGTCGTTCGCGTACCGGATCGTGCGAGGCGGTGAGGACATGAAACGTGCCCTCGACACCCTCCAGGCCGCGGACGCGGGCACACAGGAGGCCATGCGTGAGTCGTCCCGGCTCGCGGTGTCCACGACGTGGACGGGTGCGCTGGCATCGGCTACGGGCACGAAACCGGAACAGCGGATGCTCGTAGACGGGTCCACCGTTGACATTCACGACGACGGTTTCACCGTGACGGCGGGCATGGGCGGACCGCTGTCCGGTGGCCTCACCAACGACCATTGGCCCGCGATCGAGTTCGGCATGACCCCGAAGCAGGTCACGTCGTCCAGGCGGAAGACGGTCCGGATCGCAGGGACCGGGCGCACCATGCAGACCTCGTACCTCGTGTGGGTGGGCATGAACCTTCGGGACCGCAACCCGGACGGGTACGTGATCCTGCCGACGCTGCGCGAGCACGGCCCCCGCTTCGTCGCCGCGTGGGTGTACGGCCTCATCGACCTCCTCCGCGGCGGCCCGCTCGACATCAAGAAGGACTAACCATGGCTGTATCCGTCCGGTTCACCGGTGATGTGTCGGAGTACGAGCTCGCGCTCAAAGCCGCGATCTCCGCGTTGAACAACTTCAACGACGCGATCGAGACCGGTGCGGACGACGCCGACGACAAGATGGCCGAAGTCATCCGCACCATCGTCCGCCTCGGAGACGTCACAGGGAAGACGAGCGCCGAGATCAAGCGCGAGTTGCGCGCGTTCGGCATGTCCGCCGAAGACGCAGAGGATGCCCTCGCGGCCGTGCGCGCGGAAGCGGAGAAGCTCGGTGACGACGCACCCAAAGCTGCCGGTGCTGCCGCTGACGGCATCGAGAAGGTGTCGGAGAAAGCCGTTGACGTCGAGGGTTCCATGCGGTCCCTCGCGGACGTGGCCACGTCCGTGCTGGAGGGTGACTTTGCCGGTGCCGCGAAGGGTGCCGCGGGCGCGCTCGTCGGACTC
>Ga0182739_1000447_pt1 | contig 54379 bp, 36 predicted proteins | sample eDN5th30CBELigBY_FD_128873 | JGI IMG/M metagenome (GOLD analysis project Ga0182739, IMG submission 128873) | Enriched backyard soil microbial communities from Emeryville, California, USA - eDNA 5th pass 30_C BE-Lig BY (version 2) (version 2) | ecosystem: Environmental > Terrestrial > Soil >... | reverse complement strand
GTTTCTGGTGTTTCTGGCGTTTCTGGCGTTTCTGGCGTTTCTGGCGTTTCTGGTGTTTCTGGCGTTTCTGGCGTTTCTGGTGTTTCTGGCGTTTCTGGCGTTTCTGGCGTTTCTGGCGTTTCTGGCGTTTCTGGTGTTTCTGGTGTCTCTGGTGTCTCTGGTGTTTCTGGCGTTTCTGGTGTCGGCACATTCGGGTTCTGTTCGATAGCGACTTCGAACGTAACCGGGTTAACATCATATTCTAGACCTGACATTAACTCGACCTTAGCTGCAATCGTATAAACTCCTGGCTTTGAGATGATCGTGAGAGTTTGTTCCTCCTTACCATCGTAGGCTGTATCTATCCATGGCCCTTGATTAAGGTTGTAACGCGCCTTTGCAATTGCGAAACCATCTACATCATAAGGTGAAAGAGAAATCGACGCTTGGTTCTCATATTTTCCAGCTTCGTTTATGACTCCTTTAACCATCAACTCAAGATTTGGCTGAGTTGAACTAGTATTCATAATCGCAAATGTATAATTCTCTTCCGTTCCAGACGCGCTTTCAGGTCGAACGGATAGGACAAACTCGTTTAATACACCATTAGGGGATATCATCAATAATTGATTTATCGAGAGAAATCCCTTGTTAGATGCGATCTCCTTTCCATCCCGATCCCGCATAGTAATCGTGGACCCACTGTTAGATGCTACCGCATAAAGTTGTGTCATCTTCAAGTCCGCCGCCTGTAAATTATATTTCATTTTACTAGAATCAAAGTCTACCTTCACTCCGCTTAAAGTAAGAGCGCTTAACGACGAATCCAATGCATCCGCATTTTCTACATAGAATATCGCTTGAACAGATTCCCCTTTTCTTGCGAACGGAACTAGTTGCGACTTCTTTTCCTCCGCTGCAAAAGATAACAATTGCGTAGCATCCGATACGGCATACTTGCTTTCTATAATGTTACCGTTGCGGTCTAGCAAATTAAGCAAGACGTTACCTGAAGATAGGGGAGCCATATTCATATTTTGCATTGAAAGGTTCACACTTGTATGACTCGTCTCATTCGTCTGCTCTAGTAGCAAGAGGATATCATCCTTGCTATACTTGAGCGCTAGATTCTCGAACCAAACCTTGGCGTCATTGTTCGATTCATCAAACTCTTCTACCGAATCACCATTTGCATCTTCTACCCAGCTATGCAAATAAACAGTGATGCCGTTATCAGGTATCTCCTTCAAATCGAGAGTGTCCATGTAATCCTTCAGATTAAAATCTATATTCAATAAATAACCGCCCTGATCGATCATATTCAAATCGTTCATATCAGAAATTGTAATCACATTGCCTATACGATGCGGATTGGTATAAATCGTATTATCATAGAGACCGATTTTGACAACCCTATTATTGTTTGCAAGTGTTGTATCGTTCTTGTTATAAATCGGAATAGATAAATATCGCTTACCACCCGCTTCTTCAACAATTTGTACGTCAGAAATCCCTACATCCGGTATATCCAATTTTAGTATCCCGTTTGTCGTTAATACTTCGCCATCGGCAAATGAAGCCTCAACATCGTATCGGATATCCGTAATCAGAGATGGTACTGTGTAATGAGCTATTAGAGCCCTGCTGCTATTCGGATAAAGCGATAAATTATTAATTTGCGTTTCTTGTCCGTCAACTTTGATCGTTACGGAATCAATGGTGCTCATACCCTGATTGACGATATTAAATTGAACGGGCATGTCATACCCACTCACGATTTCGGTTGGGTTAAACAAGATTTCATACGCATTAAATTTGTTTGAGTATGTTTCCGTAGCAGTGTACATAGCGCTAATGGATTTAGATACAGTAACAGGGATATCCTCTCCGTTTCCGCCACCCTTAATCGTACCAACCACATTCGCATCCGTCGTATATGTTGTGCCGAGAATAAGCGCTTTGATCTGTTTATCCATTGCATTGCTAACATATGCATCGACCAGATCTACTTCCGTAAAGTCCGGCATCGTAGCTACATCAATCGCACCAGACAAGAATACTTGGTCATCGTCGATACCAAACTTCACTGCTTTAATAACATCGAAAGTCACCACTTCATCCGGACGGTAATCAACCTCAGCTTCCTTCCACAGAATAGACAGGTTTTCTATTTTGTTGTCCTCATTAGACATTCTGACAAATGTAAAGTTTGGGTGAATCTTAATATCATTATAGGATTGCATCGCAATCATACTATCAACAAACCCATTGTAGATTTCGCCATCTTGATCCACAGCCAATAGTTTAATATCTTGCTGAACGAATCCAATCTCATTTCCTGTCGTGTGCCATGCGATTACAAATCGCTCGATGCTATTTCCAACACCATCTACAAATAATGCACTTGTAATTTGCGGGTTTTCATTTGCATTAGTGTCATTTGTCACCTGCAGGTTTTTGACCACACCTTTTGTCTTCCAAGTTGTTGCTAGCGCACCGTTGTCTCCATCGGTATCAATGACCGCATAAATAATTTCATTATCCGAACCCGCGACATAATCCTCAGGAGCCGTCTGATAGACGTTGCCTTTATTCACGCTATATGCGACCGCTGATGTTCCATCACTTAAGGTAGCTGCAGATAGGCCCATCACCGTACCATTTGTACCGTTGTATAGAGTCTCGACATCACTCCAAGCATCCTCGCTAATGTCATAGACGGTATACATGATACTGTCTGATTCTGAGAAATCCAGCGGATTGTTCACATTGGAAGCATATACACTGCGATACGCCACGAATACTTTACCATTGTTAACAGAGACTACCGGCGCCAAGTTTGGATTGGAATTATTAGTAAGACGATGCGTCGTCCACTTCGTCCCGTCATAGATCGCCGCCATAATCTCTGCACTGTTATTCATCAACAGTATCTCTTCATTGCTGATTTCCTCTCCGGCTTCTTTTTGGATCCTTTCTTTTTGTGTGACCCATACCGCCGCGATTTGATTACCCTCTCCCGCTACCTTCAGATTTGAATCACCAAATCCTTTGAAAGACGGGTCTGTTACAATAGGCCCTTGATCAATATAGCTATTGTTGATTTTCTTGGCCCATGAAGCTACTGTATCTTCAATTGCTGTACTATTGCCATCCGACAAGTACACAAACAGAGAACCATCGTTTGCAAGTTGCGGGTTAGCGTACGGGTACGCATTCGTTTGTAGAGCGCTCGGTGCAGCATTCTCTGTGTCTAGACTCTTGAGACCCATTCTAGTATTATCGTTTGTGTTCCAACGACGTTCCCCATAAGAGAGATAACTTCGATCTTCAAGCGTATTCGTTTCGAATACATAGTCATCCTTGATTCCCATATGGTTCATATAAGCAGTAATTGCCAGTTCCATATTGGCTGCTGTTAATGGGGAAGCTGCATGCTTCTCCCAATACACCTGGATTTCATTCCAATGATCAAATACCCATGAATGACTATAACGAAGAGAAGCAAATGTCCAAGATTTTGAGAAAAAGAGGAACTTTAATACCGCCTTAATGCCAACAATTCCCTCCATAGTGAGTTTATTGCCCACGCTCACCCGATTCGTTGAATCCGCTAAGTAATTTCTATTCAGCCATGATGTAGTATTTTCCATCGTTACCCGACCGAATACTCCGATTTTCGCTGCTATAACCGAATAATCGAAACCAATACCGCCGAATGTTTCCACATAAGCGATAATTCGAAGCGATGTCAAATAATCATTCACACTAGAGAGTTCTGGATTGGACCATGCATAGCCAGGAAGCTGCTCATATAATACGGAGGCTTTGAAATCTACCTCAAGCCCGCCACCTACCGTAAGCGAGAATGTAACCGGAATAGGACCAACCGATTGATTGACATTTCGCGTCAATTCATATCCTCCACCCACATTAAATCCGCCACCGAGAACGAGATGTTCCCAGTTCTCCGTGCGCTGGTTATACTTGACTTCACCCAGATAGTATCCACCTAAGGAAAATAAACCTCTTCCGTTTGCGATTCCTTGATTCACTTTATTCATTTCTTGCTTACTAAGCTTTTCGTAAGTATTATTGTACATCTGATACATGTCCATCAATCCAGGTGCGAAGGAAGTCTTTCCATCTTGCATAAATTCTACACGCGAGGAACTGCCGCCATTATTTCCCGCTTCCGTTGATGGCAAATTACCGAAAGAATTGGCGATGATCGTTTTGTACACCAATGGATCGTCGGTTGGTATAATCTTCATACTGAGTGGACCTACGTTGAAGCTCAGCTTTGAAATCATCTCCAACGCATACCCGACCATCTTGTCGTTAGTGCCCGGATTTGTAAAATTAGCGCTCGTATTTTCCATATCTTCTTTTATTTCATCCAGCATAGAAGTTAGTTCTGTAGCATCAATATCCGCCACCCCAATCATATTCGTGAGAGAGGCAGAAGCGATAAAGCTTTTTCTGAATTCATTTCGCCCATTATAGAGCTTGAATTGGATCGGCCCAGTTTGTGCTTTTTCTAACCAAATCGTGTCTTTATTCAATACTTGTTGATGGCGAGTAATGATCGTATTCGTAAACGGGTATTTGATCGTTTGATACGACCCTCCTTGAGGCTTGTAGCCGATTTCATTGTACAATTCCGCGTAAGCAGTTTCGTCAACCTGTTCGCCCCACCACATGAATTCTGTCGTAAGCGTAATATTCTGAAATTGATTGTTTGGACCGAATTTGCCTGTATAGGACAAGATCGAAGTTTTGTTATTTTTCTTATCGTCCGTGACAAATTGATTAGCGATAAATGGCGCTTGTTGTGCCATAGGGTTTTCAACCAGACGCGATATTTTTTCCCCGAATACAATCATATCCGCCGCATTCGAATTTCCGTTAAAGCTAATAAAATGCGGGTAGTATAGATCACCTTCAAATGCAAATTCGAAAACGAGCTCTATTTTGTCCTTCGCAGAAAGGGTTGCAGCATTCGTTTCTCCAGCCTGCGTCGAATAAAAATCGGTCGTATCGAACATCACTTCTAGTCTTCCATCAGTTCCTAATTGCGTTGTGATTCCTGCACCGCTTATTTCCGTTGGTTCACAGTATTGACCATTCTTATATACACCGCCGCGGTAAGTCACTTTACCCTTATACGGGTTGCCATCCGGTGTCTTGAAGAAGATCTCTACTTTCGACAATTGACGAAGCTGTAAGATGTTGATCGGATAAAGCTCCGTCGTTACTGCGTCTTTCTCTTTACTTAATAATGTTTCATGACTAATCACGCCGGTATAGGTCGTATGATTGAAATTTGAAGTCACATACACATCACTACCGACACCGTTTTCATCATAGAGCGCTAATTCACCACTCGCATTACTTGTAAATGACTTCTCTTCCCCTATGCGATTGGTGTAGGTAATTGTCGTATAGGTTTTAGGATAAAACTGGAATAGATACAACTTATCCCTTAATGTATTGACCGAGACATCGAGTTCCGTTTTCATCCCAGTCTTGGCATGCGTTGCGGATATGGTCGTTTCACCACTCTCAATACCAGCCAACAGGAAGCTATGCTTTGGTTGATAGGAAGAATAATTGAACTGATCAATATCCGCGATTTTGCCATTACTATTGAAATAGATCACACCAGCGTCTTTATTGCTCGATTTCCACTGGATTTGATCAGTAATCTCACCCATATCCGAATAATCTTTATAATTGATCGTCATTTCATTTTTAAGATTTATGTTTCGTTTTAATGCCAGCCTTTCATCATTTGTCATGTTTTTAATTGTTTCCTCATTGCTCATATAATGCTCAGATTTGGATACGCCATCGATCTGGATTTTAAGCGCATTATTTTTATACACTTGCAAGTACAATGAATCATAGGACCAAGTGGCGTCCAGACTGTTTTTGGCAGCCAAGGTGATCGCGTATACATCCTTGATTTGTTTGCTAGAAGATACGGGATCGATCGCAAGCTTATACGTTCCCCCTGTTTCCGTCACTCTAGGATCCGTAAATGTTCCATTTGCTTTGTCAAAAGTGATGAAACTTCCAGGAACAACGACTCCATTCTTGGTGACTTTAAACTCAAAATCTCCTTTATTCGTGGTATCAAAGTTTACTAGATTCCATTTCACATCGATAGAACGAGTAGCATCTGTCATATATTGCCCCATGGATTTATCTAGCGTAATGACTGTTGCAGCGGACTGCACCACGAGAAACGATAGTGCTGATAATATTTGCGCTGGATTAGAAGGATGCGGCGTACTAATTCTTACCGTATAACTTGGCGTTACTTGATTAGATATCTCCTTCATATATGCACCTGGGATGATAAAGCTCGTTGCATTGATCAACTCACGAGTTGTCGGTGCATTCCAGGTTTTAATCGGTGTTTTCGTTGGAATATCTGTATCATTCCAATAGCCCTGATACAATTCTACCGTGAAATTCGCATCAACTGGTTGATTACCCTTCCCTGCAAGTTCTCGATATTTGCTCATCACGTTCGTCAGCCAAAGGATGTTTGCGTCTTTATTTTTCTGTACATATACTTTATTGGTGAAGTCAGGGACAACTACAGTTGGAGGACCTCCCGCATTGATTTTAATTGGCACGGACGTTATTTCTGTTGGCGGTGTAAGCTTGCCATTGTTCTTGGCAGTCAATGTGAATGTCACTATACCTTCTTGATTTGGGACTATGACACCATCCTCCGTGATAGAGGCGATACTCTCATCATTACTTCTCCATGAAAATTGATCTGGCGTGCGATATGTCGCATCAGAAGGGAATGTATAGCCAAGCTTTGTCGCAACAGGATCTGTTAAGAATACCTGATTGACCACACCCGACGGCCATGGCGCCGGATAGATGATCGATAAATCGGATGAGTGAATGTATTTCACTGCTTCAATTGTAAAGTTAGCAACCCTATCAAATAAAAGCCCGAAGTTTTCGATTCCTTCAGCATTGTTCAGATCACGATTATAGAAAATTTTCGCCCGAAGCTTTCCATCTGCATGGTTAGAAGGCGACACTAGATCATACAGTTCTTCTGTTATCTCGAAGCTACCTACTAAAACAGTTGACGGAGTAATGGGTTCACCATCTTCACCGCGTTTCCAATCGAGTTCAATAATGCCCTGATGCCTGTTTCCGATCGATACTTTTACACGTTTACTGATCTCTTCTAATGACGTCCCGCCATCGATAATCCAGTCTGCCTCGCCACCGCCATTTTCAAGCACTGCGGTCACCGTTGCAGTGTCCCCTATCGCATAGCTCGGCTTATCTAATGTAATAGAGCCGAAAGCATCGGACTTGGCATACGATATGGTTATATTCGGATTATTCGAAAACGGTTTGTTCCAATCTGTATCTGGATACACTTTGTCAGCATACTCCACTGGGAGGGAATCATCTGCATAGTAATAATGCAATGGATCACCTTCTCCCGCTGACTTCATTACTTGTAGTCCTTCTAGAATGGTATTTTTCTTAATGATCGTTTGATAACCCTGAACATAAGAAAGTCCACCATATTGCTGTCCACCATTAAGATCCCCTTGACTACTCATTCGGCTCATATTGGAAGGTGCATCATTGGAAGGAGTAGCAATATCGCCATTCGCCAATACTAGTCTGGGATTATTCTTGGTTACATCAACAACAGGCATTTGGTGTAACACCAATTTATTGTAGGTAACGCTATAAGGGAGCATTTGACCTGTGGTATAGTTTCCTTCCCTTGCATTTACATATAGAATATCGAAATTCAGCGAACCATGAGGTTCCATCCCCACCTTTTCCGCATAATTAAAAATATCACTACTATAGTGTGTGGGCGGACCTGTAGACTCAAGGGTGGGCCATACAGGTATAATACGTCCATCGTTATTTTTTTGGGGAATATAGGCTACATATGCACCACCGTCATACGCATGTGTAAATACACGATTTTGTGACGCTTCCTTTTTAATGGAATTATATTTATCTTTATATTCAGTGAACATATTCATAGCGAAATTCATATAATCAAAGTTTTTAAAGTTATAGAAATGAATATAGTCCGCTCTGGCATATTTATCCCAAACTTCATTTATATATTGTTGTATATAGAATTCATCTATTATAAGGCTATACCAAAAATCAGATGGAGTGGTAAATCGAGGTTCATCAGACCTAATTGATATTTCCTTACTAACTTCCCCAGGTTGAAAAACAACCATATTTGTTGAAGGATTTAGTTTAGCGCCTAGAGTTCCTTTCACCAGTTCGTAGGAAAAAGAAACAGGCTTCGTTTGTGGCTTACTCAATTCGAATGTAAGCTTCACGTACCTCTCATTACGTATTGCGGAGCTAACATATTGTGAGATCGTGATATACGTTTCGTCATTATAATCACTATTTACTGTGAGAGGTGTAACGTTAGTGATCCCTTTTACCTCTTCATCATGGAGTTTCAAACCCTCTGCACTCGTTTGCTTGATTAGGGAGTTCAGACTTTCCAAATGGTCTTGCGTGATTTCCACATTTTCGGTACTCATCGTTTGCCTAAGCAATTCTATGTCATCTTCAATACCGATGATTATTTTGAGGGTATCCAGACTGACATGCTCGCCATCAATTTCAACTAATTGTGTTAAATCTGTGTTTTTATCCATGATGATTTGTTTTATTTCATCTAATGTGTAATCCATGCCATTTAAAGAAATTGGATGCTGCAAAAATTGGCCATTGGAATCGACCAAACCCAGATTTTGAATCGTCTGGTACATCGAAGCCGCTTGTTCAGCGCCGTATTCATGAACTAAAAACAGCATCAGTTCGTCATTAAAGGCACTTTGCTCTATTCCCCCTCTATCCCCATAAGATTCTGCAAACACGGAAATGCCCGAACTCGTCACTAGCAGCAACACTAAAAAACAAGCTAGCATTCTCTTTAATTTCAATTGTTTTATCAACCCTACCATTCCTCTCTTACTAGAATCCAAAGTAGCACAAACAAGCAATCCTCATTTACCCCTAGCCGTATTTCATGTTGCGTACAATCGCTAAGCCAATTTTATTTGATAAGTTCCATACATGTAAGTAGACACTTTTTTGTCTACCCTTCCATGATTAGATGTAAAGACAAAACAAATAAGCCCTCCAATTCGCGAAGGCAATACGATTATTCTATGAAAATATGAATAAAATCATCCGGTCACAGATGAGGACAATTTGCCGCCTTCATCAATTAGCGGAATTTTAAATCCGTCCGCGCGGGCGAACCTTCAGGGGTCCATCTCCCCTAGGCTATCCATACGAAAAACGCCATCACGGATTGTGATGGCGTTCTGTTCGTATGGAGCCAAGGGGGATACTGCTCGTTATACTCACATATCCATTATGGGATGTCCGAATCCTGATCATATGCTGACGCAGCCAACTCGATGAGGACTTTTAGCGGTTGATTCAGACGCCGTGCTCCTACGCATTCGCTCCGTCCGCGCGGACTGAACCCCGGGGTTCGCCCCCTTCAGGGCTCCACCAAACACAAAAAAACACGCCTATTTTGGGCGTGTAAACGTTTGTGTTTGGTGGAGCCAAGGGGGATCGAACCCCTGACCTCTTGCATGCCATGCAAGCGCTCTCCCAGCTGAGCTATGGCCCCGTTTGGTCATGACTGGAATATATTATCATACACTCATTCAAATTGTCAATAGATTCTTCAAGCTTTGATACAATTCAACCAATAAATATGGCTGATTCAGCTCATATTAATGATCGGAGCCGATGCCGTTTTTGGAAAGCAAGCTGCTAAGCTCCTTCATAAACATGTCGATATCCTTGAACTGACGATATACCGAAGCGAAGCGAACATAAGCTACTTCATCTACCGGATACAGCTGATTCATCACGATGCCGCCGATCTCGCTGCTGTCTACCTCGGCTTGAGCTGTTGTGCGCAGCTCCTTCTCGACCTCTGACACGATGACCTCCAGCTGCTCGATGGATACCGGACGCTTCTCACAGGCGCGAATAAGTCCTCGTAAAATTTTATCACGGCTGAACTCTTCGCGACTCCCGCCCTTCTTAATGACGATAAGCGGCGTTTCTTCAATCATCTCAAAGGTTGTGAAGCGACGATTGCAGCTTTCGCATTCGCGGCGGCGACGAATCGACTTGTTCTCATTGGCCGGGCGAGAGTCCAGCACCTTCGTTCCTGCATAATCACAATATGGACATTTCATCAGATGCTCACATCCCTTTCCTTAGTCAAGTCAAAATAACTTAAATTCAATATTACCATCCGTTTCCTGAATGATCTGCGGATTTCCGCACATAATACATTTACCAACCGCAAGGAGGTGAACATCAATGAGCAACTCACGCAGCAGTAATCAACTGGTGGTGCCGCAAGCTACAGCAGCTTTGGATCAAATGAAATTCGAAGTTGCACAAGAGCTTGGTATTGCGATTCCGCAAGACGGCTACTACGGCAACATGGCAACTAGAGACGCTGGCTCCATCGGGGGCTCCATCACTCGTCGTCTGGTTCAAATCGCTGAGCAATCACTAGCCGGCCAATTCAAATAATGATTCATTAAAGTTGTATGAATAACCGATGTCCTGGAGTGCTTGTCCTGAAGCGACAAGTCTCCAGGCATCAACTTATGTTCAATTATAATGACGCTTACGATGACGATCAACACTATCGATCACGTACGGCTCATCTAAGACTTTGTACTTGAGCGGTAATTTCTACCCTTAAAAGATGTACGAATTGGACATATAAAAGTTTAACGGAATTCCCTACCGTTAAAAACCGAATAATTGGCTAGTTAACTACATTTGTAGAATATAAAGGAAGGTTTTACTCTTAAGCGGTTACGCCACTCATCCCCATCATTTTTAACGGAAGCATTTACCGCTATCACTAGCTCTTAAGCAACTAAGCAACTACCTCTTAAGCAACTAAGCAACTAGCTCTTAAGCAACTAAGCAACTACCTCTTAAGCAACTAAGCAACTAGCTCTTAAGCAACTAAGCAACTAAGCAACTACCTCTTAAGCAACTACCCCTTAAATAACCATCCTTTCAAGGCAATTAAAATTAGCTGTTCAGCAATCACCCCAAAAGTAACCAACCCTTCAAGGCAATTAACTCTTCAGCAACTTCAAGTAACTAGCCTCTTCAAGCCATTTTACCTTCCAGCTGCTAGCCATCCAAGTGTCTCCTTTAAATCATATACAAATAGCGTTAGGACTACAAGTATGCCTAAGCATTAAGCTATTTAAAGCTGCAAGTATCGACCTCGCCTTAAAACTCCGGATACAAATCTTTATATTTATTATAATAATAAATCACTTTTTGTACATAATGGCGCGTTTCCCCAAAAGGAATATCAGAGATCGTATCCGCCTGCCCATCCCAAATCCCTTTATCTAGCCACTTGCGCACATTGCCCGGCCCTGCATTATATGCTGCCACAGCCATAACGGTATTGTTCTCGAATTGCTGCTGCAAAGAATTTAGGTACCAAGAACCAACCTCAATACTCACATCCGCTCGATGTAGAAGCATATCATTAGTAACCTCTTTAAAGCCTGCCTTCTGCACGACCCAATCGGCCGTATCCGGCATTACCTGCATCAAGCCAAGCGCGCCCTTGCTCGATTGTCTTCCTGTTTTATAATTAGACTCTGCCCGTATCACTGCTGCAACAAGATGTGGCTCTACTCCATAATTGCTTGAACTAGCTCGAATATCATCCTTATAATGAATAGGATACATATAAGTTCCCAGCCAGTCTGATTTTAAAAATAAAATGGCCAATAGCGTAATCAATAATAGAAGCAGCACTCTTTTTTTTAAAAGTATCTTCATAGCAAGCCCCGACTCTGCCAAAATTGATCAAGTTGAAGCTTTGTTTCCTCTAATGACCCGCTGTTGTCAATAACCCAATCAGCATGCTTTCGCTTTTCTTCTATATCCATCTGATTCGAAATACGCTGCAGCGCTTGTTCCCTTGTCATATGATTACGTTCCATAAGTCTGATACACTGAACTTCCTTCGGAACATAGACAACCATGACACCTTCATATTGCGCTTCTTGCTTCGTCTCATACAATAAAGGAATATCAGCTAGTACCAGCTTGTCCGGCTGTTCGGCGGCATATCGTCTGATCTGCGCCTGCATCCGTTCACGAATAGCAGGATGCGTTATTGATTCCAGCTTCCTCAGCTTTTCTTTGTCTTTAAAAACAATCTCTCCTAAAGCCGCTCGATTCAGCGTGCCGTCCTCTTGAATAACAGCTTGTCCGAACGCAGAGGCGATCGCCTCTAGAGCCGGCTCTCCAGGCATAACGACCTCCCGCGCCACTTGATCGGCATCGACCAGCAGCGCGCCACGCTCAACTAGCATGCTGGCAACAGTACTTTTGCCGCTGGCAATACCGCCGGTTAATCCGATAATCATCCATATTCACCTCTTCACAACAGCTTCATAATTCCCATTATAATTAATAATACACCTGGCGCAAAGGAAACAACCTGCATTCCTTTCCAGTCTGCGAACCGAATGCCAATACGTACGCCGCATATTAGAAAAATCGCGCTGCATACAGCGATAAGCAACGCTGTTACTAATGCGGGCAAGCCTAACATCGCTGCACCGAGTCCTGCCCCGAAAGCATCAAGCGATAATGCTGTCCCCAGCATAACCGCTTCGGACGGTGATATGATTCCTGAACGGTCCACATCGGCAGTTTGCGGCGAACGCAATATTTGGATTACAAGACCAAGCTGCTTAAGCTCAAGTCTAAGCACCATAGGGTCACTAACCCCTTCGCGCTCAGGCTCCTCTTGATGCCCCTTCTCATGTGGCGCTTCCGCACCCGAGCCTGCTCGGTTGCCGCGAAGCTGAAACAGCGCCCAGCAGCCTATTGCTACTAGCAGTAAAGCTCCAATAATTGTCGCCGTCGTCTCAGATAAATAACTTGTAAGCCAGACCCCAGCTTGCATGGATAGCCATATGATAAGCCCCGAGCAACATGCAATAATAATGACCGACATAAGCGGTATTCGTATTTTCCTTAACCCGTAGGTAACACCGACGCCGAATCCGTCTAAGCTCACTGCGCATGCCAGCACGAGCATTGAGATAACTGCTGTAATCAACCGCATATCCTCCCCGCTTAACGAGTGCTCTCATGCTGTCTCCAGCAAGCAGAGCATTCGCCTATGTTCGCAATATGTAACATCTTATGCGGGGATTAATGGGCTGTGCGTAGCCAACGCTTAAGCTAACTGCGTACAGGCTGACATTTCGAGCAAATATGCGTGCCGCGTCCGCCGACCGTAAGCTTGTCGATCGGCCTGCCGCACACCGGGCATGGCTCGCTCTTCCTGCCATACACATGCAAGGAATGCTGGAACATTCCCATCTCGCCTTGCCCGTTGACATAGGACTTAATGGAGGAGCCTCCCGCTTCAACGGCGCGGCCAAGCGTCTGTACGATCGCTTCATGCAGTCTTTTCCATTCCGATGGACGAAGTGAATCCGCGGTACGCTCCGGGTGAATTCGCGCTTGAAACAAGGCTTCATCTACATATATATTGCCCAGCCCGACGATATACTCCTGGTTAAGCAGAAGCGGCTTAATCTTAGAGTGGCGATGTGCAAGCCGGCTTCGCAATGCCTCGACTGTGAAATCAGCCTCCAGCGGCTCAATGCCCAGCTTATTAAGCGGCGGAAGCGCCAGCTCCTCACCTGCTGCGAATAAGTGCATCGTGCCAAATTGCCGAACATCCTTATAGCGAAGCTCCGTTCCGTCGTCAAAGTGAAAAATAACATGCGTATGCGTCTCGATCGGTTCCTCTGAAGAATAAACTCCATAACGACCTTCCATGCGGAGATGCGATACGAGCACCAGCCCGTCCAAAATAATGCGAAGAAACTTACCTCTTCTCTCAATAGTCTCGATGCGATGACCAACCAATGCATCAGCGAACTGCTCGGGTTCTGCTGGTCTTTGTATAATACGCGGCAGATTAACCGTCACGGATTCGATCCGTTTACCTGCCACCAGTTCAATTAATGTTCTTCTTACGGTTTCAACCTCCGGTAATTCCGGCATTTCCTCTCACCTCATGCTAATTATACCGAAGCCTTAAGGATTAAAGCTAGACTGCCGAGCACGAATAATACAACACTTTATTCAATAAAGACATCTGCTCTAATCCGATAACTGGAACCAATTGCATTACAACGTTTCATTTCGCCTCGTACCAGTTCTCTCCATAGCTGACATCAGCCCTCAGAGGCACATCCAGCTGCAATGCCGATGCCATTGTTTCAGGAACAAGCGTCTTCATCAGCTCCAGCTCACTCTCCGGAACCTCAAACACGAGCTCATCGTGCACCTGAAGCAGCATTCTGCTCTGCAGGCCGCGCTCTTTCAGCGCTTTATCCATGTCGACCATAGCCCGCTTAATAATATCAGCGGCTGTTCCTTGGATTGGCGTGTTCATTGCTGTTCGCTCCGCAAAGGAACGAATATTGAAATTCGACGCTTTAATCTCGGGTAAATATCTTCTGCGGTCTAACAACGTAATGACGTAACCGTCACGTCGAGCGCTTTCCACAATATCATCCATATATTTGCGAACGCCTTTAAACACGTCAAAATATTGCTCAATAAACTTCCCTGCATCAGCTGGGCTAATACTTAAGTTCTGCGATAAGCCATAGCTGCTGATGCCATAAACAATACCGAAGTTTACCGCTTTAGCTTGCCGGCGCATATTAGAATCAACCTCTTCCGCTTTGACCCCGAACACATCCATTGCTGTCTTCGTATGAATATCCATATCATGGATGAATGCTTCCTTCAAGTTTTCGTCACCTGAAATATGCGCGAGCACACGAAGCTCAATCTGCGAATAATCGGCAGCAAGAATGAACCAGCCAGGCTCAGACGGAACGAAAGCCTTCCGAATTTGACGTCCTTCCTCTAGACGAATCGGTATGTTCTGCAGATTCGGGAATTGGCTGCTTAAACGGCCTGTAGCGGCAATGGTCTGGCGATAGTAGGTATGTATTTTACCCGTTTGAGACCGGACCTCCTTTAGCAAGCCTTCGATATAGGTGGATTGCAGCTTCGCAAGCTGACGGTAGCTTAAAATAAGCGGGATAATATCATGGTAGCGAGCGAGCTCCTCAAGCACCTCCGCATCCGTTGAATAGCCTGTCTTCGTCTTCTTCCTAGCAGGCAAGCCCAGCTTCTCAAAGAGCACCTCGCCAAGCTGCTTCGGAGAATTTATGTTGAACTCGATGCCTGCCAGCCGGTAAATATCGCTCATTATAGCTGCAAGCTTGCTCTCCAGATCAGCGCCCAGCTTCTGAAGCTCTTCTGTACGCACTTTAATGCCTTGCCGTTCCATGCCTGCAAGCACATGAGATAACGGATGTTCTAGCTCGAAATAAAGCTTGCTCATCCCGCTTTCCTCCAGCTCTTTCTCCATAAGCGGCGTTAACCTGCGAACTGCCTCAGCCTTGAGCGCCAGAAACCGGCGCAGCACATCATCAGCAGGAACACTGAACTTTGCTCCTTTGCCGTATACCGCTTCATCGGAAGGAAGTGCAGGAAGTCCATGCCGATCGTTAATACTGCTTAACGTTATAGAGGCCTCTGTAGGGTCAAGCAAATAAGCGGCCAGCTGGACGTCGAATGCCATCCCGCGAAGCTCAATGCCCTTCCAGGCAAGCGCCAGCTCAGACTTATGAAGATCAAAGCCGTATTTAGGCTGTCCTTCATCGGCAAGCCAAGCAAGAAGCGGCGCTGCTTCTTTGCTCTTCAGCGCGCCTACATCAATAACATAAACATTGTCCTCAGTCGCTATTGACACTCCGAGCACTTCAGCGTGATGAGGATTCTCACCAATCGCCTCTATATACAAACCGCTCCGCTGCGATTGTGTAACTGCTTTATGAAGCTCTTCCCAAGCGGAGGCTGCTGATGCAGCATTCAAATTCACAATATCCAGCTCCGCGGCAGATGCTTCCGCCGCTTCTTCTGCCCCCGCACCATCATCAGTCAGCTCCAATCGATCAATCAACGATTTGAACTCCAGCTTGCGGAACGCTTCTGCAAGCTGTTTGCTATCATAGCCGTCATAGGCTATATCGTCCACAAGATGCTCTAGCGGGACCTCACGGAAGATGGTCGCAAGCTTCTTGCTCATCAGAGCGTCATCTCTGTGGTTCTCGATATTTTCCTTTATCTTGCCCTTCAGCTTGTCCACATTGTCGAGCACGCCTTCCACCGTGATGTGTTCATGAAGAAGCTTAAGCGCTGTTTTTTCACCAATACCCGGAACCCCAGGAATATTGTCAGACGTATCGCCCATAAGCCCCTTCAGATCTGTTATTTGCTCCGGCACCAGACCATAGCGCTCTTTGATCGCTTCTGGTGAATAGCGATCCACCTCGCTGACCCCTTTGCGAGTTACTGCAATCGTCACCTGCTCCGAAGCTAACTGCAGCATATCCTTATCTCCGGTCACAACTATCGTCTTAACCTTATGCTCATCTGCAGCGCGGGTCCAAGTTCCAATTATATCATCTGCTTCATAGCCGGAAAGCTCATATTGCGCAATTCCAAAGGAACGGATCAGCTCTTTTAGAACTGGAAACTGCTCGGAAAGCTCAGACGGCGTCTTCGCTCTTCCTCCTTTGTATTCACTGTATCCTTCATGTCTGAATGTTACTTTACCAGCATCGAAAGCAACAAGTATATGTGTCGGTTTCTCTTCCTCAATCAGCTTAAGCAGCATCGTTGTAAAGCCATACAGCGCATTCGTATGCAAACCCGCGGAGTTGGTAAGCGGAGGCATCGCGAAAAAAGCGCGATAAGCAATACTGTTCCCATCAATTAACATCCATTTATCCATCATTAGCACCTCGCGAATGTAACTAGACTACAACCTATAATACCACAAAATGGGCTTTACCAAGGCATCCACTGCCCAAGTAAAGCCCACTTTACCTTACACCTGCTATACATTCAAGTCTGGCCGGCTTCCTGTTACTAAATAAACGACCGATTCCCCAATATTAGTTGCATGATCGCCATAACGCTCTAAGACGCGAGCGACGATGCTGAGCTGCTGAGATTGAGCGATATTGCTGCTGTTCTCCAGCATAATCGTGAACAATTCTCGTGATATTTGGCCATAAAGCGCATCGACCTGATCATCGTCCTTTGCCATCTTGTAGGCAAGATCCACATCCTCGTGAATGAAAGATTGAATAGCCTCATAAGTCATCAGCTGTACAATTTCCGCCATGCGCGGAAGATCGATTAACGGTTTAATTAAGCTTTGTCCTTCCAAGCGTACAACTATTTTGCAAATATCAACGGACAGATCGCCCATACGCTCCAGATCACTGGCAATCTTAAACGCAGATAATATACGGCGCAAATCCTTCGCAACAGGCTGCTGAGTAACAATGAGTCTAGAGCCTATCGTTGTAATCTGCTCCTCCAAGCGGTTAAGCATAATGTCCTTTTCAATAACGCGCTTTGCTCTATCAGCATCAATAGCTTTCAGCGCTCCAATAGATTCCTGCAGCGCTGACTCTACACTATTGCCCATTTCCACCAACAACTGATCAAGCTGCTCCAGCCCTTGATCGAATTCCTTACGCGTAGTCATCATAAAAGAATTCCTCCAGCATCATTATTTTCATAATTACTTTTTTAACTTTTAACCGAAGCGGCCACTTATATAATCCTCTGTGCGCTTATCGGACGGATTGGAGAACAGCATCTCCGTCTCCGAGTATTCGATTACTTCACCGTTCAAGAAGAAGACGGTTTGATTCGATACGCGAGCAGCTTGGTGCATATTATGCGTAACCATAACGATGGTGTAATTATCCTTCAGCTCCTGCACAAGCTCCTCAATCTTCAAGGTAGAGATAGGATCCAGCGCCGAGGTCGCTTCATCCATTAGCAGAATATCAGGCTCAACTGCCAGTGCCCGAGCTATGCATAAACGCTGCTGCTGTCCGCCGGAAATGCTGAGCGCGGATCGCTTCAGATGATCCTTCACTTCATTCCAAAGCGCAGCCTTCTTAAGACTCGTTTCAACGATCTCATCCAGTTGCTTCTTATTAGTAATGCCGTGCAGGCGCGGCCCATAGGCGACATTGTCATAAATCGATTTCGGAAAAGGATTCGGCTGTTGGAATACCATGCCTACTTTTTTCCGCAGCGTCTCTACGTCAACCTCATTGGAGTAAATATCCGTCCCGCCAATAAGAAGCTGCCCTTCTATTCGCGTGCCGATGATCATATCATTCATTCGGTTTAATGTGCGGAGTAAGGTAGACTTTCCACAGCCTGATGGGCCGATAAAAGCGGTAATCGCTTTTTCAGGAATCGTAAAGTTTACATTCTTCAATGCTTGAAAGCTGCTGTAATATAAATTTAAGTTTTTAATATTTATTAGTGGCTCCATGGATGATTCCCCCTGTACCTATAGTCCTTTTTTCTGATATTTGTTGCGAAGCAAGATCGCCGACAGGTTCATCAGCAGCAGCAAGACGAGCAGCACGATAATTCCGCTGGCCGCAAGCTCATGGAATTCTGCTTTCGACTTAGACAGCCAGTTGTAGACTTGAATCGGTATGACCGTGAAAGAGTCCTTGAGACTAGACGGCAGAAATGCGACATAAGTGAGCGCACCGATCATAACTAGCGGAGCTGTCTCGCCGATTGCTCTAGACATCGCCAGAATGACGCCCGTCAATATGCCAGGCATGGACGACGGCAACACGGAACGGGATACCGTCTGCCATTTCGTCGCGCCAAGAGCGAACGAGGCATCACGGCGTGACCTTGGCACAGCACGAATCGCTTCTTGAGCAGATACGATAATGATGGGCAGTACGAGCAGCGTCATTGTGAGCGCACCAGCAATGAGACTGCGTTCTAGAGCGAACAATCGAACAAATATAGCAAGGCCCAGAATACCGTAAACGATAGAAGGTACACCTGCAAGCGTACTGATGTTAAGCTGTATTAGTCTTGTTAAGCGATTTTTGCCTGCGTATTCCTCCAAATAGATCGCAGCTCCTACACCGAATATGAATGATATTGGCGCCATTATAAGCAGCATATAGATGGAACCGACAATTGCTGATTTCATGCCTGATCCATCCGCCTTACGCGAAGGGAAATTGTTGAACAGATCCGGGTTCAATCGTGCGACCCCGTCTACCAAAATATCTATTATTAGCGCGCATAATGCGATTACGCCAATCGACGTTGCAATGACAAACAAAATATGAAGGATAAAATCCATTCTTCTGCGCCCAGCAATCTGCTTGCGATTTGCATCCTCGAAAATATTCATTTTAATATTCCTCCCTGAATCGTCTAGCTATATATTGGGCAAGAATATTGAGCAAGAATGTAAGAACGAACAACGTCATCCCTACCGCAAAGATCGAGCCGTACTCTATAGATCCATGTGGTGTATCGCCTAAGCTCACTTGTACAATATAAGCTGTCATCGTCTGAATGCTATTCAACGGATTAAGGGTCATATTTGGCGTTGATCCCGCAGCCAGCGTAACGATCATCGTTTCGCCGATCGCTCTTGAGAAAGCCAATACCGCAGATGAAACGATCCCCGAGAGCGCCGCAGGAACAACTATTTTAAGCGCAACCTCAAAGCGAGTCGCTCCTAGCGCATAAGCGCCATCGCGCAAGCTGCGAGGAACTGCTGACATCGCGTCCTCACTTAGAGAGCTGACCATAGGAATAATCATTATGCCGACCACAATACCGGCGCTTAATGCGTTGAATATGCCGGCGCTTGGGAACAACCACTGGATTACCGGCGTAATAACGCCTAGAGCGAAATAACCATATACGATAGTAGGAACGCCTGCTAAAACCTCTAAAATCGGTTTGATGATTTTTCGAACTTTAGTTGGAGCATACTCGGATAAATAAATAGCACTGGCTAGACCGATAGGAACTGCAACTAGACAGGCAATGACTGTTATTAACAAGGTGCCGGACAGCAGCGGCAAAATGCCGAAGCTTTTGGGCGGAATGAGCGGCGACCATTTCGTGCCGAACAAGAAATCGAATACAGGTATAGTTTTAAAGAAGTTGTAGGTTTCAGTAACAAGAGTAAATACAATGCCAATCGTCGTTAGAATTGATACACATGCGCATAGAAGCAGCAGGATGGGCATTACTTTGTTCATGATGCTCACTTTACTGTTCTTAAACACATACTTTTGTTGCAAGCTAGACTTTGGCTGCGCTGATGGTTGTGTTGACTGTAAGCCTGGGCCTCCTGGCATAACGGCTTCCTCCTTATTGCCTTTTACAATTCGTTTACATATAGGTCGTTAAAAATGTGATGCCTACCGAGACACCACATTTTTAAAGCTTGCTGGATTTAATTGCTGCAACAATTAGGCGTTGATTTTTGCCGCTTGCTTAGCGTACTCTTCATCCGGAAGCGGTACATAGCCTACTTCTTCCGCATAAAGCTTGATGTTATCGATGTAGAATTTCGTGAATTCAAGAACTTCAGGGCGATCATATGCCGCGTTATTAACATAGATTAACAGCGGACGGGACAATGGAGCATAAGAGCCGTCTTTAATTGTCTCAAGCGTTGGGCTGATCGCGCCAGTGCCGCCATCTACTGGAACTGCTTTAAGCTTGTCTTTGTTCTCTTCATAGTAGCTGAAGCCGAAGTAGCCGATGCCGTATTTGCTGCCTGCTACGCCTTGTACAAGCACATTGTCGTCTTCGCTGAAGCTGATGGAGCCGTCATTGCGGATGCCCTCTTTGTCAAGGATAGCTTCATTGAAGTAATCATAAGTACCCGAGTCAGCGCCTGGCGAGAACATTACGATATTTTCATCCGGCCATGTGTCGCGAACATCCTTCCAAGTTTTCACCGTGCTGCCGGTCAAGAAAATTTTGTTGAGCTCTTCAACAGTCAAATGATCGATGAAATCATTTTCTTTGCTTACAACGACAGTCAAACCGTCATAAGCGATTTCAAGCTCTGTAAACTCGACGCCTGCTGTTTTGCATGCTTCAGCTTCGCTGTCCTTGATGTAGCGGGATGCGTCAGCGATAACGATCTCGTTAGCGCAGAACTGCTTAAAGCCGCCGCCAGTGCCGGAAGTGCCTACAGATACGCGTACATCCTTATGCAGCTTATTGAACTCTTCCGCTGCTGCTTCGGACAATGGAAACACTGTGCTTGAGCCGTCGATTTTAATCTCTCCTGATAATGCTGCCGCCGGTTTTTCTGTCGCTGGCGCTTCTGTTGCCGGTTTTTGAGTTGCCGGTGCATTGGATGCTCCGCTAGTGCTATTGCCATTATTTCCGCCGCATGCTGCTGCAACTACCATCACCATCAGCATGACAAGCATAAAGATCCCCTTGCGTGATTTACCGTTAATCAACTCTACCACTCCTTATTTATAAGTTCCTCTAGGGTTGCTAGTCAGCTGTATTAGCCGTTATCGCTTGCCCTTGTCTATAATCCTACTAGTGTTTTGTAAATCCCGTTTTCTACTTATGTAAATTCCACGTTAAAAATATTGCTTCTCTAACTGCTCCAGTTTATTTGCAACAAGCAGCGTCTGATTACGAGCTTGCTCCGTCAGCTGCTCAATCTGATCTGCGCTTTCCCTGTTGGCTTCTGAGGCAAACATTATTTTCGTAAAGCTCGCTGAAGCTTGCTCAGCAAATCTATTAACATGCTCACTAGACGCTCGTCCTTGTACCGATAGTGCGGACAATCTTTCAATAGCTCCAGTAATCGAAGCTGTAAAAGCGGTAATTTCATTCGCTGAGCGCTTCGTCTGAACCGCAAGCCGCATAATCTCTTCAGCGACAACCGAGAAGCCTCGACCATGCTCGCCTGCGCGCGCAGCTTCAATGGATGCATTAATAGCGATCAGATTGCTTTGCTCGGCCAACTCCTTAATAAAGGCGGATATTCGTCCGATGGAGCCCGCTTCCTCCGCCAGCTCATGCATCCTTGTCTCCTGTGTCTGCGATTCGCGCACCAGCGCTGTCATCGCTTCCGTTACAAGATCGAGCCCCTGCTTCCCTTCTGTGCTGGAATCAACAAGCTGATGGGAGATTGCTTCTCCTTCCTTGGAAGAGGCTTTCACTTTGGAAATAGCTTGTACAATCTCATGAATATGCGACTTCGTCGCCTCTATCAGCCTTTGCTGTGATGAAGCCGTTTCATTCTGCAACGCTCTCGACAGCTTGAGCAAGTCCGCTACCGTCAACACTCCAGCAAGAGCGCCGCTGTTCTGCTCTATTACAATAACGCAATCATATAGAACCGCTTCATCCCGTGTAAGAGCGATATCAATTAGCTCAGACGGACTGAAGCTTGAATGAACGATCAAAGGATGCTCATCCATAAGCTTCGTTACATAGCGATTCAAGTAGAGATCCTCGCCAAAGCGCTTCCCGAGCCTCACGTAGAAAGGATCTTTCATTACCAATCCTACAGGCTGCATCACTTCGTTGCATACAACGGCGCATTCGTTATCCGGATGCTCCGCAAATATGCGCATCATGTCTTTGCTGTTCTGCTTCTCTCCGACAATTGGTACTGACCTAACATAGTCTTGGAGACTTACACTGCTGCTTTTGCTTCCAACAGATGTTTCACCGGCATGATAGTTGCTTGCTGACAGTTTCTTTTCTATTAAACTTAATTTCATGCATACTCACCCTACCTTTTGCCCTGTTTTATTAAAACTATAGGGCTTATGGATCATCCGTAATGTTAATTCATGTAAACGCAATGTAAAATAAAAAGAACCTACAACTCCACTACATGTGGATTTGAAGGTTCTTTTCCTTTGCTATCAAGGTATTCCTTTGTTATACGATCATTTTGGGGTTAAAAGTTCAACTACTGAGCTGACCGCTTCAATATACGGATACCGTAGCTTGCAAGCGTAAGCTCCTCTGTCATAACTTCGCCTGTCAGCAAGTCGCTGTAGCTTCTTTCATCCATCTGCACCTTCTGCTCGGAGCCGTTGAAGTTCATAATGAATACATAGTCGTTCTCCCCATCGGTACGAAGCTGAGCGGTTACGCCCCCCGGCAGCTCAGTGTCCATCACGCGCGCCACGCCCGCCTCTTTAACAATTCCTGCGATAAAGCTATTAATGAATGATGCTTCGTTGCGAGAAGCTACATAATAAGCCTTGCCCTTGCCAAGCTTATTTACCGTCAATGCAGGACGGCCTGCGTAGAAATCCTCTCCGTATACAGCGAGCGCCTCCGCGCCTTCGAGATGAATGAGATCGCATAACTCTCGAGCTTCATATTCGCCTTGAAGACCGAGACTGTTATTCTCCTCCATAATGATCCGATTAGAATCGTGATCATGGAGCGAATCGATTTCCTCCGACCAAATGCCAAGCGTTTTACGCAGCGGACCTGGGAAGCCTGTCAAGAAGCAGCGGTCATTCTCATCGACAATCCCCGTCCAATAAGTCGCTATAAAGGTTCCGCCATTCTCAACAAACCGTTCAATTGCCTCTCCAACACCTGGACGAACCATGTAGAGCATCGGCGCGATTACAATTTTGTAGGATGAAATATCGCATTCGGAATCAATAATGTCAACAGGTACGCCTAAGTCCCACAATGGGCGATAATGGCGCTTCAACGTTTCTTCATAATGTAAGCCGCCATTGCGCGGTCCTTGAGAATCCTTCACTGCCCAGCGATTCTCCCAATCATTAATGAGCGCGACTTCCGCTTTGACGCTAGTGCCGACAACGTCAGTCAGCTTCTCAAGCGCTTCGCCCAATTCCGCTACATCTCGAAATACGCGCGTATGCTCGTGACCGACATGGTCGACAACAGCTCCATGAAGCTTCTCACTGGAGCCTCTGCTCTTGCGCCATTGGAAGTACTGTACTGTATCTGATCCATGTGCAACAGCCTGCAAGGAGGACAGCATATGCATGCCTGGACGCTTCAGCTTGCTAATCGGCTGCCAGTTCGTCATACTTGGCGTGCTCTCCATGAGCATGAACGGCTTGCCGCCCTTCAAAGAACGAAATACATCATGATTAAAGGCGAACCATGCGGCAGTCTCACTGTCATCGAGGGAATTGTCATGCCACATCGGATAAGCATCCCATGAGATGACATCTAGAATATCAACGAACTTCCAATAGTTAAGCGGCTCAAAATCAAGCATAAAATTCGCTGTAACAGGCAGGTCGCTGCCAGCGTCACGAATCGGCTCAATTTCCTTGCGGCAGAAATCAACGGTTTGATCAGTTACGAAGCGGCGCCAGTCCACATTCATGCCGTGAACAGCGTTCTCCCCGCGAGGCGTTGGCGATTCCACTTGACTCCAGGAGGTGTAAGTATGGCTCCAAAATGTTGTCCACCATGCATCATTCAGCTTATCCAGCGTGCCGTATTTATTTTGAAGCCAACCGCGGAATGCGTCTTGGCAGTAGGAGCAATGGCATTCTCCGCCATATTCATTGGAAATATGCCAGCCGATAACAGCAGGATGCTGTGAATATCGTTCAGCCAGCTTCGTATTCATTAGTTTTACCTTCTCACGATAAACCGGCGAGGAGAAGCAGTGATTGTGACGTGCGCCATGCAAATTGCGAATGCCGCTTGCTTCTATGCGCAGTACCTCTGGGTATTTCTCAGACATCCAAGCTGGACGTGCGCCGCTCGGCGTCGCCAGAAACGCATAGATGCCATTGTCAGCAAACCGATCCAGTAGAGCATCCAGCCATTCAAACGTGAATACGCCTTCCTCCGGTTCTATAGCTGCCCATGCAAAGATGCCTACCGACATCACATTGCAATGAGCAAGCTTCATCAGCCGAATATCCTCCTCCAGTACCTCTGGATATTTCAACCATTGATCGGGATTATAGTCTGCGCCATGGAGCATTTGTGGAATTCTGCTGCTAATCGGCGGAAATTTTTCTCTCATTATAATAGCCTCCTATTGTTCATTGATCCAATCATGCTATAATGATATTCATATTATATATCGTTATTATCCTTAATAATATCTAACAATATTCGCATTCCTATCAATATATGAAACTGGAGACTTGTACAAATGAACATGATGGTGTTTCCAAGCCTGACTGAATCCGATACGAGGCTGCCGATCTATCTGTCAAGCATTGGACATTGGGATAATCAAGAGGAGATCAATCGGCCAAGCGGCTATCCCGCTTATCAATGGCTGCAGGTTGTTAGTGGAGTGGGCGAGCTAATTGTTAATAATGAGCGGATAACGCTAAGGGCTGGAGACGGCTTTTGCCTATTTCCAGATGAAACCCATCAATACTATGCTATCCAAGAGCCGTGGGAAATTTATTGGGTCAGCTTTGGCGGTACGATCTGCGAGGAGCTGTTCTTGCAGGCGGGAATTACCGGTTCAGGAGCATACTCGATTCCAGACCATGAAATCATTATTACCCATATGAAAAATATTTACGCGATGACGCAATCGGGCAGCAGCTTTCTTGGGCTTGATTGCTCAAAGCTTGTCTATATGATGATACTTGATCTTATTAAGGTCATTCTTCTCAGCTCCCGCTCCATGGAGCAGCATTATGAGAAGCTGTCGCCGGTGCTTCGCTATATCGAGGAACATCATAGCAGCTTAATTACGATTCAGCAATTAGCGAATTGCATTGACGTAACTCCTCAGTATTTATGCTTATTATTTAAAAATACGATGAAAATGCGGCCGATGGAATACGTAAATCGCACACGAATTAATTACAGCAAGCAGCTTATGTTCAACGAAAGCGGCATTAAGCTGCAGCGAATTGCCCAATTGGTAGGCTTCGACTCGCCCAGCTATTACAGCGCTGTCTTCAAACGGCTGGAGGGCTTAAGTCCCGAGCAATTCAAAAAAATTCATGGCATTCGCTGATGCAGTCGCAGCCGCTATTTGTAAATAAGTGTTTCCGCCGCATTGTCACAGGCAGCCGTTATTGTTGTATTGTGTAGCGGCTGCGCAGCGATTCCATCATCCTGACAATATCTGCTTGCGAAGGCATTTCTATTCCTTCAGCAGCTTGTTTTTGTCCATCCAACGCTTGATATCCGCGGACAATCCGCTTTACAGCTTCCGCAAAGCCTGCAGCACCACCAGCATTTGCAGATAGCAGCTCATCAAGGCTGCGCGTGCTGTCTGGCTCAACTAACGGATATTGCTCGGAGTCTGCATCAGAAGCCGCAAGCTCATAGAAGCTTCTTACTAACCGCGCTCGATCCCTGCCGGAGCCTTCCGCCACGATGAACGCTTGTACTATGAACGCATGGCTCTGCCTGCGCTGGGCTATGCCGCAAAACTTAAAACCGTCAATACTAAGGTCAAAGTCACCTGGGCAATAAGCGCCTGCAATTTCGCCCTTTTCCACCCTTCCCGCTTCCATAATAGACGCGTTTCTGCATTGCTCGCGCACAGCTTCCGCTATCAAACGATACATCGTTTCAAAATCCTGCCTATAATCAGTGGTCGGAGAAGCTTCCATCGGCAAAATAAGCGACAAGTTAACGATGCCGAGGTCAAGCGGCACAGCTGCGCCCCCTGAATGTCTGACCGCCGTCTGCCACCCCTGTGTCTCCAGCCATTGCATGCCGACCTGCGCTTGAGGCAGCCGGCTGTCGCGCAAACCCATTATAAAGGCAGATGGATGCCGCCACAAATGACAGACAGCCGGTCCGCCTTGTCCTGTTCGGCGGCATAGAAGCTCATCCAGCGCGAACGCGTACAACGCATCCCGTCCATGTCCGTTATAGTCCTGCATTCGATTCAGCAGCTGTACTGACTGCAGCGCTCCCTTGAGCGTTCTATCTTCCAATTGCATATTCAATCACCTGCGTTCTAGTATTGCCTTTCCATCGTCGCCATTCTACAATATAAGCATTCCGCAAGAAGCGTAAAGCGAGGTGGCCTATTTTGCAAGCTGTCAATGAAAAAGTAGTATACGATAATCCTTTGCTCTCACTGCGCATCTTCCAAACGCAGCGCAAAGGCATAAGCTTTACTAAATGGCATTATCATAAGCAAATCGAGCTGCTGCTCGTACTTGACGGAACACTCGCCGTTACGGTTGAGGACAATACGGTCAACTTACGCTCTGGCGATATGTTTCTTATCGGCTCCTCTGAGCTGCATCGCGATTACAGCGATCAATTACTTGATTATATCGTCCTGCAATTCGATATCGAACAGTTTTATGATGCCAGCACAATCCCTTATATGCGTTACTTTTCCGAAACACAGATGCCGCTCAGCAAAGCGAACTACATATTTAACAATGATGCCGAAGTCCGAGAGCAAGCCGCCGCTTTCACAAAACAAATTTTACATGAGGCAACGGCCAAACGAACGGGCTATGAGCTGGCGGTGAGCATTTTAATAAAACAAATATTGCTGCTGCTGCTTCGCAACGACAGCCACAAGGTGCTTGTGCAGCAGGATGATTTTGAACGTATTCGTCTTAGACCCGTGCTCGATTATATTGAGGATCATTTAACAGAACGGATTCAAGTGGAGGAAGTATGCAAAATCGCGAACATGAGCTATTATTATTTCGTTAAATATTTCAAGAAGACGATTGGACTTTCCTTCACCGAATATGTCAACTACCGCAAGATCAAATGGGCCGAACGCATTCTGCTCACGAAGGATCTCAGCATATCAGAAGTCGGCGAACGTATAGGCATGCCGAATATGGCTCATTTTTATAAGATGTTCAAGAAATACAATGATTGCTCGCCAAAGCAATTTCAACGAAAAATGCTGGTGTGGAATCGTGAATAATAAAGTAAAAAAGCTCGGATGCCCTATCCTTTCGGGGCAGCGAGCTTTTTCGGCATAACTAGTTTATAGCCTACGCCTCTTATCGATTCTATTTGTACCGTTTGACCGGTAAGCTCAAGCTTCTTGCGCAGCGAGCTAACATGGACGTCCACCGTTCTCTGACCGCCGATATAGTCGAATCCCCAGACGACATTCATCAGATCATCCCGCGTAATAACCATACCTGGACGCTTAACGAGATAGAGCAGCACTTCAAACTCCTTCGGACGAAGCGGAATCGATTCTCCATGAAGCACCACCTCATAGCGTTCCGGATAGATCGACAGCTCTCCTGCTGTGATGACTTTATCTGAATTCTCCGCAGGCTTCATATCCTCCTGCTGCGTTCTGCGCAGCACAGCTGACACGCGGGCTAACAGCTCCGCAACACCGAACGGCTTAGTAATATAATCGTCTGCGCCGTATTTCAAGCCCTGTACGACCTCTTCTTCAGCGTTGCGCGCTGTTAAAATAATGACCGGCGTTAACACTTGGTTTTGTCGCAGTCGGTTCAGCACTTCGAATCCATTTAAGCCTGGCAGCATAATATCAAGAACAATGAGGTCAAAAGAACTGCTCAACGCAGTCTGCAAGCCTTCGCCCCCGTGATCACAGACGGTTGTCTCATAGCCTTCCTGGGATAAATTATAGGATAATAATCGCGCTAACGTTGGTTCATCTTCGATAACGAGCACTTTATACGACATGTTGACACCCAGCTTTCTGCAAATCTATTTACAATAATTCTATATTACCACGATTTAATAAAGAGCGTAAAATGGTTATTGCAGGACAGGGAGCTCCAATGTAAAGGTCGTACCAGCGCCGACCGTGCTAGTGACGGTAATCGTTCCTTTATGAAGCTCGACTAAATGCTTCACAATAGACAAGCCGAGCCCAGTTCCGCCTGAGCTTCTTGAACGGGCCTTATCTACGCGATAGAACCGTTCGAATATGCGTGACAGATCCTTTTTCGGAATGCCTATTCCTGTATCGCTTATAATGAATCCAATATGGTCCTCGCCTCTTGCGTTAACTTTAATTGAAACCTTACCGCCCTCCGGCGTATAGTTAATACCGTTCGACAGCAAATTCATAATAATTTGACGCAACCGGTCCTCATCCGCTTCCACATGGAGGCCTTGCTCTACATCAAGCTCTATTGTAATATTTTTGCGAATCGCTTCCGCTTGCAGCAGCTTAATAAGCTTCGACATGAAAAGATCAAGCTCAATCGGCGAGAAAATAAGCGGCACTCTGCGCGATTCGATCTTGGAAAGCTCCAAAATGTCGCCAATTAATCGATTCAAGCGATCGCTCTCATCATTAATAATTTGCAGGAATGACTTTGCCGTTTCCTCATCCTTCACCGCACCGCTTAGCAGCGTTTCCGAAAAGCCCTTAACAGCCGCAATTGGCGTCTTCAGCTCATGGGATACATTAGCGACAAATTCGCTTCTCATACGTTCAAGGCGACGAATGTCCGATACGTCCTGCAGCACAAGCAAAATACCAGTAAATTCAATCCCGTTCGCGTGCACTGGCACGACATTAACCTCCAGCAGCCTCTCCTCCGGATAATACACATTAATCTCATCATGCAGATGCGTCCTGCTCTCAAAGCATTCTTGTATTAGACGGGTCAGTTCATACTGCTGCTTCGCTTTCGAATAGTGGCCGCCGACAAGCTCGGCTGCGGTTATGCCGAATATTTCTTCAGCTCTCCTATTCACGACCATAATAGAGCCCGATTGATCGATCATCATAATACCGTTAATCATATTTTCCAATACACTGGTCAATTGATGCTCATTTTGCTGAATTTTCGTCATTTGATCGTACAAGCTGTCCGCCATCGCATTAATCGCGTGCCCCAGCTCGCCAATCTCATCATGCTTCTTAATTTGTACGCGTGCTCGATAGTCCATGTTTTTTATACGCTGCGCTACCTTCGTTATATCCTCCAGAGGCTTGGTCATGCCATGAGCAATTCTGAAGCTTATAATAGCTGCTGTCAGAAATAAAACGAGTAAACCGGCAAAAATGACCGCTGTCGTCTCTCGTATGCTTTGATCAATACTTGAGAGACTCATAGAGAGCCTAATAAATTTCGGCTGTTCATTTTCCTGAAAAGAAATCGGAAGCGCCACATAGATCAAATTTTGATTCGTCGTCTCACTAGCTCGAACCGCTCTTCCTACTCCGCTCTCAAACGCCTCGCGAATTTCCTCGCGGTCCAGATGATTCTCCATGGTGAGCGCGTCACCGTCGGAATCTCCTAGAACAATGCCGTCATGACGTATAAAAGTAACGCGAGCATCGGTGTAGCTTTTCATTTCCAATGCTTTCTCAGTATAGTAAGAAGATATCTCGCTAAGTTCTCCAGTTACCCATTCCATATTCGCCCCAATAATGCGAATTTCGCGGGCCATATTTTCCTCTATTGCGGCAATATTATTTTCTTTAAAGGTTTTGGTCATAAATATACCAGCAATAATAACGGACATGGCAATTAATGCGACTATTGTAAAAGTCAATCGATTTCGGAAGCTGTTCAAGTTCTACCACTCCTTCACCCTGCGCCGTCTCAAGCTTATTTTATCTGGCTGCACTATACTTATCCTACAGAAGGAGCAAGTGTATAGCTAGACCCGAAAATATTAATTTTATGTAAATGTCCGCACAAGCTATAATGATAATGTAAAGAATAGACCTATGAACTTTAAGGAGCGTGCTGAAGGATGGAGTGCCATTTTTATGCGTATATGTATCGCTTGAAATATATTGAACGCTGGAGCCTTATGCGGAATACGACAAAGGAAAACGTCGCTGAGCACACCTTCCATGTCAGTCTGCTCGCACATATGCTATGTGAGATTGGCAATCAAATATACGGTAAAAGCTATAATGCAGATCGCGCGGTAACGCTGGCACTATTTCACGATGCTACAGAAGTATTCACCGGAGACATTCCAACCCCTGTAAAGCATCATAATCCCAAAATGCTTGCAAGCTTCCGCGAGATCGAAGCGATGGCCGCCGAACGGCTCCTAGGCATGATACCAAGCGAGCTTAAACCCGCTTACGCACCGCTGCTGGACAGTAAGGCGCTTATGAATGAGCAGGACAAGGAACTGCTTTCTATTGTGAAAGCAGCTGACCTTATCGACGCTTATTTGAAATGCTTGTCTGAGCTTTCCTCCGGCAATCGAGAATTCGCCGCTGCCAAGCAGCAAACAGAGCTTAAGCTTAAAGCTATTCCTCACCCTGAGGTTGCATGGTTTCTTGAGCATATGGCGCCAAGCGTCGGCATGACGCTGGATGAACTGTCAGAGCAGCTTTAATGGTCGCATGACGCGCCCTTTAGCTCCAAGTCATTGTCATTGGAGGAATGCCTTCGGCCTTTACTTCTCCTCATAGCGGAGAGCGGCTGTCGCTTGGCTCACCGCTCTATAGAATTGCTTCCATTGTTGATTAGCAAGCTCGGGTCCCAGCTCCTTTTGAGCTTGCTCATCGGAACCCTCATTCTGTTTTCCTATATTTTTATGTTTCTGCAGATTAACAGGCGTTTCCAGATCCTTCTCCATCTATATTCATCCCTTCAACCAGCTCTTTCGCAAGGTGAACAGCTCTCTAAGCTCATCCGAGGACATCTCGGTAATCCATTGCTCAGACTGTCCGACAACCTGCTCATTAAGCGATTGCTTGCGATCGATCATTTGATCGATTTTCTCTTCAAGCGTGCCAAGCGATATGAACTTATGCACTTGAACCTTCTTCGTTTGTCCGATACGAAACGCACGATCGGTCGCTTGATTCTCAACGGCGGGATTCCACCACCGGTCGAAATGAAATACATGATTGGCTGCTGTCAAGTTAAGCCCTGTACCGCCTGCTTTCAGCGACAGCACAAATGCGCAGCACGGCACCTCTGGATCTTGAAACCGTTCAATCATCTCATCCCGTTTGGCCTTCGGCACGCCGCCGTGCAAATAAGGAACTTTCAATCCAGTCCGCTGCTCCAGCAGCTCCTTTAATTGCTTGCCCATCTCGATATATTGAGTAAATATTAAGCAGCGTTCTCCTTCAGCAGCAATCTCATCGCACATTTCCAGCAGTCGAACGACCTTGTTCGACCGATCCTCAGACCAAAGCCCCTTGCCCTCCTCCCCTGCAAGCAGAGCAGGATGATCGCAAAGCTGCTTCAGCTTCGTCAGCGTGGACAGAATGAGTCCGCGGCGCTGCATCGGATCAAGCTTATCCAGCTTATCTAGCAGATCTTCAACAATATTTTCGTACATCGCCCCTTGCTCAGCCGTCAGCGATATAAAAGTTTTCAGCTCTTCCTTATCAGGCAAGGACAGCTGAATCGTCGGATCCTTCTTCACTCTGCGCAGCATAAACGGTTTTACCCATCGCTGCAGACCAGCTATCATTTTTTCATCATTGGTTCGTTCAATAGGGATAACGACAGCTTTTCTAAATTCATTCATGCTCCCTAAATAACCGGGATTAATGAAATCATAGATCGACCACAGCTCGGTCAATCGATTTTCCATAGGCGTGCCAGTCAATGCAATCCGATGATGAGCAGGCAAGCGGCGTATAGCTGCGGATTGCTTCGTATAAACATTTTTAATGTTTTGCGCTTCATCAAGGCAAAGAGCATCCCATTCCACTAGGCTGAGCTCTTCCTCATCGAGCTGTGCCAATGAATAAGAAGTGATAACAAGATCAGCGCCGGAAGCTTCCTCTCGAAACCCTTCTCCTTTCGTCCGCTTGCTGCCATAATGCAGCATTACGTTCAATGTCGGCGCGAAGCGTTCAAGCTCCTTCTCCCAGTTGCCGATGACTGAGGTTGGACATATAAGCAAGGATGGTCCAAGGCTGCTCCCATGCTCCTTCACGGCTGTTAAATAAGCCATAAATTGAATCGTTTTGCCAAGCCCCATATCGTCCGCCAAACATCCTCCAAGACCGAACTGTCTTAAGAACAGCAGCCAGGACATGCCTTCCAGCTGGTACGGACGAAGCTTGCCAATGAACGCTTCTGGCATATGCGCCAGCGGCATCTGGCCCAAATGCTGCAGCTGCTCAATCAAGCTAGTAAGATGCTCATTGAGCTCCACATCAGCGTACAGCTCTGTCTCATCATCATCAGATTCAACCAGAGGCGTGCCGCCGCGCAAATGCATCTCAAGCACATCGCGAAAGGATAAGCCTTTTCGCTTGCCTACTTTTTTGAGCCATTGCTTAATTTGCGCGACATCCTTCGGATCAAGATGGACCCACTCGCTGCCTATTTTGAACAATCGGCGATTCTGCTCCGCTAACTGAAGAAATTCCGCTTCCGACAAATTCACATCGCCAAGCGCCAGCTTCCAATCGAATTGAATAATTTGATCAAGACCGAACATCGGCTTTGCTCCCGAGCCTACAGATGACTTCACCTTCGCACGGAGGCGAAGCTTCCGCGTCCGAACCGCTTCCCACCAGCTTGGCAGAAGCACTGGGCACCCGGCTTCCAGAAGCGATACGCTCGCATTCTCTAGGAAGCTCCATGCCTCTTGCTCGGAGAGCTCCTTCTTAATGCTTCCGGCATTGGCGTCATCCTCCCAGTCTGGCAAAGCTGCGAGCCACTTGGACTCCTCCTTGGCCAGCTTCATATGCAGCAGCGGCTGCCATTCATCAGGAATATCGAAGGAGGTGAGCTCATCGCTGACAGGCTCCCACCCTGCAAATGCTTCATTGTAACGAATCGGCTGCCATATGCCCGTGTCGCGATTTTGCAAGGACGGACGCAGACACCAGCCTCGTTCCTCGGTCGGTTCAGTAAGCTGAAGGGCAACCCGAAAGGGCAGCACATCCTTTTGAAGCCCAATAGCGATAAGCCAGTCCTCTTCATCAGATGACTTATGTCTTACAACCGATTCTCCTGAAGCGGACAGCACGCCGCCCCAAGCAGCTGCAACTCGCTCATCTTCTCCCATGAGTTCTTCAACGGCCTCGCTTAACCATTCCGCGCAGCCTTGGTCGCCGTTCAGCTTCGCTTGCAGCATAAGGTCATCCCACTCCAAGCGTTGCGCTTCCATGTCCGCAGGAATGGCCATTTTCCAGCTTCGGCGATCCTCGTTCCAGCTGCTCCAATCTGGCTCGAACCAGCCCTTCAGCATAGCTCGCCTAATAAGGCCCGCCGCCTTCATAAGCACGGTCAGCCGCTCTGACCACTGCGGGAACAACAGCTCCACATGAGCAGGACTGGATAAGTAATCAACTGCGGCAAGCGGAGTTATCTGAAACAAGAAATAACCGCGATGAAAGGATTGTTCGACCGTAGTTCCATACCACGACGCTTTATGCCAACCGAACAGCATAGAGCGAATACGCGGACCGGATGTGTCTCTTCTTTCTTCCACCTGCAGCACAATGCCCGGCGTCTTCACGTCCGTGCTCCAGCAGCCGTCCACGTCAATCGTTTGCAAAACCGTATTCCCTCTCATGTAATCAGCTTCCCTTTCCACAGCTCCTCTTGAAATGCTCTAAGCCGTTGATGCTTATGAGCAATTCCTTGAATGTAGCTATTCCAACGCGTCATATCTTTATCTGCTTTATACAGCTTCTCCAGCTTTTTAAGCCCTTTTACCGCCATTCGATAGCCCTGGCGATTACGTGTTTGAATGAAGGCGTCGATGGATTGATGATAGAGCGGCATTAGAGCGCGCGGAGCGTTCTTCGATATTTCGCGTAACGTCTGCGTATCGATGTCGTCGATGGCTATGCCCATTAGCAGCTGCAGGTCTGCCCATTCTCTGTACGCGGATTGATCCACTAAATGCTCTGACAATTCATAATACGAATGCGGCAGCAAGGCGAGCATATATTCATTCCATAAGCTTAAGTCAGGACGATCTTTATCGCCTCTGCGGCAAAGGGTAAGAAATACACCTACATTGCGCGGAGAGCGAATCGGATAGATTCGTTCGTAGAAGAAGCTCATCCATAGCAGCACCAGTTCCCATTTCTGCTCTTCCATTCGTTTAGCCGCGCAAGGATACATTATTTTCTGCGAGCGCTCAAACTTCACTTTACTGAAATAAGCGATCGCCTGTTCATCTCGCATATCCAAAAAGTAAAACAAGCCTATAGAGGCATGCAAATAGGCTGTATTCGTCGATTCCGCCAAAGCATCGGCTTCTTCTTGAAGCAGCTTTGACAGCTCTTGATCATACCATGAGCGGTTCTCTGAGCATTTTTCTATTATCGCAAAGGACACGGCCGTCCAATCTATTAACTGGTCTCCCGTTCTCAGCGCATTGCCCTTGCATATGCCATAGATGACATCAACCCATTCCCATTCCTCTTCATTCATCCTATTCGGCTCGAACTCATCAATGTAGGAATACAGGCTTTCAAGCCATGGCTCTGCTAATCGGGAATAAGACACCTCATGGTAATATCGGCTGAAGGAATCAACAGAATGCAGCGCCCGTTCCGCTTGCTCCAGTACAAATAATATGGATACAGACCAATGAAGCCTTTGCAGAGGTTTATCCCAATCTTTAGCCATTCCTTTTAGAGACGATAAAATCGGAATGAGCGGATGTATGGAGTTGCGGCATCTCTTCCACGTCTCTCCATACTTATTGTCCATCCACTCCAGCCAATCCATCGGTTTCAGCTTCGCATCAGCTATCTCTAGGGGCAACTGCTCAACCTCAGTCGTTTCTGGATTCGGTCCTTGACTGGATGCGGCCAACTCAGCAGCCGATTGGAGGCCCAGCATTCGAAAATATGCGCCTTGCGCATATAGATGGCTTTGCTGCATGCTGCAGTATTGAAAAAAAACGGCTGCCATATGCTTGCAATGTCCTTCAAAGGGACAAGAGCATGAGCTGTATTGAAAATGTTCAGTATCAAGCACAACCGCATAGATGTTCGTTCCATTGACGATCCCGTACATCGCATTAAATTCACTTGTGCGAATCGATTCAACAAGACCGTCTTGATAATATTGATAGCCTCTTTTAATAACAGCTGTATCGCAATATTTTTTGATATGCTGTTCGAGGACAGCATACAGTCCATTGTTAATGTGCGATGCACACATGTTTTCGCTTCCCTTCGCTTCCATGCATTCCTACATTATAACAAAAAAACGCCTTGGCTACGAATTGAAATCGTAACAAGACGTCTTTCTTTATCTGAGCTATAGCGGTAATTTAACGGTAAATGTGATGCACTCATCCGGCTCTGCGGCGATCTTGATCTCACCCTTGTATTGCTCAACTATACTCTTGACTATCGCTAGCCCCAGACCTTGATGCTTCTGCTTCTTCAAAGAAAAGCCTGAATCGAATAACGGCTGAGATGCAATTTCCTCTGCTTGTTTACAGCGATTGCGAACTATAAGCTCTATACAACCGCTGGATTGACGGCCGATAATTTCAACTTTTCTTTCATTCGGCGCATAGTTTGTAACTTCATCGAAGGCATTGTCAATTAAATTGCCAATAATACGATTGATATCAAGCGTCTTAGCCCCCATTTCATCCATTTTAAATCCTTGGAAAGAACATTGAAGCTCGATTTGACATCTTTCGCCCTGAGATATTTTTGAACGAATTAATGCCGCAATAGCAGGGTTTCCGATATTAATAATATCGCTCACCATTCGAATTTCGCCTGTCAGCTCCTTCGTATAGGCAGCCAGCTCCTTCGTCTTGTTGAGCTCCGCGAGTGAATGAATCGTCTGGACATGATTAATGAAATCATGACGCTGCGCCTTAATCGAATGGAACAGTCCATTAATTTCCTCTATATAAGTTTCCTGAGCTACCCGCACTGCTTTGTCCCTGTATTGCTGGTACCTGCGAATAATTAAGTATGCGATAAGCAAGCTGAAGCCTGTTAAAATGATGACGACAATGCCAAGGCTTAGAAATTGATCGGAAAGCTTATCATTTATTGATTTTTTATCAGCAACCAAAGCAAGCACATAGCTGTCAATCGGCTCACCGCTTAAGTCGGTCATTTGCGCTGTTTTACCGTCTAGAAAGACTGGTATGAACATTTTAACGAGCTTCTTACCGTCAATAACGACATCCTTAGTAACCGTAATTTTATCATTATAAGCTTGCTGAACAAAGAGTACATCCTGATCGTACTTCAATGAATAGGTCCCATTAAGCACGGGGTACTGAAGCTTATGATCACGAATCTCGCCGCTGGCCATTTCCGTCGTATTCCCTTCTGGAAACATAGTCGGATTAATAACCGTCACCTCTACGATCGAGTCGCTCACCTCAATGATGTCATTAATTAAAGGATCTACGCCAGTAACCTCTTTGTAGTCATTCATAACAGAATAATCGACATAGGGGTCTATAATATAGTTAGTCGTTCCATCATGATAGTAGCCCCATTTGTAAATAGAACCGACATCTGTAGAAGAAACCTCGAAAGGTCCGCTCCAAAAATGATCCAATATAAGGCCAAGCCACTTCGTTGATACTTGATGATCCTCGAAGAGCTCCTTGAAAATCGCATTCCAAGGAACCCAACCGCTTGTGCTCTCATTATGCTGTGTCGGATCGGTAGACTTGTCTAGTATAATGTCGTCCTCTAACTGTCTCAACAATGTAATATGCTTAAGACCCAGCTTTTGCCTCAGCTCATCAAGTTGTTTATTGCTTACCTTGTCGATATCCGGATCAAGCGCATATTGAATGGCGATGGAGGAAGCGCGCAGCTCCCTCGCAATCTGGTCTTCGAATAAATCAGCACCAACCCTCGACTGCTCCACAAGACGTACAATCTGCTCAGCGTCTCTCTTCATTTCGTCATGAAGGGACTGCTCAAGCGTGTTTTTGGTTAAAAAATAATAAATTGTATTATTCAACAAAACAATTACTGTAATAATACTAATTGCGATAAGCCAGTTATTACGCTGCATATAGGAGCATCTTGCCTTTCCTTCAAAATATCATCAATCTATTTTTTCATAAGAAGACGAAGCGCCCATTTGCGTTCTTGTTTCTTCTTATATCTCGGCAGCATGCGATACACACGAAGCCCTTCTTCGGCCGCTCGCTTCGCATCCTCCGTACGTCCAAGTTGTTTATAAATATGTGAAAGCTGATTATAAGCTTCGCAGGAAGACGATTGAATCTCTTGAAATTGGCGTAAATAAGACAATGCCAGCTCTGCATCATTAACTCTATGCAGGACCGCAAGCTTAATATAAGGAGCGCCGTACTTCACTCTCTCGTTCAGCGAAAGTGCCTTTGTGATGCACGTCTTGCCAAGCTCTTCTTTGCCAATATGGATGTAACAACTGCCGAGATCATCCCAGAACTCTGCTGATTCCTCATAAACGTCCTGAAGCGGCTCAAGCAGCTCGGACGCTTCCTTGTATTTCTTTCTTTCTATAAGTAGCCGAGCCAACTCCAGCTTCGAGGATACGTCATGAGGTGATTGAGCGATCACAGTCCTAAGCTTTCGTATTCGCTTCATTCTACGAAGCGGCTTCGTTATATTAGGCAGCAAGCCGATAAATCGACGATCCAGGAAGTAGAACAAAATAATTAATATTAAAATAGGAATAACCGGTATTCCGAACAATCTTGCAAACAGTAAGAACAACAATATTTTGACCATAGCAGCCTCCATAGATCATTAAATAGTGCTAATTTCACATCCATCATACCATAGCAAGCTTGATTAGGGAGAGATAATATTGCTTTCTTGCATGCACAGGGCTTGTATAAAAAGAATACGCTTCAGACAAACTAGGTTCAAACATCGGTGAGAAAACGATCCCCATCCGTTATTCAGCGATGAATGAGCCCAATAAGAAACACTTTAAATAGCTGCTTATTGTACAAATTCGGGCTTAGTGAGCCTATTCTATCACCAACAATATATTTAGGAGGTAATCTTGATGAGTTCTGAGGATATAAAGGAACAACAGGCAAGTCCATTAAAGCGAGAATATGAACATATTCAAGCACCCCAGGAAACCGGAGAGACATTAACAAATCGCCAAGGCCATCCAATAACAGACAATCAGAATATCCGTACAATCGGCAACAGAGGACCTTCAACGCTCGAAAACTATCATTTTATCGAAAAGATCTCTCATTTTGATCGTGAACGTGTACCTGAACGAGTCGTCCATGCGAGGGGCGCTGGAGCACATGGTTATTTCGAAGCATATGGCAAGCTCGGCGATGAGCCTATTTCCAATTATACCCGAGCAAAGCTATTTCAGAAAGCAGGAAAACGTACGCCCGTATTCGTTCGTTTCTCCAGCGTCATTCATGGCGGTCATTCGCCGGAAACACTGCGCGACCCGCGCGGCTTCGCCGTAAAGTTTTACACCGAAGACGGCAACTGGGATTTAGTCGGAAACAACTTGAAAATCTTTTTTATTCGCGATGCAATCAAGTTTCCCGATATGATTCACGCCTTTAAACCCGATCCCGTAACGAATATTCAAAGCAATGAACGATTCTTCGATTTTTGCTCCAATTCGCCGGAAGCTACTCATATGGTCACCTTTATATATTCGCCTTGGGGCATACCCGCCAACTACAGAGAAATGCAAGGCTCGGGCGTGAATACATATAAATGGGTTAATGCCGAAGGGAAGGCTGTTCTAATCAAATATCACTGGGAGCCTAAGCAGGGCGTGCGCAATTTAACACAAGCGGAAGCTGAGGAAATCCAGAAGAAGAACTTTAACCACGCGACACAGGATTTGTACGAATCTATTGAGAGGGGCGATTATCCGGAGTGGGAGCTATGCGTCCAATGGATGAGCGATGATGCCCATGATGAGCTTGACTATGATCCTCTCGATGATACGAAGCTATGGTGTACAGAGAAGTTCCCGATGATACCAATTGGCAAAATGGTGCTGAACCGCAATCCTGAAAACTACTTCGCCGAGGTTGAACAGGTTGCCTTCGGCACGGGCGTGCTCGTTGATGGTCTTGATTTCTCCGATGATAAAATGCTGCAAGGACGCACCTTCTCCTACTCTGATACCCAGCGTTATCGCGTTGGTACGAACTATTTGCAGCTGCCGATCAACGCACCGCAAAAGCGTGTTGCGACGAATCAACGTGACGGGCAAATGGCTTTCTTCGTCGATGTCGCGCCAGGCACCAATCCGCATGTGAATTACGAGCCTTCCTCGCTGGGCGGGTTAAAAGAAGCGGATCGTTCCGGCGTGCCATACGAACCGCATTACTCCGACAGGCTCGTTCGCGAGCCGATCACGCGGCAGAACAATTTCAAGCAAGCGGGTGAAACATACCGCAAGTTCGACCAAGTCGAGAAGGATGAGCTTATATCCAACTTGGTTAGCGGTCTGAGCGAATGCAGCAAGGAAATTCAGGACCGGATGATTTCCTACTTTACGGAAGCCGATGCCGAGTACGGGCAGCGGGTGTCAGACGGGTTGAAGAATGCTCCCAAGCCTATGGTAAAGGGTCAGCACATCGGAACAAAACAGGCCCAGGAAGGAATGGAAATTTCCAAGGAGCTTGGCGTAGAGACTGACGGGTACTAGGAAGAATGCTATGTTTGACAGCAAATAGGACAAGGCCATAGTGGCCTCGTCCTATTTGCTGCTCGCGCACACGCGTGCTTAACTGCCACATGGATCAGTTACTCCAACAGCGATTTTCTCTCTTATAGCAACTTTCCCGCTCGAACGCTGCTCTCCAGCGTCGATTTCCGTTCTTGCAGCAGCCCGCCACAGACGCACCACACTCAACAGTTACTCCAACTGCGATTTTCGCGCTTACAGTAACTTTCCGGCTCGAACGCCGCCCTCTAGCGGCGATTCCCGCTCTTGCAGCAGCCCGCCACAGACGCACCACACCCACCAGTTCCCCAGCGAACATAGCCCGCGAAGGGCCACTAAATAAAATACACGCCATAATTAGGCGTGCAAAAACAAAACAAGACAGCATATCGCTATGCTGCCCTAGTTGAGCAAGTGTATGAAGATGCATAATAGGGCCGCATGGCCGAATGTTTAATTAGAGCTTAACCACTAATTAGATTTGCAACTCCCCAAGCTTGATTAGCTCGACAACCGCTTGCGAACGACCCTTTACGTTCAACTTCTGCATGACATTAGAAATATGGTTACGAACGGTCTTTTCGCTGATAAATAATTGCTGTGCTATATCTCTCGTTGTTTTGTCCTGAACAAGCAGCTCGAAAACCTCGCGTTCACGATGCGTCAACAAAAACTTACTGTTATGGTCGCTACCTTTCAATGTGTGCCACCCCTCCTTGCTCGGGTTTTTATGGTTTAACAAGGTTAAGGGATACAGTCAACTTATCTTATGAAAGGGCGAAAGCATTGGTGCTCTATCTAGTGAAATTGGGCTCAACCTTCGAGCTTGGCATGAACAATTAACCGGTGCGTCGGATTAACAATCGGGTCGCAAGTTATTAGCGTTAGCAGCTTGTCTTTCTTATTGTAATTCAATACGGACACATCCGTCGGCTCGACGACAGAAACCTTATAGACCGAATAGGTGAACGTTTCCTCCTTTGTCTCAACGACAACCTTATCGCCAACCGCTACCTCGTCCAGCCTATTGAACAATCTTCCCTTCTTCTTCATGCGATGAGCAGCGATCGCGGCATTGCCTAAATCTCCAACAGCAGCTGTTTCATTCAAATGAGCAGCAGCACTTTTCATGTTTTTTTGCGTTGCTCCCTCTAGCACTGGCAGCTTCAAGTCAATGCTCGGTATTTTTATCGTTGCAATGGGAGCAGGCGGAGGTTCAGTTGGCTCGACTGTCGGCTCGGGCTCAGCAGGCTCAGCGGACGCATCAACCGATGGCGTACCAGTCGGATCAATTACCGCCAATGCTTCTTCCTCAAGCTCTGCTTCATCGAACAATGAAGTTAGCCGATTATACTCCTCTTGGGCAGCTGCTTCTACTGCTGCTTCTTCTGCCAGCACTGTCTCCCATTCCTGCATCAGCTTCTCTTGCTGTCTGTTGTCATACCACTCGCTTGCCATCGGATACAAAAGAATGCAAATACCCGCGATAATTAATAAATAAGACAATCCTTTTTTTACATTCACTCCTGTGCCTCCCTCAACTAACAGCGACTCTGCTTTTTCTCTACTCTTTCAATCCGCGAAAAACGAATCTCTTACTGCCATAAAAATTAATAAATACGGTAATCACAGTTACAACAGCCTTAGCATATAACCCACTTATTGGCGTATAACGGTCACAGGCAAGCAGCAGCAAAATAGAGATGCCAAGCACAATTCCGTTCCAAAGCGCAAAACGCAGCGCAGTGCGGAGCGAGCTTCGAGCTGTGCTGCTTCCTTGTCCCTTAAATGTAAAACGGCTGTTCCATATATAGCTGTTCAGCATCCCGGCCCCGTAAGCAATAACTTGAGCGAGTACGATATAAGCCCCTGCCCATAACAGCGCCGCATAGATTACAAAGTCAATCGCTGTATTGAGCAAGCCTACGATATTGAATTTTAAAAACTGCATCATATTTGTGCCTTTATTTGTTTTATCCATATTTATGCGATGAATCCTGGGCCGATTCACAGTTAGCCTGCTGCTTTTCCTCTGCTTTATAGCCTTTAGCTTCACGTACGATATATAAAGGCCTGCCTTTCGATTCATCATAGATCCTTCCGATATATTCGCCGATTACACCTAATAAAACAAGAATAATGCCATTGAAGAACAGGTTGATCGCTACAATGGATGACCAGCCTTGCGCAGGATAACCAATATGGAACAGCTTCTGAAAAATGACGACAAGCAAGTAGACAAAGCTGCCCAAGGACAAGGTAAATCCCGAATAGGTCGCAATTCTGAGCGGCTTATAGGAGAAGGAGGTTATACCGTCAAGCGCAAACTTGATCATTTTCTTCAACGGGTATTTTGTCTCTCCCGCAAATCGTTCTTCTCGCACATAGTCTACAGAAGTCTGGCGGAAGCCGATCCAGCTGATTAAGCCTCTAACGAAGCGATTCTTCTCTTTAAGCCCGCGCAGCACATCACATACCTTTCGGTCAATAAGCCGAAAATCACCCGTATCAAGCGGAATATCGACGCTCGTCATACTGCGCAGCAGGCGATAGAAGAATAGCGCGGATACTTTTTTAAAGATCGTTTCCCCTTTACGCTTCAACCGCTTGCCGTATACAACCTCATAGCCTTCCTTCCACTTCTCGATCATGGCCAGAATTACCTCAGGCGGATCCTGCAAATCCGCGTCTATCACAACAACAGCGTCACCTGCAGCGTAGTCCATACCAGCTGTAATAGCAATCTGATGGCCGAAATTACGCGAAAAATCAATTAATCGAACATTAGCATCAACGGCAGCTATTAATGACATAAGCTCCACGGTCCGATCCTTGCTTCCGTCATTGACGAAAATAAGCTCATAAGGTTCAGCCGTTCGATCCATTACTTCCTTAAGGCGCTCATACGTGTGCTCAATAACCTCTTCCTCATTGAACATCGGTATGATGACGCTGTATTTCACTTTTAGGGGGGTCATCGCCCTGCCTCCTTTACATCCAGCAATAGCCTAGAACAGCCAGGTTGGGAACCACCGCAGCATATCCTTGACATATGAGCCTGACACCCACATGCCCGATAAGGCCGGGTAGAACATTATAAACAGCAGCACCGCCGCTGTAGCGAATAAATATCGAAGCATACGATAACTTGGCCGCCTCTCCTCCACTACTTTAAACAAATACACAATGCTTAATATAATGAACGGAACCATCGCAAAATAATGATAAAGGTAGGTCAGTCTTGTCACAAGCATCCACGGTACATATTGTGCCAGAAAAGCGATCCAAATCATATAAATCGCTTTATCTTTCCGCTTAATGCTGACCCCGATCGTAATCAGCATCGTGACGATGCCTGTCCACCAAATAAGCGGATTGCCCATCGCCACGATGGTCGATACTTGCCCGGTCAAGGAATCACTTCCAGAGTAGTACCAGACTGGACGCTTCATGAACGGCCATTCCCACCACGCGGATGAGAATGGATGCGTCGATACCAGATTGCTGTGGTAGCTGAACATATTTTTCTGATAGTCGATAAAGCTTTTTACTGTATACCCCTCCTGCATAGCCGTCAGAACAGGAATATACGATAAGGCATATATCGTTAAAGGAATAACAATGTAAAAACCGAGACAGAAAGCTAGTGTAAGAACGGTATATTTCGGGAACCGTTGTACGATTGTGCTCAGCATCGCTTTGTCATCATTATCAATTTTGGCCGTCTTCCCATTCAGCACCGTTTTTGCCGCCCTGTATTCCTTATATCGATCATACAGCGATAAAGCCAGCATAACCGCCAAGCCTGCACCGCCATACAGCACAATCCACTTCGAGGCGACCCCGATTCCAAAGAACAGTCCAGCAAGCCCTAGAGGCAGCAGTGTTGCGCGTAGCCCGACCTTATAGAAGCTGAGTGAGCTGTATCTGCTCATAAAGTAGAACATCAGCATGATGAAGAAGACACCATATACGTCAATAGTAGCAATTCTAGTCTGTGTAAAATGCATAAATTCAGCAGCAAAAAGCGCTGCAGCTGTAGCTGCATAGGTGGTTCGTCCAAATAATCGTCTAGCTGTAACATAAATGATCGGCAGCATGGCTATACCAACAAGTGTACCTATAATACGCCAGCCGAATGGATTGAGACCGAACAGCTTAATGCCTATTGCGATCAATATTTTCCCTAACGGGGGATGGGTGCTCTCATAGGCATAGAGATGCTCAATATGCTCATATGCTGTTCTCGCATGATAAATTTCATCGAAATAAGTGCCGTTCATATACGTCGCTTTATATTGCGCTAATTGCTGCTCATCGAACAGCTGCTCTACCGAGCCGCGCTTCGCATTCTCTGCAGCTTCGCTATGAATTGCATGAATACTCAGCGGCTCTTCACTGCCTTTCTCATAGAAAGCCAGCTCATGGATTGAGAATCCTGTCTGATTAACGGAAAGCTTTACATATCGTGCTGCGACATCTACCGTCTGACTATTCCACATAAACACAGATGTATGCGATGCATCGACAGCGTGCGCTCCACTCCATTCCTGTTCATTTACACCGAAGGAGTAGCTGAATTTCCCCGTTCCCGCACCGCCAAAGCTGTTTATCTTTTCCAGCTGCTTAACCTCACCTAGGTCGACATAGAAGCTTTGATTGGAGCTAGCCGGCTGCCAAACCGACTCAGGTCCTTTCATCGAACCTAGCTGAACCAATGCGACTACAGCATAGATTAGGGTAATCGCCCCCATCCAAATCCAATCTTTACGCTGTAATAGCTTTTGTCGCTGCTTCTCCTCCGGCTTAGCCTTCATCAAAAGACCAGTGATAAGCTGTTCGGCTTGCTCATCATCGTACTCCTTAGATTTCATCTTAATCTGTTTAATATTTCCACGCTTATACATATCGTAACCGCAATATACCATGTATATAAACAAAGCTATGTTGCCAAGCGCACAAAGAACAAGAATACTGTTCATAGGCACGTAGGTGGAGATGGCGCTGTAATCAAGCACATAAGCAATATTTAAATAAGACGTTACGCTAAATCCGAAGTAAATGTAAAGCAATCGCCGATCGAGCGACTGTAAAAATGCGAACAAGCTTAAGAGCATTATCGGAAAAATATACCGTTCATGCATCTTAGTGACGCCTAAAAATACGACCGTAATCAAAATCATCGCGATAAAAAAGGTTCTGTCATTAAGATACTCTTTATTTTTCCCGCGGCGCGTATTCATAAAGGAGAACCATCCCGCCACAGCAACCGCAGCGACGATGAATAAATTTCCCCATGTACGATAGCTGAGGAGGAACTCCGTCTTATCGATGTCCTTCCAATTGCCATTTCCAAGCGAATAAATATTGAAGGCGTTCAGCGTTGCATACGGATAAGAGGACAGCGTTCCGTTATAAAGTTCTATAAGTGCTGTAATTCCCCCATTGCTGACGAAGAACGGCATGGCAAGCAGTGCAAATGTTCCGAACCCATACAGCGCACTAACCGGAATCTCCTTCCACTTTCGACCGCGTACAAAATACAGGAGCAATACCGGCATAAATATAAATGCCTGCGGCTTAACAAGCGCGGCGACCGCATACCACACCGATGCGCTTCTTATTCGATTATTAGCTAATGATTGGAATGAAAGCAGAAGCAATAACGTAAAGACAGAGTCTACTTGCCCCCAAGCTGCGGAATCCACGATTGTCGCAGGATTAAAAGCGTATAAAAGAGCAAGTCCAATTGCGACATTGAACGAGAGCTTCTTACGACTAATCTGATAAATAAGCAAAGCTGCAGCTATATCGGCCGCGATAGCCGGAAGCTTGAGCAGAAGCAGCCAGCCGCCAGACCCTTCAGCAACACCAAGCATCGATTTAAGCAAGCCGATGAGATACAACACATAGACATATCCAGGCGGATAGTCAATAAAGATATCGCTGCCATAAACGCCTGCAAGTCCGTTAGCAGCGGCATGGGTAGCCCAATGATCGAACAGTGCTAAGTCATTGGCGTACCCCGTATTCGTTATAGCGATACCGACTCTGGCAATAAAAGCAGCAAGAAGTACAAAAGCGAGCAGCAATTTATTATTGCGCTCATTGGCATCGCGAAGACCACCCCTGCTTATTACTCTTTGATAAATAAATAGGAAGAACAACGTAGAAAGAATAGCGACAATGAAATAAGAAACCATAGGAATAGCGGCAGCTTCACCATTGCTGCCAGCACCTGCATTTGGCTGCAGACTGTATGCCTTAACACCATTCGGCGTTTTGGAAACCTTCTCCATCCTAACATCATCGAAAAAAGCATGTCCTTTATTGAGACTGCCGTACCCGCCGACGCTTACCCCAAAAGCAATATCCTTCTGTTTGGACCCTGTCTTACCGTAAAACTCTAAATAAACCCATTCATTATTCGTATCCGTGACGTGAGGATAATCGACCGCAATCCCGTCCACGTATAAATGAGCGCCTTTCGCCTCAGTTGACAATCCGCTCGCCTTTACATAACCGGAAAACTTATAAGTCGTGTTGGCCTTGACGTCAATATTTTGAATCAATCGAGCATGGTTAGGCTCATTATTGTAAATGGCGGCTGAATAGTTGTCAGAGTGCACCTCTTCCGACGATGCCGCAAATAAAGTAAAGCCTTCATCCGGCAACCATATTTTTTGTTCCCATCCGCTTGGCTCATTATTAGCGGTAAGCTCCTCAAATCCAGCATTCTTAATCAGATTATTGGCGGCAAATACGGAAGCCGTCGGTATGAACATTAACAGTATAATTGCAAAATATATAAATCGCTTCATTCTGGCATATCCACCTCTATCTTTCATTGCTTAAGACATTTGACCATTTCCGTTTGAGCCATACATTTCCACTCTATCGAATATTAGAATCATGGTCAATGAAAATATGAATGACTATCCCGATGACTGCTAACGTCCATACCAATTAGAAAGCTTTCTCATATACTAATTTGTATTTGATATAAGAAAGCAGGTGGAAATAGATTATGAGTTCGGCTCCGCATAAAAGTCCCAGAACGATTGCTGTCGTAGGTTTAGGTTATGTCGGACTTCCGCTCGCGCTCCTTTTTGTTCAGAGGGGCTTTCGAGTACTCGGAATCGATCTGGACGAAGCCAAAATCAATAAACTGCGAAATGGTGTTAGTTATATCTCAGATATACCTGACGAAGCTATTCAAAACAGTCTATATACGCAAGCCTTTACTCCGGTTGCTCATTATAATAATCTCTATTTAGCTGAAGCTATTATTATATGCGTCCCGACTCCGCTTACCTCGTATGGAACTCCGGACTTAAGCTATTTAACGCAAGCGGCAACTGAAATTAGCAGCCGATTAGTGCATGGCCAGCTCGTTGTTTTGGAAAGCTCCACATATCCTGGCACAACGAAAGAAGTGCTGCTGCCTATACTGAATCGCTCCGGCTTAGAAGCCGGGATAGGTTTTAACGTTGCCTACTCACCTGAGCGAATTGATCCTGGCAATAAGGACTACCCTATCGAGTCGATACCAAAAGTCGTAAGCGGCATTACATCAAGCTGCCTGGAAAGAATAACAGAGCTGTATGGACATATTTTTGAGGAAATGTATCCAATTGAATCGACATCCGCGGCCGAGATGGTTAAGTTGTTAGAAAATGCCTATCGATTAATTAATATTTCATTCATCAATGAGATGGCTATTATTTGCGATGCGCTTAGCTTAAATTTATGGGACATTATTGATGCAGCTAGCAGCAAGCCTTTTGGATATAAGGCCTTTTATCCCGGACCGGGAATCGGCGGACATTGCATTCCTATCGACCCCTCTTACTTGCAATGGAAGATCAAACAGCTTGGTCTCAATTCCGAGTTTATCCAACTGTCAAATGCCGTCAATCGAAGGATGCCGCTCTACATCGTTCAGCAGCTGAAGAAGCATCTTGAAACAAGCTCGCTAAGCGGTTTTCATATCCTCGTGTACGGTGCAGCTTATAAGCGAGATATTGCGGATTATCGCGAGTCTCCATCATTGGAGCTTATCGAAATGCTTCAAATTGAGGGTGCAAATGTCTACTATCATGATCCGCATATCCCTTCTATTACTATTAATAACGACAGAATGGATAGTACCGAATTGACTGAACAAATGGTGAGCAGTATGAATGCGGTTATTATCGCAACAGACCACTCTTTGCTGCCGCTTGATCTTCTGCTGCAGAATGCTCCATTATTATTTGATACTAGAAATGCGACGAAAGGCCGATCAGGGAAAGCACAAATTATTAGCTTCGGCAATGGAAGTCGAACTCAGAGCTCCAATGTGTAGCTGGAAAATCTTATGTATATAAGTATAAGCGTAAATGGACATCTCGTTCTGTAACGAATAAGAAGAAGTCATTTACGCTTATTTTGTACATTTCCAAAGGCTAGTCGTATATATCGGGCATATTTTTTCGACTCGTATTATTCATGTTGCTCATGTTATTTTGCGGCTCAGTTCGCTCAGTTGCCTTTACAGGAAAAATCCGCTCAGCCATTGCATTAAATTCAGCTACATAATCTTGTATAGGATGACCGAGCTTTACATCATTCATATACATATTAAGCCTTAGAACAAAATCAGGATTTGCAGTTATAAATACATGCTCCGTATCTGATTTTATTTTGAGAACAATGGCTGATATTTCCTCCCTCATTTCTTCAGTCAGCATATACTCATCTGCGGACGCTTGTGTCTGCATATTTTTGCCTGGTGTCTCTTGACCATCAAGCATGCCTTCTGTCCGATTCATCATCTTTGCATTGCTTTTTGGCTCATCGTCATTAAAGGACACCGCAACATAAGCGTTACGATCCGTAACAACGACATAGGACGATTTGACAGCCTCTAACCGCGTAATCTGATCGGCCATCTGCTCATTCATCTCCATGCTTTTGTTTTTATGAGAGCCAATAGCATTATTAGTATTTAGGTAAAGACCATTGAAGCGATTCAATTGATTGCTTTGATTGTCCTTCGATCCTTTATTGGGCAGTTCATTCCCGAAGGCATCGTATTTCACACTGTTAGGACGTAAGTTTTTATGTCCAAGATCCCCCACCTTGTCCATACCTGAGCACCCTGCTAGCATGGCACATAGCAAAAGGCTTGTCCCAGCAGCTAATAGTACGCGATTGCGCATAGCCATCCTCCATTGCTAGTTACTTTGGCTTTTGATCTTTACTATCCTCTGCAGCAATAAGGCATATTATTCGCAGGGTTGGTTGGTGCTTATGAATTTGTACACAAAATCAGTGATTGGATTGACATGATTTAAAAGTTGCGTTATTTTAGTATCAGGTACTAATACCAAGTGCTAATAATTGATGCAAAGGATGTGTTGACTTGATTAACAAAACTGCGTTACATTCGAATGCTATCATTACAGGATTTGGCTGCTATGTTCCCGAAAAGGTATTGACTAATGCTGATCTGGTGAAAATGGTGGATACAAACGAGGAATGGATCGTGCAAAGAACCGGCATTCACGAGAGACGCATCGCTGCTCAGGATCAATTTACAAGCCATCTAAGCATCGCAGCTGTTCAAAATCTGGTACAGCGCTATCCATCCGATCTATCCGACGTAGACTACATCATTGTGGCTACCTCAACTGCCGACACTATATTTCCTAGCGTGGCTGCGCAGGTGCAAGCGTTTTTCAATATCCCGCGCTGTGGAGCCGTAGATATACAAGCAGCTTGCGCCGGCTTCGTTAATGGATTACAGCTTGCTAATGGGTTGCTGCTTTCCGGCGCTGTCCGCAAATGTCTCGTTATAGCTGCTGACACCATTTCAAAAATTACCGATTACAATGACCGATCTACATGTATTTTATTTGGAGATGGAGCCGGAGCTTTGTTGCTAGAAGCTTCTTCAGATAGAGCTGGAGATATTGAAGCTGTATACGCTAATACGACTGGCAGCAGCGGTCACCATGTTTATTGCAGTCATTTGGCGGATCGAATTGGTGAACATTCTATTACGCCTTCAAAACAGCTCGTGCAAAATGGCAGAGAGGTATATCGCTGGGCGGTAAGCCAAGTTTCAGACAGCGTACTAAAACTTCTTGCTGATAACACATTAACACCTTCGGATATCGATTGGTTTATACCGCACAGCGCTAATTTACGTATCGTGCAAGCAATATGCGAGCGCACTGGCATCTCCATGGAAAATACCGCAACAAGTATGGAGTATTACGGCAACACTTCTGCCGCTTCAATACCATTAGCCATAGATGCTGCACTCACATCTGGCAAGCTTAAGAAAGGACAACGTATGCTGCTGGCTGGCTTTGGGGGCGGATTAACGGAGGCTGGCGTCATCCTCCGCTGGAATCTACATTGAAGCTTGCTCATATGAAAGCTGATGTCCAGCCTCAAAGCCTTCTGCAAAGCCTGCTTGATATCCGTCGTTAAATGTTTGACCTATTGTCGAGTTGTGTGCAGCCGGCGCAAAGCCGCTTCTTTCTCTAAGCCTTGGCTTGCTGCGCACACTCGACAACTTTTTGTTAGCTATGGGCTTTTTCGGATGCCCATTTACACTGGTACGCGGTTTAGAATGATTAACAGGAGCTAGCTTCTGTTTCTTCATGATTCGTTTCGTCATACCCGCTTCATCCCCTTTTATAATGATTGCCCAATAAGGGCTGGAGCAATAATCGGAGGACCGTCCGGCAAAGAAAGCCAATCTTCTGTACCCGCTTCTATGATGTAAGCAGTTAATCCCCATCTTACAGCGACATACGGACTGAGGATGCACCTCTTCATTCCAGCCATCATTTGGTATAAGCTGCCATTCGCTCTTCGATAGATCAACCCGATAGCCTTCTTGCGATATTCTTCGCTTAGCTGTTCACCGGCAATAGTTGAACCAAGCGGCCAGCGAAGCAAGTCCAGTTGGCTGATTCTAATCCAATGCGCATTAGTCTCGCCTTCAATCGGATTACGCATCCCATTCTCTATCCAATACAATGCAGGTCCGGGTCCTTTTACAACAACACCTTGAGGATAGAAGAAAGACTCCCCTAAGCTCTCATGCATCGTTTCATTAGACGCTTCTATATATTGTCTTGCAGAACGGGGTGCTTTAGACTCCTCTAATCCATTTGATATCAGATTGATCAGCTTCTCCCCCCATTTGTCTGCATAGTATTCCGCTGCGAAGCTCCAATTATTGGAATTTCGATGCATCTTGAATCCTGCTCTTTGTATATAGGCGTTTCGCGCGAGAAAAAGATTATATCCGAGTAAGCTTACACGCTTAGCAAAATCATCCTCATAGAGTTCGCTCCCTTGACAGCCCTCGTCAAAATAGCCAATCTGCTCCAGCACTTTTCGTTTTAACAACAAGCATTCGCCTGACAACCGATCTGTCTTCTGCCAATAGCTCTCGCTGCTTACGCTTTCTGTTGTACTTTCACCCGCATGATGATTAATTCGCGGTTCCGAGTACTGATCTCCCAGTAAGCCATTTGAAACCGGACCGACCATACCTGCTCGATTATCGCTGTTCAGGCAAGCAATCATCGTCTTTAGGCTATCATTTGATAGAAGGAACTCGATGCTAAGCAAAAGCATCATACTGCCCTTCGCCATCATGAGGCCGCGATTCGCAGCAGCTGTATACGTTCCAGCAGAAGTACAACGCACATAGCGCGCCTTTCCTTCCAACTTAGTCAGGAAGGCAGCCACTTCATCAGTAGAGCTATAGTCTACTACGATTATTTCGTATGGCAGCTCGACCTGTTCCTCTAGATGCGACATACATTTACGCAGACTGCTCAGCTCATTGCAAACCGGCATAATTATACTAATGCCCTCAAATATTTCGCCATAGCTTTCAATACCCGCCTGCTGGCCATCTTGATAACCTTCTTTATAACCCTTATTATATTCCTCTGATCTATCATGTATCAGTTGTTGATCGCTGTTATGAAGTTGTCGGCCCTGCCCATTAGCTCGCCTCATCAAGCATCCCTCCCATTGGGGATTTGTTCTGTCTCTCTTATTGTATGTCAGCCCGCATAAGCCGCAACGGCAGTTGTACAGATCAGCTTGTCCAACCGTGAATGTGAAAAAGAGGATATACGATTGAGTCATATAACTCCTTGTATATCCTCTAGATTAGTTACCCTTTGCCGATAGCAATCCAATTGATGAAGCCGACAGGCTCCGATGTAAATCTCGTTCTAATGATTAGCAGCTTTGCTTCATCCTTTTGTTTAGATTTGACGATTGCATAACAAGCTGGGTGGTCTACCGTTGCTGTCATTACATAGCCTTCATCCACAAATGACTCTTCGAAAGAAATTGTTATTTCTAATTGCTCTTCGTGCATAGCGAATTTATAGGCGCTTAAACCAAACTGCTGCTTAGCTATGCCCGAGCTAGATACGGTCGTTACCGGAGCGTAGCTCAGCTTCTCAGGTGAGATCGAATTATTTTTTATATGGGAGCTCGATATTGACTCTGCACTTATATGCTTTTCTTGGACGGAATCTTCATTTAAGTCATAGCTGGGAGTAATAGCGAAAGCTAGCTTTTCCCTCGTTATCGAACCGTTAAGCAGCTGGGCAGCTCCTACACTTGAGTCAGAAAGCTTAGCGCTTGTTATGCTGTTATCCGCTAAGTGCACTGTGTCTACGCTGGATACGGCAAGCTTCTCACCGGTTATGATGCCTTTGGCTAGATGGATCGTACCTACGCTTGACTTTGCCAGCTTATCGCCAGTGACGCTATCATCCGCTAATTGAATCGTGTCTATACTTGATGCGGCAAGCTTTTCACCGGTTACGCTGTTATCCGCTAGATGATTAGTTTCTACGCTTCCGTTGGTTAATTTGTCGCTTGTTACGCTTTCGTCAGCCAGATGGATCGTACCTACGCTCGATACCATGAGTTTTTCACTCGTTACGCTGCCTTCGGCTAGATGGATCGTACCTACGCTTGACTTTGCCAGCTTATCGCCAGTGACGCTATCATCCGCTAATTGAATCGTATCTACACTTGATGCGGCAAGCTTTTCACCGGTTACGCTGTTATCCGCTAGATGATTAGTTTCTACGCTTCCGTTGGTTAATTTGTCGCTTGTTACGCTTTCGTCAGCCAGATGAATCGTATCTACACTCGATACAGTAAGCTTTTCACCAGTTACGCTGCCTTCGGCTAGATGAATAGTTTCTACGCTGGCCTTAGTTAATTTGTCGCTCGTTACGCTTTCGTCAGCCAGATGGACCGTACCTACGCTCGAAATCGTGAGTTTTTCACTCGTTACGCTGCCTTCGGCTAGATGGGTCGTTCCTATGCTTGACTTCGCCACCTTATCGGCTGTGACGCTGTTATCCGCTAATTGAATCGTGTCTACACTTGATGCAGCAAGCTTTTCACCAGTTACACTGTTATCCGCTAAATGAATAGTTTCTACACTTGATGCAGCAAGCTTTTCACCAGTAACGCTCTCATCCGTTAGATGAATAGTTTCTACACTGGCCTTAGTTAATTTGTCGCTTGTTACGCTTTCGTCAGCCAAATGGATCGTACCTACGCTCGAAACCATGAGTTTTTCACCAGTTACGCTGCCTTCGGCTAGCTGGTTCGTACCTACGCTTGACTTTGCCAGCTTATCGCCTGTAATGCTATCATCAGCTAAATGAATGGTGTCTATACTTAATACAGCGAGCTTTTCACCGGTTACACTGTTATCCGCTAGATGAATAGTTTCTACGCTTGCCTTGGTTAGTTTGTCGCTCGTTACGCTTTCGTCAGCC